>Ga0070710_10000556_pt1 | contig 17627 bp, 17 predicted proteins | sample LARL52metaG_FD_65454 | JGI IMG/M metagenome (GOLD analysis project Ga0070710, IMG submission 65454) | Corn, switchgrass and miscanthus rhizosphere microbial communities from Kellogg Biological Station, Michigan, USA - LAR L5-2 metaG | ecosystem: Host-associated > Plants > Roots > Rhizosphere ... | reverse complement strand
CTTCGGATCTGTCGTCATCGCATGATCCCGATACGAGAGAGTTTGGCTCCAAAACAGATACCGCGGTTTTGGGTTCGTCTTGGGACAGCGAAAAGCCCCGCCGTCGGCGGGGCTCCGTCGCTTGCCAATTGGTGCAGTTACGCTTGCATTCCCGCCATCAACTCTTGTTTGCGCTCGGCGAGTTCCCTGCCGAGGGCGTCGAGATCTATCTTTGTCGATTGGAGTTCCGGAAACAGCTCCTCTTCCTCTTCTTTTATATGTTGCTTAACCATTTCGCCGAGAACTCGAATCTTCGCGTCGTAGAGTTCGTCGCCGACTTCCATCTCCTCGATTTCGCCGATCAGGTTTTTCACGGTCGCATGTTCGACGACCGCTTCGTCGATCAGATCGTTGTCCCCGGAGGCCTCTCGAGCCTGCGGATAGAAGATCTGTTCTTCGATTTGGGCATGCACCTTCAAGGCGATGCAGATCTTCTCGGCGAGCTCCGCTTTGCGATCTTCGTCACTTTTCTTCAGTTCGTCATACTCGTCGAACCATTCTTCGACTTCCCGATGATCTTCCTCCAAGACGTCGAACGCGTTACGGTCCGCCTGCTGATGTTCCTTGTTCCGGCTCGCAGCCTGCGAGCGGCTCGATTTGCGTTCCGCAATACGAGTTGCCTTGGTCTTCGCCTTTGCCGCCATCCCGCAATCCTTCACTGAGCGTTAATATCGCAAGACAAACCGCAGGAAGCGAGCTGCGGTTCCTGATGCTCGATGAAGCCGTCCAATCCCGGCGAGCGGCTTTCCGACCCGGCCGTAAATCGGGTACATGATCGGCGGCAACACAAAAAAGGTATAGAGAATGATCGAAGTCGAGCGGCCGGCGGATCTTGCAAAGTATGTCGGTCAGGAAATCGGCGTCAGCGATTGGTTCACTGTCGATCAGGCGTTGATCGACAAATTTGCCGACGCCACTGGCGACCATCAATGGATCCACGTCGATGTCGAGCGCGCCAAGCGCGAGATGCCAGACGGTAAAACGATCGCCCACGGCTATCTGACATTGTCGTTGGTGCCGCGGCTCGGTCAGACGCTCTACCGCGTGAAGCGCCGTTCGCGCGGACTCAATTACGGGTCCAACCGGGTGCGCTTTACCGGGCAGGTGCCCGCGGGTTCGCGCATTCGGCTACGGCAGAAGATCAAGTCGGTCGAACCGGTCGACGGGGGCGGCGTGCGCATCACCTCGGAGAGCACCGTCGAGGTCGAGGGCGCCGCGCGCCCCGCCCTCGTCGCCGAAACCATCAGCATGCAGTTCGAGTGAGAAGGGATGCCCCTTGCCCAGTGTGAGCGGGGAGCTATTGCAGATTGTTGGCAATCAAATCGGAGAAATGACGCATGGCCGAGGTTCTAGAGCGGCAGCAGCTCAATGTGAGGCCGACCGGTGCGGCGCTCGGTGCCGACATCGACGGGGTCGACATTTCGCAGGAGCTTTCACCCGGTGTGGTCCAGGCAATCAAAAACGCGTGGGCCGATCACCTGGTATTGCGGTTTCGCGGACAGCAGCTCAACGACGACCAGCTGATGGGGTTCAGCGCGCATTTCGGTGAGCTCGACTGGGCGCCGATCATTGCCGCTGCGCGCGTCAAGGTTTCCGGCGAAGACCGTTATGTCGAATCGGCCGAAGAGGGCCGCCGCTACATCTCGGTCATTTCCAATATCGTCGAGAACGGCAAAGCGATCGGGGCGCTCGGCGCCTACGAGTCGATCTGGCACACCGATATGTCGTACAACCCGGAGCCGCCCTGCGCCAGCGCGCTCTACGCTCTCGAAGTGCCGCCCTCGGGTGGCGACACCGGGTTTGCCAACATGTATCTCGCCCACGAAACTCTGCCCGACGATTTGCGGCAGCGGATCGAAGGCCAGCTCTGCCGGCACGACTCGACCTACAACAGCGCCGGCGAGCTGCGGCGCGGGTTCAGTGAGGTCACCGACCCGCGGCAAGCGCCCGGCGCCGACCACCCGATCATCCGTACCCACCCGGTCACCGGCCGCAAGGCGCTGTTTCTCGGACGTCGGCGAAATGCGTACATCCAAGGCCTCAATATCGAGGATAGTGAACGGCTGCTCGATGCGCTCTGGGCGCATGCGACGCATCCCAAGCTGACCTGGTACCAGCAATGGCGGGTCGACGACCTCGTCTTGTGGGACAATCGCTGTGTCATGCATCGCCGCGACGAGTTCGACCCGAACAGCCGGCGGCTTATGCATCGCTCGCAGATCAAAGGCGACCGGCCGTATTGACAGCCACACATAAGGTGGGAGGAAGCGATGCGGTTTCCTGCGGCGTTGCTTTGTGCGGCGTTGATGTGTGGCGGGGCTTCAGCTGCGGAGGAGGGGGTCTGTCCAAACCCCGAGCAGATGCAGGGCTTCAAAACCTGCGCCGATGTCGACAAGGCTGAGCAAGAGGGCGAGGTCGTAATCTATGCGACAAATCCCGAGCAGGCCGAGCTCAAGGTATTGGCCAGGTTCAGCGAAATGTTTCCGAAGATCAAACCCACCTACCTTCGCCTTCAAGCCGGCGCGCTGATGGCGAAGGTTCAGTCGGAACGGCAGGCGCAGACCTATTTGGTCGATGCGATGCAAGTTTCCGATATGGGGATGATCCTCGATTTCCAGAAAAAGAACGGGTACTCGCGCTACGTCTCGCCCGAGATGTCGGCAATCAACAAGGCGTACAAAAGTGAGCCCGAAGGCTATTGGACCTGGGGCGCGATCGGGCCGGCCGGCATCGCCTATAATCCTACCACTGTCTCGGCTGATGAAGCGCCCAAAACCTGGGAAGATATGCTCGACCCGAAATGGACCGGAACCGTAACCGTCAAAGTCTCCAATTCGGGACTGCAGCATGTCAGCTGGTATGAATTGCGGCAGCTCTACGGGGAAAATTACTGGAAGAAATTCGCTGCACTGAAACCGCGCGCCTTCGATTCCTATGTCCAGCAATTCGATCGGCTGGTGAACCAGCAAGATAAATTGATTCATACCGCCCAATACGCGGGATACCTCGAATGGAAGGCAAAGGGAGCTCCGGTCGCTTTTGTCATTCCCGAGGCAGGGCTGCCCGCGACACCCGAGACATGGGGCTTGCCGACCAACGGACCGCACCCCAATGCAGGACGGCTGTTTCTCGATTGGTTGTTGTCGCCGATCGGCCAGAAAGCGATTGGCGACTATCTATATCTGCATGCGATCCGCAACGACGCGCCGCCGCCGTCGGGTGGTCTGCCGATCGGCCAAATGCGGCTCCTACTGCCGGAGGACTGGCGTGCCTTCCTTGCAAGCCGCCCCGAATTTGCCCGCGAATGGGACCGCTTGACCGGAATGCGCTAGCCGAGCTGTTCAACCGAGCTCGAGTTCTTCCCTCTCGACGACCATCAATCGGTCGGTGGTTGGCTCGTACCGCAAAACGTAAAGCGTAGTATTGCGGACCGGGGCCGGGGGACTGCCGGGCGGCAGGGCATGCTTCATCAGCTGGCGCACCATCGCGCCGTGTGTCGACACACCGATTCGCCGGTAAGGCTGCTGGGTGGCGAACCGGCGCAACGCCGCGAGACCGCGGGTCCGCGTCGCGATGCCTGTCTCGCCGCCGGGAAAGGCAACGTCGCCCTCCGAATACCAGCGCTCGGTCAGCCCCTCGCTAAAGCGGGTCTTGGCGTCCGACCACAAGATTCCCTCAGCCGCGCCGACGTTCGTTTCTCGCAACCCCGCGTCAGTGAACAAAGGTATGCTTAACGCCCCCGCGACGATTTGGGCAGTCGTGAGGGCGCGCGACAGATCGCTCGACACGATGGCATCGAGCCGGTGGATGCGCAGTGTCTCGCCCAACGCCTTCGCTTGAGCGAGACCCGTGTCGTTGAGTGCCGTGTCGGTATGTCCCTGTAGCCGCCCTTCGCGGTTCCAGTCCGTCTCGCCGTGGCGGAACAGAAATAGAATGCGTGCGTCGTGGTCTTGCTCCATGAGCTCCCCCGGGATTTCCTGATTAGGGCGGCCAGCGATTCAACTGAACCAAGGAGAGGGGCCAATGGCAATCCTCAATCAGCGGTGGTCGGAGAGAATGCTCAGCGTGCTCCGGGTCGTCGCGTCACTGATGGTACTGCAGTACGGTCTCGCGAAGCTCTTCGGATTTCCGCATGTCGCAATGTTTGACAAGCTGCAGCTGATCTCCCTGATCGGGCTCTCGGGAGGGATCGAACTGGTGGGCGGCGCGTTGCTGCTGGTCGGCCTGTTCACCCGTATCGTGGCGTTCATTATGTCGGGCGAGATGGCCTTCGCCTATTTCATGGCCCATGCACCGCGCGGCTTCTTTCCGATACTCAACGACGGCGTGTTGGCCGTGCTCTTCTGCTTCCTGTTCTTGTATTTCGCGGTGGCCGGCGGTGGCGCGTGGAGCCTCGACCAGACGCGCCGCAAAACCGTTCACGCCGCGGGACGAAGGGCTGCGTAACTGCTGCCGTTTTGATCTATCCTTGGGGGGTGTCCCCTAGCGGAGGCGATCGATGAGTGACGCAACGGCGGTCGCGCTGAGCCCGGAAACGGTGCTGGCGGAGATGAAGAAGAATGGCGTGACGCACGTCGTCTGGCTGCCCGACAGCGAGACCAACTGGCTCTACCTTCTGATGAAGGCCGAGCCGTCATTGCGGCTCGTCGGAGTCAGCCGCGAGGGGCATGCCTGCTCGATCGCCGCCGGGCTGTCGGTCGGCGGGGCCAAGCCGCTCATCCTGATCCAGAACACGGGAATGATGGAATCGGGGGATTCGCTGCGCGGCTGGCTCTTGGGCCTCAATATCCCGGTAGTGCTGATGGTCGGCTATCGCGGGTGGACGCGTCACGGCGTCAACCAGGACAGCGCGGCGACCTATACCGAGCGGTTCCTGATGGCGTTTGGGATCAACTACTACCTCGTCGAGAACGACGCCGACGCGCCGCGCATCTCGATCGCTTTCGAGGAGGCGGAACGCACGAAGAGGCCAGTCGTCGTGCTCGTCGGCGACGAATATCACGGTTTCAATCGATAGAGAGAACGCCCGCTATGATGCACACAGCCGAAATGCTGAAGGCGTTCGCCGGGTATCGCGAAAACGCGATTGTCGTTCCGGGACGCGGCGGACGCTATTGGACGGATCTTACCACCCAGCCGAGCCTCGACGTGCCGCTCGGCGACCCGGCGATGGGCGGTCACGCCGGTTTTGCGCTTGGCTTGGCGCTTGCGCGACCGGAGAGGAAGGTGATCCTCTTCGATTCCGAGGGCGATCTCCTGATGAGCCTCGGCATGCTGGTGACTATTGCCGAGCAGCAGCCGGCCAATTTCTATCACTTGCTGATCGACAATGGGTGCTACGCGACAACCGGCGGTCAGCCCGTCCCGAACGCCGAAAATATCGCCTATGACGTGGTTGCCCGCGGCGCCGGCTATCCGCGCGCCTTCGCCTTTCGGGAACTCGAGGAGTTCGCTGCCACTCTGCCGAGCATCCTGGACAAGCCGGGCCCGGTGCTGGTCGCCTTGAAGGTCGCTCCGGAAATCGAAAATGCCCCGATCGGCCGGCGCCGCCGTTGGCAGACCCGCACACGCGATCAAGTCATCAAGGATTTGCAGGCGGAGTTGAGGATCGGCGGGTGACGCCGCGGTCACCCACCGCCAGCCGGAGGCTCGGCTAGGGTCAGTTCCTTGCGCAATGCCCCGGAACCCAAGAGCCGTAACGATTGCGATGCTTGCCCACCCAGTGAAAGCCGGGGCCGCATCCCTGAGCAATCTCGCGGTAATATAGATTGGAGCCGGTTGCCATCTTATTCGATACGGACGGGAAGGCCCCCGCCGTCGCCGGGATCATCGTAAGACCAATAAGACCAACCAACGCCAACACTACTACAGGCATTTCCTGCTCCGTGAGGTTACAGAACATCATACGGCGAGCATCAGCAATGGGCTAGAGTGGAGTGGGTCGAGTTTCGCGGGGCTAAGTATGGAAGAGACAAGAGAATTCGACTTTATCATCGTTGGCGCCGGCTCCGCCGGCTGCGTGCTGGCGAACCGCCTGACCGCCGACCGTGCGACGCGCGTGCTGCTGGTCGAGGCGGGCGGCAAGGACCGCAACCCGTGGATCCACATCCCTGCCGGGTTCTATCGCAACATTTACCATCCGAAGATCACCTGGCAGTTCGAGACCGAGCCGCAGTCTGAGCTCGCCGGCCGTCGCCTGCCCTGGCCGCGCGGCAGGGTGCTCGGTGGATCGAGCTCGATCAATGGCCTCATCTACATACGCGGCCAGAAGCAGGATTTCGATCTGTGGCGCCAGCTGGGCAATACCGGCTGGTCCTACGAAGACGTGCTGCCCTATTTCCGTCGTGCCGAGCACCAGGAGCGCGGCGCCGACGAGCATCACGGCACCGGCGGACCGCTATGCGTCTCCGATCTGCGGGCACGTCACGAATTGCATGACGCCTTTATTGCCGGAGCCCAGGAGGCGGGTCATCCGCTGAACGGGGATTTCAACGGCGCCCAGCAGGACGGCGTCGGCCCCTGCAAGTGACCATCCGCAATATGCGGCGCTGCAGCGCGGCGGTAGCCTATCTGCGGCCGGCCATGAAGCGGTCCAACCTCCGCGTCGAGATCCGGGCATTGGCGCACCGGATTTTGTTCGAGGGCAGGCGTGCGGTCGGTCTCGAATACTCGCAAGGTGGAGTTGTCCACCGCGTGCGGGCGCGGCGCGAGGTACTGCTGGCCGGCGGCTCGATCAATTCACCTCAGCTATTGCAGCTTTCCGGCATCGGCCCTGGGCAACTATTGCAGGAGCACGGCATCGCGGTCGTGCACGATCTGCCGGGGGTCGGCGAAAACCTGCAGGACCATCTCAATTCCCGCGTCGTCTATCGGGCGCGGCGCGCCAACACGTTGAATGAGATCTCCCGCAGCTGGCTGCGGCAGACCCACGCCGGGCTCTCCTACGTGTTGGCGCGCCGCGGCGCATTGATGATGGGCGCGGCGCCGATCGGGCTTTTTGCGCGCACCCGGCCCGGCCTCGATTCGCCGGATGTGCAATACCAGTTCCTCGCCGGCAGCTTTGTGAAGCCCGGCGAAGAGATGCACGATTTCCCGGGCTGTCAAGCGACCTGCATCCCGTGTCGGCCGGAGAGCCGCGGCTGGCTCAGGATCCGCTCGCCAGATCCCGCAGCACCGCCGACGATCCAGCCGAACTACTTGTCGACCCAGGCCGACAAGGACACGCTAATCGCGGGCCTCAGGATCGCCCGAGGCATCTTCCACACCGCAGCGATGCAAAAATATGTCTCCGAGGAATTCCTTCCGGGCTCGTTGACGCAAAGCGATGAAGAATTCCTCGACCACATCCGCCAGACTGCCGGCACCACCTATCACCCAACCAGCACCTGCATGATGGGCCCGCACGAAAGAGCCGTCGTCGACACGGAGTTGCGGGTCCACGGCATCGACGGGTTGCGGGTGATCGACGCCTCGATCATGCCGACGGTTGTCTCCGGCAACACCAATGCCGCGACGATCATGATTGCCGAGAAGGGCGCGGACTTGATCCTCGCCGCGAGGGACACCAGCGCCGCCGTCAACGCCAGGGCCGCCTGAGGCGCGGCTACGGCGTCAAGTTGAACCGCGATCGTCAGCGAGATCTGGCGGGTGTCATCGCAGGACTGGTGATGGCGACGTCAGCGGCTGGCGCCTGGGCCCAACAAGCTGAGCAGCTGTCGCTTCCCAACGTCACCGTAACGGCGCCGGCTCCCCCGGTCGAAGCGCCATATTTGCGTGATCCCGGGAAGGCCTACGCGCGAAATCCGTATAATGGCCGGTATCGTGTGGAGGAGGACAAATTTCGCGAGGTCCCGTGTACAGCCACTCGCATCGCTCCTGCCACAGGCGGCAAGTGCCTGCAGGGCTACCGGATGATTCCGGGCGCGACAGAACAAATCACCAACCCGAAGGGTGGCAGCAATTGCGACCTGTCGCTCGACGTTGTGATGTATAATGCCGCCAATTTGTCGATCGAAGCAGATACATTGATATTCGATCCCTATAAGCTCACGGCGATAGGGCATCAAACCTCGCAGTATTGCTACGTAAACGGTAATTTAGGATATGATCTAGAAGACTTTCGAGACATGAACCAGATGACGCGGCGTGGCATCAATTGGCGTAATCTGGTAAACAATGGCGAGGACAAGTCGATCGAGTTCTCGGACGGGGCGCACAATTGCATTGCCGTTCAAAAGGCCGGTCCACCGTGGGGAGGCGGCTACATTTACATGCTTCACGCAAGCATCTGCCGGACCGACACGGCCGCAATGCGGGCCGAGGACGTCGCCTATGTCCTCGGCTCGCTGCAGATTCGTCAATACGATCCCCAAGGTAACTTACGGCTGCCCGGCCAGTAGCGGCATAGGCTGACAGCGGTGGTTAGCCAACGCGCGGCGGTTCCGTTGCCAACCGAGCCGCTCGCGTCGGGCTGAGCCGTGCCGGCAACGCCAACGCCAGGAAAAGGCTAACGACCGCGACGAGGCCGGCGACGATGTAGACTACGTGCAATGACCCGGCAACCGCTTCGCTCAACCGGGCGACCTCGCTGGCACCCAGGCCTTGGCGCGCCGCCGGTTCCAGCAGGCGGTTGACTGCGTCTCCGGCGTTGGGGATGCGGTAGTTGATCCCGAAATTGAGGATTGCACCGAACACCGCCGCCCCGACCGAATTGCCGACGATGCGCATGAACATGATCGACGACGTCGCCATGCCGCGCTGCTGCCAGCTCACTCTCGCCTGGGTCGAGACGAGAAAGGACGTATTGCAAAAGCCCATGCCGACCCCGATCAGAAGGGAGCCAAGACCAGCCCAAAGCAGACTACTTGCGGGACCGAGACTCACCAGCACCAAAGTGCCGGCAATCAGCGAGACACCGCCGACCGTTGCGGCCAGCCGATAAGACGTGCGGATCATCAGCCGGCCGCCGGCGACGCTGGCAAACGTCCAGCTGACCGACGCGGCGCCGAGCGCCAATCCCGCCGCCGCCGGGCTGCGACCCATCGCCCCTTGCACGTAAAGCGGTAGAAACGCATTGATCGCCATCATGACCATGCCGCCGGTAAACCCGCTGAGGCTGCCGACGGCAATGACCCGATCGCGCCACAGCCGCAGCGGCAAGATCGGCTCCGCCGCGCCGCGCTCGTGGATCGCCAGGAGCCAGAGAGCCGCCAGTCCACCGGTCGCCAACACCACTATCGTCGCGATTCCGCCCGAATTACCCACCTGCACCAAGGCCAGCATCAACCCGCCCACGCCGAGCATCATCAATGCCGAGCCGAGATAGTCGATCCGGTGGGGGCGCGGCGTCTGCCGCTCGTGCAGGAACAGGCCGAACATGACGAACGTCGCGGCGCCGATCGGCAGATTGATCCAGAATACCAGCGACCAAGTCACGTGCTCGACGAGGAGGGCGCCGAGCGTCGGGCCGATGATCGCGGCCACGCCGAAAACGCCGGATATATAACCCTGTACCCGGGCGCGTTCGGTCGGCCGATAGATGTCGCCAACGATCGTCGTCGCAATCGGCTGGATCGCGCCGGCGCCGGCCCCCTGCAATGCCCGGAACAAGATCAGCGGCACCATTGCCCAGGCAAAGCCGCACAAAGTCGAGGCAAACAGGAACAGCGCCGCCCCCGCGTAGAAGACCCGCTTTCTTCCGTAGAGATCGGCGAGGCGCCCATAAATCGGGATGGTGACCGCCTGGGTGAGCAAATAGGAGGCAAAAGCCCAGCTGAACAGATGGAATCCGCCGAGTTCGGCCACGATCGTCGGCATCGCAGTGGCGACGATCGAGCTTTCCATCGCCGCCATGAACGTCGCCATCATGACCGCGGCGAGCACTAACCTGCGCGCCGATTTGGCCTCGGCCGACGGGGTTTCCAGGAGCTGTTCTTGGGCGGTGGGTTGATCGAGCAAAAGCGTATCCGTTGCACCGAAGCCAAACCGCAGATGTAACGGGAGCTGAGACTGGCGAACAAGTGGGCATCGTGCGCATCAGGAATGCGCAAGATTTGTGCAGGTTGACCCTCTCAGCCCTGCAGCTCTGAATTGTCCGCTCCGCCCTCAAGACGCATAAGCGAACCGCCCCGGGACGGAGCAGGTGCTCGGTTATGCTGCTTTCAACGCGCCGTAGACGGCAGCCTCGAATTCGCCGTAAAGCTTGAGGGTTTGGTGGTCAGCGAAAGGCAGAAGCTGGGTCAGGATAATGCCGGCGACGCGCTTTTGCGGGTCGAGCCAGTAATACGTGTTGTAAATACCCGCCCAGGTCAGGCTCCCGGCGCTGCGGCCGTTGGGCCCCGGCTGGGTGTTGATCATGTAGCCGAGCCCCCATTTGCACGGGATGCCCGGGAAAAAATCGAAGTCGTTCGAACGAAGCGGCATTGCCGTCTTCGCGACGCCCGCACTGATGTCGCCGATCTGATTCTGACCCATCAGCGCGACCGTCTCCGGGCGCAATAACCGGGCGCCATTGAAGCTGCCCTGATGCATCAGCATTTGCAAAAAGACGAGATAATCGCGCCCGGTCGAGTAGAGACCGCCGCCGCCGCTCCAGAACTCACGCCACGGCGGATCGGGTACCGGGATGGGTTCCAGTGATCCGTCGGGCTTGCGTTGGTGCGCGCCGACGAGTCGGGCCTGTTGCGCGGTAGAAATGACGTAATCAGTGTCGCTCATCCCGAGCGGAGCGAAGATCCTATCGCGGAAATAAACCGCGAGAGGCTCCCCGCTGACGGCTTCGATCGCTCGTCCGACCCAGTCGAGGTTGATCCCGTACTCCCAGCGATCGCCCGGGTCGAACACCAGCGGCTGCCGTAACGACGCGAGCTTGCCCGTGCTGGTGGAGGGCGTGCCGCTGACTTTGACAAAACGGATCAGGTCGGAATTCAAGAACTCATAGCCAAACCCGGCAGTATGGGTCAGCAGAAGCCGCAACGTGATCGGCCGCTTGGCGGGCCGTAAGCGCGGCGCGCCGGAATCGTCGAACCCTTCCAATACCTGCGGCGCCGACAGCTCAGGCAGGACGTTGCCGATCGGATGATCCAATTGCAGTCGGCCCTGCTCGACGAGTTGCATCGCTGCGACCGAGGTCACTGCCTTGGTCATGGACGCCAACCGGAAAATCGTGTCGGGCGTCATCGCCGGACCCTTGGCGAGGTCACGGGTCCCGAAGGCGCCTTCATAGAAAATCCCCTTGTCGAACGCCGCCATCCCGACGACGCCCGGCACCTCTTTGGCTTCAGCCGCCCGGCGAAGCACCGCGTCGATTTGCGCGTGCGACTGCGGCGCCGCGGCGCGCGTAAAATTCGCACTCAAGGAGACCGCAGCGGCGAAAGCTGCTGCGGCCTGGAGAATTTCGCGCCGGCTGTGTCGTCTTTTGGTCATTTCCTTTTCCACCGCCTAAGCTTGCAAAGCGTCGTAGACGCCGCGCTCGAACTCGCCGTAGAGCCCTACGGCGCGGGGATCGGCGAAAGGCAGAATCTGGGTCAAGATCACGCCGATGACGCGCTTCTGCGGGTCGATCCAGTAATAGCTGTTGAAGAGCCCGGCCCAGGTCAGGCTACCGGCGCTACGGCCATTGGGCCCGGGATCGAGTGTGATCATGGAGGCGAGCCCCCATCGGCAGCGAGCACCGGGAAAGAGATCCAAATCGTTCGACCGCTCGGGCATCGCCGTGCGCCAGACGCCGGCCGCAAGGTCGCCGACCTGATTTTGCGCGATCAGCGCGACCGTCTCGGGTCTCAACAGCTGGGCGCCATTCGAGCGGCCCTCATTCAGCAACATCTGCAGGAATTTCAGATAGTCGCGCCCGGTTGAAAGCAAGCCGCCGCCGCCACTGAGGAACTCGCGCTGCGCCGGCGTCTCCATCGCGATCGGTTCCAAGCTTCCGTCCGGCCTGCGCTGATGTACGCGCACAAGGCGAGACAATTGCTCGGCCGACGGAAGGAAACCGGTATCCGTCATGCCTAGAGGGGCAAAGATGTGCTTGCCACAATAGGCATCGAGGTAATGTCCGCTGACCGCTTCGACGATCCTGCCCACCCAATCGGTATTGATGCCATATTCCCATCGCTCACCCGGATCGAAGAGCAAGGGCTGCCGCAATGATGCGAGCTTGCCGGTACTCGGCGAAGGCGTAGCGGTGAAGCTGACATAGCGAATCAAATCGGGGCTGAGCATCTCGTACCCGAAGCCGGCCGTGTGCGTCAGCAGATGCCGCAGCGTGATCGGGCGCCTCGCCGGACGCAACTGTGGCGCGCCGGTGGCGTCGAATCCCTCCAAGACCTGGGGCGCCGCCAATTCAGGAAGCACATCGCCGATCGGCTGATCGAGCTGCAGCTTGCCTTGCTCGACAAGCTGCATTGCCGCAACCGACGTGACCGCCTTGGTCATCGAAGCGATGCGGAACACCGTGTCGAGCGTCATCGCCGGACCGCCTGCCAGATCGCGCAATCCGAACGCGCTCTCGTACAACGTCCCGCTGTCGGTCGCCGCGATCGCGACGACGCCCGGCACCTCCTCGGCCTCGGTGGCGCGGCTCAGGGCGGCATCGATACGGGCGATCGGTTTCATCGCGTTCTCCTAGCGCCGACGCGGTGAGGCGTCTTTGGCCAATTGCGAGGTGATGTCGGCAAAGGTGACCTCGAGCGAGGTCATCACGTCGATGACCGTCGGCGTCCGGGCGGCGAGCGCTTCCTGCAAGGCCGGCCCCAGCTCCGCCGGGTCGGTGACCCTGGCCCCGCCGCAGCCCATGGCCCGGGCGATCGCGGCGTGGTCGAAGTCCTTGAACTCCGCGGCGAACGGCCCCGAGCCGTGCAACACCCAGCCGAGCGCCTTGTTGTTGAAGACGACGGTGACGATCGGGATATCCTGTTCGAGCGCCGTCATCAGCCCGTTCATCGTCATGGCGAACCCGCCATCGCCGACGACCGCGACGACCGGCCGGTCGGGATGCACCAGCTTGGCGCCGAGCGCGGCGGGAATGCCAAACCCCATTGGCCCCGAGCCCGCCGCCTGCAGAAAGCCCTCGGCCCGCTTGGTCTGGTAGAAATGCGTCATCATGATGCGGTTCTCGCCGGCGTCGCAGGTGACGATCGCGTCCTCGGGGAGGCCACGCTGTAATTCGCCGATCACGCGCTGCGGCAAGATCGGCTGATCGTCGGCGAAATAGGCGCGGTCGTTGAAATAACCGTGCCGCTCGCGATGGGCGGCAACCCGCTGCTCAGCCTGTTGCCGTCGTGTCTGCCCCCGCGCGCTTACTTCGTCGGCGAGCTGGCCCAGCACCACTGCAGCATCGCCGATCAGCACATGTTCGGCCGGGTAGTTCCACGACGCGTTGCGCGGCTCGATGTCAATCTGCACGAAAGTCTGGCGCGTGGGATCGAGCAACGCCCGGTTCTCCCACGCCGTATCGCTCGGCGACAATTTCGAGCCGATGACGAGAACGAGATCGGCTTCAGCGATGCAGGCGTTGGCCGCCGCGGTGCCGAAGGTCCCGAACACGCCGAGCGCCAGCGGATGGGTCTCGGCAAAGCAGCCCTTGCCGGCTGCCGTCGTCGCCACCGGCAGTCCGGCCATTTCGGCGAGCCGGCGAAGCTGGTCGTAGGCCTGCGCGATGCGAACGCCGTTACCGGCGACCACGACCGGCTTTTGTGCTGCGAGGAGTGCCGCGGCGGCCGCCTCGACCTGCCGCGTCTCGGCCGGTGGAGGAGGGCAGGGTAGGTAATGCCGTGTCGGGTAGAGCATCGGCTGTGAGTCGGGTGCCACCGAGCCGGCCAGAGAATCATGGGCATAAAGCACCGCGACCGGCCCTGGCTGGCCGGCGAGCGCATGCTTGATCGCGAGCTGCGTCGCCTGCACCGCGGCGATCGGATCGTGCGCCTGCATGACGTGCTTGGTCACGCCGCTGAAGGCGCGCCGCGCGTCCCAGCTGCCCCAGTCGCCGGTGGCCTGCTGGTAGGGCGCATGCAACGTGAAGCGGGGCGCGTCGCTGAAATCGGTCAAGAGCAGCATCGGTGAACTCGACAGATGCGCCTCGATCGTGCCGAGCAGGCCGTTCCCAAGCACCCAAGGGCCTTGCCCGAGCAAAACACCCGGTCGGCGGGTCAGTCTTCCATAGACCTCCGCCATGACGCCGCCCAAAGATTCCTCGCGGACGAGGACGGTGCGGACCGAATTCTGATACTGGCTGAGCCCCGAGACTATCCGGCCGGTATGACCGCCCGAAATGCCGAACACCATCTCGATCCCGGCCTCTTGGAGTACCCGGGCGACCAGCGCATTGGCCGGCGTCTCTTCCGTCAGCATCGGCTCGATCGTCATCGCACTCTCCTCCCTCGGCGCCTCTTAATCAGGGGTCAGCTTGCCTCCTGGTGCGCGCGAACACAACGCGCATCCGTTCGCGCGGCAGCCAGCGTTCACGGAACGAGACCGAGGCGGTCGAGAGCGCGCGGCAGTTCGGAGAAGCGGTCGAGGAACGCGTCCGCGGCCAGTGAATCGGGGTCGACGCGGGCATAGCCGTACCGCATCAGCACGAAAGGTACGGCAGCGGCGCGAGCGGCGGCCGCATCGTTCTCGTTGTCGCCGATCATGGCGCTCGCCGCCGGGCTGGCACCCACTTCGGAGATCAGTCCCAGGAGGTGACCGGGATCGGGCTTCCTGACCGCAAAACGGTCGCCGCCGGCAATGCCGTCGAAGAACGGCAGTAGACCCACACCTTGCAATACCGCGATCGTCGCCCGCTGCGGCTTGTTGGTGCAGATCGCGGCGCGGTATCCCAGACGGCGCAGCGCCGTCAGGGTTTCCGGCACGCCGGGATAGGGCCGCGTCAGCTGCGCCGCATTCGCCTCGTAGATTTCGAGAAAGCGCGGCAATGCTGCTCTTGCTTCGGACGGATCGGCGCCGCTGGCGGCGAGGGCGCGCTCGACGAGCATCGGCACGCCGTCGCCGACCATACGCTTCACCTGCGCCGGCGACAGCGGCCGGCGACCCCGCTCGCGCAGCATTTGGTTCAGAGCAGCGTGCAGATCGGGGACGCTGTCGACCAGCGTACCGTCGAGATCGAAGACCAGCAGAAATCCCGGCATTAACGTACAATCTGCTTTGCCGCGCCGGGCCGCGCAATGATCTCGGGGGCTGGAGGACGGAATGGCCGATGTGTTCGATGCATGCCTCGCCTTCACCTTGCGTGAAAGAGGGCGGATACGTCGATGATCCCGCCGACCCGGATGGGGCGACCGATATGGGCATTACCTTGGCCGCATACCGGCAGTGGTCCGACGACCCGGAAATCGGGCCAACCCAAGTTCAGGATATGACTGAGCGAACGGCCAGAGCCATTTATCGGTCGCTCTACTGGAACCCATTGCGTGCCGATGCTCTGCCGGTCGGCGTCGATCTCAGTGTTTTCGATATGGGCGTGAACGCCGGCATATGGAGATCGGCGAGGCTCCTCCACCGCGCGCTCGGCTTTACCGGGGAGGAGGTCGCGTGAGCAAAGGATAGTGTGACCAGAAGGGGCGCGGGCGATTCGATCCCGGGCCAATACTCAGTGCGTGTTGACGTATTTTGTAATAATCTGTGTGTTGTAATTTCGGCGGTACGGAGCAATCGTGCCGCCGCTCATGTTTTCGGTAAAATTAACTAATGAGCCAATCGCCATTTGCTGCAGTCGTTCTCGCCGCCGGCAGCGGCACGCGGATGAAATCTGCGATGCCCAAAGTCATGCATCCGATCGCCGGGCGGCCGATGATCACCTATCCGTTGGATGCGCTGCGTCCGCTATCTCCGGCCGCAACCGTCGTCGTCGTCGGGCCGCGGATGGAAAGCGTCGCCGGGATCGTCGCTCCGGCGGAAAGCGCCGTGCAGGATCCGCCACTCGGCACGGGTGACGCGGTACGGACCGCAATGCGAGCGCTCGATGGCCGCCTCGCGCCGGAAGGCCCGATAGAGGACGTTCTCGTGCTCTACGGCGATACGCCGTTTCTTGCCGCCGAGACATTGTCGCGGCTGCTGGCGGAGCGGCGCCGGACCGGGGCGGCGGTCCTCGTCTCGGGTATGCGTCCCGCCGATCCCGGCCCCTACGGCCGGTTCGTACTGGCGTCCGACGGCGGGCTCGAGCGCATCGTCGAGGCGGCCGACGCCGGCCTGGAGGAGCAGGCGATCGGCCTCGTCAACGGCGGCATCATGGTTATCGAGGCATGTCGCCTCGGCGAATTCCTCGACGCGCTCGACAGCGACAATGCCAAAGGCGAGTACTACCTGACCGATGTCGTCGGCATTGCCCGCCGCAAGGGGTTGGCCTGCCGCGCGGTCGAGCTGCCGGCCGAGGAGCTGGTCGGTATCAACACGCGCGCCGAGCTGGCCGAGGCCGAGGCGCTGATGCAGCGCCTGCTGCGTCGCGCGGCGATGGATTCGGGGGTGACCCTGACGGCACCGGAAACTGTGTTCCTCAGCTCCGATACGCAGCTCGGACGTGATGTCGTGGTCGAGCCAAATGTCACCTTTGGACCCGGCGTCACGATCGGCGAGGGCGCGCGGATCTGCTCGTTCTCACATCTCGAAGGCGCAACCGTTGGGGCGGGCGCGCGGGTCGGTCCATTTGCTCGCCTGCGACCGGGAGCAGTCCTCGAGCAGGACGTGCATGTCGGCAATTTCGTCGAGGTTAAAGCGGCGCGGCTCGGCACGGGAGCCAAGGCCAATCACCTCTCCTACATTGGTGACAGCGAGGTCGGAGCGCGCACCAATATCGGCGCCGGCACGATCACCTGCAATTACGACGGCTTTAATAAACTCCGAACGATCATTGGCGAAGGCGCATTCATCGGCTCGAACACAGCGCTTGTCGCACCGGTCACTATCGGAGATGGCGCAATCGTTGCGGCCGGAAGCGTTATCACCCGCGATGTCCCGCCGGAGGCGCTGTCGATCGCTCGTGGGCAGCAGATCGACAAGCCGGGGCGCGCCACGGAGGTGCGGGCCCGGTTGCGGAGAAAGAACTGATGTGCGGCATTATCGGCATCATCACGACGGAGGCGGTCACGCCGGGCTTGCTCGAAGGGCTGCGCCGCCTCGAATACCGCGGCTATGATTCCGCCGGCATCGCGACATTGGTCGACGGGCGTATCGAATGCCGCCGGGCCGAGGGCAAGCTCGCCAACCTTGCCAAGCGGCTCGAACACGAGCCGGTGCAGGGGGTAATCGGTATCGGGCACACCCGCTGGGCGACCCATGGGCTGCCGACCGAAACCAATGCCCATCCGATCGCCACCGATCGCGTCGCGGTCGTCCACAACGGCATCATCGAGAATTTCCAGGCCTTGCGGAATGAGCTCGAGCGGCTTGGCTACGCGTTCCGGACTGACACCGATACCGAGGCGGTGGCGATCCTCGCGACGCATTTTCTCGAAACAGGTCTGACGCCGCAAAAAGTGGTGGCTAAGACCTTGGGGCGGCTAGAGGGGGCCTTCGCGCTCGCCTTTCTGTTCGCCGGCGAGCACGATTTGCTGATCGGCGCTCGCCGCGGCAGCCCGCTGGCGATCGGTTATGGC
>Ga0070710_10000553_pt1 | contig 17720 bp, 16 predicted proteins | sample LARL52metaG_FD_65454 | JGI IMG/M metagenome (GOLD analysis project Ga0070710, IMG submission 65454) | Corn, switchgrass and miscanthus rhizosphere microbial communities from Kellogg Biological Station, Michigan, USA - LAR L5-2 metaG | ecosystem: Host-associated > Plants > Roots > Rhizosphere ... | reverse complement strand
CGGATTCATCGGCATCCTGGTGTCGTTCCTGCTCGTCGGCTTCATCGCGGTAGCGGGCAAGCGCGGGTCCGCGCCGACGCTGGTGCTGTCCCGTGCGGCGTTCGGCGTGCAGGGCAACAAGCTGCCCGCCCTCGTGTCGTGGATCCTCAACGTCGGCTGGGAGATCGTGCTCACCACGCTGGCCACGCTGGCCACGGCGACGGTGTTCGCGCAGCTGCACTGGAGCGCGGGCACCGGCACCAAGGTGATCGCCTTCCTGATCATCACCGTGCTCATCGTCGGCAGCGCCGCGCTCGGGTTCGACACGATCATGCGGCTGCAGACGGTCATCACCTGGGTGACCGGCGTGCTGACCGTCGTGTACCTCATCCTGGTCGCCGGCAAGATCCACTGGGCCACGGTGTCGGCCATCCCCAGCGGGTCCGCGCAGCAGGTGATCGGCGTGACCGTGCTCGTCGCCACCGGGTTCGGGCTCGGCTGGGTCAACGTGGGCGCCGACTACTCCCGCTACCTGCCGCGCCGGTCGTCCGGTGCCGCTGTGGTCTGGTGGACGACGTTCGGCGCGTCGATCGCGCCGCTGTTCCTGCTGACGTTCGGGCTGCTGCTCGCCGGGTCGTCCAAGAACCTGCTGACCGCGATCAACACCGACCCGATCGGCGCGCTGGCCACGATCCTGCCGACCTGGTACCTCGTCCCGTTCGTGATCGTCGCGGTGCTCGGCCTCGTCGGCGGCGCGGTGCTGGACATCTACTCCTCCGGCCTCACCCTGCTCGCCGCCGGGCTGCGGGTGCCCCGCTGGTCCGCCGCCCTGATCGACGGCGCGCTGATGATCGCCGGCACGATCTACGTGGTGTTCTTCTCGTCCAACTTCATCGGGCCTTTCGAAGGGTTCCTGATCACCCTCGGCGTGCCGATCTCCGCCTGGTGCGGCGTGATGCTCGCCGACATCCTGCTGCGGCGCTCGGCGTACTCGGACGCGGACCTGTTCTCCTCGTCGGGCCGGTACGGATCCATCCGCTGGGTGCCCGCCATCCTGCTGGTGGCCGGCACCGTGGTCGGCTGGGGACTGGTCACCAACAGCTACGCCTCGTGGCTGTCCTGGCAGGGATATCTGCTCGGACCGTTCGGGCTCGGCGGCAAGACGGGGACCTGGGAGTTCGCGAACCTCGGCGTGATCGTGGCGCTGGTGATCGGCTTCGTCGGCTGGCTCATCTTCGGCCGCGCCTCCATCCGCCGCCAGGAGGCGGTGCCCGCCGCCCCGGAGACCGTCACCGCCGGATGACAGGCTCAGAGGGCCATGCTCAGAGGGCCGGGCGGACTAGCCGCACGCCGATGGGGTCGCCCGCGCGGGTCATGATCTCAAGGGGGCGAGTCAGGCCAGAGACGACGACGGCCCGGGCGGGACTCTTGCGGCGGACCAGCCCGGAGCCGATCAGGCGCAGCGCGAGGGCCGCCGCCGGGAGCGGCCGGAAGAAGACCGTGAATTCCCTGATCTTCCCGTCCGGCCCGAACCGCAGCAGGTCGGCGCCCTCGATCTGCTGGTCCTCGATGCGGGCGCGCCAGGCCAGGAATCCGGTGGAGCCGTCGCACGCCTGGTCGGTGTACCGCAGGTCCTCGAGGACCTCGAAGAGGACTTGCACGAGAGCGCCGATCTGCTCGTGCCCGGTGAAGGCCAGGCGCGTCGTCAGCGGGGAGCGGAACACGGCGTCCGGTGCGAACGCGTCGACGACCGCGGCCTTGTCACGCGCCTCCATCGCGGATCGCAACGGAAGCACGGCTTGGGTGGATTCAGGCTGAGACACTGGGCCTTCTTGAGACACGGGGGCCTCCTCCGCGCGATATGTTCTTATAACATGTTAATCTAACAGGTCATGCGTCAGCTATCGGCCCCGGCCTACGTCGTGCTCGGCATGGTGCACCTGGGCGCCCGGTCGGGCTATGAGATCAAGCAGGCGGTCGAGAACTCGATCCGGTTCTTCTGGACCATCTCTCAGGCCCAGATCTATCCCAGCCTGGAGTTGCTGGAATCGGCCGGGCTGATCACCGGCAGGGCCGACCCGCAAGGCAGGCGACCCCGGCGGGTCTTCGAAACCACCCAGGCGGGAGAGGCAGCGCTCAGGGACTGGCTCACCCGCGACGAACCCATGCTGTTCGAGCTGCGCGACACCGGCCTGCTCAAGATCTTCTTCGCCGACGCGCTCGATCCCGCACAGGCGCTTACCCTGCTCCAGGCGCTACGCCAGCGCAGCGCGGACCGGGTCAGGACCCTGCGCGACATCGAACCGGCCGCCAGGGCCGCGGAAGCCGACGGCAACCTCTACCCGGGCCTGACCCTGCGGCTAGGAATCGCCTACCATCAGGCGATCGACGACGTCTGCGCTGACTTCGAACGCCGCTTCGCCGCCTCCGGCGCCCCCTAGCCGGTCACAGCACCTTCGTGCCGTACATCTCGCCGAGCGGGTCGGCGAGCAGTTCCAGCCGGACGCCGTCCGGGTCGCGGAAGTACAGCGACGTGCCGCTCGCCTCCTGGTAGGCCACGCCTTCGGCGTCGAGCTTGCCGCGCAGGTAGTCCCACTTCTCTTTCGTGACGGAGATGGCGATGTGGTTGATGCCGCCGAGGACCTCCTGGTACGGGCCGAGGTCAAGGCCGGGGAAGTCGAAGAACGCGAGCAGGTTCCCGTTGCCGACGTCGAAGAAGAAGTGGGTAGACCCCTGATAGTCGCGGTTCCCGAAGAGATCGGTGAGCGGGAACTCCAGGACGCCCTGGTAGAACCTGATCGTCTGCTCGACGTCGGAGCACATCAGCGCGGTGTGGTGGATACCGCGTGCCGACGTGGGCGGCCGGCCCGCGGTGATGTACTCGGCCTGCAGGCGGTCGCGCTTCGCGGCTATCGCGTCCAAGTCAATGTCGGTCATACCCGGTACGGTGCCCTGCCTCCCGCGGGTTGAAGCGGAGGGTGCGGAGTCGGCGGCGTACGTTCCGGATAATGCCGTTGATCTTTAAAGGACGCGCAGCTCCACGCTGATGTTGCCGCGGGTGGCCCGGGAGTAGGGGCAGATCTGGTGCGCCTCGTCGGCGAACTCGCGTACCTTCTCCCGCTCCAGCCCCGGAACGTGGATGACGAGGGTGACCACCAGCCCGAACGCGTCGCCCTCCGGCCCGATGCCCACCTGCGCGGTCACCGTCGAATCGCCGAGCGGCGTGTGCTGGCGGCCCGCGACCACCCGCAGCGCGCTGTGGAAGCAGGCGGCGTAGGCCGCCGCGAACAGCTGCTCGGGATTGCTTCCCGCGCCGGTACCGCCCATCTCAGCCGGTATCGCCATATCCAGGTCGATCCGCTGGTCAGAGGAGGTGACATGGCCGTTGCGGCCGTCGCCTGTCGACACCGCCTCCGCGGTGTACAGAACCGTGTCGGGCATACGAGAAACCCTATCGCTACGCGGCTGTCCACCTTGGGCGGGTGCGCGGGGCGGAGTGAGAGGAAGCCGGGTGCGTTCGGTAGGGTGGGAAGGCTTCGATTCACGGACGCCGTCGCGTTCCGTTACGTTCAGTGACACGCGTCGCCACACAATGCGACCTGCGTGTGGCCTATGTGTGATCTTCGCCATGCACAATGGTCACCGGGCGCCCGTAGCTCAGTCGGATAGAGCAGCTGCCTTCTAAGCAGCGGGTCGCGGGTTCGAATCCTGCCGGGCGCACTTTCGAGTTTTCCCAGGTCAACGGGCTATGAGCCATCACACAGCCGCACCGCAGGCGGTCCTCACGCTACGGGTCCTACCAGTCGGTTAGTTCATATCTGCAGGTCAGAGCGATCCTTCGCGACCGCTGTGACCCCCTGCCATCCCGGCAGTGGGTCATCGAAATGTGCGGCTCTGACCTGCTGACTTGTGTGGCAGAGTCGCGATGGGAGCCAAACGGGGAGCCTAAGTGGACCGCGGCAGGCTCGGCGGCCGTCGCACAGTCCCTCCAGCGCCCGCTCAGGTCCCCGCGGTGGTAGGCGAGGGCCTCGGCTGTGATAGTCGCGATATTCGCCGTGCACACCTCCTGGTGGTACGGCAGCCGTACCTCGCGGACGTCCGCGCCTCGGACGGCGAGCACGCCCACCGCAGCCTCGAACGTGGGACGGAGCGCGGGGTCGGCCTGGTCGGAGATGTGGTTCTCCGTGACCATCCCGATGCGGATCCCGGCCAGGTCCGGACCGGCGGACTCTGCAGTAAACGGGGCGTCCACGCAGTCCGGGTCGCTCGGGTGATGCCCGGCGATGACCTGCAGCACGACGGCGCAGTCGGCTGCGCTCCTGACAAGGGGCCCAATGTGGTCCAGCTATAGCCGAGGGCTACGCATCCCGACTTCGGCACCCGGCCGAATGTCGGCATAAGGCCGCTCACGCCGCAGAACCCCGCGGGGATGCGGATGCTGCCGACGGTGTCGGTGCCGATGCCTATGTAGAACAAGCTCGCCGCGACCCCGGCGCCGGACCCGGAGCTCGAGCCACCCGGCCAGGTCGCGGTGTCCCACGGGTTGCGCGGGAGCGGAAACGCCTTGTTCGTGTCGGGCATGCCGATGGCGAACTCCATCGTGGTGGTCTTCCCGGTGATGACCGCTCCAGCCTTTTTAGCCGCGAGACCACCGGGGCGGCCCGTCCCGCGCCCCAGGCCGGGTCCAGGATCAGGCTCTGTGCGGTGGTCGGCCCCTCGGCCATGGCGAGGATGTCCTTGACTGCGCAGGGGATACCGTGCAGCGGGCCGCCGCCCACGCCGCCGCCCAGCTCGGCGTCGGCCTGGGCGGCGGCCGCCATCGCGTACTCGTCGAACCGGGCCAGGTACACGCCGAGCTGGCCGTCCAGCTCGGCGGCCCTGGTGATCGAGGCTTCGGTGAGCTGCACCGAGGTCACGGTGCCCGCGCGCAGCGCCGCGGCCGCACCGGTCAGGGTGAGCGGGAGGTTATTCGGCATGCTCAGTTCCTCGGGGCTACCGCAGCGCACGGTAGACGAAACAGAACTGGCCGACGTGCGCAATAACGCCAGGCCGAACTGGCGGCCGGACAGGTCGGAGACGGTCTGCTCCAGCGAGATCACAGGCGAGCCCCTCGCCAGCGACGAGTTCGGCCGCAAGGAGACTCGGGCGCGGACCGGTTCAAGATTATAATGGCAACGCCATCCCGTACTTCATATTTCACCAACGACATGGAAACATCAAAGGCGGATGGACAAGCCTTCGTCAATGCGGCGGTTCCGTCCCATGGAACAGTTATTCACCGCTGCCGGTTAGTGAAAGGGGGCAGAATAACTGCGGCGAAGAGGACTGTCCCAGCCGGATAGTCAGAGTCTCGACGGCGTCAGCTACGCGCCTAACTTCTTCTTCTAGCTTGGCGGGCTGCACCTCAATACCGCCGAGGAGGATCTGGGCCATGGCGGCACCAATCTCGGTGCCGGACAGCCGTCCGCCCGGCGCGAACCACCGGTGTGTCCAGTTCAGCACGCCGGAGAAAGCAAAAATAATCATCTCGGGGTCCAGTTCGGCGCGGAATACGCCCTCGTCGATCCCGTCGTGGACGATCTTGCGCAGTGCGTGTTCGAACCGTGAGCTGAGTTTTTCAAGCTCCATTCCCGCATTAGTGCCGTCGCCGGGCACCTTCCGCATGTCCTCTTGGATGTAGAGATACATGTACGGGTAGTGCCGTTCGTACAATTTCATCGTGGTTGAAATCAACCGCCCAAAGCGCCTGGCCGCAGATTCGTTGGCGTTCGCAACTTCCTCCGCTGCCTCAACGACTTCCTTGATTGCCTCCCGAATGAGGTCGATGAAGATCTCATGTTTGCTGGCATAATAGTAATAAACAGAAGCGCGGTCACCGCCATATCGCTCAGCGATGTCGTTAATACTGGCCGCCTGGTAACCCTTCTCTTTGAAGACCTGGGCCGCGCCGCGAAGCAGTCGTTGTCGACGTTCGTGATATGCCGGGTTGGAATCACGGCGAGCTTGCGACCGACGAATCGCGATGGGCTCTGTCACGCGGCGGCTCCGACGGAATCGATGACCACTCTCACACGTGTACTTTACCAACCCAGCGGCGTGATGAAGGAACGGCCCGAACAGGGCCTCAGCCTCGTTCGCGACACTCACCGGCCGGTGACCAGCGCCGCCAGTTGCTCAGCGTCTGCTGGGGCCGCGTTTCCACGCCATGCCACGTGCAGGTCTGGACGAAGCAAGAGGAGCCGCGCCCCGTAGACTGCCCGCAGCTTGGGTTCGGCGAGATGGAGAGCCGCGATCGGTACGCCGAGGCCCCCGAGAGCTTTCTCTATGCCCGGCGCGCAGTCTCCGCCTTCAAGGCTGACAAGTGTGAAATCCGGTCCGGCGAGATCCTGCAGTGCCCGCCCGTCACTGAGCCACATGTGTGGCAGCCGGGCACCGGGGCGAGCCGACGGACGATATGCGGTGATGTCCCACTGTTCATCGGAAGTGCCAGGCTCTGCCGCAATGATCGGTGAAGCGACGTAATGGTAGCCCAGTTCGGCGCCGCGCATGGTATGCATGCGACCCAGTAGCATCTCCGCGGACTGGGCAACTTGTTCTCGGGTGGCCGCTCCGCCCTCGACGATCTCTCGCCACTCCGCGATACCCTGTGCAGCCCAGCCGGATGCTTCGACGTTCCGCGCGCCGACCGGACGACGTTCCCGTTCGTACGAGTCAAGCAAACCTGGTCCGCCCCAGCCGTGTACGACGCCGGCAAGCTTCCAGGACAAGTTAGTCCCATCGCCGATGGCGGTGTTCATGCCGAGCCCGCCGGACGGAATGACCAGGTGAGCCGCGTCTCCGATAAGGAAGATCCGGCGATCACGGTAGCGCTCGGCTAGCGCGAGCCGGTGCCGCCAGGTGAGGATGTGACGGATCTCGAATGCGACGTCGGTCCCGATGAGCTCGCGAATCAGGACGCCGAAGTCGGTGTCTGCGGGTAGCTGTGAATGCAGCGTGAATTCTGTCCGGCTTCCCTGCGCGACGAGCATACTTCCGTCAATGAACATGTAGTGCCGGCCCGGGCCAGCGACGATCTGCTCGTAAAGCTCATCCGAGCGGAAGACAACCTGCACTAGGTCCCGGTCGCCGCTCCATCCGCTGAGCTTGATCCCGAGCCCGCGGCGGATCGTGCTGCGGCCTCCGTCAGCGCCGATGAGATAGCGGCCGGCGACTCTGCGCTCCTCGCCGTCGCTCGTCTGCGCCGTCACTGTTACGCCGTCGTCGTCCTGGCTAGCTGCGACGGCCTCCCAGCCGTAACGGACGACGAGATTCGGCGTTTCTTCGGCAACGCTCTTCAGCAGCGGCTCGATCGCGTTCTGCGATACGAGTTGGTACGGCTCTAGTGGCTCCGAGCCATCGCGAGTGGCGGCGATCCGTTCCCGGGACGACTGCACTGAGGGATAGGGCAAACGGGCGACAGGCGGATCGCAGAGCCGCTCGACGACGAACACGTCCATCGGGTTCACGGCGGGATACCCGGCTGCCCTCATCCGTTCGGCCAGGCCCATCCGGCGGTAGATCTCCATCGTTCGAGCATTCGCCCGATCGGCCTTCGGCCACGGCGCGGGCACCGGGCGGCGCTCGAGCAGGGCACATGACACTCCGCGCCGGGCGAGGTCGATCGCGGTCGTCAAGCCGCTCGGCCCGGCGCCGACGATCACGACATGCACTTCCAGGTCAGCACCGGCTGACGAGCCGATCGTCACGACATTTCCAATTCGGCAGTGCCGGGACCTGGCTAAGGCTCGCTCCCGCCGACGCTTGCGAGATAACCTCGGTCCCAAGGTGTGCCTTCCTGCACGTACGGCACCCCGTTGATTCGCTCGTTCCAGGCGCGCCAGAAGGCGCGCTGCGGAAGCTCGCCGCCGCCGGGCGTCTCGAGACGCCCGATCCCGCGGGAAAGATCGGAAAAGCCCACCTCGCCCTCGGCCGCGAATCCCCGCTGACACTGCTCAAGCGCCTCGATGTCATCCGGCGTCGCGAGCCCGGCGGGACCCCAGAATGTCATCGCGTTCGTCATCCGGTAGCCGTGCACCTCGTCCGTGGCGTCGGACGGGGTCAGCTGCCAGCCAGTAATCTCCGTGTGCCCTGGCGACACTGGCCACATCGTGCGGATCTGGATCCCGAACTGGATATCGATGAGGACAAGGTTTGGGAAGACGTTGACGTTACGCGTGGTGTTGAGCATCTGGTGCGTATACGCCTCGCCCAGCCGCCGAACATGGTCGCTACGACGGAGCTGGAGTTCGCGGCGCACCTCGTCGCTCAGGAACGGCGAGCCGAGCTCAGGGGACAGCGTCATCGAGTGACCCCGGCCCAGGTCTATCCCCGTGTTCAAGACCCGCGAGTCGGCCATGAGCGTCGGCGGGCTGCCGAGGTTGCCCATCATCTCGAAGTAGGTCTGGTGCACGGTCATGCCGTGCTGGCCGTCGATGCCGTTCTCCATGAGCAGCTTCCAGTTCGCGTCCATGGAGTAGTTGTGCTGGCCGCGGACGATCTGCATGCCCTCCGCCGACTGGTCAGCGAGCAGATCGATTAGGTACCGCGCGTCGTCGAGGTAGTCGGCCAGCGGATCAGCCTGACCACCCAGGTTCACGAACACGAATCCGCGATAGCTGTCGATCCTCGGCTGGTGCAGGCCGAGCGTGCTCCGGTCGAACGCTGGCGAGTACGCCCCGCCATCGGGCACGCTCACCAGCCGACCCGTGCCGTCGTACGCCCAGCCATGATAGAAGCAGGTGAACACGCGGGCGCTGCCCCGTTTCACCCGGCACACCTCGGCGCCGCGGTGGCGGCACGTGTTCAGCAGCACCCGGGGTGCGCCGTCCCTGTCCCGGGTGAAGATCACCGGGCGGCCGGCGACGCGGCGGGTCAGGAAGTCGTTACGATCCTTGATCTCCGACTCATGACCAACGTAGAGCCAGGACGCCTCGAAGATCAGCTTCCGCTCCCGGTCAAGCACCTCCTGCGAAGTGAACGCCGAACGGTGCACCGTAAACCGGCCCCGTTCAGGATCATCAACCACGATCTGGCCAATGTCGACCACTACGTTCACCCTCCGACCTGGATTCGCCTCGCCTCCACATGAGGATTGACCGGGTCGCCCGGCGTGGCAATCTCGCAGTTCCAGACAATGGAATCGTAGGCAGCCGGTGACACGGTTGTAGAGAACGTTTCGGGTGACGGAACAACTGGGTATGCCGCGCGCGGGTCCTCAGGTTGACTCGGATCATGCCGCGACTTAAGGGGAAAATCTGCCTGATCACAGGAGCCGCCCAGGGACAAGGAGCCGCCGAAGCGCGGCGCTTCGTGGATGAGGGGGCTCATGTAATCGTGGCAGATGTACAGGACGAGCCCGGGAAGGCGCTCGCCGCCGAGCTCGGCGGCACCGCGGAGTACCACCATCTAGACGTCACCGACGAATCGCTGTGGGCGTCGGTTATAGCCGACGTCACCGCCTCGCACGGTGGCGTGGACGTCCTGGTGAACAATGCAGGGTTGTTCAAGGCGGCGACCATACCCGAGCTGACCGTCGAGGCCTTCCAACGCATGATCCTCGTCAACCAGATTGGCCCTTTCATCGGCATTAGGACGGTATCGGCAGTGATGACCGCATCGGTCGCGGAGGATCGATCATTAATATCTCGAGCACCGGCGGGCTGAGCGGTCAGGCCAAGATGACCGCGTATGTCGCTACCAAGTTCGCGCTGCGCGGCATCTCCCGGTCCGCGGCTATCGAACTGGCCCGGCTGGTATCCGGGTTAACGCGATTTTTCCCGGCTCGATCGAGACTCCGCCGCTGGCGCACATGCGTCGGGCGCGCCGCGCTGCCATGCTCGAGGCGATACCGCTCGGCCGGATGGGCCAGCCGACCGAGGTCGCTGAGCTTGCTGTATTCCTCGCGTCCGATGAAAGTTCATACTGCACTGGGGGGGAGTACCTGGTCGACGGGGGTCTGAGCGCCTAACGCGTTTCAGGCCTCCCCGGCGCCAGTGCCGACGTGAGAGGTGCGCGCAATGTTCGATGTGATGGATCCCGATCGCGTGGTCGTCCGGAACCTGCTGGAAAGCGGGGCGCGCAGGGCGCCAGGCGAGATACTCGTGGTCTTCGAGGACGGCACTACCTGGACCCGGCAGCAGGCGCTGCACGCCGCGTACTCGGCCGCGATGTCGCTGAGGGGTAGCGGAGTCACGCAGGAGTCCGCGGTGGCCGCAGCACTGCCTAACGGGGAGGCGTATCTGCGCACCTGGTGGGGTGCCGCGATGCTCGGAGCACCGGTCGTACCGGTCAACACCGCCCTTCGCGGCCCGCTGCTCAGTCACCTGCTAGCGCTGGCCAAGCCGACAGTGGTGGTGACGGCACCGGAGTTCCGTCCTCATCTGATGGAGTGCATGACCGATATCGGCAGGCCACCGCATGTGCTTGAGCCGACCGACCTCAGCGGGTACTCCCCGCAAGCTCCCGCACTCCAGCGGCCAATCGAACCATGGGACCCAGTCAGCCTCGCCCTGACCTCTGGCTCGACCGGCCCCTCCAAGCTCGTGCGGGTCACCTACGCGCACAGCGCGAACAGCGGGCAGGTGAACTTCTCGCTTTTCGGCATCGGCGCTTCGGACACCTACCTCGCGGACCTGCCCATGGTGCACGTGAGCGCGCTCTATTTCTTGCACGCCGCGATCGGCAACGAGACCAGAATCAGCGTTCGCACCCGTCCCGCGCTGCGCGGTTACTGGGAGGTCGCACGGGACACCGGCGCGACGGTGAGCCAGCTGTACAGCACGATGATCTCTTTCCTTGAGGGCCAGCAGCCCCGCGGCGCCGAACGGCAGCACAAGCTGCGCGTCGTTGTCACCGTCCCGCTTCCTGCCGACCCGAAGGGCTTCGCCGAACGGTTCGGCATCCAGCACCTCGCCATCGGCTACGGTTCAACGGAAACGTCGTGCGCCATTGCCGCAGACCCGCGTGATCCGCTGCCACCGGGGTCGACGGGCCGGCTGCTGCCAGGCTGGGAAGTGCGCCTAGTCGACGAACACGATGTGGAGGTCCCCGCCGGGCGCACGGGCGAAGCCATCATCCGCAGCGAGCGGCCCTGGCTGATCACCACGGAGTACGTGGACAACCCCGCAGCGACGGCTGCCGCCTGGCGCAACGGGTGGTTTCACACCGGCGACCTGCTCCGCCGCGACACCGACGGCACCTTCTACTTCGTCGACCGCGCGAAAGACGCAATCCGTCGCCGCGGCCAGAACATAGCCAGCTTCGAGATCGAAGCCGTGGTGCGCGCCTACCCAGGCATTACCGACGCCGCAGTGGTCGCTGACAGGACCGCGGTCGCCACCGAGGACGAGGTAAAGGCGTGGATCACAGTGGAGCCCGGCGCCCAAATCGATTTCGGCGGGCTGCTCCGGTTCTGTGTCGACCGGATGCCGCATTACATGATTCCCCGCTACTTCGAGATAGCCGAGGAGTTCCCGCGCACGGCGTCCGCGAAGGTCAAGAAGCACGTACTGCGGGACCGTGGCTCGTCGGCGGCGACCTGGGACCGAATCGCCCACGGGATGGACGTGCAACGTACCGGCCTGGTCATGGTCCCCGGCTCAGCGGCCCAGCCCGAGGTCGCCAACCGCCTAGCGCGCTGAGATTCCATCGAACGGAACGCCGTCGTTGCTTCGCTAGCTGCGAAAATGCGACCGTTCGGAAGTGGCAGATGTAATGCGGGCCGCACGGTTGCGGGAGCCCAAGACGAGCCCGGCGGTCGAGCTTGTACCGGTACCGCAGCCGAAGCCCCGGGAGGTTCGTGTTGGCACCCGGGTATGCGGCGTCTGCGCGACGGACCTTCACATTATTGACGGTGACACCAGAGCGAGTACACCTGTCACGCTCGGGCACGAGATCGCTGGCGTCGTCGACGCTGTCGGAGCGGAAGTGGATTCGGCGCTGGTCGGCCAGCGCGTCGCCGTGAACTCCATGATTGTCTGCGGTGAGTGCACGCTCTGCCGGGGTGGCGAGCCCTACCTGTGCCGCCGTCCTACAATCCTTGGGCTCGACCGTGACGGGGGGCACGCGGATTTCGTCATCGCGCCCGCGTCGAACTGCATTCCGCTGCCCGAAGCCGTCGATTTCGCGACAGGGGCAATGGCCACTGATGCCATCGGGGCACCGCTCCAGGCCATTCGACGGTCCGAGGTAAAGCCAGGAGCGACCGCGGCGGTCTTCGGACTGGGCGGCCTGGGCTTGCACGCCGCGATCATGCTGAAACAGCTGTTCCGGGCGACAGTGATCGGCGTTGACAGTTATGACGGCGCGCTGGAACGTGCACCCAGATTCGGTATTGATCACGTCATCGATGCGCGCCAGGGTCCAGCAGGTCGCGCGATCCGCGCGCTCGTTCCCGACGGGGTGGACGCGGCCTTCGACTTCGTCGGCGCACCAGGTGTCATAGATGAGGGCCTTCGCGCGCTGCGTGCCGGGGGGACGTGCGTCGCGGTCGGCGTGGTGTCCGATCGTCTTGAGCTCTCGGTCCGCCAGGAGACGCTGGTCGGACGACAGCTGACGTTGGGGGGTCATTCGGATTCAGGGATAACAATGATGTTTCGGAGATCTTCGATCTAATCGCTTCCGGGCAACTGGACATCTCAGGGACGATCACGCACGTGCACAGCCTGGATGACTACGGCGCGGCCATTAATAGATTGCGCAATCGGACGGGTAATCCCATTCGAATTGCGATCACTATGTAGTCGCTTGTCTTGGAGCACCGAGGGACCTGCCGCATGGGATCAGGTTGTCACCAGGGCCTACCGCCGTTGACGAAAATCACCTCGCCGGTCGTGTAGCTCGAGAGGTCCGAGGCGAGGTACAGGGCCGCTCCGGTCATCTCCTCGGGCCGTCCCAGCCTGCCCATCGGTACTAGCGGAAGAAGCCGACGCTGCACATCGTGCTCCGGCTCGCCATCCGGACTGACTATGCCGGGACACAGTGCGTTGACCCGCACCCGCGGTGCCGCTTCCACCGCGAGATACCGCGTCAGCATCCACAATGCGGCCTTCGAAACACCGTACGCCGCGCCTCCCGGGGTGGGCAGGAACCCCGACCCGGAGACGACGTTGATAATGGAGCCGCCGCGTCGCTCCAAGGTAGGCACGAGCGCGCGGTACAGGCGGACTGGAGCAAGCAGGTTCGCGTCGAGCGCATGGTCCCATTCCTCGTCCGTGGTATCAACGACGGGGGCTCCCGGGTTTCCCGCGGCATAGGCATTGTTAACAAGAATGTCCACCGCGGCAAAGCGGGTATCTATGCGTTCCGATACCGCGTGCGCCGCTGCCGGGTCTGTCACGTCGGCAACAAGCGTCTCTACACGCTGACCGGTTTCGGCCCGCAGTTGCTGGGCGAACCGGATCAGCCTTTCTTCCCCACGGGCAACGAGCAGGAGATCCGCGCCCGCCTCAGCAAAAGCGCGCGAGATCGCCGCGCCGATGTTCCGGCTCGCTCCCGTGATTACCGCGACCTTGCCGTCGAGACGGAACGAACCCGAAGCCGCCACAGACGTTAGGCCTGAACTTGAATTTTCAATATCTGCACCAATCCTTCGGCAGAGGGCATATCGATCGCTCTTCAGAACGGGCCAAGCGGAATTTGCCCGCCGGTTGCGGCAATGCACTGCCCGGTCACCCAGCCGCCAAGATCTGACGCGAGAAAATGGACGACCTTCGCAATGTCGTCCGCTAGGCCAAGGCGACGCAAGGCGGTGCCGCTTGCTGATTCCTCGGTGACCATATTGCGCTCAGCGGCAAGGGCAGCCACTCGCGGCGTCAATGTTGCACCTGGTGCCACCGCGTTCACCCGGACTCCGTCTGGGCCCAGCTCGGCCGCGAGCGACCGGGTAAAGCTGATCGCCGCGGCCTTTGCCGCCGCGTAATGAGCCAGCCGGCCATCCGGCTGGACGTACGAACCCGCCTGCGACACGATGGTGACGATCGAGCCAGACTTCTGCGCGCTCATGTGCGGTGCCGCCTCCTGGCAGCAATTGACGAGGGCGGTGTAGTTAGCACGGAACAGAAGATCCTGGTCTGCCGCGGTCGTGATGGTAGCGAAGCTCGTCTCGGCCGGGCTGAGTGCTCCCCCGGCCGCGACCGCCAGGACGTCGACACGTCCGTAGCTCTGCATTGCCTGCTCGAAAACTCGCGCCGCGACGGGTCGCTCGCCCAGGTCGCCCTCAACGCTTATAGCGCGACGGCCTAGCGCGACAACCTCGGCCTCCACCGAGTCGGCAGTGAGTTCACCGCCGTAGGCTTTCCCGGCCGCGAGATCGATATCGGCGAGCACGAGATCCGCGCCGGCCCTAGCCAGCCGCAAGGCGATCGCCCGTCCAATTCCCCTTGCGGCGCCAGTCACCACCGCGACTTGGCCGTCCAGCTCTGCGAGCACGAAAACCTCTCATTCTTACCTGACGGCCAGATCCGCCATCCCGGCCCCTCAGTTGTCTATAAGAGGCGCACGATGATGCTAGGCGCGAGGTGGCGAGCCGTTCCACAGTCGCGTTCTGCCCGCCGGAATTCTTGCGAATAGTCCGGCGAATGTAGCTCGCCAGCTGATCATCGCTACGGCGCGTGAACTCTTCGAAGACTGCGTGCGCGCGGACGCTGAGGTGATCGTGGAAGTGGACGGCATGGACATTCCCGTTCACCAGCCGCGGCCCCTGCCGTCGTGACCGCACTCCCCTGACAGGGGTTATACCGCAGATCTGCCGCCGCGTAGCCGGGTGCGGATCGCGGCGCGCTGCTGCGTTGTCGCGGCGACAACGTCCATCCAGTGCTTGGTATCCGTCAGCTCCCACATCTCGGTGATCTTTCCGTCCTGGCAGCGGACGGAGAACACGTAGCGGTTCGCGTAGTCGTCCCCGTCGTGGGTGGTCGCGGTGACGTCGAAGCACAGCACTACCCAGTCGCCGTCCGCGACGATGTAGACGACCGACGAGTTGACGACGCCGTCGCGGTAGACGGCCTCGTCGACCGTCTCCATCTTTTTGAGCCCCGCGGCCCCGGCGAGGCTCTCATGCCCGTCTGTGAGCAAGGGGGCCAGGCCCTTTGGTACCCATGCCCGGAAATCAGAGGCGAGGAGCCCGGCCGCGGCGTCGGACGTCATGCCCCGCCGGAAGAACTCGACGACCATCGCTTTGTTTTCAGCCGCTCCCATGAGCAGGCCTCTACTTCGCGTAGGGGATAGAACCGATGGCCCTGGTTTCGGACAGTTCGGCGATCTGTTCGCTGCTGTAGCCGAGCTCTGTCAACACTGCGGCGTTGTCCCGTCCGAGAGTGGGTGCCGCGGTCGCGTCGGGAAGCCGCGGCAGGGTGGACATCCTGGCTGGGTAGCCGATGAAGGTGAGCTGGCCAGCGACCGGGTGGGGGGCCTGGAAGACGCGGCCGCGGTCTCTGATCTGGGGGTGGTCGATGAGCTCCGCACCGATGGAAAGCGGCGCTGCCGCGATGCCGGCGCCGCGCAGCATCTCGACCAGGTCTGCTGCGACGAAGCCCGCTGACCATTGCCCGATTAGCTTGTCGAGCTCGTCGTGATGCTCCAGCCTGTCGGCCGCGGCAGCGAAACGGCTGGCGGCGGCCCACTCGGTCCCGGGCAGCCCGGCAAACGCCGCCCATTGCGCGTCGTCGGCGATCGTGAACCCAGCCCACTCATCGGCGCGGCACTTGTAGATGCCCTGCGGGGCCATGGCCGACGACCGGTTGCCGCGCAGCGGGGCGGGTTCCTTGCCTTGCGACGCGGCAATCATCGCTTGTGCCGTGAATTGCAGCGGCGTGTCGCAGAGAGCGATCTCGGCCTGGCCTCCCTCGCCGGTGACTTGCCGGTGGCGGATCGCGACGAGCGTGGCGAAGACCGACAGGGCCGAGGACATGGGGTCGAACACGGTTCCCGTGCGGTGCGGCACGCCATCGTCCGTCCCCGAGAGCGAGGCGGAGCCGGATGCGGACTCGACCAGTTCGGTATAGGCGGGCCGACCGGACCAGGTCCCGGTCAGCCCCCAGCCGGGCATGCGGATCATGATCGCGTCCGGGCGGAGCTCACGCACGCCGGCATAGTCGAGCCCGCGGCTGTCCAGGGTTCTCGGCACGAAATTGTCTAGGATGACATCCGCCGTCCGAAGCAGTTTCCGCACGATTTCGATGCCAGTCTGATCGGACAGATCGGCGGTGATGCCGCGTTTGCCGATGTTGAGCGCGATGAATGTCGCGCCTCGCTCCCAGGCGCGGTCAACCGTGCCCGGGACGCCGGCGTAGCGGATGAGATCTGGCCGGTTCACGGCTTCGATCTTGATGACTTCCGCGCCAAGTCCCGCAAGGTACTGAGTCACCAGCGGGCCAGCGTGAAAGACCTCGAACGCCGCGACCCGCAGTCCCTTGAGCGGGAGCGCGGGAGTCGCCGACGGCGACACACCCGGTGCCCGCGCCGGGCCGGCCATCGTGAACCGGAACGCCGGCTTCGGTTGCCGGAAATCTCCGGCCACGCCGGTCACGGTAGAGCCGCGCTCGCTGTAGGGAGGCAGACGGTAGGCGGACGACGGCGTGGTCACGGGAGCAACCGGAACACGGTGCTGCTGGGCCAGATCGACGAGTTCCTCGACCGTGTGCCGCAATGTGAAGCTCTGCATCAGCGGGGCTAGCTCGTCCAGGTACTGCGCCCGCGAGGCGACCTGATCGAATCGGGGATCGTCGAGTTCAGGGATTTTCATCATGCGCTTGAGGCCCGTCCATTGCGCCGGCACGTTGCCCGCCAGGCAAACCCAGCCGTCTTTCGCCGGGAGGAACTCCGGCCCCGTGTTCATCGGTGGTATGAACGGCGCGTGACCTCGGATCGGCACGCAGTACGGGACGTGTCCTTCAACCTGTTCCCAGGCCCAGGGGAAGGTCAGCAGCCACACCAGTGACTCGAAGCGGGACACGTCGACTTCTATCTGCTCGCCTCCCGCGTCACGGGCGAGCAGCCCTTGCACAGCACCGATGGCGCCCTGCAGTCCACCCGACAGCTGCGACATCGGGAGCCCGGTCACGAACGGGGGCGACGACGACGACACGTGCATGACCGCGTGTCCAGCCTCGGCCTGCAGCGTGAGCTCGCTGGCCGCGGTGCCTGCGTTCGGGCCGGTAAGGCCGTAATCGGACACGCACACGATGACGAGGGCCGGGTTCGTCCCGCGGCGGAGCTCGCGGAGCAGCCCGAAGGTGGCGGCACTGTCGCACACAGCCACGTCGACCTGGCTCACGAGCCTGGACAAGGCCGGCGTCATCCCGTCGGCGGCTACTGCCAGCTGCTTTCCGGAATGCAGATAGGCGGCATAATCAGGATCCGCGCTCGCTAGCGGTGTGGGCTGTCCGGCTTCGAGCCGGACGACGTGCGCGCCGACGTCAGCGAGCAAGCGCCCGCAGTAGGCGGCCGACAAGCTGTCGCCGATCTCTGCGATGGTCACGTCACCGAGCATCGGGCTCCTCCTTGGATAGCGCGACGGGCGGGTCACCCAGGCAGGCCGATGACCGCCAGACCGTCCGAGATGACGGTTCTGCCGCCCGAGGTGGCCTCAAAGTGGAACAGTCCAGGCTGGGTCCCTTCGAACACGGTGGTGTCGACGGTTGTACCCGGCCGGACGAAGTTGCGGAACCGCACCGCGAGCCGGCGCAGCCGCGACGCGTCGCCGT
>Ga0070710_10000552_pt1 | contig 17723 bp, 16 predicted proteins | sample LARL52metaG_FD_65454 | JGI IMG/M metagenome (GOLD analysis project Ga0070710, IMG submission 65454) | Corn, switchgrass and miscanthus rhizosphere microbial communities from Kellogg Biological Station, Michigan, USA - LAR L5-2 metaG | ecosystem: Host-associated > Plants > Roots > Rhizosphere ... | reverse complement strand
TCCCGCAACTTCCTTGAGGCGCCGCGCCACCTCGCATAGCAGCGCGTCGCCGACCAGATGGCCGTGCAGGTCGTTGATCTCCTTGAAACGGTCGAGGTCGAGGCACAGGATCGCGAACGCGCCGCCGGCACGGATCGTCGCGTCGACCGTGGTCGCCAGATAGTCGGAAAACGAGGCGCGGTTGTTGAGGCCGGTCAGCGCATCGTGGTGCGCAATGTGCGCGATCCGCTTCTCGGCGCGCTTCTGCTCGGTGATGTCCTCGACCGTCGTCACGAAGCCGCCGCCCGGCACCGGGCGGAACACCACCACCAGGGCCCGCCCGTCGGGAAGCTCGGCCACGATGCTGGCCGGCTTGTTGGCGGCGATGATGCCGTTCAGCCCGCTGATATAGGCGTCGAGTCCGCTGCCGGGATTGAGGCCCTGCGAGATCTGATGGTCGAAGATCTGGCGCAGCATGGTGCCTGGCCGCGTCAGTTCGCCGGACAGTTGAAACATCTCGGCATAGCGGTCATTGCAGACGATCAGGCGATGATGGGCGTCGTACATGCAGACGCCCTGCGACTGGTTGTTGAGTGTCGCATCGAGCTGGATGCTCTGCTTGCGGAAATACTGCACGACCACGGCGCCGGTGCCGCCGATGGCGACGACGAGCACGATGGTAAGCCCGATCAGGTACCACGCCTCGGTGCGCCAGCCGGCGAGCGCGGCGGACACCGTGGTGCTGGTCACCAGATCGATGGGAATGTTGGCGAGCCGCGTGCCCGCGATCAGCCGGTCGGAGCCATCGATCGCGCCCGGCATCTGCGCCACGCCGCCGCCGGCGCGCATGATCTCCTCCAGCGGGCCGCCGGAAAGCGATTTTCCGATGATGGAATCGATGTGCGGAAAGCGTGCCAGCAGCACGCCGTCATGGCGGAGCAGCGCGATCCATTCATCCGCGCCGCGGATCATGGTCCGATAGAGCTCCTCGAAATATTGCGACCTGATGGTGCCGACCACGACGCCGAGAAATTCGCCGTCAGAGCCCATGAATTTCCGGGCCAGCGATATGGTCCACGTTCCTGTGCTCGGATCCTGCTGCGGCCGGCCGAGCTTCGAGCTCAAGGCCGGATTGCTCTGCAGGGCCTGGAAGTAATCCTGATCGGCGACATTGCCGCGCGGCGTGGGCCACGTCAGGGAGGAATTGATGAGCTGGCCGTCGGCACCGACCAGCGTCACCGCCTCGATGTGCGGGAAGCCGGAGATCTTGTCCTCCAGCATCAAATGAATATCGCGGCTCGCCATCGACCGCGCGTAGACTTCGGCGGAGACCACCGCGAGCGTTTCCATGTGCTCGATCAGGCTCGCCTCGATCAGGTCGACGGACTCGAAGTCGCGCGCCGCCTGCTTGGCCAGCACGGTCGCAGTCGCCAGGAGCTGCTGCTTGCTCCCTGCGATGGCGTGATCGCGCAGGTTGGACAGGATGAGGGCGATGGTGCCGACGATGAGCGCGATCAGGAACGCGCCGCACAGCATCAGGACGACCACGGGACGCGTCGCGCCAGTCCGCCGCATCGGCGGGGCTCCCCCTTCCGGCACGAACGTCGCCAACACGCCATTGAGTGAGCGAGCAGCCCGCAACATGGTTCCAACCATGGTCAATCGTTCGGAAACCGTAGTTTTCGATCTTTTGGATCAGGTTAAAGCCCGCACGGGAGCGCCGGTCACGGTTACGCGCGTCTTACATCAACTGAGACGATACGTAGGAATACTGCCGAAGACCTGCGATTTCCCAGTAGTCTTACGGAAATGGAGTCAGCGAAGCTGGAGCTTCGCCGACGGTGCGATCCGCCGGCGCAGAGCTCATGCGCGCTACGGCAGGCCCGAATTCCGGCTGCCGGATGCAAAGCCTCGTTAACGTTGACCGGAAACATCGCCGGGCGATTGCTTGACGCGTGGCGCAGCGCCACGCCACGCTTCCGCCGCTGACGTCGATGCCCGTGTGACCTCTCGTTGTCTGGCCCTCGTCGCGGGCACGCCGACAGGCATCACAACAGGCAGGGGGATCGACGAGCATGGCCATCGACGCGCGCATTCCGCTCTGGTTCAAGCTGGCCTACACGGCGTTCTGCGCGGTGCTGGTACCGACCTATCTGATCGCCTACGGGCCGACCAATTTCCTGTATTTCTGCGATGTGGCGCTGCTCACGGGCCTCGCCGCGATCTGGCTGGAAAACCCGCTGCTCGCCTCGGCGCCGGCGGTCGGCATCCTGCTGCCGCAGGCGCTGTGGGCGGTCGACTTCGTTGGCGCGGCGGCAGGGATGCCGCTGACCGGAATGACCGCCTATATGTTCGACGCAAAACTGCCGCTGTTCACGCGCGGCTTGTCATTCTTCCATTTCTGGCTGCCGTTCGTGCTGGCCTGGCTGGTGTGGCGGCTCGGCTATGACCGCCGGGCGTTCGCGGTGTGGACCGTTGCCGCATGGCTGCTGCTGTCGATCTGCTATTTCCTGATGCCGGGACCGCCGGCCCCGAATCCGAACCTGCCCGTCAACATCAATTATGTGTTCGGGCTGAGCGATGCGGCCGCGCAAAACTTCATGCCGGGCCCGCTGTGGTTCGCGATGCTGCTGATCGGCCTGCCGGCGATCATCTTCTACCCGACGCACCGCCTGCTGCTGCGCCTTGCGGGGACGGCACCGGCCGAAACGGTCGGTGCCTGAACGGCTGTCAGAGCAGCTTCCGCTGCGCCAGATTCCGCATCAGCGCGCCAACGCCAAAGGTCCACGGCTCGCAGTCGTCGCTCATGCGCATCCGGTTGACGAGCCGGCCGAGCTGCGGCGCTGCGATGGTCACGATGTCGTCGGCCTTGTGGGTAAAGCCCTGTCCGGGCGCATCGCGATCCTTGACCGGCGCGAACATGGTGCCGAGAAACAGCACAAAGCCGTCGGGATATTGATGCACTGACCCGACGGTCTGCGCGACCAGATCGGTCGGATCGCGGCTGATTTTTGCGATCGACGAATGGCCGTCGAGCACAAAACCGTCCTCGCCGGTGACGTTGAGGCCGACCTCCATCTTGCGCACGTCATCGAGCGAAAAGCTCGCATCGAACAGCCGCAGCAGCGGACCGATCGCGCAGGAGGCGTTGTTGTCCTTGGCCTTGGACAGCAGCAGCGCCGAGCGGCCCTCGAAGTCGCGCAGGTTGACGTCGTTGCCGAGCGCAGCACCGACGATGTTGCCGCGGCTCGACACCGCCAGCACGACCTCCGGCTCCGGGTTGTTCCAGGTCGATTTCGGATGCAGGCCGGCATCCATCCCGGTGCCGACCGAGGACATGACGGGCGCCTTGGTGAAAACCTCGGCGTCGGGCCCGATGCCGACTTCCAGGTACTGGCTCCAGGCCTGCTGGTCGACCAGCACCTGCTTCAGGTGCATCGCCTCGGCCGAGCCCGGCTTGAGTTTTGAGAGATCGTCGCCGATCAGCCGGACGATTTCCTTGCGGATGGCTTCGGCCGAGGCCGGATTGCCGCGCGCGCGCTCCTCGATCACCCGCTCCAGCATCGAGATGGCAAAGGTGACGCCGGCGGCCTTGATCACCTGCAGGTCGAGCGGCGCCAGCAGCCAGGGCTTGTTTCGGTTACGGCGATCCGGCGGCGTGTTTGCCAGAATGCCCTCGAGATCGCCGATCCGCTCGCCCTTTGCGGCACGCAGCGTCTCGGCCGGATCATCCGCCTCGCACAGCGCGCTGACGGTCGGAAAGCTTGCGGTGACATCGAAAACGCCGTCCGCACGCACGGCGACCACCGCCGGGCCCTCGGCCTGCGGCAGCCACACCCGACCAACCAATGTGCCCGTCGTGCCGTCGTCGGGCAGCACGGATTCTGCTGTCAGCGTGATCATGGCTTGTTCCATCTCATGTGGCGGATCTGACGTTCGCCACACTATCCGCAACGGCGCATGATCTTGCAACACGATTGCAGCCGTCCGACCGATGCCGCGTTCTGGCCGTGGACGGGCTACTTGAACAATGCGATGAGCTGGCTGCGCTTGGTGACGCCAAGCTTGGCGTAAATCGCCTGGAAATGATGACCGACAGTATGGTCCGAAATCCGCAGGCGGGAGGCGATGGCCTTGTCGGACAGTCCGCCGAGTGCGAGGTCGAGCAGTTCGCGCTGCCTGTCCGTCAAGACCGTCAGATCGGCAAGCATCATCCGCCTGGTCTGGAGAAACAGCGTGTGCAGGACGGGTGCGATCAGCTTGACCGCGGCGATGGAGCGCTTCGACTGTGCGCGAGGTATCCCTGACAGGCAGATATAGGTCCCGCATTTGCCGACGGGATCAACGACGCCGTGGATGGCCATCAAGCCAAGCGAGAAGCGAAGGTTGCTTTCCAGATCCACTTCGCTGGCGGGGATCGGTGTGCCATCCTCATCGACGCATCCCTTGTCGTCCGAGAGAAAGGGCTTCTGGTGGTGTATCCACCAGGCCACCGCGGTGCGCGTATTCAGATCGAAAACTCTCGGACGGCTCGCGAGATATTCGGGACAATGTCCGCTCGCCAACCAGGAAAGCACATGAATGCGCCCGCCTGACCATTTTCCGTAGCCTGCCAGGAATCCTGAAAATGGGAGAAACGGCCGCAGCGCATCGTCGACCCATTTGACGATGTCACGCTCGGTTGGTGGTTGCGCGGGAAGCGCGCGCAACACATCGATCCAGGCCAGGTGATCCAGCGCGGAACCGTCCAGCGCAGCGTCCTGAGCGGCCGCCTGAGGTTCCAGGACATCACTATCCGCGCGATCGGGCATTCAAATCCCCTGACGTGCTCCCCGTGGACGACCTTCGCCGAGCCCACGCGGAGCCGCCTTTGTCGCTCCGCTAGCTCTACAACAACCCGTGCCGCAATGCACGTCAGCCGGACAGCGCGCAGTGCTCGTCGACAGGAGTGTTGGCGTCATGGAACCACCAGAGCGTTCTTCGAGCGAAGCGGGGACCGGTTCGCGTGAACAAACGCATCAAGACAAGAATCTGGAGCCTTCGTTCCGATTCAATCGAAGCAAGGCTCTAGCGTCCCCAGCGCAAGGCGAGTGCGTCGAGATCGCGCGCCAGTTCGATGAGCCCGGAGCGCGTCGCCGGATGCAGCGGTTGCAGCGGATGGCGCACGGCGTCGGAGCGGATCACGCCACCCTCGCGCATCAGCACCTTGGCGGCGGCGAGGCCACATTGCCGGTTCTCGTAATTGATGAGCGGCAGCCAGCGCGCATAGGCGGCCTTGGCCTCGTCGCGGCGCCCGGCGAAATAGGGATCGATGATCTTGCGGATGCCGTCCGGATAGCCGCCGCCCGTCATCGCCCCGGTCGCTCCGGCATCGAGGTCGGCCATCAGGGTGATCGCCTCCTCGCCGTCCCAGGGCCCCTCGATGGCCTTGCCGCCGGCCTCGATCAGGCCGCGCAGCTTTGCGGCCGCCATCGGCACCTCGATCTTGAAATAGCGGATGTTCTCGAACTCACCCGCGAGCCGCGCGAGCAGATCCACCGACAGCGGCGTGCCGGCCACCGGTGCGTCCTGGATCATGATGGGGATGGAGATGGCGCCGTTGAGGATCTTGAAGAACTCGACGATGCCCTTCTCCGCGACGCGGAACGTCGCACCATGATAGGGCGGCATCACCATCACCATGGCGGCGCCCGCCTCCTCGGCCTGCCGGCTGCGCGCCGCGCAGATGGCGGACGAGAAGTGGGTTGTGGTCACGATGACCGGGACGCGGCCGGCGACATGCTCCAGCACCGCATGCATCACGGTCTCCCGCTCGGCATCGGTCAGCACGAACTGCTCGGAGAAATTGGCCAGGATGCAGATGCCGTTCGAGCCGGCGTCGATCATGAAATCGATGCAGCGGCGCTGCCCCTCCAGATCAAGTTCGCCCCGATCATCGAAGATGGTGGGCGCAACCGGAAAGACCCCCCGGTAGGGCCGGCTTGTGGCAGCAGAGGACATGGCGTTTCCCAAAGGCAAGGTTTCGAGCCCCTAGCCTTCACCACCATCGGGCTGTTGGGTCAAGATGGCAGCTATCTCCCGGAGCCAGGCCGGCTTTTCCGCGAAGCCACACCCACCGAGCAAAACAGGGCAAAACGCCTCGGCGCGCTTCCGCAACCCGGCCGCGGCTCGTAGAATGCGGCTGGCAGGGGGCAATCGGGCGATGCAGTCAAGACGGCGTTTTCTGGGCACGGCGGCCGCGACGCTGGCCCTGCCGCTTTCGAAGCTGAGGCTTGCGCAGGCGAGCCAGCGCACGATCCTCAACGATGCGAGCCGGCTCAGCCCCACTCCGGTGGCAAAACACGTCACGATCGCCAAACCGGGCCAGGACGACCTGATCGCGCGCATCCGCGCCGAGCTGAAGGAGGCGGCCGAGGCGGGCCGTCCGTTTGCTGCCTCCGTTGCGCGGCACTCGATGGGAGGACAGAGCCTGCCGCGGGATGGCACGGCCGTGAGCCTCGCCGGCGGTGCGCTGGAGATGGATACCGCCGCAAAGACCTATCGCACGACGGCGGGCAACCGCTGGTCGGACGTGATCGGTATCCTCGATCCCAAGGGCTTTTCGCCCGCTGTGATGCAGTCGAACAGCGATTTCGGGGTCGGCAGCACCTTTTGTGTCAATGCCCATGGCTGGCCGGTGCCGCACGGCCCGTTCGGCTCGACCGTGAAGGCGATCCGCCTCGTGCTTGCCGACGGCACCCTGATGCAGTGCTCCCGCACCGAGAACGCCGAACTGTTTGGCCTTGCCATGGGTGGCTACGGATTGTTCGGCGTCATCGTCGAGCTCGACGTCGAGATGACGGAGAACCTCTTGCTGCAGCCGAAATTCGAGCGCATGGCGCCAGAGCGTTTTGCGACCGAATTCACCCGCGCCATCGACACCGACCCCTCGCTCAAGATGGCCTATGGCCGCATGTCGGTGTCGCGGAAGAATTTTTTCGACGACGCGCTGATGGTGACGTACCGGCCGGTGGCGAACCCGCCCGCCACACTGCCGGCGGTGGCGAGCGCGGGAAAGCTATCCGGGCTGCAGAACGACATCTATCGCGCGCAGACCGGCTGGGAGGTTGCCAAGGGACTGCGCTGGTTCATGGAGTCGCGGCTCGGCCCTGCGATCACCGGCGGCGCCGCGACGCGCAATTCGCTGATGGCCGAGCCGGTCGTCAATCTCGCGCAGAAGGACATGCGGCGGACCGACATCCTGCACGAATATTTCGTGGCGCCCGAGCGGTTTGCCGAGTTCGTCAACGCCTGCCGCGACATCATCCCAAAAGCGAAAGCCGAATTCCTCAACGTCACCTTGCGTTACGTCGCCGAGGACAAGACACCATCGCTGACCATCGCCCCGGTGCGCCGGATCGCGGCCGTAATGTCGTTCTCCCAGGAGGCCTCGCCGGAAGGCGAGATCGACATGATGCAGACCACCGAAGCCCTGATCGACCGCGTGACCGCGATCGGCGGCGCGTTCTATTTGCCCTATCGCCTCCACGCCCGCCGCGACCAGGTCGAAAAGGCCTATCCCGCCGTTTCGGCCTTCGTCGCGGCGAAACGCCGTTACGACCCGCAGCTCAGATTCCGCAATGCCATGTGGGACACTTATTTCGCGTAAGAGACTTGATATGAACCGCTACAGCATCGCTGCAATCATGCTCGGCTGTGCCCTGCTGTTTGCCGCCGCGACCGACTACATCCCCGCCTTCATGGATTCGGAAGGCCGCGTGTTCGGCCTGTTCCACCTCGATATCTACAAGGACGCCCTTCACGTCGCCTCGGGCCTGTGGGCACTTGTGTCCGCCTTCTCGCGCCGGGGCGCGATCTTTTTCCTGAAAGTGTTCGGCACGCTGTATTTTCTCGATGGCGTCATGGGAGCCTTCACAGGGTCGGGATACCTTGACCTCTCCATCTTCATCGACGGCATCCGCGACGTATCTCCGACGATCAAGGTGCTCTCCAGCCTGCCTCATCTGGGCCTGGGCGCGATCGGGATTGTCGTCGGCTGGTCGCCCTGGCGCACGGATCGCGTGACGGCATGAGCCTCTTGCGCAAGACCCTATGGACAGCCGGCGTGGTGCTGGCCGCTGCCGCGATCGGCATCACCGCAACGGTCGTGAGCGTGGAACGCTCCTGCATCTCGCCGCTTCCGGCGCCCAGCGTTCGCTCGGACTTCTCAATTCACCCGCAGGGCTATGCGCGCGCCCAGGGCGACAGCTTTCTGACCTTTCCCGAGTGGTACATCGTTCATGCCTATACGGATCTCGCCGGCGTGACCGCACGCGGCACCGAATCCGATTTCGACTATCTCGCGAGCATCACCGGATTCTGGAGCAGCCTTTGCGGCGCAACGTGGCAGGCGTCGCTGTCGGGACCCGGCAGTTCCGATCAGAAGCTGACGAACTACATCATCGGCTTCAGCTTCACGCTCGAAATGGGGCTGCAGGGCGCCTATGAGCGTACGATCGGCGCGCTGACGGCGTGGGCGGCCGATGGCGGCAAGACGGCGGAGGACGAGTTCAACCTGGCGCTCCTGAAGGACTACGCGGCCTTTCTTTATCAGACACCGTGGTACCGTTTTCCATTCTGGAACAAGCTGACGGTGTTCTGGCAGGAGACGCCGTTCGTGCCCTCGATCCGCGCCGTCGAGCGGCGCATCTCACTGAGCCTGCAATATGCCGGGAAGTCGGGCTATGCCGCGATCATCCGCTTCCTAGCAGGTTATGACCCCGCCGATCTGACGATCAGGAGCGTGGTCGCCGGAATGACGCCGTCGGATCTCGCAACCGTGCCCGGGGTCAAGGTGCTGTCGCAGGTTGCGAGCGCGAACGGGACGAAGGGCGTGCTGGTGGAGACGGCGCGCTATGCCGAGTTCGATGCCTTTGTCCGGCAACTGGGCCGGCGTCCGGGCGCATCCCTGCTCGAGATCGCCGGCAATCATCGCATCCTCATCACGATCGTGCTTCCCGAGGCCGACACGGCAGTGGCGGTTTTCGATGGCGAGCCTATATTCAGGTTGCCGATCCAATCGTCCCCCGGCTCGAGCCGCGTCGGCATCGATACGCCGGTGCGTTCGCTGGTCGGCAATGTCAAACGTGTCGAGGACGCCGGATACCGGTTCGAGCATGCCTATGACTATTGAGAGCGCGTCCGCTTCTCGCAAGCTGCCACTCGCGGGATTGTTCGCCGTGGCCTCGATCTGGTTTTCGGGCATGGCGATCGCCGCGACGGCGGTGCGCCCCGATGCCGTGGTCGCCTTTGGCTCGCCGGCGCGCATGATCGACGCGGTCACCCGCTCGGAGGGGTACTTGCTCGATGCGGGACGGTTTTATGTCGCAGCGCGCACCGGGCCTTCGACCGTTCGCACGCTTTATGCCGGCGGAGCGTGGTTCGTGTGGCCTGCCCTGGCAAGGGAATGCGGGCGTCCTTGAACGGAGCAGGCTCCAGGCGTTCGTTGCAGGCGGATGCACGCGACCGCGCGATGATCGGAGCCGCCCGACGCACACACACAGTTCCGCTCCCGGCGGACTGGTGCGCTCCCAGCCTGTTGATGATAGATTGGCATGCGGGAGCGTTGTTTCGGATCACAATAGCATGCGGCGTCCCCGATCTCGCGCCGGTTGAACAGGAGAGCCACGATGGCCTCTTTGACTGAATGGAAAGTTCCGCTCGCCTACCAGCCGCACCCCGGCGACTACACCTTCGACATCAATCAGGTGCTGAGCTCCGTCGTCGGCCTGCACTCGATCATTCCCCACGACGCCCTCACCGCGGAAACGCTGGGCACGGAACGCGCAGGCAACGGCGTGGTGATCGATGACGGGCTGGTGCTGACGATCGGCTATCTGATCACCGAAGCCGAGTCGGTCTGGCTGCATCTGGCCGACGGCCGCGTCGTGGAGGGCCATGCGCTCGGGTTCGATTCGGTGACGGGCTTTGGACTCGTGCAGGCACTCGGCCGCCTCGACCTCGAGCCGCTGCCGATCGGCTCGTCGGCCGCGGCACAGGTCGGCGATCGCGTCGTGGTGGGCGGCGCCGGCGGCCGCAGCCGATCCGTCGCAAGCCAGATCATCGCCAAGCAAGAGTTCGCCGGGTATTGGGAATACCTGCTGGATGAGGCGCTCTTCACCTATCCCGCGCATCCGAACTGGGGCGGCACCGGCCTCATCTCGAACAGCGGACAACTGATCGGCATCGGCTCGCTGCAGCTCGAGCGCGAACGCGAGCGCCGCGCCGAACATGTCAACATGATCGTCCCGATCGACCTGTTGAAGCCGGTGCTCGATGATCTGCGGAAGTTCGGCCGGGTCAACAAGCCGGCGCGGCCGTGGCTCGGCATGTATTCGACCGAGATCGACGACAAGGTGGTGGTGATCGGGATCGCGGGCAACGGTCCCGCGGCGCGCGCCGAACTGAAGACCGGCGACGTCATCCTGGCGGTGAAGGGCGAGACCATTTCGAGCCAGGCGGAGTTTTATCGAAAACTCTGGTCGCTGGGCGCCGCGGGCGTCGACGTGCCGCTGACCGTCCATCATGACAACGTCACTTTTGACGTCGTGCTCGCCTCCACCGACCGCGCCAAATTGCTGAAGGGCCCGCGGCTGCACTGAGGCGCCTTCTCAGCCCACGATCTCAAGCTCACGGGCAGCGCGTGAGGCTTCTCGCTTCAATCGGCGCCTCCCTTCAGCTCTTTCTGCGCTAGGCGATGAGATGCCAGGATGCGGCGACGACCGTCTGCAGATGCGCGTCCGACGGCAGCTGCGATGTCGCGGTCGGATCGAAGCCGGAATGAGCCGTCGAATAGTCCGCCATCGCCTGCACCAGCTGCTGGATGCTGGCGTCGATCTCGACGCCGCCGGCCTTGATCTCCTGCAGTTGATGCGATCCGCCGGCGAACCAGTCGGCAATCGTGACCTGCTCGTGGGTGCCAAGAATGTCGATCTGCAGATCATTGCCGGACTTGACGAACCAGAAATTGTCGGCGGACAGCGTGGCGCCGAAATCGAGCGTGCTGGTCGCGGTCGTCCCCGATGCCGTGCCGTTGACGATGACGTCGCTGCCATCGCCGGGATGGTACAGATAGGTCGCATTGGCGCCGCCGACCATGATGTTGTTGCCCGCGCCGCTATCGAGCGTGTCCCTGCCGGTACCGCCGATCAAAAGATCGTTGCCGCCGTTGCCGAGGAGGACGTCCGTCCCGTTGCCTGCGATCAGCAGCGCACCGTCGGACAGCGACAGGCCGGACAGGATCTCTGCCCTGATGGTGAGCGCGGCATCAGTGGTTGCCGCGCTCAGCGAATGCAGGCCGCCGGTCTGTCCACCCCACAGCGCCGCGATGGCGGCATCGATCAGCGCGGCATCCTCCCCGTCGGCCGACGCCACCGCATCGATCAAGGCGGCGAGCCCCACGATGTCGGCCGCGCTTCCGGTGTCGGAGCGAAGCCACAGATCCGGCGCGAGATCCGCGACCAGAAGATGAGCGGCCGCATCGTCGTAGAGGATGCCGTGCTCATGACCGACGACACCGGTCGTGGCACTGGTCGCCGCGTCGTGGTTCTGCGCCAGCAGCGCGGCATATTCGACGGCGATGTCGGCAACAGCCGTCTGCACCGCGGTCAGCTTCAGATAGCTCGCCGCATCGGCGGCATGGACGACGTCGCCCAGGACATTGCCGGCGTGGAACAGCGCTGAAATCGCGGTGTTACCGAAACCGCTGGCGTCGGTCACCGACGAATAGGCGATCATGTCCATCATCTTGGCCGAGGCGGAGGCCTCGCCCGTGCTCGCACTGGCGCCGGGAATCCCGACCGCCGATGCGATCGCGTCGTTCTCGAGCGGCGCCATCAGCGCGGCGGCCGCGCTCTTCCAGTCCTGGTAGCCGTTGTCGCTGGCCCATTGCATCATCGCCAGAAGTGCGATCGAGTGCAGGCTGACGGCGCTCAGGCCGAGATCGGTGCCACTGTCGAGAACGCTGTCCTGCTCGGAAGCAATGCCGGTTGCCGCATGAGCGATCGCGACGGCGCCATCGATCGGGCCGAGCTGCAACAACGCCAGCGGCGCCTCGACGACCGGGGCCGCGGCGCGCACATATTGCAGGATCTCGCCCGACACCGAGACCATGTGAATGTCGGAATAGCGCGCGTGCGGCTCGGAGGCGAGCGCGCCCCAGAAGCCGTGAAGCCGGTCGTAACGGACTTCGGCGGCGAATTCGAACGGCATCGCATCGAAGGTGTAGGCCGGCTTGTCGTAGAGCGCGGCGATGTAGCCGGCGAGGCCGCCGCCCAGCGAATGCCCGGTCAGGGACACATGCGCCGTGGTGCCCCAGGCCGCATAATAGGCTTCGGCATCCGGGAACTGCGTCGGCCAGCCGGTCAGGCCCGCGCCACCGAGCCAGGACGGCACATCGGCCAAGTCATCGGTTCCTCGAAAGGCCAGGATCCGGGTGGTCGGATCGCCGGCGAGCTGATAGGTCGCGGCCTGAAAACTGTCGGCCGTGGAGACGATGCTGCCTGCAACGAGATCATAATCACCGATCTGACTGAAGCTGACGACGAGCGCAGGATTGACGCCCCTGTTGTAGACGTCCATCGCGAGCACGGCGTTGATGAGCGCACTCGACGGTTGACTTGTCATGATAATGGTTCCCCCGATAGCCCGAACGGGGAGCGTGCGCGTTCACTGGCGCTTTTTTAAGATGTCCCCGCAGTATACGATCGCGCCATCGGCTCCATGCATTGTCAAGCGCGCGAGACGCGAAAGCTGCGATCGCGCGCTCGTCTTGGTCGCGATTATGGAGACTTTGACCGACGCGCCGCAATTCGTGAAGGCGGGAACTTCGAGCCGCGCATCGAGACGTACGAATAGAAGGAAACAATCATGAGCGAGGCCGTGGTCGATGACATCGTAGCCGTGCTGCCGCCCTTATTGGAGTCACTGGATGCTCTCGCTTACGTCGCGCGCCGCCTGCATCCGCCCGTGTTCGGCCGCGTGATGGAAGCCATTGGCACGCCCGACGAAGCGTTGCAGGCGGTCCGGCCGCGGCTTGACGGGTGGTCGCCGCAATTCGAACCGCTCGGAGCGGCCCTGCAGGGTGCGATCGATGCGACGCTTACGGCCTTCGCCGGCTTGCGCAAGGTTGAGCGCGGTGACGGAGACCTGGTCGCGGTGTTTCGCGCGCTCCGCCATGTCGCACGTGCGCAGGAGGAGATCTATCCGCTTGCCGAAAAGTTTCCGCCGGTCAGCGATTTCTTTCTCGATCCGTCCTTGCGCGAAGATGCCGCTTGCCAATCCCGATTCGAGCGGCCCGCGGCCAAGGACACCGGTGTTTTCCACTTCGACAACGAACCGGGCAGCCGCGGCGGCTTTTCGCTCTATGTTCCCGAATACTACACACCCGATCGCGCGTGGCCGCTGGTGGTGGCGCTGCATGGCGGCAGCGGCAACGGACGCGGCTTTCTGTGGAGCTGGCTGCGCGACGCCCGCAGTTTTGGTGCAATTCTCATCGCACCGACCGCCACGGGTTCGACCTGGGCCCTGATGGGGGACGATGCCGATACACCCAATCTCCTGCGCATTCTGGACGAGGTGCGCAGCCGCTACGCCATCGATGAACGACGCCAGCTGCTGACCGGCATGAGCGACGGCGGCACGTTCTCCTATGTCAGCGGGCTGGAGGCGTCATCGCCGTTCACGCATCTGGCGCCGGTAGCTGCGACCTTTCACCCGCTGATGGCCCAAATGGCCGATGCCGAGCGCCTGCGCGCACTCCCGATCTTCATCGTCCACGGGCGGCTCGACTGGATGTTTCCGGTGCAGGTCGCGCGGCAGACGCGGGATCTGTTGTCGGCGGCCGGCGCGCAGGTGAGGTATCGCGAGCTCGACGACCTCAGCCACTGCTATCCCCGCGAGATGAACGCGGAGATCCTGAATTGGCTGCAGGATGAAAGTTAATCGGCCGCGGAACTACTCCCTCCCGATCGCGTTGTCAGCCGACATTTGGAGGGTCTCATGCAAGTCTTCGTCGGTATCATCCTGGGCATGCTGCTCCTGGTCGGCGCCGTCTTCATATCGGATTCGATCCAGACGTCCTCGGTCGCCAACGGCCAGACCGCACAGGCCGGTCGCACCATGGTGAACTGGGACGTCGTGGCCGACGACTGGCACGCGCTGAAAACCCGCGCCCATGACGACTGGGTCAGGATCTCTTCGAAATAGCCGACGGCCTGAACGCACGATCACCGGAAACGAAGGTGGGCGCCTGCGCGAAATGCGAAAGGCGCCCAAGCCTTGATTGCGGGCGTTATTGTTTGCCTGCCCTGGCCTTGCGCGCGTCGGCGATGACCCGTTCGAACTCGGGCATGGTGAGGACGCCGGGCACGCGGAACTTGCCGACGATGAAGGAAGGCGTGCCGTGAAAACCCAGCCCCTCGGCCTGTTCATTGTTGCGCGCGAGAATGGCGTCGATGGCTTTTGCATTGGCGTCGAGATCGCGCCGCGCGCGATCGACATCGATGCCGGCGCCGGCCAGGATTTCCGCGATCCGCGGCTCGGTCAGTTTTGAATTGACGCCCATCAGGGCGTCATGCGCCGGGTGGTACTTGTCCTGGAATTTGCAAGCCAGCGCCATCCGCGCCGCGACCACTGAAACCGGTCCGAGGATCGGCCAGTCCTTCAGCACCAGGCGAACCTTGCCGTCATCCTGCACCACCTGCCGCAGCTCGGGCTCGAGCTTGCGGCAATAGGGGCACTGATAGTCGAACCACTCGACGATCGCGATATCGCCATTGGCATTTCCGGTCACCGGCGCATCGGGATCGCGCAGCACGGCGGCCTCGCTCGGCTCCTCCACCGCACGCGCCGGACGCGCGCCCGCCGCAAGCAGCATCGCGCCTGCGCCAGCCAGGCCTAGCAGGTCGCGCCGGCTGCGGATGTTGCCGGCCATTCCGTCCGACTGTTTCATGTTGCCCCCGTGTCGCTGATGGCCCGATCTACGCCCAGAACTGGGCAATGTTACGTGCCAACATATAGAGCGCGACCGCGACAATGACAGCCGCAAAGACCATGTTGAGGGCACCGCGCCGCTCGGACAGGTGCCGCGCCAGGCGCGTGCCGAAAAGCCCGCCCGCGATACCGCCCGCCACGAACAGGCCGGCGAGGTCCCATGAAACGAGGCCGGACCAGGCGTAACTGAGGGCGGTGGTCATGCCGAATGCCGTTACCGCGACGAGCGACGACGAGACTGCGTTCATGATCGGCATTCCCGTGGCCAGCATCAGTGCCGGCACGATCAGAAAGCCGCCGCCGATGCCGAAAAAGCCCGACAGCGTGCCGGCGCCAAGCCCGAGCCCGACCAAAGCGGGAAAATTGGACCAGTTCATCTTGACCGCAGGCAGCCCGACCCGCGCCCGCGTCTTCAGCATCAGCGCGGCGATCACCAACATCACCAGCGCGAACAGCGCCAGCAGTTTCTGGCCCTCCAGCATCTTGCCGAGGATCGATCCGGCAAAGGCTCCCGCAATGCCGGCCGCCGCGAACACCAGCGCGCAGGACCAGATCACGGTCTTGCCGCGGGCATGGCCGAACAGATTGATGGCGGCGTTGGTCGCGACGGCGACCGCGCTCGTTCCGATCGCAATATGAGGTTCGCCGACGCCGACCACATAGACCATCAACGGCACTGCCAGAATCGATCCGCCGCCGCCAACCAGGCCGAGCGAAAATCCAACCAGCGCCCCTGAAACCAGCCCCAGCGCAGCCTGCATCGCGGAGATGATCAAAACGGCGGTCTTTCCTGCACCACGACGGTCTGTTCTTGCGTTGTCCTGCAAGCGCTATAGAGGAATTTTCCGGCGACTGCCATGCGGCCCGCGCAGGACCGCCCCGAAATCAGCGGACCAGCAAGGTCACCGCGAGCGGCACCAGCAATGAAGTGACGAGTGCATTGAGGCTCATGGCGATGCCGGAAAACACGCCGGCTACCGCATCGACCTGGAATGCGCGGGCGGTGCCGATGCCGTGCGCCGCAAGGCCGGCCGCAAATCCGCGGGCGCGAAAATCCGCGATGCCGGCAAAATTCATCAGCGGCGTGACGATGATCGCGCCGATGATCCCGGTCAGGATCACGGCGACCGCGGTCAGTGAGGGATCGGCGCCGAGCTGCTCGCTGATGCCCATGGCGACGCCGGCCGTCACCGATTTCGCCGCCAGCGCCAGAACGACGCCGCGCGGCAGGCCCGCGGCCTCGGCGAGCACGACCACTGACACGATCGCGGTGATGGAGCCGACCACCAGCGCCACCAGCATCGGCAGGATCGCCGCGACCACGAGCTTGCGGTTCTCGTAGAGCGGCACGGCCAGCGCCACGGACGCGGGACCGAGCAGGAAATGCACGAACTGCGCGCCGGCGAAATAGGTCGTGTAGGAGGTGCGGGTGACAAGCAGGAAGGCGCCGATGATCCACATAGAATGTGCGACGGGATTGGCGAGGGGATGCCGGCCGGTCGCCTGCGACACGGCGTCGGCGCTGGCATAGACGACCAGCGTCACCGTGAGCCAGAGCAGCGGCGACTGCGCTAGATAGACCCAGAGCGAAAATGGATTTTCGCTCATGAGCCACCCTTGCCGCGTGCCAAGAGATGGTTGGCGACGACGAAGGTTGCAACCGTCGCAAGCAGGGTCACGATCACCGAGACCGCGAGGACGGCGATGATGGCGATACCGTGTTCGGCGAGCAGGTCGAGTTTTTGCACGACGCCGACGCCCGCCGGGATGAACAGGAGCGAGAGATTTGCAAGGAGACCGCGGCTCGCGGTCTCGACGCCGCCGCCTTGCAGCGGCCCGCGCGCGAACCGCGCGAATCGGTCGCGCGCCAATAGCAGCACATGCAGCAGCATCAGGCCAACCACGGGACCCGGCATCGGCAGCGCAAAGCCGCGCACGATGACCTCACCGATCAGTTGGCAGAGGAGAATCAGACCTAGGCTTGCGATCATGGACAGTCCGCACGCAGAACGCGTCCATGAAGTGGTCGGTGTGGCAGATTGTCAACGCCCGATCAGGCCGCCGCCTCCCTTGCCATCCCTCGCTGCCTTGCCAACTTGATACGGTAGCGTATCGTCACCCGGAGCGGCTAGCAATACGGCACCGTATCAAGACCTGATGAGGCGGACATGACGGGCGGCAAGGGCGATGCCTGGATCGCGGCGGGGTTTGCGGAAATCGCACGCAGCGGCGTCGAGGGGGTGCGGGTTGAGGTGCTGGCCAAAAACCTCGGCGTGACCAAGGGCGGCTTCTACCGCCGCTTCAAGGACCGCGCGGCGCTGCTCGAGGGCATGCTGCGAAGCTGGAGCGAGGGGCGGATCGCCGCGATCGAACAGCAGGCCGCGCTCGACGGGACAAGCGCGCGCGGGCGCCTGAAATCGCTGATCCAGCTCTATTCGGAGCGGATGAACACCGAGGGCATGGCGATCGAACTGGCGATCCGGCAATGGGCGCGCTCCGATCCGGCCGCGGCGGAGGCGGTCGGACAGGTCGATGCGGCGCGGCTGAAAAATGTCGGACGGCTCTACCGCGCCGCGGGGCTCGAGGCCGACGACGCGGACGCGCAGGCCTTCTTGTTCTACTGCTTCGTGTTCGGCCAGAGCCTGCTGGTTCTCGACCGCGGCCAGCGCCGGCGCGCGCAGCTGATCGCAAAATCGGCCGAGAAGCTCTTGGAC
>Ga0070710_10000551_pt1 | contig 17724 bp, 20 predicted proteins | sample LARL52metaG_FD_65454 | JGI IMG/M metagenome (GOLD analysis project Ga0070710, IMG submission 65454) | Corn, switchgrass and miscanthus rhizosphere microbial communities from Kellogg Biological Station, Michigan, USA - LAR L5-2 metaG | ecosystem: Host-associated > Plants > Roots > Rhizosphere ... | reverse complement strand
CACCCCAAACCATGCGCCCAGCACGATCCCCGCCACCAGTGCGATGCCGGCGGCGTATTCAGGGTGCGTCAGCAGCAGCCACAGGGCGACGAACAGCGTGCCGACTGACAGGATGAACTGGCAGATCAGCCGCGTGATCGTGACCGACGGGGCCTCGTGCCACTCCTCAGGCTGAGTGTTTGCCAAACAGATAGCCCATCGCGCTACCGATCACGACCAGCGCCGCCTTCGCGGCCTCGTCCGTCGCGGTCGGTGACAGCACGATCCACGTCATCGCCACGACCAGGACGACCGCCACCACCGCCTGGATGATCAGGCTGACGATGGCCGGCGTCCACATCAGAGCAGGCGGGCGACCGCCAGACCGGCAATCAGGATCAGCACGACCTTGGGGTCGGGTAGGCCAATGACGGCGAAGATGATCGCCAGTAGCAGGACCAGGATGGCGAGAATCCAGCCGATGGTGACCGGCGCGAAAGCGACAGGTTGCATACGCACTCCCCTACTGTGATCCGATGACGATGACCGCGGTCCAGGCGCCCCAGGCGTTCCACTCGCTGGCATCGAGCACGTCGCCGACACCTTGCCAGCTGGGGGCGGGGTTGGCCAGGTTGAACACCGCGCCGTCGTAGCCGCGCACCCCCGACCAGTGATACCAGCGCGCCCCGCCGAGCTGGCCAACGCCGAGCTCGCACAGGTATGCCAGGTCGGCCCACGACACCGGCTGGCGCTGCACGGCGAAGCCGTACGCGTTGTACACGCGCTCGAGGTCCTGGCCGTTGCCGTAGGCCAGCCCGTAGTCGGGCGAGACGGCGGAGTAGCCGGCGATGCGCTGCAGCTCGGCCACGCCGTCCCACTCGTTCCACTTGCCGCCGCTCGGCGCCTCGACGCCCAGCGCGTTCATGACCCAGGCCAGCGACGCGCACGAGCAGGTCCAGGACGCCGTCTGCCGCACCGCCGGCTCGTTGCGGTCAAAGGCGAAGGCCGGCGGGACAGGCTCCGGCCACGGCTCCGGCGCCCACTTCTTCGACGGCGTGTACAGCGCGGTGACGGTGGTCACACCAGGCGCGCCCCGTTGACCGGATCCCAGGCGATGACCGCGCCTGAGCTGAACGGTTGCTGCACCTCGGTGTCGCTTACGGGTGTCTCGGGTGCCAGCGGCACGCCCAGATAGTTGCCCTCGTCGCGGTAGCCACGCCAGAGTTTGTAGATTGCTCCGTCGGAATTAAGCTCGCCGCCGCCCGCCGCGGCCCAGATGATGTGGTCCACCATGGACATCAGGGCATGTCCTCCGCGGTCATTGGCACCAGTTCAACCGGTAGAAGGCCGGCCTGGATATCGCGAATCTCCTGCTTTCGTTCGACAGTTGTCGCCGGGTTCTGAAACTCCGCGGCGTACTCGGCGCTCGTCTTCGGCCGCATGGCCACGTGGTCGGCGATGACCTGGTCGACGATCGCCTGGTCCGCGGCGTCGAAGTCCGCCGGCTGGCCCTCGGCGTCGTAGGTGTAGACGCAGTCGTCGTGCATGCCGAGACCGGTGGTCACCACGCCAGCTGTGACGAGCTCACCCTGGAGTTGCGCCAGGTTGATGATCTTGCCGCTCGTTGATCGGCCGATGCTCTCGGTGGTCGTCATCGTCGCAACTCCAGCGTCGACAGCGCCCGCGCGGCCTGGTTCGCGGTGGCGGTTCCGCCGCTGGTCGCCCAGCGCACCTTAAACGTGTGGCTGCCGGCGGCGATCGCCGCGAACAGGTACATCAGCGTGGCGGTGTAGATGCCACCCACGCCCGCCAGGGGCGCGCCGACGTTCATGGCGATCGCGTCGGAGCCGTCCACGTTCAATGCGTACGAGCCCAGCGCGCCCTGGACCGTGCAATAGAACGTGCCCGTAAAGAGCACCAGGATGTCCTCGGCCACCGGCGCGCTGAAAGTCAGGATCATCTCTGGCAGATCGACCAGCGTGGTCGAGGTGGTCGTCGGGTTGACCGAGCCGCCCAGAGCCAGGCGCCCCTGACTGACCGCGTGTGCCGCCAGGTCCGCGGTCAGCAGCGTGCCGTCCAGGATGTGGTCGCCGGTGAGCGTATTGGGCGCGATGTTGCCGCCGACGATCGTCTGTGCAGCGACGTTGCCCCCGACGATCGTGTTGTTCGCGATGTCGGCGCCAGTGATCGTGCCGTTGGCGATCTTTGCCGAGGTGATCGATCCGTCGGGAATGGACGTGGCGTCGAGCACCAGGCCCTTGCCGCTCGCGTGGTTGTGCTGGTCGACCGCCAGCGCCAGGGTCTGGACGTCCTCCTTCTTGAAGGCATCGGTGCCAGCGGTGGCGTACGGGAACTGCAGCGTCCCGCTGAAGTTGGTGGCGATGGTTCTGGCCATGGCTGCTCCTAACTCGGGGGTGGCTCGACGGCGGTCCACTGCACCGCCTTGATGTGCAGGCTGCCGCGCCACTGGCGCCCGACCTCATCGAACGCCTGCGACACCTGGTAGTCGACAAAGCTGAGCTCGGTCTTGATCTCGTCGGGCATCACCACCTCGACCGCGCCCGGATCGTCCACGGCCGCCTCGACCAGTTGGCGGATCATGGTGCGCCCCATCCTGATCGGCACCCCGTCGCGCCGCACCAGCCCGTCGGCACACAGAATGTCGCCCTCGAAGGTCATGATCCGCGACGGGCGGAGCGCGTGGCCGATCGATGCCGAGGACACTTCGGGCGAGCTCGTGTTGACCGTGTTGTGCAGGTGCACGCGGAACTGGGCCACGATGGCCACGGTGCCCACCGGGAACGACTGGCGATCGAACACGCCGTGCTGGAACGTGTAGCCGAAGTCGGTCCAGGATGCCTGGTCCGGCGCGGTCTTGTACTCGAGCGTGGCGTAGTTGGTGGCGTCCAGCTTGGGCCCGGTCACGCCGAAACTGCGCAGCGTCTTCCGCGAGGCCGCGTACGTGCCCGTCCAGTCGGGCATGCGCACCCAGTCGTCGCCGACCAGGAAGCGATACACCGAGCACGCCAGTGGGTTGAACGTGCACGGGTTCACTAACCGCTCGAAGCTGCCATCGGAGAAGCCGATCAGGGTGAAGGTGTGGCCACCGGGCGCACCAATCGCCGTGGTCCACATGCGCGTCGGGTACTTGCCCGACCAGCCGCGGTTCAGACTCCCATTCCAGGCGTCAACACGCTGCGGGGCGGGCAGCACGTTCGCCAGCGTCTGGTAGGTGCTGAAGGTGCCCTGGATGATGAAGGTGCCGAACTTCAACAGGTAGCTGGTGCTGGTATCTGGGTTGTAGATGCCGGCGTAGCCGAACAGCGCGCCGACGCCGGCGAAGCTGGTGATCTGGCCACGCACCGGCCCGTCGTAGTCGGGCAGCGTCTCGGGCCCGATCTCCTCGAGCCCCAGGTCGCTGCCGACGCGGGACAGGTTCGTCCCGTAACCGACGTACAGGTCATTCAGGAACTGGCCGCGGCATTTGCCGTTGCGCGCGTTGGGCGCGTATTGCAGGAAGGGGAACAGCGGGTGATCGTCGCCGACGGCGTCGAGGGTGTACATGCCGTCGGTCTTGCAGATGATCAGCACGCCGCCCGCGGTGGCCAGCAGCGAGGTGATCGGCGAGCTCGCGTCGCCCACCCGGAAGATCAGCGAGGTGTAGTTTGCCTCGCTCGTCGGGTCGGCGTTGGTGTCGCACTTGCGCAGGTTGTTGACCTGGTCGGCCCACCACCACTCGCGCGCGATGCGGATGAACGCCAGCGCCTGGAACGTCGCCATGGCGGTGAACGCCGTGCCGTCGCTCGAGTACTGCGCCACCCCCGCCGGTCCGAAGCCGACCCACACGCGCGGGATGCCGTCGAAGTTGGACGCGAAGACGGTGGCGCACACGATCGGGTTGGCGAAAGTGTGTGTCGCCGCCCAGGTGTTGGTGCCGGGCGTGTACTTGAGGATCTGGGTGCCCGCCGCGGCGAACAGGCTGCCGCCGAGCTCGAAGAAGTCGGTCACCTCGCCATTGCCCGCGCCGCTGGCAGCCAGGCTCTCCGGACCCTTGCACCACGGCCACACGCTCAGGTCCAGGCCCATCGCCTCGGCGTAGCGGTAGTCCTGCCACTTGTGCTGCTGGCGCAGGCCGAGGCCCATGCTCAGGCTCTCGTACGGCTCCTCGCGATCGGCGATCGGGCTGAGGTTGGCGTAGCTGAAGTCGGGCGGGTCGACCTTGCTGATGTCCTCAGCTTTCGAGCTCAGCAGCGCCGGCTTGCCAGGACCGGGCGAGCCGAGCAGGAAGCCGCCACCCGAGATCTTCAAGTTGAACGGCCAGGGCTCGCGCTTGGCGTACAGGCTCATTCAGGCCGCGCCTTCACGTCCACGGCCACTGTGCCCGCCGCGGCGATCCATGCCGTCTTGAGCGCGTCGCCGAGGCCTTCCCACGGCACCAGATCGTCGCCGGTCACCAGGCTGCGGCCGCCCGCCTGCTCACAGTACGCCTCGTAGCAGATGCGCCCCAGGCGCTCGTCGTGTGCTTGCATCGTCATCCCAGGTATTGTCCTGCGAGCTGGCGCGGTGGCCCGAAGGTGCGCCGCCGGCGCAGCGTGCGCTGCGGCAGCGGCGCGGTGAAGTGCTCACGGCAGCGGTCGGTGAACCACGCCGCGGCGGCCGCCTGGTCGCGGATCAGGCGCTGGTTGGCCTGGGGCTCGAGCAGGTGGGCGAAGCGCCGCCAGGCGATCACCAGGGCTGAGGAGGCGACCCAGTCGCGCTCGCACGGCGCCTCGTCCGTCTCAAGCACCAGGCCCTGCTGTTCGCCGAAGACGCCGCCCGCGGCCCGGCAGTGGTCGTACGCCCGCTTCAGCACGCGCAGCCACAACACATCCCCGTCCACAAAGCTGGTGGTGCCGGTGTTCAGATAGAAATCGCCGCCGTCGCGCTCGACCATGCCGCGTACGACGTTCTCGAATGGGTCGGTCAGGTCGCGGTCCTGATAGTCCTTGATCAGCCCGACCTGCAGCACGTCGCTGGGATCCTGCAGCCAGGGACACACCACGCTCAGGTTGTGGCGGCTCTTGAGGTACGTCGGCAGGCACGCCACTTCGACGACCAGCCAGCACTGCTTCAGCCCGTCGTTGATCAGGCGGTGCGTCGTTGGCACGTCGAACGGGCCCAGCACCTCGAACCGCTCGCCGAAGCCGGCGAGGCCGGTGTTCTCCATGTCGTCGTAGATGAGCTCTTCGAGTCCGGCGTAGGTGAACGCCTCCAGATCCTGGTACAGCGTGCCCAGACCAGGGTCGGCCAGCGGCGCGATGGCCCACACCAGGTCGGGCGTAATCAGGCCCTGCGACGGATCGTACGCCTGCACATAGCGGTGGCGGTCGGTCGCCTGCACCGCGTTCGGGCGATACAGCGGCCGGTCGATCAACTGGTCCTGCTGCGGAATGCCCGACTTGATCGGGTACGCGTCGCAGTACAGGTGGCTCAGGTCCGAGCCGCCTGTGGCGCGCACCTCATAGCTCTCGGGTCCGATGTACGGCCCAGCCTCAACGCTGAAGGTGGATCGATACGCTGCGAGAGACGGCATGGTTACCCCGCGTACGTCAGGTCTTCGATCGAGTTTGGCATCGCCGCGATCTGCGACTCGAGCGTGGCCACCCGCGCCTGTAAGGCGTTGAACATCGCCAGGGTGACCGCCGGGTCGGCCCAATTGGTGGCGAAATCCGTGGCGCTCATCTTGGTCAGAATCTGGCCGGTGGTGCCGCCGACGGCCACGCCTGCCCCGGTGGCGCCCGTGGGCCCCGCTGGACCCTGTGGACCGGTGGCACCCGTCGCACCAGCAGGTCCCTGCGGTCCCGTGGCCCCTGTGGCACCGGTGGGCCCCTGCGGTCCAGTGTCCCCTTTGGCGGCAATCTGCTGCCACGGCGTGGCTGGTGGCTGGGCACCCAGCGCGGGATCGCCCGCGGCGTAGTAGCTCGAGCCGCTCATCGACACCGCGTCGTTGTTGACGTAGTCGACGCTGGCCGACCACTCACCGCGCCAACTGGGCGCACCACCCGGTGGCCCCTGTGGCCCGGTCGGACCTTCGTTGCCCTGGGGTCCCTGCGGTCCGGTGTCGCCTGGCGGGCCCTCTGGTCCAGTCGGACCCTCGGGACCCTGTGGCCCTGGAGGTCCCGGAGGCCCGGTCCACGCCGGCGGATAGTCCGGCACCAGCGGTGGGACGAGGGGTGGCGTCGCCCCAGGCGGGACCAGGGGCGGCGCGGGGATACCTCCTACAGGTTGCAAGGGTGGCGCCTGCGTCGGCTGTAGTGGGTTGAGCGTCGGTGTCTCTGTCATGCCTCTGGCGGTTGCCTTGCTTCGAGCGCCACCATGCGCGCCTGGAGTGCGACCAGGTCGTCGGGCAGCGTCACCTTCATCAGCACGCCGTCGTCGCCCATGAACTGGACCACCAGGCGCCCGGTATGGGTCCAGGTGCCGGCCGTGACGTGTGCCAACGAGGTGACGCGCGTGTCGGTCTGCATTACTCGAGCACCCGCGTGCCGCGCTTTTTGACCACGACGCTGGGCGCGCGGATAGTGCCCCCGCTGGCGGCCTCGGCTCGATCCGCGGCAATCACAGCGTCCTCGACCGCGCGGTACGCCCGCGCGTAGTCGGCCTCGTCATCGATACCGAGCACAGTCATCGCCTCTTCGCGTGGCATGGCCAGGAACACCACGCCGTCGACGACGCCGCGGCCGCTGTCGTCTGGCTCAAGCGGGTCGAGGCAGGCGTCGCGCTGGACCTTCAGCATGGCGCCTGACGGCAGCAGGCGGCGCACCGCCTCGACCTGCTGCTCACTCTGACAGAAACGACGGCCACCGTCACTGAGCACGACGCGGTAGAAGCCTGGGCCGAAGACGCACCCAGGACGGTGGCTGGTCATGTGGGTGTGACGGTCGAGTCGGCGCTGATGACCGAGTAGCCGCTCCCGCTCGAGCTCGCGCGGTAGTGCTTGAGCCCGGCGGTCAGGCCGGTGACGACCACGCTGTGGTTCAGCGTCATGGTCGGGTCGTAGACATGGGTCCCGTACGCGGTGGTGGGCCCGATGTCGATCGACGAGTCGCTCAACACGCTGGTGTTCCAGGTAATCGTGGCCGTACCCACACCAGGCGTCGAAACCAGCACCGTGAGTCCTGGCGGTGGCATGAACTCGAGCGGGCGCGTGCCCAGACCAGGCTGCCCCAGGCTGGCATCTGTCGGCCAGTTGCTGGGCTGAGCCGAGCCCGTCTCGTTCCCGCGCCAGTCCACAGGCGTATGCGTCCACAGGCCACCGGCACGTCCGAGTGCCTGGGGCGTCGGGGTGATGGGCACTTCTTACGCCGCCGGCGGAGTGTCGGGCGGTCGGGCGGGGTCTTCGGCGCTGACACCGTCTGCTGGTGGCTGGTCCGTGCCCGGACTAACTGCGTCTCGAAAAGAGTCCGAATCGCTCAACGTGATCTCACCCGTCACGGTGTACCCGAGCCCCAGGTAGTTTTCGACGTTGGCCGCGGGACCGGTGAACGTGTCGCCGTCGGGCTTGGCGTAGGTGAAGTACAGGTCGCCGGGTGGGGTGGCCCGCGGTGCGACATACGGGGTCGCCTGTGCCGCGTCGAGAAACTCGCTCATCGTCGCCTCCTGGCTTGATCGATCGGATCGTAGCCCTCGCCGCGCTGCAGCTTGCTCGAGAGCTCCTCCTGGCTGTGGCCCGCCGACGTCTCGACGCCCGCCAGCGCGGCCTCCTTCGTGGGCGCCTTCTCGGCCGGGATGCGCGGCAGCCGCGGCTTGTAGCCGGCCTGCTCGCAGAGCTGGTTGAACTCTGTCTCGAGCTCGTCGATGTCCAGGTCGCGCAGGCCGAAGTTGTCGTCGTCGAGCAGCGCCATCTGCGGGTGGCGCGCGATCAGCGAGCGGATGCCGGTGATCAGTTGCGCCTTGCGCTTCTGGTCCCGGATCACCTCGGGCCGCACCTCGTGCTCCCACTCGACCGCCTCGGGTGGGCGCAGGATGACGAAGCCCAGGTCCTCGTACATCGCCCTGTTATTGGGGTCGCTCTGCAACTGAACGATGTCGCCGTCGGGACGGCGATACCAGGCCAGCGGGTAGTTGTAGTTCAGCGCGTGGTGGGGAATCGCCGGCCCAGCCGGAGCGGCACGCGCCTCGAGCCGCTCGAGCAGGGACAGTGACTCAGCCAATGCCCTTGGCCCACACGCCGAACGTCGGACGCATCATCTGGTGGCCGAAGATCACCTCGCTGGCCAGCTTCCAGGTGAAGAAGTCGATGTCGTAGAAGAGGTGCATCTTGGGCGAGCGCTGCACGATCAGCGCGATCGCCTCACGCTGGAAGATGAAGTTATTCGCCTGGCCGCCAGCGGGCTTGACCAGGTTGGTGGTGACGCTGATGTTCAGGCCGTACATGTCGCCGATAGAGCCAGAAACGGCCGGCTTCGGGTTGCCGATGTACAGGGCGTTCGACCAGCGGTCGAGGGTGATCTTGTTGGCCTTCTCGGCCGGCGACATGATCAGAAAGCGGTCGTTCTCGGGCGCGTCGGCGTCGTCCAGGTACTGGTTGCCGCGCACCACGTCGACATCGGCCAGTGCCGTGCCGAGCGTACCCACGGTCTGGGTAAAGCCCGCCACGTCCGCCGCCAGCTTGGAGTCGATGTCCTTGGCGATGGCGTAACCCATCTTCATCTGGTACTCGTTCTGCACGTCGACGATCGACTGGACCTTGACGATGTCCTCGATGCCGACCGCGGCGTAGTCCCAGATGTTGAGGGTGATCGTCGTCGCCGTCTCGGCCACCGTCTCATACGTGATCGCGGTGTTCTCGGCCTTGGCCCGCGCGGCGACGTTGCCGATGCTGGCAACCTTGACCGCCTTGCCCACGCTGGCGTCGTCTTCGAACTCGCGGTTCACCTCTTTGGCGAACACCAGGTTCGCCTCGGTGGCGCGCAGCACCTGCTTCGACCAGATGTCGGGCGAGAACACGCCGTCGGAAATCGTCTTGTCTACGAACTCTGTCGCCCCAACAGCCATGGGGTTGTCCTTTCAAGCGGCTCACCCCAGTGGGGTGAGGAGATCACCGCCTGCGCACGTCGATGCCGCGCTCCAGGCGCACGCGAACGCCGGGTCTGGGCCGGCCCTTTTCGTCGAAGTGGCGGTCGTACTCCTCGAGCGTCATGGCGGAGACCTGGGCGTCCGTGATCTCGCGGTACGCCTGCGCAGGCCCTCCGTCCAGCTCTGGAGACTGCTCGCTTCCGACGGTCTGAGAGAGCTCCGCTTTGGACAGGGCTCCCGAGCGCTTCCTGACCTCCTCGCTCACGCCGTGGCGAATCGCGGCGTCCTGGACGGCGGTCAGATACGCGCCGAACGAATCGTATTGCTTTGTCTGCACCTCGCGCTGCACGTCTTCCGGCAGACTCGCCTGGAAGTTGCGCACCTGGGCCATATATGGATCGTTGGCCTGGCGCGCCTGCTCGTCCTGAGCCTGGCGCGCCTGCTGAATCCTGGCCGCGTCCAACTGCCCCAGCTGGTACAGGTCGCCCTGCTCGTACGCCTTCAGGCGCTGCTGGTCCTCAGTCTGGCGCTGCTGGTCCTCGATCAGCTTGCGGGCACGCTGGTTGCTTAGATCACCCAGCCACCCCTGGAAGAAGGGATCGGCGGCGAGCTCCTCGCGGCTGAGGTGATTGCGTATGACACCCAGCACCTCGGTCGGCGTGGTCTTGCCTTCGAGCTCGGACAGCCAGGCTGGGGGAGACGGCGGCTCGGTGGAATCCGCACCCGCCGAGCCGTCGGGTGGTGCGTCGGGGGGCTCAGCGGACTGGGCGTCTCCGGGAGGGGAGACGTCAGCCTGAGCCGATGCACCACGCCCCCGTCGCCGCCGAGGCGAGGTTGGCTCGGCAGTGGCGCCAGCGGCGAGCTGTGTTTGCTCGAGGTATTCGTCGAGCAGATCCGGGTGGATCGATCGCGTGACGTCGATGCTCACTTCTTGCTCTTACCTGCTTTGTTCATGGCGATCGCCACCGCCTGTCTCTGCGGCTTGCCCGCCTTCATCTCGGTCTTGATGTTGGACGAGATCCCGGCCTTGGTCCTGGCCTTCTTCCCGCTGAGCAGTGGCATCACTACCCCTTGATCGTCCCAAAGGTGGTCGGCGCGGTAAACGACGGCAGCGTGTTCTTGATCTGCGCCATCGAGTCGTTGGGGTCCAGGCCGTACTTTTCCTGCATGCCCTGCAGGATCATGTTCTGCGTCGAGGGCGCCGAGCGCAGGAAATCCTGGCTGTTGATCTTGTTCGGCGTCGGAATGGCGTCGAGCACGCTCGAGACATTCTGCGAGTTGGCGCTGTTGGTGCCGCCGCGGATGTCGTCGATCATCTGCTGCATATACGCCATGCCCGTGTCCTGGCCCGTGCCGCCCGCGGTGCCGACGCCGGCCACCGTGGTGGGCGCGCTGAAGCCGGCCACGCCCTGACCGCTCAGCACGCGCCCGAGCTGGCCGATGACCTGCTGCTGGCGGAAGGGATTCGCCTGCAGCGCCGCGGCGGCGTTGATCGCGCCCAGTTGCTGGTTATAGATCTGGTTCTGCATCGACTGCGTCATCAGCGAGCCGGCCGGTACGCCCGCGGGCGTGGCCGCGGCGGGCGGTGCAGCGGCGATGATCGCGGCGATCTCGGGCGGCACCCCGCCCGCCTCGCTGCCAGCCTGGGCGATGCCCTGCGCCCACTCCGACGCGGCGGTGGCGCCCGCGTTCTGGGGTGTCCAGCCCATGTCCGTCAACTGCTTGACGCGCGCGTCCTGGTACTGCTGCTGGGTGAAGCCGCCCGGCGCGGTCGCCGCCGCAGCGCCACCACCGCCGCCCCCGGCCGTCGTGGGCGGCGTGTAGTAGCCCGTCAGCCCGGCCACCTGAGCGGCGATGTTGGCAGCTTGGAGTGCCGCCTGCTGCGTCTGCTGGCCCTGGTACGTACCCGTCAGGCCGGCAGCGCTCACCGCCATCTGCTGGTTGAACTGGTCGACGGCGGCGTTGAACTTGTCGCGGTCGAGGCCGCTGCTGACGTTGAACTGGCGCACTGCCTCGTCAAACGCCTGCTTGTTGCCCGAGGCGATCGCGCCGATCAGACTGTTGATACCCGCCGACAACTGCGAGCTCGAGGCCTGGACGGTGCTGGACGGCGCAGCTACCGAGCCGCCACCGGTGGCATTGCCGCCCCCTCCTCCCCCGCCGCTGCTGGTGGCATTCGACTGCTGGCCACTGCTCGGGTCGTAGACGCTGTTGGCGTCGACGATCAGCCCCGGATTGTTGGTGCGCGCGTCGGCGCGGCCCGACTGCGTCGACAGGTCGTAGGTCTGGCCCCCAATGCTGATGTTGTTGGCCATCAGACAGACACCGTCGCAGTTGGCGGCATCACCGTCGTCGGCGCGATGAACGGCACCGCCTGGCCCACCACGGGGCCCGTGGCTGGCATGCCCACGCCCGAAGGATAGGCCTGCTGATACGCCGTGTTCCACTGACCGGGGTAGGCCATGGGCGTAGTGGCCACCGGTACCTGGCCGGCGGCGATCGCCCGCCCCTGGGGATTGTCCAGCAACCCTCTGGCGTTCAGCGCCGCGGTGCTCGCCTGCGGGTTGAAGCCGGACGCGTTGGCCTGGTTCGCCGCCGCCAGTGCGGGGTTCGGCGTCACCAGGTTGGTCTGCAGGGTGGTAGGGCTGGTGTACGGGCTCGTCGTCGGCAGCCCGGCCTGCTGGCGTATCGCGTCCTCGGCCGGGTGGGCGCTGCCGGTCAGGTCGCGATACTTCTGCAGCATCTGGCTCAGCGCCGCGTAGCCCTGTGCCGCCATACCGCTCTGGTTGGTCGGATCGGCGGCTTTGACCAGGTTCGCCGCGGCGTCATAGGTGCCCTGGCCACCGCCGAGCTCGGCGGTCCAGCCGGTCAGCCCCTGGACCAGGTTCTCACCCAGCCCGGCCGGCGCGGACATCAGGCCACCGCCCATGTTGCCGCTGCGCTGGCCCTGGCCCGCCAGCCCCAGGATGTTGTTCAGCGCGCCGGTGGCGGCGTTGACGCGGCTGCTCAACAGGCTGGCACCCGCCTGGGCACCCTGCGTCGCGCCCTGGACCATGTTGGACGCGGCGTCGACACCCAGGCGCTGCTGGGCGGTTTCCGCCGTCGTCTTGGCCGATTGCGCGTTCATCAGGTTGACCGCGCCGGTGAGCATGTTCTTGGCGTCGTCCATGCTCATCGAGCCGGCGGTGACCTTCATGCCCGCCTGGTCCATCAGGTCGGCCATCGCCTGGTTGACCGTCAGCCGCTGTTCGTTCGGGACCCACTTGACCGTGCCGTCGGGCTGCAGCAGGCCGCGCACGGCCGAGATGGTGTCGCCGGTGAGCTCGGTCGGCTTGGGCGCGACGTAGTTCGGGTTCTTGCGGCGGCTGCCAGCGACCTCGTTGCCGTCCTTGTCGACGGCGTAGCTGAACTCCGAGTTCGTGTCGGTGCCGACCAGCGTCTGGCCTGGCTTCTTGTAGTTGGGGTTCGGCCTGCGCGTGCCCGCGATCTCGTTGCCCTGGCCGTCGATCGCGTAGGTGACCTCGTCATCGGGCCCAGTGCCGACCACCTGAGCGGCACTGGCCGGCATGCCCGAGTCGACCATCCCGCCCGCGCCGTTATTGGCCTTCGGGTCCCAGATGTAGAACTTGCCGTCGCCGCCTTTGACCGGCGTGCCAGGGTTCTTGGCGCCCGCCGCGGCGATGGTGGTGACCGTGCCCGTCTTGGGATCGAAGCTGCCCATTGAGCCATCGGGCAGCGTCACCGGCTGGAACGCCTGGGTCGGGTCCTTGGTCAGCAGGACCTTCGTCGTCAGGTTGCCCTTGCCGTCGTCGTAGACACCAATCAGCTGGTCGCCGAAGGAGGTGACCGAGCTCGCCGGGTCCTTGCCGTCGCCCTTGTAGTTCGGGTTGTCCTTGGCAACGAGCGTGTTGTCGGGCTGGCGGGTGACGATGTACTTCTCGGTGGCCGGCGCGCTGACGGAGGTGGGCTTGGTGGAGTCGTCAGCTTTCAGCGCCGTGCCGGGGTTGGTGACCTCCAGGTCGACCGCGCCGTTCTGACCCTTGAGCGTGTCACGCGCCTCGACGTACGTGCCGTCCTTGAACACGTAGCGGTAGATCGGATTCGGATTGGCAACGTCTTCGCCCGACGTCGCGTCCTTGACCGTCGGGTTAATCGGTGACTTGCCCGCCTCGCCGCCGTGCCTGGCGGCCAGCGCGTTGTATTCGTCCTGATTCATGGCGTGCTCATCTCCATCCCGGGCGCGGTGGCCGATAGCGCGGTGCTGCTACTGCTCGAGTTCGACGGCGGCGTGTAGACCGACTGTGCATTGGCCGACTGCAGGCGTCGCTGCAGATCCGCTCGTTGCGTACGGTCAGCCGACGGAATCGACGCCCACAGGCGGTTTTCGCCAGTGGTGCGCGCGAAGCCCATTGCACGCTGGATCATCTTCTTCTGCTCCTCGGGCTTGGCTGCCTGGTACTCGCTGTTGCGGGCCAGCGCGCTCAGGCGCGCCTGCACGTCGGGCCCCGAGAACTCCAGGAAACGCTGCTGCTCGTCGGGCGTGAGCTTCACCGTTTGCTTACCCTGGGTGATCGTGTCCGGCGCCTGAGCCAGCCCCATACCGTGCTCGGCGAGCATGCTCGCCGCCAAGTTCGGATCGCCGCGCGCGCTCGAGCGGATAAAGAACGACGACCAGTCCTTGGGCGCCTGCATCGGCTGACCGGTCGTCGGATCGATGCGCGGCGGCACGTTCTGCTCCAACCCGGGGATGCGGTTCTCGGCGCGCTGCAGCAGGTCCTGGGGCAGGTTCTTGCTGCGCGTCTCTCTGACCGTCTGGTCGGTCATGTTGCGTGCCCAGTTGAGCGCACTGCCCTCGGGCACATAGCGCATGCCGTAGTCGGTCAGTGTCTCGCCCAGTGTCGATGGCCAGGTGCCGTCCTTCATCGCCGAGGCGATGCGCGCCACCTGCTGGAAGTACCACGCGTCAGCCACCGTCTGCCCGGTGGCCTTGCCCACGTCCTGCGCCAGTTGGCCGTAGTCCAGGTCCTGGCCTGTCACGCGCGCCTTCTTGTTGGCCTCGTTCCACGCCTCAACACTGTTGGCGATACCCGCCATCTGGATGCCGACGGGCGGGAAGCTCGAATAGTTGACCCACTTCGTACCTGCGGGCGTGGCGATCCTGATGCTGTTGGGCTGCCAGGTCGGGTCGCCATTGGCGTCGCGCGCGTCCATCAGCGCCTGCTTTTCGCCGGTGTCGTCGGGGCCGTTGCCAGTGATATTGCCGGCCATGGCCTGGCTGAAGATAAACGTGTTCACGCCCGCGGCAAGCAGTCCGGCCGCACCCTCGCGATACGCCGCGTCGGCGTCGCCCGTCCTGAGCGCGCGGCCGACCTTGATCGCCGTCTGCACCTCATTGGCCACCGGCAGCCGCCCGAGACCGCGCGCCAGGAAGCGTCCGGGGATGCCCGAGAAGGGGATGAACGCGCTCACCACCTCGGACAGGCCGTGCCCCGCCACGCGTTGCGCCGATCCAGGCGCCCCCCAACTGTCCAGCGAGCGCTTCAGGTTGCTGATCATGTCGCCACCAATGCTGGCGCCCGACTGGTACGTCGCCTCCTGGCGTGCCGCCTCGCCCGCGGCGGTGATCTGGCTACGAAAGATGCTCTGAATGCGCGAGGTACTGAGCCCCGGATTGAGCACCTTGAGCCGCGCGATCTCGGCGCTCTGTGCGCCGGCGTCGGCCATGTGGCCCACGATCGCGTCGGTGGCGCCCAGGGTGCGCAGGTGCGGCGTGACGACCATGCCTGTGGCGCCCGGGAAGGCGTCGCGGATGCCCGCCATCCCCGTCGGCGACGTCGCCGCTCCGCCACCGCGTCGGGCACCGGTGGTGAACACGCTGGCGCCCTCAGCCAGCGCATCGCCCATCGCCGCGCCCTGCCCCACCGCATCGGACACCGCACGCTTGACCGCGGTGCTCGCGCCCTGAAAGTCACCCGTCAGCGCACGGATGGGCGCCTCAGCCAGGGTGATCGCCGGGCGCTTGAGGTTCTCGGTGATGCCCATGGCGTTGGTGAACAGCGACGTCGGCGCCGAAAGCATCGAGTTCATGCCGATCGCACGCACCTGCGCCAGACTGGGGCGGCTAATACTCGGCAGCTTGAGCGCGCCGGACTCGCCCTGAAGAAAGTCGCGGACCGCAGGATTGCTCCACACGGAGGCGACAGCCTTCGTCTCGGGCCCGGATGGGCCCAGGGTGCCACCCAGGACGCCGCTGGCTGTCTGGTAGGCCCCGCCCGCCGCTTTGCCGATGTCATGCTCGCCCAGGCCGCCAGCGATGTCTGAGAGCCCCTGGCGCACGTCGCCTGCTGGATCGAAGCCCACCTGTGGCCCGAGTGGCTGGGTCAGGTCGAGCGGCTTGTAGCGGTCCTTCAGCCACTGCGGCGTCTCGGCCTCCTCGCGCTCGCCCGTCGCCGCCAGTGCGCCGCCCAGATCGCTGAAACGGTCGCCGATCTGGTCCTTGAGCCTGCCCAGATCGTCGAGCGTCGTTGGTGCCTGCCAGCCCTGGAGCGCGTCGTTGAGGCGGTCTCTGTTGGCCGCGAGCGCGCCGAGGCCGACCGCGGCACCGGTGCCGAGCGCGAACGGGGCCGCGATCTGGCCACCGGGCGTGCCGGCCGTGGCGTTGGTGACCCTGTCCAGCGACTCGGGAAAGATGACCGTCGCCTGATGCTCGATCGGCGCGCCGCCCTCGTCGGTCATCGGAATGCGGCTGCCACCGCCGTAGCTGATGCCGTCGAGACCCGCATCTGCCAGGAGTTTGTTCGCGGCGGCCTTCGTCCCCCCGACCTCGCCGCGGACCAGGTCGTAGACCGAGGCACCGTCCACCCCCGGCTGGGTCCAGGATTGGACCTCCGGATCGTTAGTTGGGTAGCCGAGTTGCTTCGCGATGCTCTGCGCCTGGTCCGGCTGCAGTGGCTGGTCCATGTCCAGCAGGTTCAGGTCCTGCGGCACATCCACTGGCCGCACGTTCGGCCCCGCGGCGGGCGCAGGGAATGCGGTGTTCAGGATCTGGCGCTGCTGCGCCTTCGGTACCTGCAACGCGTCGAGCATCTGACCGAGCTTCTCTTCGCCCTGCAGCATCGATGCCCCGCGCTGACCCTGCGCGAGTTGACGCGCAAGGTCCGGTGTGATGCTGGGCACCTGCTCGAGTGCTTGGGCGATGTTGTCGACGTCGTCCAGGCCGATCACGTCCGTGGGCCCGCGCTGCTGCGCATAGCCGGGACTGACCACCTCTCCACCCGGACGCTTGACGCTGCTGCCCAGCCAGGACGGACCGACCTGCTCGCCACCCTTAGCCACCACGCCACCGGCGACGCGCGGATCGCTGGTGAGGTAGTAGCCCGGCCCAAAGAGGTTCTCCTCGCCGCTGACCGCCTCCGGCGAGACTCGGGGAAAGTCCGCGCCAGTGCCGTGGTACATGCGCGCCGTCCCACCAGGCGCGGGCTCCGCGCCGCCGCCGCCGCTCACCACGCCGCCGATAGCAACCATCGCCTGATTCGCAGCGCGCTGGTCTTCGGGGTTGTACTGGCTGCTGTCGGGCGTGCCGTACTTCTCGGTCAGGCTCTGCAGCGTCTGCATCGAGTCGAGCACGCCGGGCGTCTTGAGAAAGTTGGCGCCGGCGCGCATCAGGTTGCTCGGCACCAGGCCACCGCCCCCTGGCGCGATCCTGTCGGCCGCATCCGCTGCACCCTCGAGCCAGTTACCCGCGGTCACCAGCGGCGTCTGGGTGCCGCCTGCGGTCAGGGTGTCGGCGACATCGCTGCCCAGCCCCTGCAGGTTCTCGTTGAAGCGCCTGGTGATGCCGCCGGTGGCCAGGTCACCCGCGGTGCTCACCGCCTGGTCCAGGACCTGCAACCCCGTGTCCCTGGCTTTGCCGGCCGCATCGCGCACGATCTGCAAGCCCTGATCGACGGGGCTTGGCGCCGCGACCGTGCCCTGGCTCAATGGCGAGCCGCCGGGCACGGTCGGGTTGTCCGCCGCCAGGCCACCCTGCAAGCGACCCATGCGCGCTTCCATCTGGTCGGGCGTCATCCACTCGCTGCCGCCCTTGAGATCCAGCCCTGATCGGCCGACGTGGAACGCGCCGGTATTCGGGTCGTACGCGTCGGCGGTGAAGTAGTGGCCGGGCGTACTGATGACGACCGGGTTGCCTGAGCCCGCCTCCCGCGCCAGCGCCTGCCAGTCAGCACCGACGGTACGGTGCGGGATGTTCATCTCGTCGAACAACTTGCTTTCGGAGCCGAGCCCGGCCATGCCCTGGCCAACGTTCCATCCCACCTGCGAGGCCAAATCGGTGGCCTCTCGGAGCGTTGGGTTGCGCCCAAACAGCTGCGCGAAGCGGACCGCCGCGGCTGGACCGCACGCCGCGTACGCCTCGGCCGCGGTCAACTGCTTGTCGCCGAACTGGCTGATGTCGCTGAGCTTCTGCTGGACACCCTGGACGGCCTGCTGGCCCGCCTGCACCGCGCTCTGCGCGCCCTGCTGCACGCCACCGACGAACTGGTTGTAGGCCTGCTTGGCCTTCGCAATTTCGCCGGCGGCCAGGTCCTCGCGCGGCCGCTCGAACTTGTTGACGATCGCCGCTACCGCCTCGTCGCCCGTCAGCCCCTTCGCCGCGCTTTGCACCTGCGAGAGCCAGTAGTCGATGCCCTC
>Ga0070710_10000546_pt1 | contig 17777 bp, 19 predicted proteins | sample LARL52metaG_FD_65454 | JGI IMG/M metagenome (GOLD analysis project Ga0070710, IMG submission 65454) | Corn, switchgrass and miscanthus rhizosphere microbial communities from Kellogg Biological Station, Michigan, USA - LAR L5-2 metaG | ecosystem: Host-associated > Plants > Roots > Rhizosphere ... | reverse complement strand
GGTTCCATGGCCGGCCGCGCAGGCGCCGGCTGCGGCGGCTGCCCCGGATCAGCCCGCTCGGCAGGAGCGTACGGACCAGTTGGCGGCGTCGGAGCCGCGAGCGGCCGGCAGTCTGGTCGCATCGGGCTACGTCGTGGCCCGCCGCAAGGCCGCGGTCGCCGCCGAGGTCACCGGCAAGGTGGTCGAGCTGCTGGTGGATGAGGGCATGGTGGTGGAGGCCGGCCAGGTTCTCGCCAGGCTCGACGATGTTCTGGCCGACAAGGATTACGCCCTGGCGCGGGCGCGGGCCGAGGCGTCCGAGGCAGCCGTCGCCGCGATTGCCGCCGATTTGGCCGACGCCGAGCGCATCCTCAATCGCACCCAGACGCTCTCGGGAAAAAATTACGCCACCGAGGCCGACCTGACCAAGTCGCAGGCGAGAGCCGGCGTGCTGCGCGCCCAGCTGCGCCAGGCCGAGGCCCAGCTGGCCGCGGCCCGGCTCGAGGCCCAGCGCTTCGGGGAGGTGCTCGCGAAGCACCAGATCCGTGCGCCATTCGCCGGCGTCGTGGTCGAACGCAGCGCGCAACCCGGCGAGATGATCTCGCCGTTGTCGGCCGGCGGCGGTTTCACCCGCACCGGCATCTGCACCATCGTCGATATGGACTCGATCGAGATCGAGGTTGACGTCAACGAAGCCTCGATCGGCCGCCTGCATGCCGGCACCCGCGTCGAAGCCGTGCTCGATGCCTATCCGGACTGGCGCATTCCGGGCGCCGTCATCGCCATCGTGCCGACTGCCAATCGCGAGAAGGCGACCGTCAAGGTCCGCGTCGGCATGGATGTGAAGGACGCACGCACTCTGCCGGACATGGCGATCAAGGTGACATTTCTGGACGACGGCGCGCCCGTCACGGCGCGGTCCGACACCCCTTAAACGAGCGGGAGCAAGGCTCATGTCATCGCCGAGTGATCCGAAGAGTGATCCGATGGTCGGCATCGTCGATCTGTGCAAGCGGTTCACCAAGGGCAAGGAGACGATCACCATTTTCGATGGTCTCGACCTTGCCATTCCGCGCGGGGATTTCGTCGCCGTGATGGGGCCGTCCGGATCCGGCAAGACCACCCTGCTCAATCTGCTCGGCGGCATCGATCGTCCCAACGCGGGCGCCATCGCGGTCGACGGCGTGCGCATCGAAGGCTTGTCGGAGGGCGAACTGGCGCGCTGGCGGGCCTCGCATATCGGCTTCATCTTCCAGTTCTACAATCTGATGCCGATGCTGACCGCGGCGCAGAATGTCGAGCTGCCGCTGTTGCTGACGCAGCTCGGCCGCAAGGAGCGGCGCGACCGGGTCGAAACGGCGCTCGGCGTCGTCGGCCTGGCCGACCGCGTCAAGCACTATCCCAAGGAAATGTCGGGCGGGCAGCAGCAGCGCGTCGCCATCGCGCGCGCCATCGTCTCCGATCCGGCCCTGCTGCTCTGCGACGAGCCGACGGGTGATCTCGATCGCTCGACCGCCGACGAGATCCTGTCGATCCTGCAGGTGCTCAACCGTGATCTCGGCAAGACGATCGTGATGGTGACCCACGACCCGGCGGCGGCGCACTACGCCAGGCGATCGCTGCACCTCGACAAGGGCCACTTCATCGAGAAGGAGCTCGCGGCGTGAACGACCTGGTCCTGATCCGCAAGAATCTGTTCCGCCGGAAATTGCGGGCGATCCTGATGATGGTCTCGATCCTGATCGCGTTCGCGATCTTCGGTGTGCTGGCGAGCTTCGAGCGCGCCTTCAACGCCAGCCAGGACCGCGCCACGCCGGACCGCCTGGTGGTCGTCAACAAGATCAGCTTCACCCAGCCGCTGCCGATTTCCTATTACAATCGCGTCGCCGCCGTCGACGGCGTCGTCCAGATCTCTCACTTCAGCTGGTTCGGCGGCTACTACCAGGAGCCGAGGAACTTTCTCGTCGCCTTTGCGGTGGACCCGGAGAACTGGATGAAGCTTCGCGACAGCGACTACGTGTTCTCGACCGAGGCGCGCGCGGCCTTCATCCGCGAGCGCACCGGCGTGCTGGTCGGGGCGCGGATGATGGAGAAGTGGGGCTGGAAGGTCGGCGATCATATTCCGGTCTCGAGCAGCATCTGGTCGCAGCGGAATGGCTCGCACGCCTGGGACTTCATCATTGTCGGCAGCTTCGCCGCCCGCATTCCGCAGGCCGACACCAACGCCATGGTGATGAACTACGACTATTTCAACGAGACGCGCTCGTTCGGCAAGGACCTGGTCAGCTGGCTGACGCTGCGCACCAGCTCCGTGGCCGCGAACGACCGCATCGCCAGTACGATCGACGGGATGTTTGCCAACTCGCCCTACGAGACGACGACCGACAGCGAGAAGGCGTTCAGCAAGGCGTTCGCCGCCCAGCTCGGCAACATCGCGCTGATCGTCGAACTGGTGGTCGGGGCGGCCTTCGTGACCATCCTGATGATCGTCGGCAACACCATGGTGATGACGGTGCGCGAACGCACAAGGGAGATCGGGGTGCTGAAGACGCTGGGCTTTTCCGGCGGCCGCATCCTGCGCATGGTGCTCGGCGAATCGATCCTGCTGGCGCTGCTCGGCGGCCTGCCCGGCCTCGGCGCCGCCCTGCTGCTGATCGGAAGCGTGCGCGACAGCCTGATGAGCTTCGTGCCGACGCTGTCGCTCTATCCCGACATCGCGGCGACGGCGGTCGGACTGATGGTCGTGTTCGGCATCATCACCGGCCTGGTACCGGCGCTCAACGCCATGCGCCTCAACATCGTAACCGCGCTGGGCCGGAGCTAAAGAAGATGCGCTCGATTGTCCTGCAGATGCTGGCCGTCACCACCATCAACCTCAAGAGCCTGCCGCGGCGCCTGTGGCTGTCGCTGGCGACGGTGATCGCGGTCGGCCTCGTCGTCACGGTGCTGCTGGCGTTCCTCGCCATGGCCAATGGATTCCGGCGCACCATCGCGGACTCTGGCGCGGAGGATGTCGCCGTCGTGTTGCGCAGCGGCTCGCTGTCGGAGATCAACAGCGTGGTCCTGCGCGACCAGGCCCGGCTGATCGAGGATGGTCCGGGCATCGCCAGGGGGGCCGACGGCAAGCCGCAGACTTCGGCCGAACTCTATCTGACGGTCGACGGGATCAAGCGCAGCACCAGGACCAAGGCGAGCCTGCCGCTGCGCGGTCTCGGCCCGCAGGGCCCGGCGCTGCGCCGCGGCGTCGTCATGACAGCCGGCCGAATGTTCAGTCCGGGCAGCAACGAGATCATCGTCGGCAAGGCGCTCGGCAAGGAATTCGAGGGATTTGAGCTCGGCCAGACGGTGACCTTCAACAGCACGCGGTGGACGGTTGTCGGAGTCTTCGCCGCCGATGGCAGCGTGTTCGAATCGGAGATCTGGGCCGATCTGCCGGTGCTGCAGAGCCTGTTCAGGCGCGGCGCCTCCGTCCAGACCGTGCGCGTGCGGCTGACCAGCCCGGCGGCGATCGAGGCGCTGCGCGCCTACAGCGACAACGATCCGCGCCTCAAGCTCGACGTGATGTCGGAGGCGGCCTACTTCGCACAGCAGGCGTCGAATACGTCGGATCTGATCCAGAAGCTCGGCTGGCCGCTCGCCATCGCAATGGCGTTCGGCTCGCTGGCCGGCGCGCTCAACACCATGTACTCCTCGGTCGCGGCGCGGGCCACCGAGATCGCGACCCTGCGCGCCATCGGGTTCGGCGGCTTTTCGACGTTCGTCGGCACGCTGGTCGAGTCGCTGATGCTCGCTGCGATCGGTGGCGTGATCGGTGCCGCGGCCACCTATCTGGTCTTTGACGGCTTCACGGCCTCCACGATGGGTGCAAGCTTCAGCCAGGTGGTGTTCAACTTCCAGCTCACTCCGCGCCTGATCGGCCAGGGCCTGTTGCTCGCGCTCGTGGTCGGCCTGTTCGGCGGGCTGTTTCCGGCACTGCGCGCGGCCCGCATGCCGATCGTCGCCGGGCTCTACGGCTGATCGCCGCTCAGTTGCCCGAGACGGCGCAACCCTGGCAGATGATCAGCTTTCGCCTCAGTCGCGCGTCGTCATCTTCGAAATTGTCGCCGGCATTCGAATTGCCATACATCGGGTTCGGCTCATCACCCTGGCTCTTCCTGCGGCTCGCAACCCGTGGCTTCGGCGCTGGAGACGGCGAATCCGCCGCAGGCGGCTGACCCAGCCCGTCCGGGTTGGGCATGGTTGCCGTCTCCATGGGAGCGTTGCAACCGCTCCCGGACAGGCAGCAGCCGCCGAGCGATAGCGTAGCCAGCAATAGAACGGCACAGGGTGTTTTCATGAAATCAACCGTCCAACAAAACGAATTGGATGCACCAACCAGTCTGTCGCAAGTTTGTTTTTTAGATGCTCGCGGGACGCCGTTTCGGTGGCATGACATGTGTCGAGCCGCGAAGTACCGGGAAAGTGCCTTACGCAAAGCCGGTCAGCTATGCGAGACGCAGGAGCATGCGGCGGGTTCGGGGATGGCATGGAGAGGGCGCGCTTCGGTGCCGCGCGCTCATTGCTGAGCCGCCTGACTGGTCGGCTGGACAGCCCGGGGCTTCACTGGTTTGGCAGCCGCTGCGCCCCCTTGGACTTTGACGGGTGCCGCCTGGCGGTCACGCGCGGCGATCAGTTCGTTCTTGAGCTTTGTCCGTTCGTCGGCTGTCATGCCTTGAGGGGCTTGCGGCAGATCTTCGACCGATGGGTAACCGCCCGTTTTCGGCAGTGGCGACACCTCCGCTTTCGCGTCCATCAGCGAGGAGCCGGCAGTCGACGTTGCGCAGCCGCCGAGCGAGACAGCCAATAGCAGCACAGCGCCCGCCGCGAGCGCCGTCACCTGATGCTGAGAATGCGCAATTGCCATGGATGCTCATTCCGCCACCATTGCGGACCAATTGTGACCGTCCTGCCACAGAACCGCCGCATGGTTGATTTGCGGTAAAGGGCGCAGGGCGGATCATGATCCGCCGGAATCGACAACGGGCCGCGGCATCAGACGACCCGGCGAGGTTGCAGGCGGATCACGAGCCGCCCTGCGGACTGCCAGATCTCGCCTCGGTCAAGGCGGCGGAGATCCGCGACAATCTTTCACCGGCGACTTTGCGCCGCTCGGTGAGCTCGAGCAGTTTTGCCTTCGCCTCGGGGTCGTCGGCGCCGATCCCTGCGATCGCCTGGTCGATGTCATCGCATTCCGTTTGCGCGACCTGACGCTCGGCATCGAGGAGGTCGATATTGGCGGCCATCTGTTCGGCTCCCTTGGTTGATGTCAAAGCTGCGGTCAATCAGCCTCTGAAGACGTCGATGATGTCGCCGCGTGACACGCACATGACCGCGCAGGCAACGGGCTGCGCGGAGACCTGAGGCTGTGCCTCCGCTCACCGTTCACGCGTGCCATCGGCCAGGGCGCAGAGTGACACGCCGGCCCGCACCGGGGCAATCCGCGAGCTGGTCGAGCTTGCACCGAAGGCGAAAGCCAGATGAGCGCCGTCAGCCGCTTTCCGCCGAAGGCGTCTTCGATGTTGGTGGACCATCGTCATCCGAACGTCATGCCGCTCATTTGGCACGATGGCATGGAGAGCCCGCTGTGCGTGTAAAGACAGGCCGCCTTGCAGGTCCAGGTTGCAAATGCGATAATACGCCTTTCATCAAGGAGCGGTCCAATGGAGATCGCGGTCTTTGCCATCTGGTTTGTTCTCGCCGTTTTCATTGCGGGAGCCGCCGACTCGCGAGGACGCAGCGCGTTCGGCTGGTTTGTCATCTCGATATTTCTGTCTCCCCTGCTCGCTGTGCTGCTGCTGTTGGCATTTCCGAATGTGCGACAAGAGCGTTTGCTGATCGCGGCGGCCGAGCGTTACCAGCCTCACGAGGCATTCGAGCCGGACGGGGTTTACGGAGGCATCCCGTATCGGGTGGCCGACGACGGTTCGATCGAGGCCATCATGCAGGGCTCGCTCATTCGCTTTCGCGACGTCGATCGCTTCACCGGGGCGCTGCAGCCCTGACCTTGGTCAAGCCTCGTAGCGCTCAGTGCGCGTCCGCGCCTCGCATTGCTCCAATCATGGCCGCGTGAACCTGTCGCACCGGCCACCATTGCGCGCGTTGGGGTCATGATCCACCGCGCCGCGGAGCCCCAATCGCCTCGTTGCGATTTGTTTACGAACCGCACGCATGGCGTGATAAGACGCTGCCAGCGAAAGGAAAACGCGATGTCCGATGATGATATGAAAGCCGAGCTTGAACGTCTGCGCAGGGAGAATGCCGCTCTCAAGAAAGGCGCGTCCGACGGCATCCGCATGAAGGTCAGCGACAAGGGGGCCGTCTCGGTTTACGGAATGGGACGCTTTCCAGTGACGCTCTACAAGGAGCAATGGTTGAGACTTCTGAACATGTCGGATGAGATTCGTGCGTTCATTGCCGAGAATGAAGCGCAGCTGAAGGCGAAGGAATGACAGGCGAAGCGTTTCGCGGCTTGCCTGCGGTCTATTCCGAGCTTCATCGTCGCCGGTGCGGTTTGTGTCCTGGAGGTTTCGTTCCGGTGATGGCCCGGTACCACGCGGCGTCTGCCTGGGCGCGCGCCGTGGCAGCTGCAAGATCTGATTGTCCTCGATAGAACTGACTTAAGGCGAGGTAGCAGTCCGTCCGCGCCGGCCCGTGCGGCATCGCACTGCAGTCCTGCGCGTTCGCGGCGCCGGCAAAACCTGCCAATGCGATTGCGACGACACTCGCCGTCCAATGTGTCATGCCGCCTCCAGGCGCTTGTCCGCTTCGTCCGGCGTTGATCGAGATCAACACCACGCCCTGCCCATGGGATCCAGCCTGTCTCCCGCGACACCCGCGTCGCGCGCGAGGCCATCATGCTGCGGCAGATCGCATTCGGATGCACGGTCAGTCTCGCCAACATCGTGGTTCACGCGATGGCGATGATCGCGGTCATTCGCGTGGCGCGACGCGCGGCAGCCAAATGGCTGTCGCGCCCGACGTTGCGCCTTTCCACTGTCATGGTCGGCACCGTCGCGGTGCTGATGGCGGCGCATCTCTGCGAGATCGCGATCTGGTCGCTGGCCTACGCCATCGTCGATGTGGTGCCGGAGGGCGCGGACCCGCTGTATTTCGCCTTCGTCAATTTCACCACGCTGGGCTATGGCGACGTCGTTCCCGTGCCGCGCTGGCGCCTGGTCGGGCCGATGACGGCGATGGACGGCGTGCTGCTGTTCGGCTGGTCGACGGCGGTCATCTTCGAGGTGCTCAGCCTGACCCTGCAGCGAGATTAAAGCGCGATGAAGTGAGGTTGAATCGAATTCAGGCGCGCGGGGGCAGGACGTAGAGCGTCATGGCGAAGATGACATAGATGAAGACGAGCAGGGCGCCGACGAACCAGGCCGAGCGGCCGCCATTGGTGATGAACGAGGCAGTGACCGCGGCAATCATCACCATGGTCACGGCGCCCGGCCAGAACTGCAGATCCATCGGGTGGGGGCCGATGACGTAGCTGAGCAGCACGAGCACGGGCGCCACGAACAGCGCGATCTGCGATGCGCTGCCGAGCGCGATGCTGACGCTCATGTCGAGGCGGTTCTTGCGCGCGGCGGAAAAGGCGACGGCCATCTCGGCGGCGGCGCCGACCAGCGAGACGATGATGAAACCGACGAAGGCCTGGCTCATGCCCAGCGTCTCGCCGGCTTTCTGCACCGAGCTGACAAAAATCTCGCTGACCAGCGCGACGAGCACCGTCACGAGAAGGAGCGTGCCGACCGCCAGTCCGAGCGGCCAGGGCGGGCCGTCGGCCTCGCCGTGATCCTCGGCGGCAAACAGTTCCTTGTGGGTCACCAGCGAGAACAGCAAGCCCAATGCGTAAGCCGCGATCAGCAGGATGGCGAGCGCGGCACTGAGCTCTTGCGTGACCTGCGTGCCTTGCGCCAGCTCGAGGTCGGCGACCGCCGCCGGCGCAAGCAGCGCGATCGTCGCCATCAACAGCAGCCCTGAATACAGCCGTCCCCCGGCGCGATTATAGTCCTGAACGTGATGCTTCAGTCCGCCGAGCAGGAACGAGGTGCCCAGCATGAACAGCGTATTGGTCACGATGGCGCCGGCGATCGAGGCCTTGACCAGCATGTATTCGCCGGCCTGCAGCGCCGCGATCGCGATGATCAGCTCGGTCAGGTTTCCGAGCGTGGCGTTGAGCAGCCCGCCGATCGCATCGCCGGTCTTTACGGCGACGCTCTCGGTCGCATGACTGAGCAGCGCGGCAAGCGGTACGATGGCGAGGATCGCGAGCACGAACAGGACCGTGTGAGCCGATGGCGCGATCGCCTCGGCCGCCAGCACGAGCGGCACGAAGGCCAGCATCCAGAGCAGCGGGTTTTGGCGGATTTCGACCAGCAGAGGGCGCATCATTGGCCTGCTCCCGTCGCAAGCGGTACAGCGCCTTTCTCGGCTGGACGGTCGGCGGGACGTTGATCTGGCTCAACGACGGCCCGGCCCCCGCCTGCGGGGCCGCGACCGCAGTTCGCGTTAACCGCATGGCCGTGATGCGAAATCCATCGGCGTTTTGCTCCGGGTTCCGCTCGTGTTGACCTGGATCAAGCCGGGCGCGGTCCGCTGGGGCGCGGCGCGTCTGCGAATGGTGGTTCGAATGGGTCCGTCATCCTGCTGCCTTAACATATCGTAGCTGAATGCAGCTCCCAGTTGCGGCAGTCGTGTATCGCAAGCGACGTCCACTTTCATCGAACCATCTGCCGCGCAGGACGACACAATGATACCTGCGCCACGCGAGCGGCCGGATCGTATCAGGAAGATCGGAGACGATGCCCACTGTCGCGCGTCACGCGAAACTTATCCGGCAGCAGGATGTTCTCATCGTGCCACGCAACAAGAGGAGTGATGGGATCACTGCAAGCGATGCGCGTATTTTTTGTAGCTGCCACTTTTCGAATGATTGATTTCTCTCGCCACTTGCTGGCGCCAGCGTCGGGACACCGCGACATGTCATCTGCTTTTTTCGGTTCGCCTCGCGAGCTCTCCGCGATCACGTCAGCCATATTGCGGCGTGGCGACGCGCACACAACGCGCCGGCCGGCACGCTCCGCGCGCGCGACACCGGTCGGGACTTGAGAGGGCCGCACGCTTCACATGCTGGAACCTCGCGCCTTGACCGACATCCCGATCGATCGCCTGGCATTGCTCCACTTTCAGGGGCTTGCCGGCGCTCATCCCTGCGTCGTGAAAAGCCTGAGCGCGGAGGGCGCCTGCATCGAGGCCGCGCAATATTACATTTTCGCGGACGAGTTCGAGCTGTCGTTCGATGGCTTCAAAACCACGCTGTGGTGCCAGGTGGTCTGGCGGAATCGTCATGCCTGCGGCGTCAAGTTCGTCGCGCGGCGCGCCGAGGCCGGGTTTTCGGGCTGGATGTCCTGAGCTGAAAAGTCGCGGCGAGCGCCGCTGCGAGCGATCGCCTCATCGCCCGCTGGACATGACGGTCACGGCAAGTTTATCGGGCTTTCTCCGCGATTTCCGAGCGCATTGATCCAGATCAAGCCCCCGGAGGTTGGCGCGCGGGGACCCTCCGGCGTTCGTGTGAGCAACGGAGAAAGCCAAATGAAACATCTCAAAAAGGCTACTCTTGCAGCTTCTGCCTTTGCGATCGCGGCCTCGTTCTCCTTCGGTTGGACCGAGCAGGGCGGCATTTCACTGTCGGTCGAGAGCGCGCAGGCCCGCGTCGGCCGGCCGCTTACCCCCATGAGCGGAGCCGGGGTTGCACGCCGGCATGCACGACGCGGCGGGTACGGTTACGGTGTCGGCGTCGCCGGAGCTGCCGCGGTCGGTGCCGCAGCGCTCGGTACGGCTGCTGCCGTCGCGGGTGCGCCCTACGCCTCTGGCGCCTACCAGGGTTATGGAGCCTACCAGGAGGCCGGCCCCTATGGCGCCGGCATGGGTCCTTACGGCTATCACCAGAGCTGGGACGACTACGCGAAGCAGAACGGCATCGTCTGCCATCCCGGCAGCATGGTGAAGCTCGACGACGGCCAGATGTATCGCTGCCAATAGGGATACCGGCACGCAACACGGAAAAGGCGGCGGCTCTTGAGCCGTCGCCTTCCCTGTTCCCGACGCGTCCCCGGCCACCTCTACACCCACGCCGCTTGATCTGGATCAAGCCGCGCGCTCGGCGGCATTCGAGCCTTCGCCGGTGCATGCCTCACTTGCGACCGTCACTCAGCATGATTGGACCTCGAGATGAAAGCGTTGGGCCGAACGCTCGTTGCACTTGTGGTCGCCGTGACGTCATTGGGCGCGATCACGCAGCGCGCGCATGAGCAAGGCGTCACCGACACCGAGATAAGCATCGGCAATTTGATGCCGTATACCGGTTCCTTGCAGGCCTTCGGGCCGATCGGAAAGGCCGAAGCGGCCTATTTTGCAATGATCAACGAGCGCGGCGGCATCAACGGCCGGAAGCTGCGCTTCATCTCCTACGATGACGGCTCCGATCCCACCACCGCACTCGATCTCACGCGCGGATTGATTGAGCGGGACAAGGTCCTGCTGATGTTCGGATCGTTCGGAACGCCCGGCAATCTCGCGGTGCGCCGCTACTTGAATGAGAACCAGGTTCCCCAGCTGTTCGTGGCCTCCGGCGACGAGCAATTGAGCAATCCCTCGCTGTATCCGTGGACGATGGGATGGCAACCTTCAGCCAGGGCGGTCGGGCGCATCTACGCCAATTACATCCAGGCGTTCTATCCGGGCCGCAAGATCGTCGCGCTGTGGCAGAACGATCAGTTCGGCAGAGACGTGTACAAGGGATTGGAGGAGGGACTTGGCGATCTCGCCCGGATGATCATCGTCGACGTCGCCTACGAGATGTCGGATGAGCATCTCGACACCCACATCTCGATCCTCAAGACATCCGGCGCCGACGTCTTTCTGTTCGCGGGCGTGCCGGCCAACGCCGCCCGAGTGATTCGCATCGCGGCAGATCTCAATTGGCATCCGGTGTTCCTGCTGAACGACATGGCGGCGTCGATTGCCAATGCGCTCAGGCCTGCCGGGTTGCAGAACTCCGTCGGTGTCATCTCGGCCACCTTCCTGAAGGATGTCGACGATCCCGCATGGAAAGACGATCAGGCCATCAAGGACTGGCTGTCGTTCATCGAGCGATACGATCACAGCGGAGCAAAAGACCAGAGCGCGGCACTGTTTGGCTATGCCGCCGCCGAAACGCTGGTGCAGGTCCTGAAACAGTGCGGCGATGATCTGTCGCGCGACAATGTGATGCGGCAAGCAGCAGCGCTGGACAATTACCAGGTCTCCGTTCTGCTGCCGGGCATCAGGATCAGCACAGGACAGTGGGATTTTCGGCCCATCAAGCAATTGCGGCTGGTGCAGTTCGATGGCCGGACCTGGCAATCGATTGGAGACGTGGTCGAGTCGGCCTTCTCCGACTCCGGAAAGAAGTAGCAGCGCCTCCTGCCTGCAAACCACGATCAGCGCGCGTCGGCGTGAGGTCCGGTTCCGCGGCGCGCATTCGCCGATCACATCGCGGCGCTCATTGATCTAGCTCAAGCCCGAGATGAGCGGCAGTCCAATCGTCGGCGCGGGTGCCGTTTCGCCCATGAGCGCGCGACCGTATCTTTCAGGAATGTTCAGCGTCCCGGTCCCAAGCTGACGCATGCACGGCACCTTGAATCATCAGGAGGTAATGTCATGCTTCGTTATGGACTCATCATTCTCGCTGCAGTGACGCTCGTTGGCGCGAGCCTGGTTCCCGATGACGCGTTCGCGCGTCGTGGCGGCGGAGGCGGCGCCCGCGGGTTCCATGGCGGCGGCTATCGTGGCGGTGCCGTTCATGCCGGACGCGTCCATGGCGGCGGCGGCCGCTATGCGGCGGCGGGTCGGGTGCGCCCGAGCCATCCGATCGCGGGTCGTCCGGGTTACGCGGGCCGTCCCGGTTATGGTTATGGCGGCCGTTACGCCGGAGGACGCTATTATCCATGGGGCGGCGTCGCCGCCGGTGCGGCCGTCGGCGCGGCCGCGGCTGGCGCTTACGGTTACTACAACAACGGCTACTCCAACAACGGCTGCTATCAGAACAGCTACGGCAACTGGATCTGTCCCAACCAGCAGCCGTACTGATGCCAAGCATTTGCGGACGGCGGCGCGTTTGCCGCCGTCCGTCGCTCCACATATGCGGTCATGGTTGCAGGCGGCAGCAGACATCGGACGTCGCGTCACGGACGCTCACGGTCCGAGCCGCTTCAGCTCCGCCACCGCGCCGGCATATTCGTTGAAGTCCTTTGGGCAGATCTGTTCCGCCGTGCGCAGGGCCTCGATGGATGCCGCCCGTTCGCTCCGCAGCAGATGCCATTGGCCGAGGTAGAACTGGGCTTCGCAGACGTCGTCCGGCTTGCTCGCGGCGGCCAGCGTGTCCGCGGGCGTACGCCGCCCCAGGAAAAGTTCGATGACCGGGAAGGGCCATTCGGCGGGGTTCAGGCCGGCGGATTTTTCCAGCAGGATTTTGCCGTCCTGTCCGCCGGTGCGGGCGCTGGCGAGATGAAGCCAGAGGATTCGATAGGCCGTGGCATCCCCCGCCTCGCGGAAATGCTGAGCGGAGGAGGCAAAATCACCGCGATTGAAATCGTCAAAGCCCAGAGTTTCCTGGGCCTGGGCGATGTTGTTCAGGATGTCGTCTTTTTGCATCAGCACCGCTGCCGGGATCGGGTCCTGCAGAGCGGCGCGATAGGATGCGATCGCTTCCCCCAGCCGCTCCGACCGCGCGGGTCCGCTCTCGCGGTCGCCGAGCGCGGCGAGCGTCTGGCCGAGACTGATTTCGATCGCCGCCCATTGAGCCGGCACCCGGTCTCGGGTCTGTTCCTGCAATGCCGCGCGATAAGCGACCACGGCTTCTTCGAGGCGGGCGTTGCTGTTTGCGCGCGCGCCGAGCACGGCAAGCGCATTGCCGAGACTGGCCTGGGCCGCGGCCCACGGGACCGGCGCTTGCTCACGCGAGAGGTCGGCGAGGGCGTCGCGAAGCAGAGCGACGGCCTCTTCCAGCCGCGCGGTGCCGTCCTCGCGCGTGCCGAGCGGAATCAGCGTCGCGCCGAGACTGACCTCGGTCGCAGCCCGCTGGGCCGGCGCCCGGTCGCGGGTCTGTTCCTGCAGCGCCGTGCGATAGGCGGCGACCGCTTCTTCAAGCCGGGCGGTGCTGTTCTCGTGCGCGCCGAGCATGACGAGCGCATTGCCGAGACTGACCTGGGTCCCGGCCCATTGCAGCGGCGCCTGCTCGCGGGTCTGTTCCTGCAGCGCGGCGCGATAAGCGGCGACGGCCTCTTCGAGCCGCGCCGTGCCACTGTCGCGCCCATCGAGCGTCGAGAGTCGGTCACCGAGACCGACCTGCGCTGCAGCCCACTGGACTGGGGCCCGCTCACGGGTGAGTTCCTGGAGCGCGTCGCGATTGGCGGCAATGGCTTGTTCCAGGCGTGTGGCGTCGCCCTCGCGCCGGCTGAGCGTGGCGAGCACATTGGCCACACTGAACTGGGTGATGGCCCATTGCAGGGGCCTGCGCTCGCGCGTGAATTCCTGAAGGGCGTTGCGAAAGGCCGCGAGCGCCTCTTCCAATCGCGCGCTGCCGCTCTCGTGCTCGCCGAGGGTGACGAGCGCATTGCCGAGCGCGATCTCGGTCGCGGCCCATTGGAACGGTGCCCGCTCGCGGGTGCTTTCCTCGAGGGCGCCGCGATAGGCTGCGACGGCCTCCTCGAGCCGTGCCGCGCTATTCTCACGCAGCCCGAGCATCCAAAGCGAAATCCCGAGATTGGTCTGTGTCATCGCCCAGTCGAGCGGCACGCGCTCGCGGGTCTCGACCTGCTGGGCCTCGCGATAGGCTGTGACGGCTTGCTGCAGCCGCGCGCTGCCGGCTTCGCGCACGCCCAGTGTGGCAAGCGCATTGCCGAGATTGTTCTGGGTCGCGGCCCATTGCGGCGGCACGCGCTCGCGCGTTCGTTCCTGAAGGGCGTCGCGAAAGGCGGCCACGGCCTGCTCGAGCAGGGCGGACCCGCCCTCGCGCACGCCGAGCGACCAGAGCGCGATGCCGAGATCGTTCTCTGTCGTCGCCCATTCGAGCGGGGCGCGCGGGCGCGGCTGCCGTTCGAGCAGCCGATGGTATCGTTCGATGGCCGCATGCAGGGCATTGCCGTCGCCAAATTCGTCGCCCTGCTGATAGAGCGCGCCCGCCTCTCTCTTCAGGTAGTCGATCCGCTTGTCCTCATAGGCGTCGGCTGGCGGCACCAGATTGCCGGCTTCCTTGAACAGGTCCGCAGCCTGCAAATAATGCAGTTCGGTCATCGACAGGTCGCCTTCGGCCGCGCTCGACGCCGCAGCCTGGATCAACTGCTCGTCCTCCGCGGCCTCGGCCTTCTGGCGCAGTTCCCGCGCCTGTTGTGCCGCGGCGATCTGTGCCTGCGTGACCTGGCGGAGCAGCTGATGCGCCTGCTCGAACCGGCCCGCCTTGATTTCCGTCTCGGCCTGCTCGGCAAGGCTGCGCGCGAGCGGATTCTGCGGGTTGAGCGCGGCAAGCTGCGCCTGGAATTTCTTGTACTGCTCGGCGATCTCGATGAGCTTCTGCGGCAGCCGCTCCAGCGGCACCTCTTGCTGATCGAGGATGTGGAGCAGGTTCACGACGGCGTTCTTGGTGACGCCGAGGCGCTGGCTCAGGTCGACGATCTGGTCTGTAAGCTGACCCACGGTTCCTGCCGCGGTCGCCTTGGTGAGATCCTGCACCTGCTCCGGTGTGAGGCCCGTATAGTTTACGATGGCGTCGCGACCAGCGATAATCGCGGGACTCTGATTGCCGACAGTCTCCGCGCGCTGCGGGGCCGACAGGGGGTCGGCGCCGGTCAGTCCGATCAGCAGAAGGGGCGCAACGATGACCCGTCCGAGCAATCCGTGCAGCTTTCCGACGTCGAACATTGGAGGCCCTTCCCCGTCATGGCGGCTTGGGCGTTGCGGATCCGGATGGCGTTGAGACCGTGGCGTCGCCACCCGAGACGATCGCGGGCGATCGGTCTCCCGCGGTCTTCGCCGTCGCGTTTGGCATTGCACCCGTCTGAGGCGCGGGCGCGGCTGAACCCGTGGCGCCGGCCGGGCCAATCGTCACGTTTCCGCCCCCGATGATGGCAGGCGAATCATTGCCGCGGGTTGCGGCCGTCTGACCACCGGACCAGCCGCTGGCAAGCCAGGCGATGATTCCCAATGCGCCCAGGCTGAAAGCGCCGATCGCCAGCAGCCGAAGCATCGCGGCGCGTTGCTTGGCAGGCACCGATGAGCTCTTGTCCAGGATCGCGCGGAAGATCACGACGACGGCGCCAATCGCGATCCCGCCGATTCCGGCGACCTTGCCCAGGAGCTCGAGCTGCGACAGGTCCACGGCAACCTCCCTGTTTTCGGCTGCGACGGACACGCTGCACTGAGCGCCTCGCGGGCTCAGCGATCGACGGTCACGATCATACTATGCGCGATCGTCGGCGTACTGTGTGATATCGCGCACATGGTGGTGAAAATCGGGGGCCGCGGACCGACGACCCGCCGCCGCTGCCATGCGTGGTCGAGACCGGGTGGGGGAGACGATATCCCTCGAAGCGTCAGCCGCGTCGCCGACGCGCAACGACCGGCGCGACGACGATCGCGGCCGCCGTCAGATCCACGACGAGACAGACGAGCAGCGCGAAGCCGTAGTCGCCAGGCCCGCGCTGCAGATATCCGAGCAGCGCCGGTCCGAACGCGAAGGTGAACTGATTGATGGAGACGACGAGGCTGATGACGCGCGAAAAATGCTGTTTGGGGAACTCCTGCTGCACGATCAGCGCGGGCAGCGTGATCATGTTGCCGACGCCGAGCCCGAACAGCGCGCAGCCGAGATAAAGCGTGACTGCGCCGCCGCCCGTTGCCAGCAGCGCCAGCCCGGCGATCTCGACCCAAAAATTCCCGAACGCCGCGACGCGGCGATCGATCCTGTCGATGAACCACCCGGTCAAGAGACGGCCGGCGACGGCGCAGATGGTGGTGAGACTCACGGCCCAGCCCGCCGCCGCCGTGCCGATGATCGGCGACAGAAAAGCCATCTGGTGGGTCAGGAAACCGACCTGCGCCAACAGTCCGAGCGCGAAGGGCAGCGATATCGTCAGAAACCGCCCGCTGCGGAGCACGGTCGGCACATCCCATGCGGGCTCGCGGGCCGCGCTGCCGTCGGCTGCCGCCGTCGCCGCGGCGTTCGCATCCGCACGATCATGCTCGGAGGGATGTCTGGGCCGCAGCAGCAGCGCGGCCATCGGCAGCACCGCGATGAGCATCAGCGCGGCCGCGATCTCGAGTGCGGGGGCAAAGCCAAGCGCGTCGGTCAGGCCGACCAGCGCCGGCGCGATCACGACACCGCCTGCGCTGGCGCCGTTGAGCGCAAGGCTGATCGCAAGACCGCGCCGCGCCTCGAACCACGGCGCCACGATGATGTTGATCGCGGCGCCGCTCATGCTCGCCCAGCCGAGCGACATCGCCGTAAACGCCCCGTAGACCTGCCAGGGCCGGGTTGCCTGCGCGAGCAGCACGAGACCGCAGGCCATCGCCGCAGCCCCGGCCGCCACGACGCGCCGCGGACCGAACTGCTCGAACGATCGGCCGGCAAACACGATCAGTGTCGCGCCGAGGCCGTAATAGAGCGTGACGGCGGGTGCAATCTCGCCCGTTGGCCAGCCATGCCGCGCCTGCAGTTGCACCAGATAGATGCCGACGCCATAGAAGCCGAGGCCCCAGCCGAACAGGGCGATGACGAAGGCGGTGCCGACCACGCGCCAGCCATGATAGAGGCGGCTTGTCTGTGGCGTGACTGCGGTCTCGATGCGTTGTGATCGGTTCATCGGTCGAGAGTGCCGGATTTTGCCGCGCGGCGCTGGCCGTTTTCGGACGTCGTCGCCGCGCGAACTCGGAACGATGCGCGGTGCGGACAGGTTTGCGTGATGTCAGTGAGCGAACATGAGCAGGCAACGCGACTGGACCGCCGCATGGCGTGCGACCGCGCCGGGCTGGCGCGGGACCGCCGTTTTGATGGCCTGTTCTTCACGGGCGTCAGGACGACGCGAATCGATTGCCGACTGGTCTGTCCGGTGCGGCCGGCAAAGTCGGCCAACGTGTTTTTCTTTCCGACGGCGGCCACGACGGTCGCGCGCGGCCTGCGCCTGATCGACGCAGGCTTTCTCGATCACCGCTCGGTCGACGCGCTTGCCGCCGTGCTCGGGATCGGGCCGCGGCACCTGCTCCGGCTGTTCCTGCGCCATGCCGGTGCCATGCCAAGCGAGGTCGCTGCGACCTGCAGGATCCAGCGCGCCAAGCGGCTGCTCGACGACACCACGCTGCGGCTGTCGGACATCGCATTCGCCGCCGGCTTTGGCAGCATCCGGCGCTTCAACGCCGCTTTTCGCGGGGTCTATGGCCGCCCGCCATCGGCGTTTCGCCGCCGCGGCGGCGAGGCGCGGGCGGTCCGATCAGCCCGCCTAGCTTCGTAACAAAAAAGCCCCGGCCAGGCCGGGGCTCAGTTTGCTGGAGACAGTCGAAATCAGTAGCGTGCCGCGACCGGCGCTCCGTATCCGCCGAACTTATAGTTGAACCGGACTGTGACCATATCCGCGCTGAAGTTGATCCGGTTGACCGCAAAGCCGGGGATGGGATTCACGATCCCGAAGGAGTTGGTCGCCGCATTACCCAGGAACAGATGGTCG
>Ga0070710_10000541_pt1 | contig 17905 bp, 18 predicted proteins | sample LARL52metaG_FD_65454 | JGI IMG/M metagenome (GOLD analysis project Ga0070710, IMG submission 65454) | Corn, switchgrass and miscanthus rhizosphere microbial communities from Kellogg Biological Station, Michigan, USA - LAR L5-2 metaG | ecosystem: Host-associated > Plants > Roots > Rhizosphere ... | reverse complement strand
CGGTCCAACGGTGGTTTCGGTGCTGATAGGACTCCCCTCCCGTGAGTGAGCCTGAGCGGTGTAACCGACCGTCGCAAACACCAGGAGGTGTGTTTCGCCGCGTGACGCAATCGTGACGGACGACGCCCCTGGTTCACCCAGAATGTCCAGAGCAATCCCAAAAGGCCAAAACATCAGCCTCCGGAGACGGCAGCCAGACGTTCTGGTGTCGGGAGGGTGACGGTGGAGGCTCCGCGCCCGGAGGCGGCAGTTGGAGGGCTTTGGCCATCCCGAGGCGCAGCCGAAGGCCTCCGCTGCCCGAGGCGCAGCCGAAGGGCTCTGGGGGTCCGGGGGCGAAGCCCTCCGGCCGGGGTCTGGGGGTTGGACCCCCAGAAAACACCGAAACCGGAGCGGCCTGCGCTTTCCGCAGGCACACTCCGGCTCCGGTTTCGAAGCGGGTGACGGGAATCGAACCCGCCTCTACAGCTTGGGAAGCTGTCGTTCTACCAATGAACTACACCCGCATGAGCAAGCTCGGAGCCGATCATACACAGCGCGGCAACGCCTCGTCGCGGAGTCTCGGTTAGCCTGTCCGGGTGCTGCTGAGTGACCAGGATCTGCGCAAAGAGGTCGAGTCGGGCCGTCTGCTGCTCGACCCGTTCGACGTCGAGATGGTTCAGCCGTCGAGCATCGACGTGCGGTTGGACCGGTTCTTCCGGGTCTTCAACAACACCAAGTACACACACATCGACCCGTCGGTGCAGCAGGACGACCTGACGAGCCTGGTGGAGGCGCCGGAGGGTGAGCCGTTCGTGCTGCACCCCGGCGAGTTCGTGCTCGGGTCCACCTACGAGCTGGTGACGCTGCCGGACGACCTGGCCGGGCGGCTCGAAGGCAAGTCGAGCCTCGGCAGGCTCGGGCTGCTCACCCACTCCACCGCGGGTTTCATCGACCCCGGCTTCTCCGGTCACATCACGCTGGAGCTGTCCAACGTCGCGAACCTGCCGATCACGTTGCACCCCGGCATGAAGATCGGGCAGCTGTGCCTGTTCAAGCTGTCGAGCCCGGCGGAGCACCCGTACGGCTCGAAGCAGGCGGGCAGCCGGTACCAGGGGCAGCGCGGGCCGACGCCGAGCCGCGCCTACCTCAACTTCCACCGCACCGACACGCGCCGCTAGCGCTCAGCTCAGCTCGCCGTACCGGTCGAGGACTCGCCGCCGGAGGTCGGGATCGGTGCGGGGCACCGGTTCCAGGAAGATCTCGTCGAGGTCCGGGAACGACTCGCGCAGCTCCGCGGAGACGCGCACGCAGGTGTTTTCGAGTTCGAACGCCGTGAGCGTGTCGTTGAAGTCGAGGCGCGCGCACAGCAGGACGCGGTCGGTGCCGATCAGCATCGTCAGGACGTCGACGACGGCGTCGACCTCGGGCACCTCGGCCAGCCGGCGCCAGATGGCCTTCACCATCGCGGGATCCGCCTGCCGTCCGATCAGCAGCCCCTTGTTGGTGCGGGCCAGGACGTACGCCACGAGCGCCAGCAGGACGCCGATCGCGAGCGAGGCCAGGCCATCCCAGAACGACGAGCCGGTGAGCTGGTGCAGGCCGAGGCCGGCGAACGCGAGCACGAGGCCGACCAGCGCGGCGGAGTCCTCCAGGAAGACCGTCTTCACGGTCGGGTCGTCGGACATGCGCAGGAAGTCGAAGAACCCGAGGCCGCCGTGCGCGGCGGCCTCGGCGCGGACCTGCCGGAACGCCTGCGTCCACGACACGCTCTCCAGGACGAAGGCCAGGGCGAGCACGATGTAGCCGACCAGCGGCCGCGTCTGCTCCTCCGGTTCGCCGAAGACCGTGCGGAAGCCTTCGTAGAACGCGAACATCGCGCCGGAGGCGAAGATCGAGACGGCCGCCAGCAGCGACCAGAAGTAGCGCTCCTTGCCGTAGCCGAACGGGTGGCGGCGGTCGGCCGGTCGGTCGGAGCGGCGCAGTGCGGTGAGCAGCAGCGCTTCGGTGAACGTGTCGGCCACCGAGTGCGCGGCTTCGGAGAGGATCGCCGCCGAACCGGTCAGCACGCCCGCGACCGCCTTGGTGATGGCGATCGCCAGATTCACCAGCAGCGCCACAACTACGGTGAGTGTGCTTTCGCCTGAGCCCGGCTGCTTCTCGCTCATGGCGATCACTCTAGGCCCGCGGGCGCTGGCCCACAGCACACAGCGCAGCCCGTTGACCGGCGAAAATCACGTTTCGATCTCGGCCGGCAACCGGGCGTGCCCCTCGAACGACTCTATAGCGACCGGACGCTGGAGCGGCTGGGAAAATCCACTGAAAATGTGCGGCCTTATTTGTGCTGCGCAAAAGTTCCTGGGGGCAGGAAATGAGCGTCAAGATTCGCGCCGCAGCCGTCACCGTGGCGACCTCCCTGGTCGCCGTGCCGCTCGCGTTGTCCGGTACCGCGCTCGCGCAGGAGGAGCCGCAGCCGACCGGCTACATCGGGGGCGTTGTCTTCAACGACCTCAACGGCGACGGCAAGAGGCAGGACAACGAGCCCACGATCCCGAACGTGGACGTCATGGTGAAGGGGCCGGACGGCAAGGCCCACCCGTTCTCGACCACCAACTACGGCAACTGGTTCGTCAAGCGCGCGCCGTTCGGCGAGTACGAGATCAGCTACGTCGACCCGAAGCTGGGCAACACCACGCCGACCACGGTGAAGGTGGACCTCAGGGGCGGCGTCGACGGGGTCGACTTCGGGGTGCGCGGTGGCTCGATCTGCGGCACGGCGTGGAACGACACGAACGAGGACGGCAAGCACCAGGCCGACGAGCCGGTGCTGTCCGGCCGGCAGATCTACCTGAAGGCCCTCGACAAGCTCGTCGAGACGGGCGCGGACGGCGGCTACTGCTTCGACAACCTGCCGGCGGGCGACTACACGCTCGCGTACACCAAGAAGACGGGCGATCCGCTCGTGCTGACCACGCCGACCGGCGACTCGAAGTTCGACTGGATGAACAACCAGACGAACGCGATCAAGGTCGGCAAGGGCGAGCGGGTCAAGGGCATCGACGCCGGGCTCAAGAAGGCTCGGTACGACCTGAAGGCCGTGCAGATCGTCGTCGCCAACCCGAACGCGACCGACGTGGACACCTTCAAGGTCGGCGACACGCTCGACATCTACGGTTCGATTTCGGGCAACGGCAACGTGCCGGAAGGCCTCGGCGGCACGCTGACCCTGCCGGAGGGGCTGCGCATCCTGGAGTCGATCGGCGGGCTCGCCCCCGGCGCGATCGTGCAGGGGCAGCAGGTGGTCCTGCCGTTCGGGCCGAAGCAGTACCCCGGTCTCGTCGAGTTCCTCGGTGCCCGGGTCGTGGTGGAGAAGGAGTTCACCGGCGGCGAGATCAAGTGGGTGGCCGGCAGCGACAACGCCGACTCCGACCCGTCCAACAACGTGTTGACCCGCAAGATCAACGCGGTGGCCGCCCAGCCGCAGCCGCGGGGTGACGAGCCGGTCGTCCAGGCGCCGGAGATCAAGAAGACCGCCGCGCTGGCCAACACCGGTGCGTCGCCGGTCGGTCTGGGTGCGGTCGGTCTGGGTGCGCTGACCCTCGGTGGCCTGGCGCTTTACGGCGCTCGCCGGCGCCGCAGCGCCTGATCATTACTGCATTCGAGTGACATTCGCGGGTGAGGGCAACATTCCGGAGCCTTGTGGTGTCTTAAGGCTGGGATCTGCTCCGGGGGGACGCTGATCACCAGGGGGTAAGACGGAACGGCCCGCGTCCGGGAGAGACGCGGGCCGTTCTGCATGCGCCCGCAACTACCATCGTGGGATGGGCAAGCGTGGTGCGGACGACACCGATGCCGAGGTCGAGTCGTGGAGGGCCATGGTTCCGGCGATCGATCCGGTGGTCGAAGGCGTGGTCGACCGGGTGCACCAGATCAGCAAGTACCTCGACTTCCTCGCTACGGAGATCGCCGCGCCGCACGGGCTGAACCGCGCCGACTACGAGATTCTCGCCCGCTTGTTCTGGATCGGGCCGCCACACCGGCTCACGCCCAAGCAGCTCGCGAACGGCACGCTGAGCCCGGCCACGACGATCACGAGCCGTCTCGACCGGCTGGAGAAGGCCGGTCTGGTGATCCGCGAGCTCGACCCGAGCGACCGCCGGTCGTTGCCCGCGACGCTGACCGACGCGGGCCGCGAGATCTTCCTGCAGATCGTCGCCGGCCAGGCCGAACGGGAGAAGGACCTCTTCACCGCGCTGCCCGGCGCTGACCTGGAGAACCTGCGCGACCTGCTGCGGCAGGTGATGGAGGTGCTGTCGGGCGAGCTGGGCCCGGCCCATCGCCGCACGAGGCTCGCACTCGACGGCAAGGAGTAATTGCTACGAAGTCGTACTATCCGATATCGTGCTAACTGGGCACGAGAGGGAGGGGCGCGACATGGGTGGCTATCCGTTGTCGGAGTGATCGATTTTCCGTGCGGCTTCACCAGGGGCTGTGGTAGACCGGCGGCGGTACAACCACACGCTGGGGGATTCACGTGAAGAAGTACTTCGCGGTGGCTTTGGCGACCGCATTTGTGGCAACGACCGCTGTCGCGGGCACGGCAAGCGCGGACACCTCCGAACCCAAGGGTGAACTCGCGGTCGAGGGCTTCACCTGGACGCCGTGGAAGATGAACTACGTCCTGGGTGACGTGGTCGACGCGAAGTTCACCGTCGCCAACCACGGCGAGGTCGTGGAGCAGCCGTCGCTCTGGTTCGGCTCGTGGACGGACAAGATGCTGGCGCACAGCGACAACTTCGTCCGCTCCGGCGCCGACTGGGCGTTGAAGGAACCGCTGGTGCCGGGCCAGAGCGTCGAGATCACCGTCCGTGCCGAGCTCACGCATGCGGGCCTCACGGCCGTCAACGTGCACGTCGGGGAGAGCCCCGCGGGTGAGGCCGACACCGACAACAACTGGTACGTCGGGCCGATCTACGTCGAACAATCCTGATCACGGAGCATGTGACCTGGGTCACGCAACACCTGTCCCCCGGACTCCGATGTCCCGAGTGGAGTGATCGATCTCTGGGGGACAAGTGAACAAGCTCATCGCCGTCGGGATGGCGGCTGCCCTTCTCCTGCCCGCAGCGGGCACTGCCGCCGCGCAGGAGGAGGAGAAGATCTCCATCGGTGGTCTCGTCTGGTTCGACCGCAACAGCGACACGAAGCGGGACGACACCGAGCCCGGTGTGCCGAACGAGAAGATCATCAAGATCGTCAAGGAGGGCACGGGCGAGCTCGTCGGTGAGTGCACGACCGACGAGAAGGGCAACTACAGCGCTCGTGACCTGCCCAAGGGCAAGTACGTCGTGTCCGTCGAGGTTCGCGGCCGGTACGCGATCACGGGCAAGGCGCAGGCGGCGACCGAGGGCGGCACCGTCGACTTCGGTGTGCGCGGCGGCTCGCTCACGGGTTACGCGTTCCTCGACCAGAACCGCAACGGCTCGCTCGACGAGAACGAGGGCGAGCGACGTCTCGAACCGGGCACGCTGAACGGCAAGAAGCTCGAGGTCCGGCGGGACACCGGCCAGTTCCTGATCGACGACCTGCCGTTCGGCCGGTACGAGCTGGTGGCGACGGACTACCGTCGCGAGGGACTGACCCTGGTGGAGACCAGGTCGTCCAGCGGGCTGGACTGGGTGACCGGCAAGCGGGTCTACGACATCGACGAGAAGTTCACGTCCGCGCCGATCGACATCCGGTACTTCGACCCCAAGGGCGACCTGACGATCTCGGCTCCCGTGCTGTCGCCGGCCAAGGACGTCTACGTCGTCGGCGACGAGGTCGAGGCGACGTTCCAGATCGCGAACAAGGGTGAAGCGCCGGAATCGCCGACCTTCACGACCGGGAAGTGGTCGTTGACCACGTTGGCGCACAGCGACAACGTGGAACCAACGCCGGGCTCGTACGACGAGTTCGCGGTCAAGTCGCCGTTGCTGCCGGGGCAGAGCATCGACGTGAAGATCCGCGTCAGGTTCGACACCACCGAACCGGAGCAGGTCAACGTCCTGGTGCGGCCCAGCAGGTGGGGCGACGACCCCTTCAGGGACAACGTGCGGATCGTGCCGATCAAGATCGCGGAGCGGAGCGCGGAGAGCAGCACGCCCCCGCCTTCGAGCACGACCACCACGCCGCCTGCCACCACGACCACCCAGGCCGTGGCCCAGGCGGGCAACAAGTCCGGCCTCGCGTCGACCGGTGCCTCGCCGCTGGGCTTCCTCGGTCTCGGCGCACTGCTGCTCGCGGCCGGGCTGGGTGTGTTCTTCGTGGCACGCCGCCGTCGGTCCTGACCACATAGGACCTGCCACGGTTAGTCTGCGGCATGGGCATTCTGGTGCATGTGCTGCTGACTGCCGTGGCGGTCTGGGTCTCGACGGCCCTCCCCGGCATCGATCTGGGCGAGGGCAGCACCGGATCGCGGATCCTCACGCTGATCGGCGTCGCGGTGATCTTCGGTCTGGTGAACGCCGTGGTGAAGCCGGTCGTGAAGTTCTTCGGCTGCCTGTTCTACCTGGTGACGCTGGGGCTGATCGGGCTCGTCGTGAACGCGTTGCTGTTCATGTTCACCGGGTGGATCGCGGAGCGGCTCGACCTGCCGTTCCGCGTCGACGGCTTCTGGCCCGCGTTCTGGGGCGCGATCATCGTCGCCCTGACCGGCTGGGTGCTGAACGTGATCTACGACAAGATCACCGAGAACGACTGACCCGCAAGAACGAAGAGGCCCTCGGTCCACACCGGACCGAGGGCCTCTTTTCGTTGCAGCGCTTACGCGTTCGCCTCTTCCGCGGCCGGGGCCGGCTGGCCGCGCTTCACGGATTCGAGCAGCATCTGCGCCACGTCCACCACCTCGACGTGCGCACCGGCCTGGCCGTCGGACTGGCGGGCCGTCACGCCGTCGGTGAGCATCACGCGGCAGAACGGGCAGCCGGTCGCGATCTTCGACGGCGCGGTCGACAACGCCTCGTCCACGCGGTCGACGTTGATGCGCTTGCCGATCCGCTCCTCCATCCACATCCGGGCGCCACCGGCACCGCAGCACATGGAGCGTTCCTCGTGGCGCGGCATCTCGCGCAGCTTCGCGCCGGACGCGCCGATGAGCTCACGCGGCGCCTCGTAGACCTTGTTGTGGCGGCCCAGGTAGCACGGGTCGTGGTAGGTGACGTCCTCGGTGACGGGCGCGACCGGCACCAGGCGGCGCTCGCGCACCAGCTTGTTCAGCAGCTGCGTGTGGTGCACGACCTCGTAGGTGCCGCCGACCTGCGGATACTCGTTGGCCAGCGTGTTGAAGCAGTGCGCGCACGTCACGACGATCTTGCGCTGACCGGCGGGCCGGTCCTCGAAGACCGAGTTCAGGACCTCGACGTTCTGCTGCGCGAGCATCTGGAAGAGGAACTCGTTGCCGGCGCGGCGGGCCGGGTCACCGGTGCAGGTCTCCTCCGGGCCGAGCACCGCGTACTTGACGCCCGCGGTGTGCAGCAGCTCGGCGACGGCACGGGTGGTCTTCTTCGCGCGGTCCTCGAACGCGCCGGCGCAGCCGACCCAGAACAGGTACTCGGCGTCGCCCAGCTCGCCGTCGAACACCGGCACCTCGAACTCGAGGCCCTCGGTCCACGCGAGGCGGTCCTTGGCGTTCTGGCCCCAGGGGTTGCCCTTGTTCTCCAGGTTCTTGAACATGCCGCCGAGCTCGGTCGGGAAGTTCGACTCGATCAGCACCTGGTAGCGGCGCATGTCGACGATGTGGTCGACGTGCTCGATGTCGACCGGGCACTGCTCGACGCACGCGCCGCAGGTCGTGCAGGACCACAGCACCTCGGGGTCGATGACGCCGAGCTCGTCGGGGCCGCCGACCAGCGGGCGCTCGGACTCGGCCATGGCCAGCACGTCGATCGACTCGAGGCGCTTCTTGTAGTCCTCGTACTTGTCCTCGACCAGGCCGACCTCGTCACCGGCCATGTCGCGCGAGCCGCCGGCCAGCAGGTACGGCGCCTTGGCGAACGCGTGGTCGCGCAGCTGCGTGATGACCAGCTTGGGCGACAACGGCTTGCCGGTGTTCCAGGCGGGGCACTGCGACTGGCAGCGGCCGCACTCGGTGCAGGTGGAGAAGTCGAGCCAGCCCTTCCAGCTGAAGTCCTCGACCTTGCCGACGCCGAACACGTCGGAGTCCGGGTCGGCCTCTTCGAGGTCCAGGACCTTGCCGCCGGACATCATCGGCTTCAACGCGCCCAGCGCCACGCCGCCGTCGGCCTCGCGCTTGAAGTAGATGTTGAAGAACGCCGAGAACCGGTGCCAGGCGACGCCCATGGTCAGGTTCCGGCCGACCACGACCAGCCAGATCATCCCGGACAGCAGCTTGACCAGCGCCATGACCGACACCCAGATGGCGGCGGACGGCAGCAGGTGGGCCAGCGGCTGCGTCACGAACGACGTCCACAGCGGCGCTTCCTCAAGACCGCTCGACTGCTTGAACGCCTTCACGCCGAGGATGCCGAGACCCTCGATGATCACGACCGCCTCGACGAAGTACGCGGAGGAGAAGTCCGAGCCCTGGAAGCGGGAGACGCGGTCGGCGCGGCGCGGGTGATTGCGCTGGCGGATGATCGCGAGCGCGACGCCACCGACGACGGTGCCGAGACCCAGCAGCTCGACCAGCAGCAGCCAGACCGACCACGTGCCGATGACCGGCCAGTGGAAGTGCGGGTCGAACACCTCGCCGTAGGCCTCGAACAGCACCGCGGAGCCGATCAGGAAGCCCCACATCACCATCCAGTGCCACGGGGCGACCGACCGGAACTTGGCCATCCTGGTGTGCGCGACGAACTCGACGATCAGCGTCTTCAGCCGCGGCCAGAAAGGACCGTTGCGGGTCGCGTCCGGCTGGCCCAGCCGGATGATCTTGATCATCTTCCAGACGCCGGCGACGAACACGGCCCAGGCGACGACGCTCACCGCTACCGCGACGAGTCCGAGAACCAGCTGGAGGGTCATGGCGGGAGTCTAGGCCACGTTACTCGTGGGTAACCACTTGGACGTGGCCGGTGTCTCCTCACGTACCGGTCAAGTATCCGGAAGTTGATCAAAAACTTATGGAACAATTGTTCCAGTAGTTTGTGGTGGGCAACCGGAGGTCGCCGTGCTGTACCTGTATCTCGCTGCGGCGATCGTCGGGGAGATCGCCGCCACCGTCTCGTTGAAGCTGTCCGAGGGCTTCAGCAGACCGTGGCCGTCGGTGGTCGTCGTCATCGGTTACGCGATCGCCTTCACGGCCCTTTCGCGCGCGTTGAAGTTGGGTATGCCCGTGGGCGTCGCCTACGCCGTCTGGTCCGCGATCGGCGTGGCGGCCGTGGGGATCATCGGCTGGAAGTTCCTCGGTGAGACCCTCAACCCCACGATGGTCATCGGGTTGGCTTTGATCATCGGAGGCGTGGTGACGCTGGAGCTCGGGAGGGCGCACTGACCGCAGTGGTGGACGGCCGCAAGGCGCGCGGCGAGAAGAAGCGGCGGTCCATCGTCGAGGCGACGCTCCGGGTGATCGAGCGCGAGGGCGTCGCCGGCGTGACGCATCGCAGCGTGGCGCGTGAGGCCGGTGTGCCCACGACAGCGCCCACCTACTACTTCGCGTCGATCGACGACCTGTTGATCGCGACGCTGCTGTGGGTCGCCGAGGAGCTGTGCGACGACATGCTGCAGATCGTCGCGAGCGGCGGCACCGCGCGTGAGATCGCCGGCTCGCTAGCCCGTGCGGTGAACGAGAACCGTGCGCGCACACTCGCCGAGTACGAGCTGTACCTGTTGGCGGGTCGTCGTCCCGAGCTGAAAGCCGCCGCACGCCGGTGGCTCGACCTGGCCGTGGAGGTCGTGCGGCCGGCGGATCCGGTGGCGTTCCGCGCGTTCCTCGCGGCCGTCGACGGACTGCTGATCCAGGGCCTGATAGCCGATGTTGCTCCGAACGAGGAGGAGCTGGAGCCAATCGTGTCCTTCTTGATCCGCAGCCGCGACGATTTCACCCTTCCCGCGCGGGAAGAATGAGGGCATGAAGTTCGCGCGAGAGGTGTCCGGCATCAGCCACGGGGTGAGCCTGGGGCTGCTGGCCGCGCTCTACGTCCGCGACTCGCTGGCGTTGTCCGTCGACGTCGAACCGCACGTGCCCGGCCTGGACCCGTCGCTGCCGGTGCAGGTGCCGGCCGGGGTGGACCGCGCCGCCGTGACCCGCGAGTGGCCGGGCTGGTGGACCGACGCGCTGGACGCGTGCACGCGCGGCGCCGAGCCGATCGCGCCGGAGAACGCCGAGGCGTTGCTCACCCGGCCGGCCTGCCGCGACGCGGTGCTGGCGCTGAAGCCCGGCATCGAGCAGCTGCACCGCGTGCAGGCCCCGGTCGCGTTGCCGATCGGCGACGTGCTGCGCGGCATCGAGTCGCGGATCGGCCGGTGGGCGCAGAGCGTGGAGCTGCACATCGCCGAGGTGCCCGTCGACGGCCTGCTGTGGGAGCGCATCGCGCCCGCGCACGTCCTGGCGTCGACGCGGTTCCTGAACGACCCGGCGCGCACGGCACCGGCCTTGCGCGCGGTCCTCGAAGACCTCGTCTGAGCCGGGGTAGGGACAACCCCACCCCGTCTTCGGGGGCTGACAGCCGTGTCGCCGGTCCCCGCCGCCTCTAGTTTTGTGCTCATGCTGAGGACGGCGCTGGTGGCGGTGCTGATGGGGGCTCTGCTCTCCGGTTGTGGCATCCGCATCGTGAAGTACGAGTTCTCCGACGACCAGACGGTCGCGGAGAAGTTCACGTCGGTGCGGGTGCGCACGGGCTTCGAGCGGGTGTCGATCCGGTACGTGCCGGGGCTGTCCGAGACGAAGATCCACCGCACGGTTCAGCACGCCAAGAACAACAAGCCGTCCGGCGTCTCGCACCGGGTCGAGGGCGGCTCGCTGGTGCTCGACGACTGCGGCGACCACTGCTCGGTCGAGTACCAGGTGCAGGTGCCGTCCGCCGACATCGCGGTGGTGGGCGAGGACGTGGGGTCGGGGGACGCCACGATCGAGGGGGTGGCGTCCGTCGACTACCACAACGGCTCCGGCCGGATAGTGGTCCGCGACATCGCGGGCGACGTCCGGGTCGACTCCGGCTCCGGCGACTTCGACGCGACCGGCGTCAGGGGCTCGGTGACCGCCGTCCTCGGTTCCGGCAGGATCCGGCTGGACCAGATCAAGGGCAAGGCGCTGGTCCACACGGGCTCGGGCGACATCACCGGCACCAGGCTCGACAACGACGTGACGGCGGAGGGTGGTTCCGGCGACGTCGCGCTCACTTTCACGTCGCCGCGGTCGGTGCGGGTGGACACGTCGTCCGGGGACGTCACCGTGCGGGTGCCCGGGGGTCCGTACAAGGTCGACGTGACGTCGGGCAGCGGTGACCGCACGGTCGCAGTTCCGACTGATCCGGCGGCGCCGACGGCCGTGCACGTGAGCACCGGATCGGGGCAGATCAAGGTGCTCGGGGGCTGAGCGCGGCCGCGCCGGGGGAATGTGTCGAGGGCCACTCCACAGGGGTGGCCCTCGACGCGTTCTGAGGGAACAACCAGACCTTCCCCGCCGTTGGTTCAGTCAGAAAGCTTGAGTCGGGTAGGCTCAAGGTTGGGTGGGATGGCAAACTTGAGCCAGCAACGCTCAACAAGTACTAGCGGAAGGAACTCCAATGGCGCGTGCAGTCGGCATCGACCTCGGGACGACCAACTCCGTCGTCGCCGTCCTCGAAGGCGGTGAGCCGACGGTCATCGCCAACTCGGAGGGCTCGAGGACGACCCCGTCCATCGTCGCGTTCGCGAAGAACGGCGAGGTCCTCGTGGGTCAGCCCGCGAAGAACCAGGCCGTCACGAACGTCGACCGCACCATCCGCTCGGTGAAGCGGCACATCGGCACCAACTGGAAGACCGATGAGATCGACGGCAAGCAGTACACCTCGCAGGAGATCAGCGCGCGCGTGCTGATGAAGCTCAAGCGCGATGCCGAGGCGTACCTGGGTGAGGAGATCACCGACGCCGTCATCACCGTCCCCGCCTACTTCGAGGACGCGCAGCGCCAGGCCACCAAGGAGGCCGGCCAGATCGCGGGCCTCAACGTGCTCCGCATCGTCAACGAGCCGACGTCGGCCGCGCTGGCCTACGGCCTCGACAAGGGCGAGAAGGAGCAGACCATCCTGGTCTTCGACCTCGGTGGCGGCACGTTCGACGTCTCGCTGCTCGAGCTCGGCGACGGCGTGGTCGAGGTCCGCGCGACCTCCGGTGACAACCACCTCGGTGGTGACGACTGGGACCAGCGCATCGTCGACTGGCTGGTGGACCGCTTCAAGCAGGCCAACGGCATCGACCTGACCAAGGACAAGATGGCCCTGCAGCGGATCCGCGAGGCCGCCGAGAAGGCCAAGATCGAGCTGTCGAGCTCCAGCAACGCCTCGATCAACCTGCCCTACATCACGGTCGACGCGGACAAGAACCCGCTGTTCCTCGACGAGACGCTGTCGCGCGCCGAGTTCCAGCGCATCACGAACGACCTGCTCGAGCGCACCCGCGCGCCGTTCAACAACGTGATCAAGGACGCCGGCATCTCCGTCGGCGACATCGACCACGTGGTGCTCGTCGGTGGCTCGACCCGCATGCCCGCCGTCGCGGAGCTCGTCAAGGAGCTGACCGGCGGCCGCGAGCCCAACAAGGGCGTGAACCCGGACGAGGTCGTCGCCGTCGGCGCCGCCCTGCAGGCCGGTGTCCTCAAGGGTGAGGTCAAGGACGTCCTGCTGCTCGACGTCACCCCGCTGTCCCTCGGCATCGAGACCAAGGGCGGCATCATGACCAAGCTGATCGAGCGCAACACCACGATCCCGACGAAGCGCTCCGAGACCTTCACGACGGCCGACGACAACCAGCCGTCCGTGCAGATCCAGGTCTTCCAGGGCGAGCGCGAGATCGCGGCGCACAACAAGAAGCTCGGCATGTTCGAGCTGACCGGCCTGCCTCCGGCCCCGCGCGGCGTGCCGCAGATCGAGGTCACCTTCGACATCGACGCGAACGGCATCGTCCACGTGTCGGCGAAGGACCTGGGCACCGGCAAGGAGCAGTCGATGACCATCACCGGTGGCTCCGCGCTGCCGAAGGAGGACATCGACCGCATGGTCAAGGACGCCGAGGCGCACGCGGAGGAGGACAAGCGCCGCCGCGAGGAGGCCGAGGTCCGCAACCAGGCGGAGACGCTCGTCTACCAGACCGAGAAGGTCGTCAAGGAGAACGACGAGAAGCTCCCGGCCGACATCAAGGAGAAGGTCACCGCCGCGATCGCCGAGGCGAACGAGGCGCTCAAGGGCACCGACATCAACGCCATCAAGGCCGCGGTGGAGAAGCTCGCGACCGAGTCCCAGGCCATCGGCCAGGCGATCTACGCCAACGCGCCGGGTGCCGCCGGTGCCGAGGCCCCTGGTGCGGAGGCGCCGGGTGCCGGCCAGGCCAAGGCCGGTGCGGACGACATTGTTGACGCCGAGATCGTGGACGAGGAAAAGAAGAAGTGACCGAGCCGAGGCACGCCGCCCCTGACGAGGAGCAGCCTCAGGTAGTCGTGAACGACCGGCGCCGGATCGACCCCGAAACGGGTGAGGTCCGGCCGTCGGCCCACGCTGCCGACGAGGAGACGGCTGCTCCGGTTTCCGAAGAGCCCCTGGTCGCCGAGGTCGTGGACGAGGTGGCCGCCGAGCTGAAGACCCAGCTCGACGAGCGCACCGCCGACCTGCAGCGGCTCACCGCCGAGTACGCGAACTACCGCAAGCGGGTGGAACGCGACCGGGAAGCGGTGATCAACAACGCGAAGGCGGCCGTGGCCGCCGAGCTGCTGTCCGTCCTGGACGACATCGAGCGGGCCGCCGCGCACGGCGACCTGACCGGTGCCTTCAAGGCCGTGGCGGACAAGCTCGTGTCCACTCTGCAGAAGACCGGCCTGGAGCCGTTCGCGCACGATGGCGAGGCGTTCGACCCGTCGGTGCACGAGGCCGTGCAGCACAGCACGTCCCCGGACGTCGACGGCCCGACCGTGACGGCCGTCCTGCGCCGCGGCTACACGTTCGGCGACAAGCTCGTCCGGCCCGCGCTCGTCGCGGTGACCGACCACGAGCCCGCGCCGGCACCGCAGGCCGAAGAGAACTAGTGGCGTGACCCGGAACGTTGGCGGTGAATTCACGCTCAGCAGGACGCATCGCGGCACCGCCCCCACGCCCACAGACAACCAGTATGAGGACGCGGGGGCGGCACCGCGATGCGTCCGTCTGACCGCGAATTCGCACGTCAACGTTCCGCGCCACACCACCACGAGAGGAGGGGACGTCCGGTGAGTGCTAGGGACTGGATCGAAAAGGACTTCTACCGCGAGCTGGGCGTCTCCTCCGACGCGTCGGCGGACGAGATCAAGAAGTCGTACCGCAAGCTCGCCCGCGAGCTGCACCCCGACGCCAACCCCGGCGACGCCAAGGCCGAGGCCCGCTTCAAGTCGGTCTCCGAGGCCTACGGCGTGCTGTCGGACCCCGCCAAGCGCAAGCAGTACGACGAGGCCCGTCGCCTGTTCGCGGGCGGCGGAGGCTTTCCCGGCGGGTTCGGCGGTGGTGCCGGCGGGTTCGACGTCAACGACCTGTTCGGCCGCGCGGCCCAGGGCACCGGTGGTGGCGGCCTCGGCGACCTGCTGGGCGGCCTGTTCAACCGGCGCGGTGGTGGCACGGCTTCCACGACGCGCCCGCGCCGCGGCGAGGACGTCGAGACCGACGTCCGCATCGACTTCACCGAGGCGGTGAAGGGCGCGACGGTGCCGCTGCGCCTGTCGTCCCCCGCAGCCTGCACGACGTGCGGCGGTTCCGGTGCCAAGCCGGGCACTGTGCCGCACACCTGCGCGACCTGTTCCGGTTCGGGCCTGGTCACCCGCTCGCAGGGCGCGTTCGCGTTCAGCGAGCCGTGCCGCGACTGCCGCGGGACCGGCCGGATCATCGACGACCCGTGCCCCGAGTGCGGCGGCGACGGCGTCAGCACCCGCACCCGCACGCTGACCGTGCGGATCCCGTCAGGCGTCGACGATGGCCAGCGGATCCGCCTCGCCGGACAGGGAGAACCGGGCCGCAACGGCGGACCGTCCGGCGACCTGTTCGTGCGCGTGCACGTCAACCCGCACAGCGTGTTCGGCCGTCAGGGCAACGACCTGACGCTGACCGCGCCCATGACGTTCCCCGAGCTCGCGCTCGGCACCACGTTGACCGTGCCCACGCTGGACGGCAAGGTGACCTTGAAGGTGCCTGCCGGTACCGCCTCCGGGCGCGTGCTGCGGGCTCGGGGCAAGGGGATCACGAAGCGGGACGGCACCGCGGGCGATCTCCTCATCACCCTGGAGGTCGCGGTGCCGAACAACCTGTCGGCCGAGGCCCGCAAGGCCCTTGAGGACTACGCCGACGTCACGAAGGACCACGACCCGCGTGGTGATCTGAACGCACTCCTCGAAGGGCGGTGAGTTCCGTGGGTTTTCCGTTCCCTCCCGGGACTGACGAGGACACGCCGTTCTTCGTGATCTCGGTGGCCGCGCAGCTCTCCGGGCTGCACGCCCAGACGCTGCGGTCCTACGACCGGATGGGCCTGGTGTCCCCTGGCCGCACGTCGGGTGGCGGCCGCCGTTACTCGATGCGCGACATCGTGCTGCTGCGCGAGGTTCAGCGCCTCTCCCAGGAGGAGGGCGTGAACCTCGCCGGGATCAAGCGGATCATCGAGCTGGAGAACCAGGTCGACGCGCTGCGGTCGCGGATCACCGAGCTTCAGCAGGAGCTGGCGCAGGCGTGGGCGGCAGCCGACTCCACGGCCGCCGCCGTGCACGCGTCCTACCGGCGAGACCTCGTGCCGATCAGGCAGGAGACCGCGCTCGTGGTGTGGAAGCCCAAACCACGTAAGTGATCTTGTCGGTGGTGCTGAGTACGTTGGGTTCTACCGATTTGGTGACCTACCGGTGAGTTGGGAACATCAGCCTGGTTGCTGCTACTGACGGTCGGATGTGCTGCTACGCGGTAGCGTCACATCCGATCCTCGTCAGCACTCTCGGGCCGCCTGTGAGCTGCGCGGTAGCGGGTAGCACCTCGCGAACGCCGAACACAGTGTCGTTGTGTGGTTCTACGCGCGCCCGCTCTTACGGAGACACCACGGCATTCCTCACCGAGGCAGATCAGGCCGCAAGGCGACTCGGCCGCGACGCGAACTACCTGTGGACCGCGTTCGGCCCCACCAACGTCAAGATCCACCGGGTCACCGCCGCAATGGAACTCGGGGACGTTCAAGTCGCGGTCGACCTCGGTCCCCGCGTCGACACCCGCAGTCTTCCGACCGAACGGCGCGTCCGCCACGCCATCGAGACCGCTCGCGCCTACGTCCGGTGGAACCGCGTTGACGAGGCACTCGCTGTGCTTCTTGCCGCTGAGCAGGACGCACCTGAACAAGTCCGGTACCACCGGCTGTCCCGCATCCTCGTCCGCGAGATGATCAGACTGCCTCGTCCTGCCACCCGCGCCGTCGAGCTGGCTCACCGGATGGGTGTGCACGGCACCGACCCTCGTCAGCCGTAAGGTGCCTCGACATGGCGACCACCATGCTTCCCCGAGACCTGCGCGCGGATGTTGAAACCTTGTGGGCATACCACGACATGGGTCACGAACCTCGCCGTTGCGACGTTGGTATCGGCCTGGGAAGCCACGACCTCGGTGTCGCCACTTACACCGCTGAGCTGTATCACCAGGGTATGTTCCCGCGCATTGTGTTCACCGGAGCCAATGCGCCCACCACGATCGAACGATTCCCTCGCAGTGAAGCCGTGCACTACCGCGAACACGCCATCACTCTCGGCGTGCCCGCCGAGGTGATCAGCATCGAGACCCAGGCCACCAACACCAGCCAGAACCTCACCAACAGTCGCCAGATCCTTGCCGAGGCGGGAGTCCGCCCCGAGTCGATCATGCTGATCTCCCGGCCCTACCAGCAGCGACGAGCCTATGCGACCTGCCGCAAGGTATGGCCTGAGGTCAACGTCATGTGCTCGTCCCAACCATTACCACTCGACGAGTACATCGCCAGCATCGGCGACGTCGACCGCGTGATCAACATGTTGGTCGGCGACACCCAGCGCATCACCGAGTACGCCCGGCGAGGATTCGCCATCGAGCAGGACATGCCCGACAACGTGCTTGATGCGTTCCATCGGCTTGTTGAGGCCGGGTACACCAGCCGCCTGATCTAACTACCGCTGACGCGCAACCATCCCTTCAACGACTCGGGGCGAGGGCGCGGCCGTCGGTGTTCGAGAACAGAGGCGTTCGGCCAGCGCATGGCTCGGAACCACCTGATCAGGTTGATGAACCCCGACTGCTTGAGAAAGCTGGGATCGGCGACTCGATCACCGAGCCTGACCACGATCCGAGCCTCGCGGTTGTTCATGTCCTCCGATCGCGGGCCGACCAGTCCTGGGCTGCTGGTTCAGTCGCCTGCCCAGGGCCACCCTCTCGGATGAAGGCATCTTGGAGGAACCGAGTTGCACTGCGGAGGAATGTTGACTCTGGACAGCACTGTGCGAACTCAAGAGACCGGCAGCCCGACGTGCCTCTGCAGCGTGCCGCAGCTGTCCTGCCCGCTCGCGCCACGCCGAGGTGTTGTGACTTGGCTGATTTCTGCTTCGTGACTCACGGTTGGAGTAGGTCGCCAGGTCGGTAGATCTCTTGAGATGTAGGGGTTCCCAGGTCGGGGCACGGCTCCGGCAAAGTCGTTTGACCTGAATGTGGGGCGGGCACGGCGCTCGTTGATCATGTGAGTGTCTACGTCGCATGATCTTGTGGGAGTGCCGTGCCCGCCC
>Ga0070710_10000540_pt1 | contig 17925 bp, 16 predicted proteins | sample LARL52metaG_FD_65454 | JGI IMG/M metagenome (GOLD analysis project Ga0070710, IMG submission 65454) | Corn, switchgrass and miscanthus rhizosphere microbial communities from Kellogg Biological Station, Michigan, USA - LAR L5-2 metaG | ecosystem: Host-associated > Plants > Roots > Rhizosphere ... | reverse complement strand
GGCCGGCCGGAACGATACAGACGAGCTCGGAGAGCATCTCGCTTCGGGTGTCAGGCGGCTTCCAGTCTGAGCAGGATATCGCCAACATCAATTTTGCCGCGGGCGGGCGCATGCTTCGCCTGAGCGATATTGCGCGGGTGCGGCGCGGTTTTACCGACCCACCCCAGCCGTTGTTTCGGGTCAATGGCCAACCGGCAATAGGGCTCGCCATTGCCATGCGGGATGGCGGGGACATTCTTGCGCTAGGTCGCAATATCAGGAAGGCGATGGCACAGATCACGGCGGATCTTCCCATCGGAATTGAGCCCAGCCTAGTTGCGGACCAGCCCGTCGTGGTCGACCAGGCCATCCGCGAGTTCATGGTCTCGCTGCTGCAGGCGATCGCCATCATTATGGTGGTCAGCTTCATCAGTCTCGGCGTGCGACCTGGCCTGATCATCGCGCTCGCCATACCGTTCACGCTCGCAATTGTCTTTCCGATCATGGGCCTCGTGGGCATTGACATGCAACGAATATCGCTTGGCGCGCTAATCATCGCTCTTGCCTTGTTGGTTGACGATGCGATGACGACGACTGACGCGACGCTTACCCGTTTGGCAGAGGGGGCCAGCAAGCTTGAGGCCGCAACTTTCGCGTACCGCACTCATGCAATGGCGATGCTCGCGGGCACGCTGGTGACGATCGCGGGTTTCATACCGGTAGGCTTTGCGGCGAGCTCGGCCGGCGAATACACCTTTTCACTCTTTGCCGTAGTCACGATCGCATTACTGGTTTCCTGGTTCGTTGCGGTCATTTTCACGCCACTTCTGGGAGCAGCTATCCTCGTTCCGCCGAGGAAAGAGAGCACTGCGGCTCCGGGCAGGATTTTCCGCATGTACCGGAGCTTCCTGACCTTAGCGATGCGGGCGAAATGGCTGACGATCGCAGTCTCGTTGGCGCTCTTTGCTGCCTCGGTTCTTGCGCTGCCATTGATCCCGCGGCAGTTCTTTCCGTCGTCGGATCGTCCAGAATTGCTAGTGGACATCAGCCTGCCGCAGAATTCTTCAATCTACGCGAGCGAAGCGGCGGCGAAGCGCTTGGATGCGGCGCTCTCCACCGATCCCGATGTGGCGAGGTGGAGCACCTATGTCGGACGCGGTGCCATTCGATTCTATTTGCCCCTGAATGTGCAACTCCCAAACGACTTCTTCACGCAGGCCGTCGTTATAGCGAAGGATGTGGCCGCGCGCGAGCGCCTGCATTTCAAGCTCGACAAGCTGCTGGCGCAGGAGTTTCCCAAAGCCATTGCGTTCGTTTCTCCCCTTGAGCTTGGACCGCCTGTTGGATGGCCAGTACAGTATCGGATCAGCGGGCCTGACGTGGAACGGGTACGTGAGATTGCGCTCAAGGTCGGACAAATCGTTGCCGCCAATCCGGACGCCAAACAGGTTAATTTCGATTGGATGGAGCCCGATCGCCAGGTGCGCATTCGTGTTGACCAGAACGAAGCGCGCCTTCTCGGTCTCAGTTCGCAAGCGATCGCGACCGTCCTGAACGCTGTCATATCCGGCACACCCATCACCCAGGTCCGCGACGATATTTACCTCGTCAATGTGGTGGCGCGCGCGACTGACGAGCAGAGAGTTTCACTGGATAGTCTCCGCAGTCTGCAGGTGCCGCTGCCGGGCGGACAGACCGTTCCTCTCAGTCAGTTTGCTTCCTTCGAATATGACCAGGAATTTCCACTCATCTGGAGGCGTGACCGCATTCCGACCCTGACCGTCCAGGCTGCCATCGCTGGTGACAAGTTGCCGGAGAGCGTAGTTACTTCGCTGTCGCCGGCGATCGAGAACCTCAGGAAAACTCTTCCTCCCTCATATGGCGTGGCCGTGGGCGGGACCGTGGAAGAAAGTCAGAAGTCGCAGGCATCTGTGCTGGCTGTGGTGCCCGTCATGCTGTTCGTCATGTTCACGGTCCTCATGGTACAGCTCCAAAGCTTTCCAAAACTTTTTATGGTCCTGAGCGTGGCGCCGCTCGGCCTGATCGGTGTCGTCGCAGCCTTGATGCTTTCCGGCAGGCCTTTGGGTTTTGTCGCCATTCTCGGCATACTCGCGCTTCTCGGCATGATCAGCAAGAACGCGGTGATTTTGATCGGTCAGATTGACGCCGAACGCGCCTTGGGCAAGACGCCTTGGGACGCTGCGGTGGACGCCAGCAGCTCTCGTTTTCGGCCGATCATGTTGACGGCCGTATCGACAGTTCTCGGGATGATTCCAATCGCGCCCACGGTGTTCTGGGGACCGATGGCATTCGCGATCATGGGCGGCTTATTGGTTGCGACTGTCCTTACGCTGATTTTCCTGCCCACACTCTATGTGGCGTGGTTCGGCGAAAAACAGCGAGCCGACCCTTCCGCGCCGCAGATGCCATGACAAGGGTGAGGACAAAGCCGTTTGGGAGAATCCTCACTCTCGACTAGGTAATTACCTGATATCCCGAGCCGCTCGCAGAACGCAGGGTGCAGGCCACGGACAGGTTGACCGGCCGGCATGCCTCCCTCCGCTCGAGGTATTCACATGAGTGCGACGCCGTCCACACAGAAACTTCCGCTATTCGCGGACCGCGATGGTGGTCGGCTCCATGGTTGGCTCGGGCATCTTCTCACTACCACGAACATTCGGCATCGCGACCGGGCCGTTCGGATCCATCGTTGCATGGTGCATCGCAGCAGGCGGCATGTATACGCTGGCCCGGGTGTTTCAGTTTCTCGCCGAGCGCAAGCCGGACATCGATGCCGGTGTCTATGCGTACGCGAAGGCTGGCTTCGGCGACTATCCGGGATTTCTCTCTGCGCTCGGATACTGGAACGGCAGTTGTATTGGCAACGTTTCGTACTGGGTTTTGATCAAGTCAACCCTCGGCGTAGTTTTTCGGAAATCTGCGGGTTTTGTTGGATTACCCCTTTGAATGGCGACTGGTATGCTGACGCGATTTTCCTGCCGCTGATCGCCCGACAGGTCGCGGGCCGGAATACGGGAACGACGCCGTGAAGCGCATCGTGATTGCGGATGATCATGAAGTCGTACGTTCTGGGCTCCGAGCAATTGTTGAAACTCGCTCTGAGTGGATCGTCAGTGGAGAGGCGACCAACGGGGAGCAGGCCGTCGCGCTGGCATTGGAGACGCGTTCGGACATCGTGATCGTCGACTATTCAATGCCGCTGATGAACGGCCTGGAGGTCAGCCGCCGTCTCAGGTCGCTCCATCCGCGCACCGAAGTCCTGATTTTGACGATGCACGAAAATGAGGAATTGCTGACCGAAGCCATTCTGGCCGGCGTCCGCGGCTTCCTGTTCAAGTCGGACGCCAGGAAGCACTTGATTTCCGCAATCGAGGCGCTGCTCGACGGCAGACCCTACTTCACCAGCGTCCTGCTGGAAAAGTTGCTGCACGACTACCAGAGCAACAAGCAGAACAAGTCGGACATGCTGCTCACGCCGCGTGAGCAGAGCGTCGTCCAGCTCATTGCGGAGGGACACACCAACAGATCCATCAGCGCCGTCCTGAAGCTGAGCGTGAAGACGGTCGAGACCCACCGCGCATCCGCAATGCGTAAGCTCGGCATGTCGTCGACAGCCGAACTCGTACGCTACGCCATTCGCAAGAAGCTCGTCAGTCCTTGATGGAGCCTCCAATACAAAGGGCGTTTCGCGACAAGCGCCTGCTCATAAATCCCGCCGAGTTGCGGGATTGAGACCGCGCACGGCAGGTCGAATCTCCGCGCTGACCGTTCGGGTTAAAGCTTGCAAAAATGAGCGAAGGAGGAAGAGTCGCCTTCGGAGAGAGTTCGCTCGCGCATTGGCAATGGGAGACCGGCCGTTGCAGAGACCCGCACATCTCTCGCACTGCACCCGAATTCACGCCGAAATGCTCGCCCGAAGCTTGACGAATCTTCAAAGCAGAAATTGGAAGCGACCGCAGAGATTGGGCGGCGATCGTCGGGGTCGCACAATGCATCGAAAATTCTGATCAGCCGCTGCCGCTGAATATAATGGGTAACGCCGCCTTTTCTTTCGAACAGGCGATAGAGTTGGGATCTCGAGACGCCCAATTGCCGACACAGCGTTGCGGGTTGCAGCTTCCAAGACTGCAGTTGACCCTCGATGATCTGCTTTGCGCGCTCAAACAGGCCTATCGATATTCCTTGTTCCGCCAATCGCAGCCTGTCGGCCGATGGGGCTATGCACGCCACAAGCATTTGACATGACGTTGTTGCCAGCGTGGAGGCATCATCCTCCGTTAGAGATGGTAGTTGCCGCTCCAGGGCAAGAATATAGTCGCCGAGCAATGCTCCAAGAGGAGTCTGAAATGCTGAGCCGCGTGCTGCATCAAGCACATGTGCTAAGTTGTTGAATCTCTCTCTCGGAAGCAAAACCTGGATTCTGTCAACGCGGGTGCGCTTGCTTTCGAACTCATCTCCAAACAACCAGATGAATGGCACGCCGCCGGGGGCAGTGAACTCTCCCTTCGGGGTTCTGACCGTGGTGTCGCCCTGCCGACAGTACGTAAGCACCCAGTGATCACCGGCAGCCTTTTTCAAGTTTGCTTTTGTTCGCTTGACATGCGCGGAGGGGGCCGACACCCGGCTCACGATCAGATCGCCAAGCTTCCATAGTGAGTTTTGCGCTTCAAATGGATAGCCAGGCTCCAGCGGGGTAATGTCAAAAGCGGGGAAGAACCATTCTTGCCAAGACTCGAGCTGATCCGAGGGCTTCAAGTTTTGCGTCGTGAATATGGAAGACTTCACGGAAGGCCCACTCCAGGTGTTCCTGAGGGGAACCTAACCTCGCCCGCTTGACGAGTCAAAGTACCGATCCAGATGCGAGATGATCTTCCAAATTTGGCGTTTTCCCATGATGATAGAACGCGGTAATTGAGTAAGCGGTCGTTTTGCCAGACGTGGCACCTGTTTTCTACAACCTTTAGGCCACACACTCTATCCGGGTAGATCCACATCATTGAGCCGTGTTGTGCGGCTATTCCGATCACCTGAGGGCGTGTGCTACGCCGCCTTTTGGACGGCAAAGGCCTGCGATCGTCGCGCCAAAAGCGCGCAGCCGCATTCATGCACGGTCCCGCGCACGATAACGAAGCCGCGTTTCTCCACCAACGCGCGAAGGCTTTCGTTCGCGGCTGGTTTCTGTGCGTCAACCCAAACCACCAGCACGGCGCAAGGGCCGAGGAAATTCACCAGCCAGTCCATCGTCGTCTCGAGCGCGTGAAGCGTGCGTCGGCGCCAATCCACAAGCGCAACGTGGTACTGACCGGTTGGGCGGCCGCAATTACCCGCCGCTGCCGCCAGCAAATATCCGCGCCGGTGCAGCTCCAGCATCAATTCCATGCTCTTCGAGCCGGCTACCACAATGCGCTGGCGTGTCGAGCAGCCCGCGAGCGTGATCATCGGATCTATAATTCTGTCGCCAGTGGTGACCTGAGGGGAAGACATAACATCACCTGTTTTCGTTCGTTCTCGCGCGTCACACGCAGATCGCGGCCTTGTGGAGATCGATCGGTTGCGAAGCGGCAAGGCTTCCGCGCTGGCGATTACTCCGCTTGCAGGTTTGCAGACGGCGTGTCACGCGAGATTGCTTGACTCACGTGGCCAATATCTTCCGGGCGAGATTTAATTTCGAGAGCGCCGCAACCTCGGTTTCATATAGGCCGCATAGGGCCGCTATGAGCACAGCCTTCGCCACAAGCTACACACTGCTTCGGAGAGATATCTGCGGTTGGGCGGCACTATTCCGCTTTTAGAAAAGGACAAAGCGGCTCCCCTCGAATTCACATGCTCTCCCGTTCATCTTCCGGGCAAGCATTTACCGGCCGTGGCGCGCTGCCGACGAACGGCCCGGCGTCCTGATCGCGCGGTTGACTTGTTCGCGTCGTTCTGCGCGTCGGGATTCTGCAAATTCGCTGATGAGGCATTTCGCGCTACTTGGAGGCTAGATGCCAGTCTATCGTGCATACATCGTTGGGCTACACGACCGATCCATCGGCGTGGTTCAATTTGACTGTACTGATGATGAGTCCGCCATCAAATCCGCCCGACGGCTCGTCGACAGCCACGACGTGGAGCTTTGGCAGATGGATAGGCCCGTAGCCAGGTTCGACGCCCGGTCCAAACGGATGTGCAAACAATAGGTGTCGGCGACCGGCTTACAAGCGTGGCGATGCTACGCTTGTCGCACGGGACGTCGATCTGGGAACAACAGCTGATGTAAGCTTGTCGGTCTAGAAATGCTCAACCGCGCCGTTTGGAGAAACGCCGCGGAGCACTTCCCGAACTGAGCCCCGCCCTTCGTTCCCTCTGGGCGGGGTTTTCTGTTAGGGCAGAGGCTTCGGTCCCACGCCTCACCCCGTTGGGGCAGATCTGAAGCCCAGCGTGCTGACAAGGTGCATCATCGTTTTGGCCTGACCAGGAGCGGGCGACTCCCGATCTTTTCTGTCGAACTGACGTTGAGGTGTGGTCGGCGCGGGTTCGAGGAATCTGGCGGCCCACCGCTGTTCACATCTTCTTTGAAGTTCCAAGGGGATGACCCTCATAGACGACTCCGGGTTTTCTCTCGCCGACAGCTTCCCGGAGCCGCGGGGATGCCAATAGGCACAAGTGTGTCCCGAATGTGAACCGAGCTGATTTTCCGCCAGTGTTGGAATCTAGCCACACCAGGCTGTCGCGCAGGGCGTCCCAGCCAGAAGTCGCCCCGGGGTGATTTCCAGTAGCTTGACAGTCGAAAATGAGGAACCAGGCCGCCGCGCTGCGCGCTCGCGCATCTGGAAGAATCGGCCTAACTGGCGGAGATGCGCTGCAAATAGAAAGACCTTCGGGCGGTCTTTCTGTGTCCTGAATGAATTAACGATCAAGCTTGGGGAAGCGCCTGATTTCTCCGTCGATATGTAACGAAGCCGAGACCGCAGAAGGCCAAGATCATTATTGCACAAGTCGGCGGTTCGGGGACGCCGCCTTGTAGAAGATCAAACACATAATTTGCTTCGACGAGCTGGTGCAACAACTGCGGAAGTGGTGACGGCGGTTCGGGCGCCATCAAATCGATTACAATCTCCGAGATCATCCATGGCATCGCGAAGATGAACGCAGAGTCGATTGTTGGCACACGTCGCCGATAGAGGATGGTCGAGACGGCGATAGCCGGCGCTATCGCGGCACCAATCACGTAAGATCGGTTTCCGCAGCGTGCGGTCCGGGTTTCTCGCAGGATCAAGATGAAGGAAGATGTGATTGTTTCAGGTGTAACCATGTCCACCGATGTCGAAACGCGTTCGAAATTTTTGAATGGCTGCATCATGGGCCGTGGCGCTTTCGTTGTTGAGGCGTCCCACACATAGGCGCCATGGCGCGACAACGCTTTCTGAAGGCTAGAATAATGACCGATTGCATGCCATCTGCCCGCAAAAGAATTGCGCATTGTTGCTGCGGTGCTCTACGAGCAGAGACGATCGACGAGCCAATCGTTGTGGCAGCGTGTTCGTGTCAAGAATGTCAACGGCGAACAGGTTCGGCGTTTGGAATTGGTACATTCTGGTCGCCGGACAAAGTCAAAATAGAAGGCAATGCCACTCGCTTCGTTCGTACTGCCGATAGCGGAGGACGTGTTGTCTCCTATTTTTGTCCACAATGCGGATCGACAGTTTATTGGGAGATTCCCGATCTAAGACCCGGTTGGCTCGCAATTGCCGGGGGCGCCTTCGGCCATCCGGACTTCCCGCCTCCTACTATGTCGATATGGGAGCGGTTTAAGCACGAGTGGGTATCTATTCCAGTATCGCAGCATCTTAACGGCCAGCCTGACTAGGCCCGGCCCAGCCCTCAACAACGATAGGCCAATGTCTCGGCAACCGGTGCAAATGCGCGCGAGCGTCCCGCCTGACCCGGTCCACTGTCCGCGCGGTACGCCGCTCTGAAAGCTTGAGCCCTCGTTCAAATGCCGATCATGCCGCAAGGGCTGCTATGCCCCGCCGGTTCACATGATCAAGTTGGCGGCAACGTGGGAAGTCACGCCTTACAAGTGGGGAGCACCCTGATGAGGGACGATAGCTCGCGCATCGTTCGCCCCGCATCTACCGTCGTTACCGAGAGACTGCCAGAGCAACGCCATTCGAACCCATACATGCCGTTCATAGCCTCGCGCGGCAATCGCCATCTGCATGGCGACCTCCGCTCTGCGCTGACATTCGAGTTGTTCGTCCCTGCTCATCACGCGGACGATGTTGTTGCGAATTGTAACAAGATTGAGGACGCGCGATCCATATGATTGCGGCTAAGGCAGCCGACTTCCGTCGGTGGCCAGGCAGATCAGTATGATGATCAGCGCAACCGGACAACCGACGCCCACCGCGCCGAGAATTATCATCATCAACGTCACAAAGGCCGAAAGCACCGGCGTTTCGGCTCGAACCTCACGTACAGACATATCGTTACGCCTTCGAAGCCCCCCACGGACATTTGTCCGTCGCCCCAAGGTGAACGATCAAAAAAACAGCAGATTGTCAGGATGGGGCCTATCGAGCTTGCCGCAGAGAGGCCTTTGTCCGGACACGAACAATTCAAAGGTGAGGTCAAATCGTTAAGAGAAAGTTAACGTCGCGATTTTCTGGCTCATTATCGAACAAACAACGGTGCTGCATAAGCATGAGCTGCGCGACGGCAGGTGGCCAGCCGGTTTACGGCCGCCCACATATTGTCTGGAAAAGAACCCGAGCCCGTCAGAATTGATTAAAGGGCTGGTAAGCGCCGTGTCGCAGGCTTGCGTGCACGAGACCCCGCTGCCAAATTACCCCCAAACAAGTAGGCAGCGAAGGCCGGCGTCGGACCGCCCCCAACCCCGCCGCCGGCCTACCTCGCTTTGAGTTTGGCACAGCCGGCGTTCCGGTATGCCCTATTTGATTTTCGTCGTTCGATGCTGATCATGCCGCAACGGCTCTACCCCGCCCGCCCATACGATCAAGGTGACTGCAGCGAAAGGCTTCTCGGCGCGATAAAGTGATACGCCTCGGGTGATGCACGCATCTCAGAGGAGACGCATAGTGAACTTTGGATTTGTGCTTTCGCTCATACTGGTGATCCTTGCGGTCGTCGGGGTATTCATTGAGATTCCTCTTGTCAGCGACTACGCTTTCTGGTTTTCGGTCGGGGCTTACATCATTCTCGCAGGCAGCACGTGGGGTAGGCATCATCATGATTAGCCCTCTGGTGACGCTCACGATCATTGTCGCATTGCGCATCACGCAGGACAGGAAATAGGCGAGGGAGCACCGCCCCCTTCCTTTTAGTCTTCGCGAGCCGGGTCTTCCTTCTAACTCCAGCAGTTTTTCGGCGGCGCTAATTATCGCCTCGATCAATCGAGCTGCAACCGAAAATGATCGCGGCATTTATCGCGGCGCGGTGCCGCGAATGATGCCGGTGTCTTCGGCGCCCATTGGCTCGAAGTCTGCGAACATGTCGGCTCCTGCGACCGCCGTTGCACCGGCGCGGGCAACCGCGAGATCCTCCGGCCCGGTGCCCGATCCCGCACCGATGGCGCCGAGGATCAGCCCGTCGACCATGATCGGCAGGTCGCCGATGAGATTGGTCCAACGAAGCGCTGGCGCGAGCAGATGCTCGGCAAGCAATCGTGAGACAACCGATCGTTGGTGCCATCCGCCTGTGACGTACCGCTCTCGCCGAGATCAGAATGCTTCCCGGCGAGCAGCGTCAACTCTGCCCGAACCGACGTATTCATCTCGATTCTTCCTCTCATGGCCGCTTGGCTGATCGTCATCCTGAAGCAGGACAGATAAGCCGAGTTCGGATTCCCAGCGTTTGATTAGCGCCATCATGCCTCGGCCGGCGATCGCGCCAAGAACGTCCTATTAATTCGAAAAAAGAACTTTAGATTGAATAGGAAATAAGTCCGAATCTCGGCGGTCATGCTCGATCTATCTGGTGGAAGCAGGCATAAAATCTCATATATTGTCGAAGCATTTACGTTGATCGAAAAGTCTGTTTGCGACGCGATGATCCGATAGGGGGTCGCCTCACATCAGTTGCTTGCTTGACAAGTTCAAAAAAAGAACTGTAAGTTTGCCGCCGTCATGGATGCATCGTCCATGCGCCAACAAGAAGCGCCGCGCTCCTGGGTAGCGGTCCCGATCGAGATAGCGAAGGAGGAAGGCCAATGTGCAGAGCGTTCACGACCGTATGTGCGTTCACCCTCGCGTTGGTGACGTCGGCCATTGCCGCGGATGCCCCGGGCGTTACCACGACCGAGATCAAGGTAGGTGGAATCTTTCCGTTCAGCGGTCCGGCATCGTCGATCGGGCTCGTCGGCCGAGGTATCCTGGCCTACGTTCAATCCATCAACGACCGCGGCGGCATCAACGGACGCAAGATCACCTACGTTGCCTATGACGATAACTATAGTCCGCCGAAGTCGGTCGAGCATGCCCGCAAACTCGTCGAGAGCGACGAGGTAGCGTTCATGTTCAGCCAGCTCGGTACCCCCGGCAACACGGCGACGGCGAAGTATCTGAAGTCGAGGGGCGTGCCGACGATCGCCATCGTCTCCGGGTCGAGCAAGTTCACCGATGTCGCGAATTTTCCGCTGACGACAACGAGCCTCGTGAGCTACGATACCGAAGCAAAGATCTACGCAAAGTTCCTGACCAAGACGCTTCCCGACGCGAAGTATGCCATCCTTTATCAGAACGACGACCTTGGAAAGGACTATGTCAACGCGTTCAAGGAGCTTTTGAACAGTGATTTCGACAAGAAGGTGGTGACGGCCTCCTATGAGGTGACCGAGCCGACCGTGGACTCGCAGGTGGTCGGCCTGAAGAGCTCCGGTGCCGGCGCGCTGCTTGTGGCAGGCACCCCGAAATTTGCAGCGCAGGCGATCCGCAAGGCGCACGAACTCAACTGGAAAGCGCTGATCGTCCTGAATTATCCGTCCGGCTCCGTCGGCGCGACGCTGAAGCCGGCAGGTCTTGACATTTCAACCGGCGTCGTCGTCGGGACGATCACAAAGGACGCTACCGATTCGATCTGGGACCAGGATGAGGGCATGAAGAATTTCCGCGCCTTCGTCGACAAATACATGCCCGGCATCGATATCGCCGACAACAACTATCTGTTCGGCTATACGCAGGGGATGCTGCTCGAGCAGCTGATCAAGCAGTGCGGCGACGACCTGTCGCGCCAAAACATCATCAAGCAGGCCAGGAATTTCAGGGACGTCGTGCTTCCGACGGTGCAGCCCGGCATCAAGGTCAACACGACGGACAAGGTCAACATGGACTTCACCCAGATGCGGCTGCAGCGCTGGACAGGCACGCATTGGGATCTGTTCGGCGAGGTGCTGGATGCGGCGTCCGAGTAATCAACGCCTGTCTTCAGCATCAAACGGGAGGGGAACGCCGTGAAAGGATTGATGCAGAACCAGCCGCTCCTGCTGTCGTCGCTGCTCCGGCACGCGGATCGCTTTCACGCCGACACCGAAATCGTGTCGCGGACCGTCGAAGGACCCGTTCACCGCTACGACTACCGCGAGGCGTCGCGGCGCACGCGCAAACTCGCCGATGCGCTGCGCCGCCACGGCATCTTCAGCGGCGATCGCGTGGCGACGTTAGCCTGGAACACCTACCGGCATTTCGAGCTCGAGCACGGCGTGACCGGATTGGGGGCCGTATGGCACGCGATCAATCCCCGGCTCATCCCGGCGCAGATTTCCTACATCGCCAATCATGCGGAAGATAAAGCCCTGTTTTTTGACGCCAGCTTCCTGCCGCTTGTCGAGAAGCTCGCGCCGGAGTTGCCAAGTGTTCGCCTGATGGTGCTGTTGGCCGATGGAACGGAGACGCCCGCGTCGGCGGCTTTGCCGGGCCTGCGTGCCTACGAGGATTTCGTCGAAGGCGGAGACGATGGCTTTGAATGGCCTGACTTCGACGAGCTTTCGGCGTCTTCGCTATTCTACACGTCGGGCACGACGGGCAATCCAAAGGGCGTGCTTTATTCGCATCGCTCCGACGTGCTGCATTGCCTTTCCATCACCGGCGCCTATTCGATGGGCTTCTCGGCGCGCGACACCATCCTGCCGATGACGCCGATGTTCCACGCCAACGGCGCGTGGGGAATGACGCATGCGGCGCCAATGGTGGGTGCGAAGCTGGTTCTGCCGGGACCCAAAATGGACGGCGCCTCGATCGCACAACTTGTCGAGGACGAGGGCGTGACGGTCACGGCAGGCGTTCCGACGCATTATTCGAATTTGCTGCGGCATTACGAGGCCGCCGGTATCAAGCCGCGGACGCTGCGACGGATCGTCGTCGCAGGCTCGGCGCCGGCGCCGAGCCTGATCGAGGGGTTTGAGCGGCTCGGTGTTGCCGTGAACCATGTCTGGGGCATGACGGAGACGAGCCCGTGCGGCACCAGCCCGCAACCCTCGCGGCGGGTCGTGGCCCTGCCGATGGAGCATCAGCGCGACGGCAAGACGTCGCAGGGACAGCCGATCTACGGCGTCGACGTGAAGATCGCGGCCGAAGACGGCAAAGAGATGCCGCGGGATGGCAAATCGAGCGGTCGCTTCATGGTGCGTGGGCCCTGGGTCATCGCCGGATATTTCCGGGATGACAGAGCGGTGCTTCATGACGGCTGGTTTGACACCGGCGATCTCGCAGTGATGGATAGCGACAACAATATCCGGCTGACCGACCGCGCCAAGGACGTTATCAAATCCGGGGGCGAATGGATCAGTTCGATCGACATCGAGAATGTGGTCGCCGGTTGCCCTGGCGTATCCGAAGCAGCAGTGATCGGCGTCCCGCACCCGAAGTGGGAAGAGCGGCCATTGCTGGTGGTGGTACCGAAGCCCGGGACTAGTCTGTCGGTCGCCACGATCAAGGCCTATCTAGAGGGCAGGGTTGTGAAATGGTGGATCCCCGATGATGTCGTCTTCGCCGAAGCTCTGAGCTATGGCGCCACGGGCAAGATCCAGAAGATGGAGCTGCGCCAGCGTTTCGCAGGCCACTATGTTACGCCCGCGAGAACTGGCGCCGGTATCTGACGATCATCCGCGCCCGGCGAACCAGCGGCTGGAAGGATCGACAGGTTACGGCGCTTCAATCCAGAGAGGCCCAGGCGCGCTCACGGAATGATGTGTCGCTCAGGCTGCGTCCGTTCGCGAAGCGGTGGCCTTGGCGTTTCGCTCCGCGGTGCGTTTGGCGGCAGCCGGGCGCGCGCCGGGACCGGGATGCGTCGTCACTTCCTTGGCCATCAGCGGTTCGCCGCATTCGGAACAGACCATCACGGGATTGAATATCTTGCCGCATTTGCGATGTTCATGCAGTACCGGCCGCCCGCGCTCGTCGACCATATGCGTATCGCCCCAATGCACGATCGCCATCATGATCGGATAGAGATCAAGTCCCTTCTGGGTCAGGATATATTCGTGGCGTTTCGGCGATTCCTGGTAGGGAATGCGGCGCAAGATGCCTGTCCTGACCAGCTTCTTCAGCCGTTCGGCGAGCAGATGGCGCGTAATGCCGAGCGCCGATTGAAACCCCTCAAAGCGCCGGGTGCGCAAAAAACACTCGCGCAAGATCAAAAGCGTCCAGCGGTCGCCGATCACGCCGATCGTCCGGGCCACCGAGCACGGCTCTTCCTCTAAGGCATCCCACTTCATTCCTGTCTCCACCTCGCCACACGGTTCGGATTGCGGCCTGGCAATAACATTCTAAATAGGTACTAACGACGAAACAACCACCTAAATGGAATCGCCGACGCAGTTTAAACCTTGATTAATGCAATGGGAAATTGACAGTTCAATTTTAGAACTGTATGGAAACAAGAGGTAGGGCGAGCGCTTCGGCTTTCGTCCGCGCAACATGACCCACGCTCGCCAGGAGAGCCCGGTGGCAAATCCCCTTAAGGTGGAATTTCAGTTCGATTTCGGCAGTCCCAATGCCTATCTGGCGGAGTATCTGATCCCGTCGATCGAGCGGCGGACGGGCGTGAAATTCGACTATGTGCCGGTTCTGCTCGGCGGAGTCTACAAGGCGACCGGCAACATGTCGCCAAGCGACTCGCTGCGTGGCATCAAGAACAAGCCGGAATATCAGGCGCTCGAGACGCAGCGCTTCCTTCGCCGCCACAACGTCACGAAATTCCGCCAAAACCCGTTTTTTCCCGTCAACACGCTGATGCTGATGCGCGGCGTCGTTGCCGCCCAGCTTGAGGGCCTGTTCGAGTCCTATTTCCGTGCCGCCTACCATCACATGTGGGAGGAGCCAAAGAAGATGGACGACGTCGAGGTCTTCCGTGCGGCTTTCAAATCCTCCGGCATCGATATCGACCGCCTGATCGCGCGTGCGCAGCAGGACGACGTCAAGAAGCGCCTGATCGAACTGACCAATGACGCGGTCGCGCGCGGCGCCTTCGGGTCGCCGACCTTTTTTGTCGGTGAGGAGATGTTCTTCGGCAAGGACCAGCTGCGCGACGTCGAGGAAGAGATCATGGAGCAGAAGGGCCGGATTGCGAAGGCAGGCTGAGACGAAAAGCTCGTCTGCCTGCGATCAGGCCTGAACATAAAGGATTTAGGAGAGCGTTATGCCCGGTCCACTCAATGGCGTCACCGTGCTTGATCTCACAGGCGTCGTATCCGGCCCGTTCGCGACCATGTTCCTGGCGGACCAGGGCGCCGATGTTCTGAAGATCGAGCCGATCGGCGGCGACATTACCCGCCGCAGCCGGGCGACGATCGACAAGAAAGGTGAGTTCTCGGCGCTGTTCATCTCTTCCAACCGCGGCAAGCGCTCGCTCTCCGTCGATATCAAAAGCGAGGCCGGGCGCGAGGTTCTGGCCAAGCTGGTGGCGAAGGCGGATGTCCTGGTGCAGAATTTCCGCCCCGGTACGATGCAGCGGTTGGGACTCGGCGCGGAGGAATTGCGCCGGCGCCATCCACGGCTGATCTATGTCTCGATCAGCGGCGTTGGTGAAACCGGTCCCTACGTCAAGAAGCGGGTTTACGATCCGATCATCCAGGGCCTGTCGGGCTTCGCCGACATCCAGTCGCAGCCGGTGACCAACCGGCCGCAGATGATCCGCACCATCGTCTGCGACAAGACCACCGCCGTGATGACAGCGCAGGCGGTGGCAGCCGCGCTTTATGCGAGAGAGAAGACCGGGCAGGGCGATCACATCCAGATCGCGATGCTCGATACGATGATCTCCTACCTGTGGCCGGAAGGCATGATGCAATACACCGTGGTCGGTTCCGAGGTGACAGCGGCCGATCCGAACGACCGGCCGGATCTCGTCTTCAAGACCCAGGACGGCTATCTCACATGTGGCACGATCTCCGACTCGGAGTGGCAGGGGTTTTGTCGTGCCACCGGCGATCCTGAACTCGCCAAGGATTCCCGTTTCGCGACGCCGGGCGGCCGAAGCGTCAACGCCACGGCCCGCATCAACAAGATGCAGGAATATATCGGCCAGCACACCACGGCTGAATGGCTCGATCGGCTCGACGCAGCCGACGTGCCCTGCGCTCCCATCCTGCGCCGCTCCGAAATCATCCACAATGAGCAGGTCGTCGCGCGCGGCCTGATCGTCGAGATCGATCAGCCCAGTGTCGGCAAGGTGCGGCAGCCCAAACCCGCGGCGCGCTTCGAGCTGAACAAGTCGGCGATCGCAGGGCCGGCTCCCCGCATCGGTGAGCATACACGCGACGTGCTGGTGGAGCTCGGCTACGACGAGGGGGCCATCAACAAGATGATCGAGGACAAGGCGATCCGGCTGGCAAGCTAGGGCGCGATCGGCAGTTCTCTTTTGCTGTAATGTATCTCGCTGACACGGACCCTCTCTTCGCTGATGCAGTCCTTGCGTTCCGCGCCTCGCGCCGGAGGCTCACGTCTTCGGGGGCACTGCAGTGATCGGCGCCAACGGCCGATTGGCCTGCGTTCCGAGCTTGTAGGCAGGCCGCTGGTGAATGCGATCGCGATAGGGATGCGCGTTCTCGCAGATCCCGACGCCGTACGCGATCGCCCAGTCGAGGCAGGTCGTCAGCAGGATGTCGGCGCTGGTGAAATGGTCGCCCATCAGATAGGTGCGACCATCGCGAAGTGCCGTTTCGACATGCCGTAGCTGCTCGCGGAAATATTCGCCCGCCTTGGCAACGACGTCGGGCGCGATCCCGTAAATCGGTCCCAGCGCGTCGGCGCTGTGTCGGCGCATCACGTAGAGGCTTGTCGAGTCAAGCTCGGTCACGATGAAGAAGCACCATTCGAGCCAGGCGGCGTAGTCGCGCTGCGTCGCCGGGATGAGCGCGCGTTCCGGGCTCGAATAGGTCTGCGACAAGTAGGCGACGATCGCGGCGCTTTCGCCTATGCAGAAATCACCGTCCTGCAGCAGCGGAACTTTCTGGCGCGGGTTGAGCCTCGTATATTCGGGCGTCTTGGTCTCGCCGGTCCTCGGGCCAATCGGCTTGGTCTTGTAGGCCAGGTTCAGCTCATGCATGGCCCAATGGGGCCGGATCGTGCGGCTGGTACCTACGCCCCACAGGGTCAGATCGGGAGCGTCGGCCATCTCACCATTTCTCCACGGCGGGCCGGAGATCCAGCTCGTGAGTCCAGCCATCCTTCGCTTGCTGGTGCGCGAACCAATACGCCTCGGCGATCGAAGTCGTCTTGGTGAGCGTGTCGGGCGCGATGTCCTTGGCCTCGATGCCGCTCGCCGCCTTGAGACGGGCGCGAATGGCGTCGCTGTCGACGGCGGCATCGATGATCAGATGGACGACATGGACGTTCTTCGGCCCCAACTCGCGGGCCATGGCCTGGGCGACGGCCCGCAGACCGAATTTCGCTGCCGCGAAGGCTGCAAAGCCCTTGCCGCCGCGAAGGCTCGCGGTGGCACCGGTAAAAAGGATCGTGCCGCGGCCGCGCGGAATCATCACGCGTGCGGCTTCGCGGCCAACCAGAAAGCCGGCGTAGCAGGCCAGCTCCCACGCCTTGAAGAACAGCTTTTCCGTTGTGTCCAGCAGTGGCTTGTTGACGTTGGAGCCGGCATTGAAGAGGCAGACCTCGATTGGACCGATCTCCTTTTCAACGCGATCGAAGAGTTGCTGGACCTCGGCCTCCTGCCGCGCATCGACGCTGAAGGCAAAGCTCTCGTGGCCGGCGGTCTTGAGCTCCTCCAGAAGGCCTTGTGACTTGGTGGCGTCGCGTCTGCAAACGCAGACGATATAGCCCTCTTTTGCGAAACGGCGCGCGACCGCTGCCCCGATCGCATCGCCCGCACCGACCAGTATCGCTACGCCGCGGCCCTTGGTCATCGCCATACCTCACAAAGTTCTATTTTAGTACCTCACTGATAGGATGATGGTCGTCCGTTGTAAACGGAAATTTCCTTGCTGCGATACGCAAAACAATTTGAGTCAGGCGTTACCAGCCTCGCGCTGGTGCCGGCGTCGAGCGGATTGCACTTGACGAGTTCTAAAATAGAACTGTATGGTGGTTGTTGAGGAGCCGCCTCGGCGGTTGATATCTTTTTCGGGAGGTCAGCTGTGGCGGAAGTCTCGCAAGCGATCGGGATCGAGGAGATCGCCGCCTCCCTGCCGCGCCGTCTTCACGCGATCGTGGATCGATATGTTGCCGAGACCCCCGATCATGTCGCGCTGGTGGAGGACGGCTGGGCATGGAGCTACCGCGAACTCGACGGGCATGTGCGTGACGTCGCGCGTGATCTGTCCGCGCTCGGCGTGAGAGCCGGCGATCGCGTGATGATCGTCAGCGAGAATTGCATCGCGCTCGCAGCCCTGTTGCTCGCGGCAAGCCGGCTCGATGCCTGGGTGATCGTGGCCAACCCGCGCTTGGCTGCGCGAGAGATCGATCAAATTCGCGA
>Ga0070710_10000536_pt1 | contig 17959 bp, 20 predicted proteins | sample LARL52metaG_FD_65454 | JGI IMG/M metagenome (GOLD analysis project Ga0070710, IMG submission 65454) | Corn, switchgrass and miscanthus rhizosphere microbial communities from Kellogg Biological Station, Michigan, USA - LAR L5-2 metaG | ecosystem: Host-associated > Plants > Roots > Rhizosphere ... | reverse complement strand
CGGTCACCCGCCTCCCGGTCCGCCGCGAAGTTGTCCTTGCCGCCGAGCCAGTAGTCGTAGACCCGGGCCGGGTGGGCCACCGAGGTGTCTATTTCGGCCGGCTGCCCGGCCGGGATAGGCGCGGTGAGCCAGCCGTCCGCCTTGGGCGGGGTGGTGGGGCCAGAGCTAGCACTGTCGTCAGCCACGATGCACCACTCCCGGTTCGTCCCAGTTCAATCACCGCATCCTGCCATGCCCGCATCCGCGCCGGTGCATGGACATGCCAAGCCCCGGGCGGCTGGGTGCCGCCCGGGCCCGGCCAGGGCGTCGCCTGCCTGCCCGCGGGCTGGGGGTCGCGGGGCAGGCAGGCGACGTGTAGGGGGTTATCCGTTGGCGCCACAGACCGGCCAGGCACCGATGCCCTGCCCGGCGAGCACCCGCTGAGCCACAGCGATCTGCTGCGACCGGGAGGCCCCAGACGCGCTCGAGGCGTACTGGCTGCCGCCGTAGGCGTCCCAGGTCCCCTGGGAGAACTGGAGGCCGCCGTAGAAGCCGTTGCCGGTGCTGGTGCCCCAGTTGCCGCCGGACTCGCAGGCGGCGATGGCGTCCCAGTTCACGCCGCCGCCGGAGTACGACGGGTACGAGCTGGTGGCCACCGGCAGGCTGGACGGCGACTGCGACGACGAGGGCGCCGCAAGCACCGGGCCCGCGGCGGCCATCGCGGCCCGCCGCAGCCATGCCTTGTGCGGATGCCAGGTGCTCAGGCGCAGCTTCTGGCCGGTGACGATTGCGTCTGGGTTGGAGATGTTGTGACGGTTGGTCCACCACAGGGCGGGCCAGTCGGCCCGGCTGCCGTACTCCTGACGGGCGATATCCGAGAGGGTGTCGCCCGGCCGGACCGTGTAGTGGCCCGGCACGTGGTGTGCCGGTGCCCCATGCAGCGAAATCGTGACCCCTATCAGGGTCTTCGCCAGCCCGGCAGCTGGAATACTGAACATGTCGGGGTTCCTCCTAAGGTTGATCCGACACACAAGGTCCCGGCCGCGTGCTGCAACACCTGGCCGGGACCGTTATTTAGCTAGCCAACGATGCTTGTGATCGTCACCTCCTGCCCCCGCAGGGCGGGGGTGTCACGAAACATCACTGGACTCTCTCCTCTTGGGCTCGTCCTCAGCTAGCCATCCAGGGAAGAATAAACGCTGGGGTCAAATCAGTGCGGATTCAGGCACGGCAGAAACGGTATCCAATTGGCGCCAAGCCGTTACTAGTGTGACTGGAGTGACTACGAGCGTCTGGTGGGACCAAGCTGAGCCGGTATCTTGCGGTTTCAAACCTGCCAGAAGTGTGGCGAACGACATATTGGGCGGGCCCGGGATCCCCTGATATTGACCACCGTGCCCGGTCCGGGAGGACCTCATGACCTGGCAAGACTTGCTGGAACACTGCCTGGCCAGGCCTGGCGCGTGGCAGGACGAGCCGTGGGAGGGCGACGTGGTGGTCAAAGTCGGGCCCAAGATCTTCGCGTTTCTTGGCTCAGGACCGGCCGGCACGGTCGGCCTGAAATGCGGCCCGACCAGGGAAATCGCCGATGAATGGCTGTTGCGTTATCCACAGGACGCCTCGGTTATGGCCTACATTGGCCGCTCGGGCTGGAACAGCCTGCGGATCGACGGCGCGATCCCCGATGAGGAGCTGCTCGAAGCCATCGACGCCTCCTACCGGACCGTAGTCAGCAAGCTGCCCAAGAAGGACCGCCCGGCGGCCGACTGACCGGCCGGTGGGTGATCATGAGTCGGCCGGGGCCAGGACGAAATCGCTGGCCAGCGACCACCATGGGCCGGTATGGCCGGCCAGCGCCGCGGGGCGCTCCGGGTCGCCGGCCGGGTGGGCGACCAGATCCCGCAGCAGTGAGGGCTTGACCGCGAACACGGCGTCGCCGTCGATGTGTCGGCTCTCCCGGTCGAAGACGTGCGTCGTCACCGGGCGGTGGCCCGCGGCGCGCACGATCACGTGGATGTGCGCGGGCCGCCAGGGGTGCCTCCCTGTCGCGGACAGCATGTGGCCGACCGGCCCGTCATGCGGGATCGGGTACGGGGTGGGCCGCACCGTGAGGAACGCGTAGCTGCCGTCGTCCCTGGTGAGGAACCGCCCGCGCAGGTGGTTCTCTGGCGCGTCGGCATCCTGGACGGCGTAAAGCTCGTTGTCTCCGTTCTGCCAGACGTCGAGTTCGGCACCGGCCAGCGGCCGGCCATCCAGAGAGCGGACGGTGCCGTGCACCCACAGCGGCTCCCCGGCCGGCACCTCGTCGAGCCGGTCGCCGTAGGGCCGCAACGGCGACCCGGGGACGTAGAAGGGGCCCTGCACCGTGGACTCGGTTGCGCGGCCCGCCGGATCCCGGTTGGCCAGGGCGTCTACGAGCATGGACACCCCGAGCGCGTCCGACCACAAGATCCACTCCTGACGGGTGCCCGTGGTGATGTGACCGGTGTCGGTCAGCACCCCGATCGCCGCCCGCCACTCCTCCTCGGTCAGCCCGACCTCCTTGACGAACGCGTGCAGGTGCGCGGTGAGCGCGCGCATCACCGTGCCGAGGCGCTCGTCCGGGCTCCGCGCGAAGCTGGCGAGCACGGCGGCGGTGATGTCATCGGGGGTGGTGCGCTCCGTCATGCCTGTGCCCCTTCCCTGCCGCAGGATGCCGTTCTTTGCTGCGATACGCAAAGCCTCGCTGGCCTCGCCCGCGCGTGCGGCAGGTTCCGTGGCGATCTGGCCCGGCTCACCCGGTTCCGGCGCTGGATTCAGGCCGCGGGGTCGGGCTCAGCCTGACTGAGACGGAGTTCTACCAGCTCCCAGAGCCACTGCAGCCCGGTCGCGCCCGCGGAACCGCCCGCGAGCGGCCTCACGGCAGGCACCGCGGTGTGCTCGTCGGCGCCGGACTGCTCGCCGTGGTCCGCACGCAGCAGCAACTGGTATCTCATGGTTCTTTCCCGTGGCTCGCAGGGTCGGCGGGACCAGCGTCCCGGTGGATGTCGGTCTAAAAGGACAGACCGTGCCGGGGCCGGTATCTCATCGGTGCTGCGCGGGCAATTTCGCGCGCCGCGGCCTACCGGTAGCGGTGCCGCCGCCGGTACACCACGCCGATGACGATACGAGTCAGCATCATCACCAGCCAGAACACCAGGATCAGCCGGAAGAAGCCGAACAGCGCCCAGCCGCCACCCGAGGCCAGCACCAGGAGCAGGGCGATAATCAGGAACAGCCCCACCGGCGGGCGGTGGTGACGGCGGTGGTGCCGCCACGGCGGCGGGCCGTCCCAGGACGGGCGGGGCGCGGCGCTCGGCGGCGCCGGGGCCGGCCCCGGCAGATCGGTGGTGAGGGGGCGCAGCTCACCGAACGTCTTCGCGCTCAGCGCCGCGGAGACCCGCTCGTCCAGCTCGTCCTGGGTGAGCCGTCCCTCGGCGTAATGGTCGCGCAGCCGCGCGGTGACCGCCTCCCGGTCGGCGTCGGAGACGCGCATCCGATCATCCATGACTTATTCCCTTGCCTACTCTTCCCCGTTTTCTTCACCGGCGAGGATCTGGTACATCGTGCGCCGGGCCTGCTCAAGCAGGGTCTCGGCCTCGTGGATCTGCTGCGGCGTGCCTTCGCGGGCCATCTGCACGATGGCGCCGCCCAGCCGCGCGGCCTGGACGAACAGGCCGGGCACCTCGCCTGGCTCGTGCGTCATCGATTCCCAGGCCGCGCGGGCGGCCTCCGGGTGGTCCTGGACGTACTGGCGCCCCTCGTCGGTGAGCCGGAACGTGCGCTTGCCACCGGCCTCATCGGCCTCGATCAGGCCCTCGTCGGCGAGCTGGGACAGGGCCGGGTAGACCGCTCCCGGGCTGGGCCGCCAGGCGCCGTCGCTGCGCTCCTGGATCTCGGACATGATCTGGTAGCCGTTGCGCGGGCCCTCGAGCAGCAGGGCCAGTATCGCGGCGCGCACGTCGCCGCGGCCCGCCTTCGGCCCGCGGGGCGGGCCGGGTGGCCCCCCTGGCCACCATCCGCCCCATCCGCCGGGGCCGCCAGGTCCGCCGTGCCACTCCCACGGACCCTTCGGCCGGGTGCGCCCCCAGTCCCACGGCCCGCCGCGCGTGCCGTGGCGGTGCCCGGCCGACATCTCCCTGACCGCGCTGCGGACCTGAGCGAGCAGGGCCTGGAAGGGCTGGCAGATCCGGGGATCGAACCCCCCGGCCGTGGCCTGTGCTGCTGGCATCTCACGCTCCCTGGCGACCACTCGCGACACGCTCACGATATATCGATAGTACCCGCCAAGACAAGACATTACTCGATGCCAAATCTAGCTTCTGCCCCCAGATGGCCCCAGCCGCTGCGGCGCCGCCCCTGACCCGACGGACCCTGCCGTCCGTGGCGATTCCGTTATCCTGCCCGTGCCGGGTCCTCGATGGGCCTGTGTACCCGGGCCCATGCGCCTGGGCCGCGCACCGCGCGAGGAGGGCCCATGCCCGGAAGTTCGCCATACCGCGTGGTTGTCATCGGCGCCGGGTTCGGCGGGATCGGCATGGGCATCGCGTTGCGGCGGGCGGGCATCGAGAACTTCCTCATCATCGACAAGGGCGACGGGCCAGGGGGAACCTGGCGGGACAACACCTACCCCGGAGCCGCCTGCGACGTGCCCGCGCACCTGTACTCCTTCTCGTTCCGGCCGGGGCGCTGGAGCGGCCGCTTCCCCCCGCAGCGGGAGATCCTGGCCTACCTGCGTGACCTGGCCGAGGAGAACGGTCTCGGCCCGCATCTGCGCCTCGGGTCGGGTGTCACCGCGTGCCGGTTCGACGAGGGCCGTGCGCTGTGGGACCTCACCCTCGCCAACGGCGGCGCGATCCAGGCGAGCGCCGTGGTCTCCGCGGTCGGGCAACTCAACCGGCCCGCGCTGCCGGACATCGCGGGCCGCGGCGACTTCAACGGTCCCTCCTGGCACTCCGCACGCTGGGACCACGGCGCCCGCCTCGGCGGCAAGCGTGTGGCCGTCATAGGCACCGGGGCCAGCGCGATCCAGTTCGTGCCCGAGATCGCCAAGACGGCCGGGCACGTGGACGTCTACCAGCGCACCCCGCCGTACGTGCTGCCCAAGACCGACCGGCGCTACGGCGAGGCCGAGCAGTCCTTCTACGACCGGTTCCCGGCGCTCCGCAAGGCGGACCGGCTGCGCATCTTCCTCTACGGCGAGTTGCTCACCAGCGGCTTCGTCCTGTCGCCGAAGCTCCTCGCGGGACCGATGCAACTGTGGCGGCGCCAGCTCAACTCGCAGATCACCGACCCGGGGCTGCGCGCCAAGTGCGTCCCCGATTATGTGATGGGCTGCAAGCGGGTGCTGTTCTCCAACGACTGGTATCCGGCGCTGGCCCGCCCGAACGTCGACCTGATCACGGAACCGGTCGAGCGCATCGTCGCCGACGGCGTGGTCACCACGGACGGCATCACCCGCCACGCGGACGCGATCGTCTACGGCACCGGGTTCAAGACCCTCGACTTCCTGGCGCCCATGGCGGTGACCGGCCTGCGCGGGCGCAGCCTGGACCAGACGTGGCACGAGGGGGCGGAGGCCTACCTCGGCATCAGCGTCGCTGGGTTCCCGAACTTCTTCATGCTCTACGGGCCCAACACCAACCTCGGCGGCAACTCGATCCTCTACATGCTCGAAGGCCAGATCCGCTACGTGGCCGCGGCACTGCGGGCCCTGGAGTCCGAGGGCCTCGGCTGGATCGACGTGCGCCCCGAGGTGCAGCGGGCGTTCAACACCTGGGTGACCGCTTCCAGCCGCACCTCGGTGTGGGAGTCAGGGTGCCGAAGCTGGTACACGACGGCCTCGGGCCGCAACACCAACAACTGGCCCGACCACACGTTCCTGTACCGGCACCGGGTCCGCCGGTTCGACCTTGGCAGGTACCGGGCCATGCCCAAGCCCCCGGCGCCGGCCGTGGCCGACGTGGGCCGCGCATGACCGCCGCGTACCGGCGCGCAGGCCGCGAGGGCGCGTCGCGCGCGAGCAGCCTGCGCCTGCCACCGGCGCTGATGCGACCCGGGATACGGCAGATCGGCCGGCGCATCCTTGACCCGGCGCTGGCCTGGGAAGTTCAGCGCCACCGCTTCGACCAGGTCATGCGCACCTCGCTGATGCCGCGCGGCACCAGCGTCACGGCAAGCATGCTGGACGGCGTACCCGCCGAGGTGGTGACGGCCGCGCCGGCACACAAGGGGCGCACCGTGGTGCACTTCCACGGCGGCGGGTACTGCCTGGGCTCCGCCCGCATGATGCGGACCTGGGCCGCGCGCCTGAGCGCACAGGCGGGCTGCCGGGTCGTGGTGCCCGAATACCGGCTGGCGCCCGCGCACGCCTACCCCGCCGCCCTGGACGACGCCCGCGCCGCGCTGAACGCGCTGTTCAGCGAGGCCGACCCGGCCTCGATCGTCATCTCCGGCGACTCAGCCGGCGGCGGGCTCGCGCTGGCGCTCATCCTCGCCATGCGTGATGCGGGCGACCGGCTCCCCGCCGGCTGCATCCTCATGTCGCCGTGGCTCGACCTCACGATCGACCGCTGGGCCAGGCCCGCGCTGGTGCGCAGCGACCTGCTGCTCAACCCGCCCTGGCTGGCGGCGTGCGCCGCCGCCTACGCCGACCCCTCGCAATGGCCGGATCCCAAGGTCTCACCGCTCCGCGCCGGTCACCATGGCCTGCCGCCGCTGCTCATCCAGGCCGCGTCCGACGACCTGCTCGCCCCCGACGCCGGGCTGCTGGCCACCAGCGCCTCGGCCGCGGGCACGGACGTCACCTACACCCGATGGCCGCACATGTGGCACGACTTCGCCCTGCTCCCCGGTCTCCTGTCCGCCGCCGACAGCGCCCTGTCCCAGTCCGCCTGGTTCGTCACCACGGTCACCTCCGGCTAGCGGCACCCCGTACCGCCTCGGCCGTATGCGGCCTCTTGACGAAAACAGATAAACACTCTTTTAATTCTGTGCATGGGCCGTATCGCCGGAGTCACGGCCGCCGAAACCCGCCAGCGCCTGTTGCGCGCGGCCGCTGACGTCTTCGCGGAGCGCGGCTACGACGGCACGCGCGTGGCCGACATCGCCGCGGCCGCGGGAGTCAGCAACGGCGCGCTGTACGCCCACTTCGCCTCCAAGGCGGAGCTGCTGGTGGATGCCCTGCGCACGCACGGCCGACGGCTGCTCGCCGATGTGTTCGCCGCCGATCCGGACCGGTCGGTCACGGACCTGCTGCTCGTCATCGGCCGGTGGCTGCCCCGGCGCCGCGGCGCCCCCGGTTACCTCATCGTCGAGGCACTGGTCGCGGCGCGCCGTGACGAGGAGGTCGCCCGGCCGATGCGCGACTACGTCGGCGAGCGCGCCGACTGGATCGCGGAGCTTGTCCGCGCCGCCCAGGGCGGCGGTGAGCTTGACCCGGCGCTGTCGCCGAACGCGCTCGCCCACTTCTGCTTGCTGCTCGCGATGGGGAGCGCGCTGGTGACGCCGGACCTGCACGCGGTCGGCGACGAGGAGTGGAACGCGCTGCTCACCCGGCTGATGTCGGCCCTCAGACCCCGACGGCACCATGCAGACAGGAGCGATGCGGTGAAGGTGCGGATAGATCACGAGCGCTGCCAGGGGCACGGCCGCTGCTACGACCTTGCGCCCAGCCTGTTCGGCGATGACGACGAGGGTTACGGGACCGTGCTCGGCGACGGCGCCGTGCCTCCGGGCCAGGAGCGTGACGCGCGCCTGGCCGAGCTGAACTGCCCGGAACGTGCGATCGACGTCGAGGAGGCGTGACATGGCCGCCGATGACCGGTTCACCGAGGATTTCCGGGAGGCCCGCGAGGACGAGCTGCTCGGCACCATCGCCGAGGTCGTCACCGGCCCGGTCGCCGACTGGGCGACCGACTTCTCCCACGTCGAGCCCGAATGGGCCGCCGACCCTTACCCGATCCAGGACGACCTGCGGCAGCGCTGCCCGATCGCGCACACCGGGCGGTTCGGCGGCGCCTGGCTGCCGACGCGGTACGAGGACGTCGCGGCGATCGCCTACGACACCGAGCGGTTCTCCTCGCGGTCGATCATCCTGAGCAACTTCCGGCCGCCACGCGAACTGGCGCCGATCGGCGGATCCCCGCCGATCTCCTCCGACCCGCCGTTCCACCACGATGCGCGCAAACTGCTGCTGCCCGCCTTCACCAAGGCGGCGGTGCAACGGCAGGAGCCGGCGACCCGGGCGTTCTGCCACTCGCTCATCGACGGCTTCGCCGGCCAGGAGGTCGTCGACGCCGCGGCCGACTACGCACAGCACATCCCGATGCGGGTCATCAGCGACATGCTCGGCTTCCCCCCGGAGGACGGGCCACAGTTCCGGGTGTTCGTCGAAGACCTGCTCGAAGGCATCAACCTGCCGCCGGACGAGCGCATCGAGCGTGTCTCCCGGTTGTTCGACTACCTGCTCGTGCAGGTACACGACCACATCGACAACCCGCGCGACGACCTCACGACCTACCTGCTCAACGTGGAGTTGTACGGCCAGAAACTCGGCCCGGACCACGTCGTCGGCACGATGGCCCTGCTGCTCATCGCGGGCATCGACACGACCTGGAGCGCGATCGGCTCCTCACTGTGGCATCTGGCGAAGACACCAGCCGACCGCGAGCGGCTCGCCGCCGAGCCTGCCCTGCTGCCGACCGCCATGGAGGAGTTCCTTCGCGCGTTTGCGCCGGTCACCATGGCGCGACTGGTCAAGGAGGACATGCGCTGGCACGGCGTGGACATGAAGGCCGACGACTGGATCCTGCTGTCGTTCCCCGCGGCCAACCGCGACCCGGCACAGTTCGACCGGGCCGGTGACGTCGTGATCGACCGCGCGGTCAACCGGCACGCCGCGTTCGGCCTGGGCATTCACCGCTGCGTGGGCTCGCACCTGGCGCGCATGGAACTCCGGGTCGCCCTGGAGGTCTGGCTGGAGCGGATCGGTGAGTTCACCCTCGCCGACCCGGCTGCGGTGACCTGGTCGGCGGGCCAGATCCGCGGGCCGCGCTCGCTCCCGATCCGGATCCGCTGACCAAGGATCACCGCGCCGTTTGCCGGACCGTCAGGACTTGGAGGCGCTCCACGGGCCGCCTCCGGCGGGCCCACTGGGGCCCTTGATCTGCCAGGTGCCGGACATGGAGTTCCCGGACGCCGAGCCCGAATAGGTGACGTCCTGAGACCCGACGGTGCCGAATTTGATCGTGCTGCCCTGCACCGTCCCGTGGATGGGGATGGTGCCGTGCCCGAGGGACGAGATGCTGATCGTGCCGATCAGCTTGGACCCGGACTGGTGCCATCTGAGCGTGAAGTGGCCCTGGTAGGCCCCGCTGTACTGGCCCCGCCACTTCCCCGAGAGCCCACTGCTCGCGGCGGGCTGCGCCGGTGCGCTGGCCGCGGGGGCGGCAGCGGAGTTCGCCTTGGCCGGCTGGGTGGCGGTCACCTGTGCGGTGCCGTTGCTGGAGCTTGAGCACGCCGCCAGCGTCATCGCCAGGGCGGCCGTGGCAGTCATACCGATCACAAGCCGCCGCGGGCGCCTGCCCGCGTTGCCGTGGAGTTGCATCGTCGTTCCTTCCGTTCCGATATCACCGTGAGTTCTCGTCCTCGCCGGGACCGTCTCCCGTCCCCGCCCGCCAGCCGAGGCCAACGCAGGTGAGGATGCGCTCGAAGGGGAGGCCGGCTCGTTCGCTGACCGCGCGGACCTCGGCCTCCGGCCCGGCGAACAGGCACAGCAGCACCTCGTCCTCGGGCATCAGCAGCGAGCCCAGGTACGAGACCCGGCTGCCGGGCGGGGCGGCGATCTCCTGCCGCACGCGGCGGCCCAGTCTCTCCGCGGTCGCACGGGACAGGCCGGGCAGCAGGCATTCCGCCACGTGCCACTGCGGCTCGGGCCCGGTCACTGGGCCCTCACCAGGACCGCACGGACGGCGCTGCCCCCGGGCCACACCCGGCCGCCGCATGCACCCAGCGCTGACATGCTCAGAACGTAGGCTCGGCGGGCATGCCGCCGCGTCGGGGGAAACCCTATGTTTCACCGCCGGGGAGGTCAGGCCCACGCCCGCACGCCGCGGTTACGGTGTGCGCTGCCTCACACCCGTGTCGAGCGCACCGGTAACGGCGACCCCCGCGGATGCCCGCCAATGGCCACTTGCCCTGCGAATATGTGGCTGGCAATGACCGTGCCCTCGACCATGATCCATTCTGGTCGGGAATTGTCCAGACAACATACAGTCTTTATTCAGCGAACGGTCAGCGAGACCGGGTGATATGTGCATGGCTCCCCCCGGGGATGGAGCCCCGGCCAAGCCGGGGGGAGCCCCCGGAACGCACCCCGCCGGCCAGACCCACACTGAGCCGGCGGGGTGTCACCAGAGCCGGCCGCTTAGGATCTGGCCGGGCGCGGCCCGGCCAGGCGGCCTGCAGCAGCGTCATCACCCATCCTGGGTGACTCAGGACGCGCCGTGCCGGCGCCGCCGGCCTGCCACGAGGGGCTGCGACAGGCAGGCCGGCGGCGCCTCGGCGGGCCGGATGATGCGGCGAAGTCCCGGGCCGGGCGGGCTCAATCACCCGCGACAGGGTGACGACATTGGCGGGTGGCACTCCCAGGGTGGAGGAGTCAGCGAATATCGGGATTCCGGCACAGGAGGCCATCATGATCCCGCCTTCAACCACACCAACCATCGGCGAGGCCAGAGCCCACGAGGGAGGCCACGGCTACGGCCTGGTCCTGTTCGCGTCGATCCTGCTGGTCGTGATCGGCTGCTTCAACCTCATCTACGGCATCGCCGCGATCGCCAATTCCCACGTGTTCGTCGCCAATGCGCACTTCGTGTTCGGGAACCTCAAGACCTGGGGCTGGATCACCCTGATCGTCGGCATCCTGCAGTTGCTGGCCGCAGCCGGGATACTCGCGGGCAACCAACTTGCCCGCTGGTTCGCCGTGGTCATGCTCGGGCTCAATGCCATCGACCAGATGTTCTTCATCCCCGCGTACCCGTTCTGGTCGATATTGATCATTGCCATGGACGTGGTGGCGCTGTACGGGCTGTGCGCCTACGCCAGCAGGTCCAACCTCGAAGCCGCCTGACCCGCACATGCCCAGCCAGGGCGCCAGGGGCCTGCTGGCCCCTGGCGCCCTGGCCGTCTGACACCGCACCCGGGGGGCGGGTCCCGGCTCAGGGGCGCGGCATCGGGCCCGGGTGCCAGCCCGAGCCCAGCGTGCCCTGCGCTGCCTGCACACCGCTGCGGCCACCGCCCCGGCCGCGCAGCACAAAGGCGAAGCCCACGGCGATCGCCCCGCCGATCACGGGCCCGGCGAGATAGGCCCACCACGCGGTCCAGTCCCCGAGCACCAGAGCCGGACCGAGCGACCGGGCGGGGTTCATCGACGCCCCGCTGACCGGTGATCCCCACAGCCCGGCGAGCGCTATGTAGCTGCCCACGCCGATGGCGGCCAGCGGCCCGATCTGCTGGGCACCGGACGCGGTGCCCAGGATCACGCTCACCAGCCCGACGGTCAGCACCGCCTCCCACAGCATCGCGGTGGTTGCGGAGATGCCGTGACCCGGCAGCGTGAGCCCGGCGCTGCCCTGCTTGCCGATCAGCGCCCACAGCAGCAGCGTGGCGAGGATCGCGCCGACGAACTGCGCGACCACGTAGGCGGGAACGCGCTTCCACGGGAAGTCGCCCCGCAGCGCGAAGGCCACGCTCACCGCCGGATTGAGGTGTGCGCCGGAGACCATTCCCATGAACAGGATGATCGCGGCCACCATCAGTCCCGGCGCCACCACACGCGCGCCGTAGGGCACCGCATCGCCGCCGAAGCGCGCGTTGACCATGCCGCCGCCGACGGCGACAAGAACCAGGAAGAAAGTGCCAAGCAACTCGGAGAACAACCGGCGTCCCTCAAAGCGGTCGTTCCAGAAATCGAACTCACCGACCACCGAGTTCGGTACCCCGATGGACCGCCAGGCGAGTTCCGAACGATGGACCGCCTCCCTGACGCGCGCGCTCGACGGCGGGACCTGAGCGCCCGGCTGGTTCGTCATCCCAGGCTCCTTTCACTTCCATGACGCCGGCCCCCGAGGCGCCACCGCCTGGCGCATCGCGCCATACCCGGCCAGCAACCAACAGTCCATTGAACCGCCGGTGAACCGCATCCCCCGGGCGGAACGAGGCGAGCGGGCACCGGGGCGGCCGACATGCTCGATCCGGTGCGGGCGCCGTACTACGCCCCGCCAGGTGGGGGCACCGTGCCGCCGGTGCGCCAATACTGCCCATCGGACCTGGTCAGCAACTCCTCGTCGACCAGGTACCGGCGCAGCGCGGCGTAGTCGGGGTGGAGCGTGCCCAGGAACTGGCTGACCCGCTGCTCCGGGTAGCGCACGCCGGGTTCGAAGGCCTGGGCGATCTCGTCAAGCAGCAGGAGCCGCCGCGACCGCTTCGCCGGCATGGTCTCGATCCTGCTGTGACCGAGGAAGACCCGCAGCCGTGGGTCGCGGGCCAGCGCATCAAGGACCGGCGCCGGGTCAAGGCCGGGCAGCGGATCGAGGCTTGGCGCTGGGTCAGGGGCGGACATGACTCCAGTGTCCGCCAGGCGACATTCTCCGGCCACGCCGGTACCGCGCCATACCGGCCGCGCGAAGGGCGGCGATGACCTACGTGGACCGCGTCGGGCTCCGCCCGTTCGACCCGGGCAGGGGCACCGGACCGCCCACGTAATTTCGGAAGCAAATGTTGGTAGTAGCTTGACACCGCGCTTGAAGCGTTCTTGATTCTGGGCATGGACAATACTGACGTTCCGGGCTCAAAAGGCCCAAGCCGCCGCCTGTTCCTGTCCGCCTCCGCCGTCGCCGCCGCCACCGTGCCCCTGGTCTCGCAGGCCACCGCGGCCAGCGCCGCATCGGACGGCACCCATTCGGGCCTGCCCCACCGGCGGGGACCCGACCCGGCCCTGCTGGCCCTGTTGAGCCAGATCGACCCGAACCGCATTCAGGCCACCATCGAGGCGCTGGTCTCGTTCGGCACCAGGCAAACGCAGTCCAGCCAGACCGATCCCAACCGCGGCATCGGCGCGGCCTACGCCTGGGTGTTCCAGCAGATGCAGGCCATCGCCGCCACCTCGAACGGCAACATGACCGCGCAGCAGCAGACGTTCACGCAGCCGGCGGTCCCGCCCGTGATCACCGCGCCGACCAGCATCACCAACACCATCCTGACCCTGCAGGGGACCGCGAACCCCCAGCGGTTCTACGTGATCACCGGGCACCTGGACTCCCGGTGTAGCGACGTGACCGACTCCGTCAGCGACGCGCCCGGCGCCGACGACGACGGCTCCGGCGTCGCGGTCGTGCTCGAACTCGCCCGGCTGTTCGCCACCAAGCAGTTCCCCGGCACCCTCGTCTTCGCCGCCGTGTCCGGGGAGGAGCAGGGCCTGTTCGGCTCGACCTTCATGGCGCAGCAGATGGCGGCGGCCGGCAACGACGTGCAGGGCATGTTCAGCAACGACATCGTCGGTGCCAGCCAGGCCTTCGACGGCACCAAACCCGACCCGTTCACGCTGCGGATGTTCCTGGAGGGCGTCCCGACCAACGCGACCGCGAACGATGTCGCGCTCATCCAGACGGTCGGCGGTGAGAACGACGGGAAGTCCCGTCAGCTCGGCCGGTTCGTCGCCGAAGTGGCGCCGTTCTTCCTGACCCAGATGAACGTCAGGCTGATCTGGCGGCGTGACCGGTACCTGCGCGGCACCGACTCCCGCTCGTTCCAGAGCCAGGGTTACGCCGCGGCCAGGTTCACCGAGCCCAGGGAGAACTTCAACCACGAGCATCAGAACGTCCGTGTGGAGAACGGTGTACAGTTCGGCGATCTGATCGACTTCGTCGACTTCAACTACACCGCCCGGGTCGCGAAGGTGAACGCGTGCGCACTGTGGGCGCTGGCCTCCTCGCCCAGCACGCCCAAGGGCCTGCAGATCCACACGACGCCGCCACCCGGCCTCCCCGGCACCAACCTGACCACGCTCACCTGGAACGCCAATCCCGAATCCAACCTGACCGGGTACGAGGTCGTGATGCGGGAGACCACGGTCCCGGACTGGACATCGGCCATCCCCGTCGGCAACGTCACCTCGGTCACACTCAACATCTCCAAGGACAACGTGCAGTTCGGCCTGCGCGCCGTGGACAGCAACTCCAACCGCAGCCCGGTCGCCTTCCCGGTGACCGTGGCCTAAGCGGCTCAGCCGGGGCGGCCATCGGCGGCGGCCGCCTCGGCTTCCCGGAGATTGTGCTCGGCGTCCGCGATGCGCCAGGGCAGCAGGGCTGCCTCGTGGGCGATCGGCACCGCGCGGCGGAGCAACTCGACGGCGCGCGGGAAGTTCCCCGCGGCCGTCTCCGCCTCGCCCAGTGCGACGAGAGCGCTGGGGATCCGCCGTGGATCTCCCAGCCTCTCGCGCAGGGCGAGCGAATGGCCGAGTTGCCGCACCGCCTCGCGCGGGCGGACGTCCTCCACAAGGTAGTAGAACCCGACGTGCCGGTGGATCTCCGAGCGCCCGTACAGGTCGCCGCTCTCCTCCACGGCCTCGGCCAGGCCGAACGCCTGCCAGAAATACCACATCGCGGCGTCCCAGTCCCGGCGCAGGACCTGGAGCACCAGGCCCACCCCGAACAACGCCCACGCCGTGCCGGCCGTGTCCCCGGCCTGCCGGGACAGGGCCAGCGCCCGGCGCATCAGGTCGTCCTCGGCGGCGATGTCGGCATCGGCCGGAGCGCGCCCGCCGACCAGCGCGGCGATGTTGCGGTAGTGGTGCGTCATGCCCAGGCCGCCGAGCGCCCGGGCCTCGGCTTCCTGCTCGCCGTCGTGCGCGGCCACGGCCCGCGCCTCGCCGAACAGCCGCTCGGCAGCGGTGAACTCCCCGGTGCAAAAGGCGGCCTGGACCAATGCCTCGTCGGCCGCCATGAAGAGATCCCGGGCCACCCGGCCCGGCCCGGTCGTCATGAGCAACAGCGTATTTGAGGCCGCCGTCGCCCGGTGCCGCCGCCGGGCACACCATCCGTTATCGGGGCTGATCCGCGCGGACCGGGGCCAGATGGAACAGGTGATGGTCAACCTCGCGGTCAACGCACGTGACGCGATGCCGGAATACGCGCGCCTGCATCCCCCGATCACACCCGGCTACTACGTGGAGCTGTCGGTCAGCGACACCGGGGTCGGCAGGCCTCCCGAGGTCGTCTCCCGGATCTTCGAGCCGTTCTTCACCACCAAGACGAAGGACAAAGGGAACCGGGCTGGGGCTGGCAACCGTGCACGGCATCGTGGCCGGGTCCGGTGGCAGCCTCAGCGTCTACTCCGAGCCGGGCATGGGCACGACCTTCCGCGCCTTCTTCCCTCCCGCGCACGAGCACGCCGTGGCGCCCGCCGCGCCGCCCGCTGCCGAGGCCACCGGGGGCCGCGGCGAGACGGTCCTCGTGGTCGAGGACGAGCCGGCCGTCCGGCAGATCACCGCCCGGATCCTGCGCCGCAACGGGTACTCGGTACTCGAGGCGGCCTCCGGCGCGGAAGCACTGACACTTGCCGCCGATCATCATTTCGACATGCTGCTGACCGACCTGGTGATGCCCCAGATCTCCGGCCCGGAACTGGCGCAGCGCATTCAGCAGATGCACCCGGGAATCCCGATGCTGTTCATGTCCGGTTACAGCCAGGACGTTCTCGGGCCGCGGGGGGCGCTGGATGCGGACGCGCCGCTCATCCAGAAGCCGTTTGCCGCGCCGGAACTGCTGAAGACCATTCGCACCCTGCTCACCTGAGGCGCGCTGGCCCGGTAACCGCGTGCCGCGCTGGCCGATCAGTCCGGCGGCGCCTGGAGCAGGTCGAAGTCTCGTTCGGCGTAGAGCCGATGCTCCCACTCCTCGCTGAGGATCGCCTGCAGGCACCGCCGAACCGGGAAGCTCTCCGGTTCGGGATATCCCGGTTCGGTGACCGGCACGGTCCGGCCGGCCAGCATGGCGTCGGTGAGGCCGGCGAGCACCTGGCGAACCGTGGCCATGCGGTCCGCGCGCAGGGCGAGCACCTCATCCAGCGACGGCCGCGCCTCGCGGTTGCGCGGGACGCTTGGCTCGCTGGGCATCTCGTCGTGCGGCAGGTCCAGCGGATCCCAGGGCGACGGATCGCCCAGAATCGCGCGTTTCACCCAGGCATCCGTGGCGAAGACCAGATGGCGCAGTGTCTCGATGAACGACCACTCTTCGTCCACACGCTCGTGCAGCAGTTCCGGGGCCATCCCGCGGGCCCGCGCCACGGTCTGCTGCCATAGCCGTTCGAGGATGTCCCAGGCTTCACGAAACCCGTCGGCGTCCGCCGGCCTCATCTTGGGCCGGTCGGGGTAGCGGCGGTCGAGTTCGGCCTCCACCAGGGGAACGACGTCAACGCCATTGATCCGCAGGTTGCTGATCTGGCCGCTGATGTCCACGTTCACCAGGAGGACGTCACGCATCCTGGCCCCGGTCAGATCCACCTGGCGGAAGTCCGCCCCGGCGAGGTCGACATCGTGGAACCGGGCGCCGGTCAGGTACACGTCCTCAAACACAGCACCGGCCAGGTCCTCACTTGTGAAATCAGTCACCGTGCCAGCCTCGCAGGAAGCCCACGCATCCGCCCGCACCGCGGCGGTGGCGGCATAGCGTCGGCATGTGGTCCGCTATCGGGTGCTGATCTCCGGCCAGGTCCAGGGCGTCTACTTCCGCGCCGCCTGCCAGCGGACGGCCTGGCAGCACGGCGTGGCGGGGTGGGTGCGCAACCTCGACGACGGCCGGGTCGAAGCAGTCTTCGAGGGCGCTGCCGAGGACGTGCAGCATCTGCTGGACTGGGCACGACACGGGCCACGGCTGGCCGTGGTGTCGGACATCGCCGTGCAGCCCGAGCCCCCTGAGGGCCTGGGAACCTTCGCGATCAGGTAGCCGCCGGCGGGCACCACGGGACCTTCGGCCCGGGTCTTCCGGCCGTGACGGATAGGGCCGGTTGACCTTTCCGCCGGGCCTTCTTTCCCGGGCTCAACTACTCCGCAATTACCCATTCACCGGCCGAACAGCAGGGGGCGAAAACCCTGGCCAAGACGGGCTGCACGCCTCTGGGGGACCACCCCCCACTTTTTGCAAGCTAGTGATGCACGCAAAAACGTGAAAGCAATTCCTAAAGGGGTAGTCACGTCCGCCAATTCAGTCAAGAAGCTCCTCACCCGCCTGTCCGCCGTCCTCGCCGCCACCGTCGCGGCCGCCACCACCGGCAACTGGGTCATGACCGGGTGGAACATCCACCAGCTCGACCAGCTCAACCCCGCGATCGCCAGCCACTTCTTCAACTCGCCGAGTTCGTATGCGACCGGGCCGAACACCGCCACCTCGCCGGTCAGCGACGGCTTTGCCACCTCCGGCGTGCTGGTGTACAACTCCTACGCCCAGTTCGCGTCCGACATCGCCAGCCACGCGATCGCCCCGTCCTACACCTGGGTCATGTACGACCCCGAGTACTGGGCCCTGACCCCGCTGAACGAGCAGCAGAACCCGGGTCTGTACATGCAGCAGTTCGGCCAGCTTGCCCACGCCCACGGGCTCAAGGTCATCGAGGCCCCCGGCCGCGACCTGGCCCTGGTCCCCGGCGCCGCCTGCCCGCAAGCCCGCCGCCGGCCAGATGGCCACCGCCGCCAAGTCCGCCCACGCCGACGGCATCTACATCAACGCCACGTCGAACGCCCTGGGCAAGACCAAGTCCTTCCTCCACGCCATGCAGATCGCCGGCTACTGAACCCCGGCCCGCCCGTCCACCGGCCTTTGCGCGGCAGCGCTGTGGGGTCGGCCGGTGGCCAGCGAGGAGTCTGCGGCACCCCGGGCCCGGTTCGCCACGCCGTGCCGCCCGGGAC
>Ga0070710_10000533_pt1 | contig 17973 bp, 19 predicted proteins | sample LARL52metaG_FD_65454 | JGI IMG/M metagenome (GOLD analysis project Ga0070710, IMG submission 65454) | Corn, switchgrass and miscanthus rhizosphere microbial communities from Kellogg Biological Station, Michigan, USA - LAR L5-2 metaG | ecosystem: Host-associated > Plants > Roots > Rhizosphere ... | reverse complement strand
GATGTCCGCGTACAGCAGGGCGTAGTAGGCGGTGAGCAGGTCGGCGCAGTGGTCGGCGTGCAGGTGCGAGATCCAGATGGCGTCGAGCTCGGCCAGGCTCACGTGGTGCTGGAGCGGGCCGAGCGTGCCGGTGCCGGCGTCCATCCACACGCGAGTGTCGCCGTGCGACACGAGATAACCGGAGCACGGGTTGTCCGCGCTCGGATACGGCGTCGCGCACCCGAGCACCGTCAGGCTGAGTCCCATCGGGAGACTCTAGATCAACGGGCGCGGGTGCCTTTGAGCTTCACCAGTTCCGACTCGTGCAGGCCTTCGACGACCTTGAGCGTGCCGGGCGTCCGCGCGTCCGGCCGGCTCAGGTACGACTGGGTCGCGGACGGCCGTCCCACCAGCGAGAACCGCAGCTCGCCGGTGAGGCTCCCGGTCGACAGCCCGTTGGTGTCGTGGAACGCGCGCAGCACGCCGTCGCGGGTCAGGTCCCTCTGCCGCAGGCCTTTTCGAGCACGGCGACGTACGCCATCGCGACGGTGTAGCCGTGCACGGTGTTCAGCGTGCCCTCCTCGCCGGGGGGAAGCGCTGGTGGTTGCGGTCGCGCAGCTCGCGGACGCCGTTGACGTCGGCGCTCCACGGCGCGACCGGCGAGGTGAGCAGGACCAGCCGAGCTGCGCGGCGATGCCCACGGCGGCCGCGGTCTGCGGTGGGGTGAGGCTGAGCACGAGCATCTTGGCGCCGGTGGCTTTCAGCGCGGTGACCTGGTCGAGGAGGTTCGCCGTCGTCTCGGTGACCGCCTGCTCGGAGACCTTCGGGCCCCAGTTCTCGGCGGCGAACCGGCTGCCTTCCAGCGCGTTCTCGCCGAAGCTGCCGCGCAGGGAGGCCGCCCACGAGCCGGGCACGGTCAGCGCCCGCGTCTGCATCAGGTCGGGCTCGATGGCGGCGGTCATCGGCTGGCCCGCGACGTCGATGAAACCGAGCACCTGTGGTTCGAGCTCGAAATAGCCGTCGAGCGCCTTCTGGACGTCGTAAGCGTGGTCCTTCTGCTTCAGCTCGATGCGGCGGCCGCAGACTCCGCCGCGTTTGTTGACAGCGTCCAGCTAGAGCTCGTAGCCGCGGATGCGGAAAACCGACGACCCTTTGAACGGGCCTGTCATGTCTGGCAACACGCCGAGCGAAATCGATTCAGCGGAGACGCCGGGACCTGCGCGAACAGATTGTGTCAGTTCGTCATCGGACGCACACGCGGTGATCGTGCCGAACAGCAGGGAAGAGGAATAAGAACAGGTGCCGAATGGACATCGCAGGCCTCATCGGAAGGGAGGTTACTTGCGGGTAGCGCGCAGTACTGGGTAACAGCTCCGGCGACGTCCAGTTTTGTGGTCCTGAACACCCCGCGGAGTGATCGGTCACGATTACCGGGCCAAAGGCCGCCGGGTACCGTGATCAGGTGGAAGAGCCGGTGTGGAACGAGTGGCGGCGGCCCGGGCCGACGCAGGCCCAACGACGACGCGACGTCGGCCTCGCCCTGCTCGTGCTGGTCTGCGCGTTCGAGGCCACCGTGCTGATCAACAGCATGGGCGCCTTCGCGTTCGGCCAGGCGCCGGATCTGCGTGAGCAGCTGGCGTGGGTGCTGCCGATGGCCGTGCCGCTCGTGGTGCGCCGCCGGTATCCGCTGGCCGTGATGCTGGTGGTGTCGGCGTTGTTCATCGCCGCGCAGTGGCGGCAGGTCGGCGACAACCTCGTGCCGTCCGCGATCCTCTTCCTCGCGATCTACACCGTCGGCGCGTGGGAGCGGAACCGCCTCGTCGCGCGGTGGTCGCGCATCGGCGTGATCGCGGTGATGTTCCTCTGGCTGGGCTTCGGTCTCGTGCGGGCATTGATCGGCCCCGAAGTGCACTTCCCGAACGCTTCGGGACCCATGGACCCGGTGCTGGCGTCTGTCTTCTACGGGCTGGAGTTCAACGTCTTCTTCTTCGTCTTCGCTTACGCGGTGGGCGAAATGGCGTGGACGGCCGCGCGCCGCCAGGCCCAGCTGGCGTTCCAGGCGGAGGAGCTGCGCCTGTCGCAGGAACGGAACACCCGTGGCGCCATCGCCGCCGAACGCCTGCGCATCGCCCGCGACCTGCACGACGTGGTGGCGCACCACGTGTCCGTGATGGGCATCCAGGCCGGTGCCGCGCGCCGCGTCCTGGACTCCGATCCGGCGACGGCGCGCGACGCGTTGCAGACCGTGGAGCACACGGCGCGGACGGCGATCAACGAGCTGCGCGGGTTGCTGGGGGTGCTGCGGGCGGACGCCGAACCTGAGCTGCGCGCGGCTCCCGGCCTCGACGACCTGCCCGAGTTGTTCGAGCACGCCCGGGCTGCCGGGCTGGAGGTCTCACACGGCGTCTACGGCACGCCGCGAGAAGTGTCGTCGGCCGTAGCGCTGTCGGCGTACCGCGTGGTGCAGGAAGCGCTCACGAACGTTGTGAAGCACGCGAGCGCGCAGCACGTCGACGTGCGGATGCGGTTCCTGGAAAGCGCGCTGGAACTGGAGATCGCCGACGACGGCCGCGGTCAGGCCGCTGCCGCCGGTTCGGGTTTCGGCCTTGTCGGGATGCGCGAACGTCTGGCCGTGCACGGCGGTTCGCTGGAGACAGGGCCACGGCGTGATGCGGGCTATCTGGTGCGTGCATCGCTTCCCACGGCGTCATCGGAGGAGAAGGCGTGAGCTTGCGAGTCGTGCTGGCCGACGACCAGGACCTGGTCCGGGCCGGGTTCCGGGTCATCCTCGGCACCGAGCCGGGCGTCGAGGTGGTCGGCGAGGCGGGCGACGGCGCCGCGGCCGTGGCGCTGGTGGCGTCGCTGCAGCCGGACGTCGTGCTGATGGACGTGCAGATGCCGCGCATGGACGGCCTCGAAGCCACCCGCCGGATCCTGTCCGCGGGCCACGGCACCCGCGTGGTCATCCTGACGACGTTCGACCGCGAGGACTACCTGTTCGAGGCGCTGCGGGCGGGCGCGAGCGGGTTCCTGCTGAAGAACGCCTCACCGGAGGACCTCGTGGAGTCCGTGCGGGTGGTGGCCCGCGGCGACGCACTGCTGTCACCCGAGGTGACCAGGCGGGTGATCGCCCGGTTCAGCACCTCGTCGCGCGAGCGGGTGCGGCCGCCGTCGCTGACCGACCGCGAGTTCGAGGTGCTGGTGGAGCTGGCCAAGGGCGCGTCCAACGCGGAGATCGCGGCCGCGTTGTTCCTGGGGGAGACGACCGTGAAGACGCACGTGTCGCGCGTGCTGGCGAAGCTCGGGCTGCGCGACCGCACGCACGCGGTGGTGTTCGCGTACGAGCACGGAATCGTGACTCCCGGCGGCTGACGGTCATGCGGTCACCGGGCCGCAGCGCTGGTTTGTCCACACCCCGCGGGGGTATCCGTGTGGCGGAGGGTGTTCGGCCGACGGAGGCACTCGCAATGGACCTGGACCGCGACCTGGATCTCGACTTCGACAGCGATTTTCTCGCGCGCCGGGTTCGGCGTTACGTGCGCGAGGTCGTCACGGGGCTCGGGCTGAGCGGTGACAGCTCGTTCGTCGAGACCGAACCGCGTGCCGCCGCCTACGTGGCGCTGGACGGCCGCCTGCCCGACTTCCCCGACCACGACGTGGCGCTGCTGTGGAACGAGCTGACCGGCTGGACCGCGGCGGTCGAGGACCGGTTCGGTGAACTGGTGGAGGTCGCGCGGCTCGGCGGAGAGTCGCGGCCGTCGGCCACCGCGGTGGTGCGCTGGGTGTCGGGCCTGCTGCGCAAGGAGCGGGCGGACGAGGCCAACCGCGACTTCGCCGCGTTCGTGCCGTCGCAGCGCGGCACCGTTCTCTCCTGACTCCGCTTCGCCCGCAGCCGACCGGGTGAAAGCGCGCACACGCGCCGCATCGGGGTAGCCGTCCCGCATGGGCACCGAACGGCGGCACGACGACGCGAGCCGCACCTCGTTGGAGGAAGCGGCATCCGCGAACGACGAGACCACGCCGGGTCGCAGCGGGTCCGGCTCCACCCATCCCGAGCCGAACCCCACCGGCAACCTCGGCCCGTCCGACTCCTCCGGGGCCGACGACCCGGACCGAGGCCGAGCGCGGCCCCGTTTGCGCGGTCCTCCGCCGGGTAGCTCGTTGGCCAGGACACGACTACGAGCTGAGGAGTCGGCCGTGACCGAAAACCAGATGGGCGGGGTGCGCAGCGCGGCCCAGGACGAGGGTTCCGAGGTCGCACAGCACGCCGGAGAAGCCGCGCAACAGGTCGGGAGCACAGTTCGCGACCAGGCCTCGCACGTGACCACGGAGACCGCCGCGCAGGCTCGCAACGTCGTTCGCGACGTGCGGGAACGTGTTGCGGCGGAAGCGGAGGACCAGGCGGTGCGGGTGTCGAAGCAGCTCGGCCGCATCGCGGACGAGCTGGGTGAGATGGCGAGCACCGCGCCGTCGAGCTCGATGACGGCGGGCGCGATCCGCAGCGCCGCCGACACCAGCAGGCAGGCCGCGCGGTTCCTCGACGAACGGGGTGCGCAGGGCCTGCTCGACTCGGCGCGGGACTACGCGCGGCGCAGGCCCGGCACGTTTCTGCTGGGTGCCGCCGTGGCGGGGTTCCTGGTCGGCAGGATCGCGAAGAGCGCGACGGGCGGTGAACCGAGCGGGCCGCGGTCGCAGGGCGGCGGGTTCGTGCCGGTGGCGTCGGAACGTCCTGACGTGGCACCGGACTTCGGCGCGCCGCTGACGCCGGGCGCGTCGCCTGCCGTGCCCGCGGCGGGGGTGCCGCATGTCGAGCCCTGAGGTGCCACCGTCGCGAATGGACACCACGGGCGAGTCGCTCGGTGACCTGGTCGCCGAGCTGACCGGTGACCTGTCCAAGCTGATGCGGCAGGAGCTGGAGCTCGCCAAGGCCGAGATCCGGCAGGAGGCCGTGAAGGCGGGCAAGGCGACCGGAATGCTCGCGGCCGCCGGGTTCGCGGGCTACCTGACCACCGTGCTGCTGAGCTTCGCGCTGGTGTTCGCGCTCGGCGCGGTCGTGCCGCTGGGCTGGGCCGCGCTGATCGTCGCGGTGCTCTGGGGGATCGCGGGCGCGGTCCTCTACGCGACCGGTCGCGCCCGGCTGCGCACCGTCGACCCGACCCCCGAACGCACCGTGGAAACCCTGAAGGAGGACGCGGAATGGGCGAAACACCCGACCAAATAAGGCGTGACATCGAAGTGACCCGCGGCGAGCTGCGGGCCGACGCCAACCGGTTGGTCGAGCACACCAGTCCGAAGGCCATCGCCGGCCGGCAGGTCCGCGGCGTGCGGCGGGGACTGGTCGCGATGAGGGAGAGAGTGATGGGCACCGCCACGCACGCCGCGTCGACCGTGCGCGAACAGGGCGAGGAGACCGGGCAGGCCGTCGCCGAACGGGCGGAGCAGGCCGCGCACGCGGTGCGGGAAGCGCCGGAGCGGGTTGCCCGGCAGACGCAGGGCAGCCCGCTCGCGGCCGGGCTGATCGCGTTCGGCAGCGGCCTGCTGCTGGCGGCGGTACTGCCCCGCACGGACGCCGAGCAGCAGGCGGTGCGGCAGCTCTCCGACAGCTTCGGCGACGCGCTCGAACCGGCCAGGGAAGCGATGGCGGAGTCGGCGCAGCACCTCAAGGAGGACGTGCGGTCCTCCGTCAGCGACGCGGCGGGCGAGGTGAAGCAGGTCGCCTCGGACGCCGCGCGGACCACGGCCGAGCACGCGAGGGAAGCGGCCCAGGACGTCGGCGGGCACGCCCGCGAGGCCGGGCAGCGGGTGGCCGGCGAAGCCACCTGACCGCCACGACGTCGAACACGTCCCGCGGTGCAGGCGAAGCTGCCTGGCATCTCGGTGCCGGGCAGGCACGCGCTGGGACCGGTGGCCCGCCTGCTGCCTCTCCACCACGAGCACCGGGAGGCAGCGGGCGGGCCGGCACGACGGTTCGGCCGGGCGGAGCGGGGTATGCCGCAGTCGGCATCCCTGCGGGCGAACATCCCCGTTGGCGAACATCCCCGTTGGCGAACATCCCTGGTGGCGAAGGAGGACGCCATGACCGAACCCCGGCATGACGACGTGGAACGCGATGCCGGTTCCCGTGCAGGAGCTGAAACTGCTGCTCCAGTCGACCCGGCCGGAGGCGACGCTGGTGCTCGTCGCCGGCGGCTACGTGGTGGCGGTTGAGCACCGGGGTGGTTCTCGCGATCGGGCCGCCGGGTCAGTCCGGTGGTTCGCTCGGATCGTCGGTGGTCTCCTGGGCCACGTCGGGTTCCTCGGTGTCGAGGTCGTCGAGGCTCGGCGTGCCGGGGGAGTGCGGTGCTTCGGGGTTGGCCGGATCGGTCATGCCGCCCGGTTACCCGGTGCGGTCACGGGTACTCCTGGCGTTCCTGCTTCCGAGAGCGGCTACAGGCCGCTGGGCGGCAGCGACGGATCACGGCACCACGAGCACCGGCCAGTGACCCGACCTGATCAGCTTCGTCGCCACCGACCCGGCGAACCGGTGCCCCGCCTGCTGGGACGCCCCGACCACCACCACGTCGGCCTGGCACCGGTCCGCCGAGTCCCTGAGGATCGTGTACGGGTCGCCGAACGTCTTCACGAACGTCACCGGCACGCCGAGCTCCTCCGCCGCGGCACGGAGCTGGCCGCTCAGCTCGGCGTGCAGCCGCGCGGTCGCCTCGTGCTCGAACACCGACGCGATGGCCGGGCTGAGCGCCGCCAGGGTGGAGTGGGACGCCACGAACGTGACGACCAGCCGGGCGCCTTGGCGGCGGGCCATGCCGAACGCGAAGGCGGCGGCGCGCATCGCGGTGTCGGAGCCGTCCACGCCCACCAGGACGGTGCGCGCGGAGGGCTCCGGACGTGGGCCGTAGGAGTCCATTGTGGATTCGAACGCGTTGGTCATCGTCGTCATCGCACGGTCGCCGAGTCCTTTTCCTTGTGTTCCAGGTCGATGGTGGTGCGCAGGGTGATCGGCCTGAGCAGCAGCGCCGCGACCACGCCGACCACGCCGACGGCCGCGGAGATCAGGAAGATGTGCGCGGTCGCGTCGCCGTAGACGGTGTGCACGACGGTCTGCACCTGCGGCGGCAGGGCTTTGAGGTTCAACGCGCTGGTGCTGCCGGTCGACTGGCCCGCCGGGACGTGCAGGGCGGCGGAGAGGTCGGCCGTGACGCGGTTGGCCAGGACGGCGCCGAGCACGGACACGCCGATCGTGCCGCCCAGCGACCGGAAGAACGTCACCGACGCGCTGGCGGCGCCCAGTTCGCTCAGGGGCACGCTGTTCTGTACGGCCAGCACGAGGTTCTGCATGGTCATGCCGACCCCGATGCCGACCACGGCCATCGCGGTGCCGACGAGCCACAGGGCCGTGTCGTGGTCGATCAGGCCGAGCCCGAGGAAGCCCAGCACCAGGATGATCGTGCCGGCCACGAGGTACGGCTTGACGGCGCCGGAGCGGCTGATCAGGCGGCCGGAGATCGTGGACGACACGAGCACTCCCGCCATCAGCGGGATGGTCAGCAGACCGGCTCGGGTCGGGGTGTAGCCGCGGCCGACCTGGAAGTACTGGCCGAGGAACACCGCGCCGCCGTACATCGCCATGCCGACCGCGAGCGATGCGATGATCGCGAGCGCGGGCGTGCGCCGGACGACGATGTGCAGCGGCACCACGGGTTCGCTGACCCGCAGCTCGACCAGGACGGCCGCGCCGAGCAGCACCAGACCGCCCGCGACCATGGCCGCGGTCTGCCACGACAGCCAGCCGAACGAGTTGCCCACGAACGACACCCAGACCAGCAGCACGCTCACGCCCGCGGCGATCAGCGTCGCGCCGAGGTAGTCGATGCGCGCGTTCTCGCGGCGCGCGGTCTGCAGCTTCAGCGTGGCCTGCAGCACCACGAACGCGATCGCGGCGATCGGCACGGCGACCCAGAAGCACCAGCGCCAGCCGAGCCACGACACGTCCACGATCAGGCCGCCGAGCAGCGGGCCGCCGACCGTCGCGACCGCCATGACCGCGCCGAGGTAGCCGTTGTAGCGGCCGCGTTCGCGCGGCGGGATGATCGCCGCGATCACGACCTGCACCAGCGCCTGCAGACCGCCGACCCCGATGCCCTGGAACGCGCGGGCGGCGATCAGCTGACCGGTGTCCTGGCTGAGCCCGCTGAGCAGCGAGCCCGCCACGAAGATCACGATCGCCGCCTGGACCAGCGTCTTCTTGTTGAACAGGTCGGCGAGCTTGCCCCAGATGGGCGTGGTGGCCGTCGCCGTGAGCAGGGTGGCGGTGACCACCCACGTGTACTGCGTCTGGGTGCCGTTCAGCGAGCCGATGATGCGCGGCAGCGCGGTGGACACCACCGTGGAGCTGACCATCGCCACGAACAGCGCGAGCAGCAACCCGGACAGCGACTCGAGCACCTGGCGGTGCCCCATCGCCTGAGTTTCCATCTTCACGTCCCGCCCCTTCGTCACCGCGATTCTTGCGCGTCGTGCAAATTTGCGCAACGAGCAAGTTGGTGACCTGGCAAGACCCTCAGAGCGCGTAGATCTGGCCGGTCTGCCGTCCCTCGATCGACCGGACGTACGCCTGTGCCACGTCGGCCAGCGGCACCGGCTTCATGCCGGGGAAGAAGTCGCCGTAGGCGTCCATCGCCTCGGTGAACACGGTCGGGCTGATCGCGTTGATGCGCTGCGGTGCGATCTCGATGGCGGCCGCGCGCACGAACGCCTCCACCGCGCCGTTGGCCAGTGACGCGGCAGCGCCGGTGACGATCGCTTCGCGCGCCAGCACGCCGGTGATGAGCGTGAACGAACCGTGCGGCACCACGTGCGTGAGGCCTTCCTTCACGAGCGCGACCTGGGACAGGACCTTGCCGGTCACCGCGGCCTGGTAGTCCTGCACGGTCAGCTCGGTCAGCGGCTTGAACGGCACGCTGCCCGCGGCCGACGCGACGGCGTCGACCTGGCCGACGGTCTGGTACAGCTCGGCCACCTGGGAGGGGTCGGTCACGTCGTACTGCAGGTCGCCGCCGGTGCGGGAGACGGTCACGACGTCGTGCTTGCGCGCGACGAGCTCCTGGTGCACGGCGGTGCCCAGCAGTCCGGTCGCTCCTACGAGCAGAATTCTCATGCCTTCGACGTTAGAGCTGCCCGGCCGCGCGCGGAAATGCCGTTCGCACAGCACTTATGATCGGCGGTCATGAATGTCGAGCTGCGTCACCTGCGAGCGCTCGCCGCGATCGGCGACCACCGCTCGATCACCGCCGCCGCGCAGCAGCTGCACGTCACGCAGCCCGCTCTGTCCCGCACCCTCGAACAGCTGGAACGCCGCCTGGGCGTGCGCCTGGCCGACCGCACGACCCGGCACGTGGCGCTGACCGACACCGGCCGGCGCCTGTGGGAGCACAGCCACCGCATCCTCGCCGAGCTCGACACGGCCCTGGCCGAGGCCGTCCAGCCGCAACCGTTGCGGCTGACCTTCGCCTGGGCCGCGCTCGGCCGGTTCACCATCCCGTTCCTGCGCGAATGGCGCGCCGAGCACCCGGATGTCCTCGTGCGCATCCGGCGCTCCGACGACCCGGAGGCGGCCCTGCGGCGAGGCGAGGCGGACGTGGCCGTGCTGCGCACCAAGCCGTCCGGTGCGGGCGTCGGCCACGTGGCGCTGATCGAGGAACCCCGCCTGGCCGCGGTCGCGGACGACCACCCGCTGGCCGCGCACGACGCGATCACCCTCGGCGACCTCTCGGGCGACGTCGTCTCCGTCTGTGAGACGGCCGCGACGACCACCGCCGACCTGTGGCCCGTCGGCGCGCGGCCGCGCACGGTGGACGTGCCCGGTGTCGTCGAGTGGCTGACGTCGATCGCGACCGGCGCGACGGTCGGGGTCACGGCCGCCGGGACCAGCCACCACAACCCGCATCCCGGCGTGACCTACCTGCCGCTGACCGACGCCGACCCCGTCACCGTGCACCTGGCCTGGCCGTCCCCGGCGGCGCACCCGTCGACCGAGGCGTTCGTGGCACTGGCTCGACGACACCTGAATCGCTGAGCGCGCTCGCCGTCGATGAAGGGAACATTCATCCACCTCAGGTGAAGGAAGGTTCCCTTCATCGAGCACTCGGACCGGGGTTTCGGTCAGGTTGTCAGGTTGCGCACGAGTGCGGTGAGGAGCCTGGTGCGCGGCACGAGCTCGGACACCAGCACGTGCTCGGTCTCCGCGTGCGCGCCACCACCGACGGCGCCGAGCCCGTCAAGCGTCGGCGTTCCCACGCCCGCGGTGAAGTTGCCGTCGGACGCGCCGCCGACCGCGGCCTGTGCCAGGTCGAGTCCGAGGCCCGCGCCCAGGCGGCGGGCGAGGTCGAACAAGCCGGTGGAGGCCGAGGGTTCCATCGGTGGCCGGTTCGGGCCGCCGGTCACCTCGATCCTCGCCCCGTCCAGCACCGGCTCCAGCGCGCGCAGGACCTGGTCGACCCGCTGTTGCTCGGTGAGGCTGCGCACCCGTACGTCGACCGCGAACTTCCCTTGCGCGGCAACGGTGTTCGTGGTCGTACCGGCCGCCAGCACGGTCGGCGTGACGGTGGTGCCCGCGGCGAGGTCGGTCAGCTTCGACACCGCCAGCACCTGGTGCGCGGCCTCGACCGTCGCGCTCACCCCGCGTTCGGGTTCGAGACCGGCGTGGGCCGCGCGGCCGTGCAGCGTCACCTCGTAGTTGGACGTGCCCTTGCGCTCGGTCTTGAGCGCACCGCCGTCCGCCGCTCCCTCGGTGACCAGGGCGGCCCGGTGCTCCCGCGCCTCGGTCTCGATCAGGCCCCGCGACGACGGCGAGCCGATCTCCTCGTCGCCGGTCACGAGAACCGTGACGCCGTCCGGGGAATCCAGTGACGCCACGGCGTGGAAGATCATCGCCAGGCCGGTCTTCATGTCGTAACAGCCGGGCCCGCGCAGCACGCCGTCGCGCACCTCGAACGGAAGCCGCTCCAGCGACCCGATCGGCCACACGGTGTCGTGGTGGCCGAGCAGCAGCACCCGCCGCGGCCCGGAACCCAACCGCCACCGCAGGTGCGTGCGGCCGTCGAGCACGATTCGTTCCGGCGGCGTGCCGAGCAGCGCGGAGCCCACCGCGGCGGTGACGTCCGCGCTGCGGGCGACCGCCGCGAGGTCGGTGGACGGCGACTCGCAGGTCACGAGCCGCTCGATGTCGTCGAGCAGGTTCATGCCGGGGATCCTGCCGCACCGCGACGGGGTGGAGCAGGCTCCACCTTCGGCCGGGCAGTCTGCGTGATCGTCCTGCCGCGCCGCACTCCTTAGGTTCTTCAACGGAAGTCGTTGCTGCTTAAGGAGATCGTGATGAGGGCAGACGCGCTGTCGCTGCAGGCGGTGCGGAAGGTGTACGGGTCCGGAGGTGGCGCGGTCACGGCGCTGCACGAGGTCACCGTCGGCATCCGGCGAGGCACCTTCACCGCGGTGATGGGACCGTCCGGGTCGGGCAAGAGCACCTTCCTGCACTGCGCGTCGGGCATGGACCGGCCGACGTCCGGCCGCGTGCTGCTCGGCGACACCGACCTCGGCTCCCTGAAGGAGGCGAGGCTGACCGAGCTGCGCCGGGACCGGATCGGGTTCGTGTTCCAGGCCTACAACCTGCTGCCGTCGCTCACCGTGCGGCAGAACATCACGCTGCCGCTGCGACTGGCCGGGCGCTCGGCCGACCGGGCCTGGTTGCGGTCGGTGGTCGACCGGGTGGGGCTGGGCGACCGGCTCGACCACCGCCCGGCCGAGCTGTCGGGCGGGCAGCAGCAACGGGTGGCGATCGCGCGGGCGCTGGTGGCGCGGCCGGAGGTGGTGCTGGCCGACGAGCCCACCGGGGCGCTGGACTCGCGGACGGCACAGCAGGTGCTGGCGCTGCTGCGGTCCATTGTGGACGAGATGGGGCAGACGGTGCTGATGGTCACGCACGACCCGGTCGCCGCTTCCGCCGCGCACAGCGTGCTGTTCCTGGCGGACGGGCGGCTGGCCGGGGAGCTGCACGGGCCCACGCCGGAGAAGGTCGCCGAGCGGATGACGCAGCTGGGGGAGCCGTGCTGACCCTTGCGTGGCAGACGGTGAAGGCCCGCACCAGCGGGTTCGTCGGGGCGTTCGTCGCCATCCTGTGCGGCACCGCGCTCGTCGCGGCGTGCGGAATCCTCATGGAGTCCGGGTTTCGCGGCGGCGTGCCGACCGAGCGTTACGCGGCCGCTGACGTGGTCGTCACCGGCGATCGGACGGTGCGCCCGCCGGGTGGTGACGTGCTGGCGTTCGAGCACGCCGCCGAGCAGCCGGCCGTTCCCGCCGCCCTGGTCGCCAAGATCGCCGCGGTGCCGGGGGTGAAGGCCGCGGTGCCCGAATGGACGTTCCCGGCCGTGGTGACCGGGCCTGCCGGGCAGGTGTTCGCGGACCGGCCGTCCCTCGGGCACAACTGGGAGTCCGCCGTGCTGGCGCCGTTCACGCTGAAGGCCGGCCGAGCCCCGGCGGCGGACGACGAGGTGGTGCTCGACGCGGGCCTCGCCGAACGGGCGGGCGTGGCACCCGGCGGTGAGGTGCGGATCATGACCCGCCAGGCGCCGGTGACCTACCGCGTGAGCGGTGTCGTGGCAGGAGGAAATCGGCAGGCCGCCGTTTTCTTCAGCGACGCCGAAGCGAAGCAGCTCGGGCGGCCTGACCAGGTGAACGCCATCGGCGTCCTGACCACGGGTGACGTCGCCAAAAGCATCGAAGAGGCCCTCGCCGCGGACCAGGTCACGGTGTCGACGGGCGCGGACCGCAGTGCCGCCGAGTTCGACGACGTCAGCCAGACCAAGGCGGTCCTCGCGCTCATCGCGGGCTCGTTCGGCGGGTACGCGGTGCTGGTGGCGATCTTCGTCGTGGCCGGCACGCTCGCGCTGACCGTCGAGCAACGCCGCCGCGAGTTCGCGTTGCTGCGCGCGGTCGGCGCCACACCGCGGCAGATCCGCAAGATGATCGGCGCCGAGACGCTCGTCGTCTCGGCGGGGGCAGGCGTGCTCGGCAGCCTGCTGGGTATCGCGGTCAGCCACGGCCTGCGCTCGGCGTTCGCCGCCATCGGCGTGGTGCCGGCCGACTTCAGCCTCTCGATCAGCCCGATTCCGCTGGTCGCGGCGCTGTTGATCGGCATGGGCGCGGCACGGGTGGCCGCCTGGAGCGCGGCGCGCCGCCCGTCCTCGATCAAACCGGTCGAGGCGCTCGGTGAAGCCGCCGTGCAGCGCAAGGACGCCGGCCGGATCAGGCTGGCCGTCGGCTGGGTGCTGCTGGCGATCGGGGCGGGCGCGACCACGCTGCCGTTGTTCTTCAGGAGCCAGCTCGGCGCGGCGATGTCGGTCATGGCGGCGCTCGTGCTGATCATCGGGCTGGCCCTGGTCGGCCCGCGGGTGGCCGGCCACGCGACCCGGCTGGTCGCACCGGCGCTGAGCCGGATGTCGAACGCGGGCTACCTGGCGGCGGCGAACGTCCTCGCGAACTCGCGGCGCCTGGCGGCGGCCGTCACGCCGTTGATGCTGGCCATCGGGTTCGCCGTGGTGAACTTCTACAGCCAGACGACGTTCACCGCCGCCGTGCAGCAGGAAACGGCCAGGTCCGTCACCGCCGACCAGGTGATCACCGGCGTCGCGGGCGTGCCGCAGGAGGTCGCCGGGGCCGCACGCCGGCTGCCCGGTGTGACCGCGACCTCGCTGGTCCGCACGCAGGTGATCACCGCCCGCAAGACCGGTGACAGCGTCGAGGTGAACCGCGGTCCCGCCAACGGACTGGACCCGGACGCCGGTGCCGCGGTCGACCTCGGTGTCACGGCGGGCAGCCTGAAAGACCTCAGGCCGGGCACGGTGGCGTTGAGCAGCACGTACGCCTACTGGGAGAACAAGAAGGTCGGTGACACCACCGAGCTCTGGTTCGCCGACGGCACACCCGCGCGCCTCAAGGTCGTCGCGCTCTACGAGCACGACCTCGCGTTCGGCGACCAGGTGCTGAACGCCGAGGACGCCCGTGCCCACACCACCGCGGGGATGGACACCGCGGTGCTGGTGAAGGGTGACGCAGCCGGGCTGGTCAGCCGCTATCCGGGCCTGACCGTCACCGGCGGGGTGGCCGCGCAGGACCGCGGCGACGAACGGACCCAGTTCCTGCTCAACCTCGTCGCGGTCGGCGTGATCCTCGGCTACGTCGCGATCTCGGTGTCCAACACGCTGGTCATGTCGACGGCGGCGCGGCGTCGTGAGTTCGCGCTGCTGCGCCTGGTCGGCACGGACACACGCCAGGTCGTGCGGATGATGCGGACCGAAGCGCTGGTGACCGTGGGTCTGGCCGCACTCCTCGGCACGGTCGTGGCGGCACTTCCGCTGACCCTGCTGGCGATCGGCTTCACCGGGGTCCCGCTGCCCACCGGACCGTTGTGGGTCTACCTGGCGGTGCTCGGCGCGGCGGCGGCGCTGGGCGTCGTGTCGATCGCGGTCGCCACCCGGTTGTCGTTGCGCGCCAAGCCCATCGACGCGATAGGCATCCGCGAGTGAAACGACGGAAAGGCCATCCCACAGCAGCGGGGTGGCCTTTCCGCCGTTTCCGGATCAGCCGACCGGCGGCGCCATCTCGAACCAGTTGTAGCCCTCGACGAGCTGCATGGTCGGCGCGGTCGAGCCCGGCGTGGTGAGCTGCCAGCGCGTCACCGTGCGGAACGTGCCCGGCACCGCGATCTCGCCCAGGTCGTTGTCCGGGTTGTTCTTGGTCGGGATGTACTCCAGGATCGTCTTCTTGGTCAGGGTCGCGTTGAGCGTCGCGTACTGCGACTGCGTCTTGAGGTAGTCGCCCTCGCCGTGGTCCGCGGCACGACCGGGGTCCATGTAGCGGACCTGCAGCGTGTCGCCACCGAAGGAGCCGTCGACCGCGACCACCGTGACGATGTGGCCGCCTCCGCGCTTCAGGCTGTTGCCCGGACCGGCCGAGTAGCGGCCGTAGACCATCTGCACGGGACCGCGGGCGAGCTTGCGGGCCAGGTCGCCGCCGAAGTCCGCGGCGCCGCGTCGGTGCTGTTGCGGTCGGTGGCCGTGGCCCAGCCCGCGTCCCGGGCGGGCTTGGTCGCGATCTTCCACGCGGTCCGCAGGTCGGTGAGGTTCGTGCCGCCGTCGTACTGGGCGTCCTGCCCGATCCGCCAGATCGAGTTGGTGATCACGTTGTGGTCGGCCTGGTCCATCGGGTCGAGGTCGGAGAGCCTCGTGGTCAGCCAGCCGGCCGGGGCGTGCTTCTCGTGCGCCCAGTAGTGCAGCACGTTGTACAGCGACGCCGGGCCGCAGTAGGCGTTGCCGTCGTTCTCCAGACCCGCGCGGAACTGGTCGACGTCGCTGACCCCGCACTGCTTCACGGAGAAGTCGGGGCCTACCAGGTCGGTGACCTTCACGCACTGCGCCGGCTGGCCGATGACCGGGTCGGCGACGGCGACGGCCGGGAGCGCGATGGTCGAGAGGGTGGCGGCGGCGATGACAGCGTTGCGGATCATGGTCCTTACCTTCCGTTCGCTCGTTGCGTTGGTAGGTAAAGGTTCTTCGAACGCGCACGCGAAGGCATGGGGGATGATCCCTCAACCCCGGACGGCGGGAAGTTGGGTGTATCAGGCCGTCCCCCCACCCGGCTCCGTTACAGAACGGGCCGGATCGGGCTGGTGTGGCTGCCCAGGTGGATCGGCAGCGAGTGCAGCCCGTAGACGATGGAGAGCCTGCGGAACGACAGCGCGCCCGGCTCGACCGCGAGACGCATCTCCGGGAACCGGCGGACCAGCGCCGGGTAGGCGATCCGCAGCTCCATCTTGGCCAGCTCGGCACCGATGCAGCGGTGCGCGCCGTGACCGAACGCCAGGTGCTGCCCCGCGGCCCGCTCCGGCCGGATCTCGTCCGGCGACGAGTACACGCTCGGGTCGCGGTTGGCCTGCGACAGCGAGCACGCCACGATGTCGCCCGCGCGCACCTTCGTCCCGGCGACCACCACGTCCTTGCGCGCGATGCGGAGGAACGCCACCTGCACGACGGACTGGTGGCGCAGCAGTTCGTCGACGACCCCGCCGATGGCCTCGTCGTCGTCGCGCACGCGGGCGAACAGGTCGGGGGAGCGCAGCATCGCGAGCGTACCGAGCGAGATCATGCTCGCCGTCGTCTCGAACCCGCCGGTGAGCAGCCCGTCGGCCAGACCGGCCAGCTCGTCGTCGTCCAGCTCGTCACCGTGCTTGCGGATGAGCTCGCCGAGCAGCCCGTCGTTCGGGACCGTGCGCAGGGTGCGCACCAGCTCGCGGAAGTACGCGACCGACTCCGACACCGCGGACAACGACGCCGTGGCGGCACCACCGAGGTCGAACCGGGCGACGCTGCGGCGCTGGAACTCCTCGCGCTCGCTCGCGGGCACGCCGAGCAGTTCGCAGATCGTGAGCGCCGGCACCCGCATGGCGAAGTCCTCGACCAGGTCGACCGGAGCGTCCTTCATGGACATCAGGTCGAGCTGGTCGGCCACGATCGCCTCGATCCGTGGCACCAGCCGCGACAGCCGCCGCATGGTGAACTCGGGCGTGAGCACCTTCCGCAGCCGCGTGTGCTCCGGCGGGTCGCTGAACCCGAGGCCGCCCGGTGCCTCGTCGGCGAACAGGCCCAGCTCCTTGAGGTGACCGAAGTCGTTGCTGAACGACTCGCTGTCCACCAGGACGCTCTTCGACGCCTCGTAGCCGGTCACCAGCCACACCGTCACCGGCAGCGGCAACCGCGTGACCGGCCCGTGGGCCTGCATCCGCGCCAGCTCCGGCACCGGGTCCAACCCGTTGCGCCGCAGCGGTGCCAGCACGCGCGACGGCACGAACCAGGACGACTCCAGGTCGAACCCGGTCTTGCTGAGGTGCGCGAGGAACCTCCGCCCCATCCACCCGGTCACCCGGGACCGGACGTCGGTCGCTGACTGCAGAACGTCCCTCATGACGCGGCTGTCCCTTCGGCGGAAAGGGTGAGGTGATCGCTGATGACCACAGGACCGGACAATAACGACGTCGCCGCTCGCACGTCGTCATACCCGGGCCTAACGCGCCGTCATACTTTGGTCCAGATGTCGATCAGGACCGGTGCAGGCAGTGCTGAGGAGGCGCCGCGCGGAACAGGAGATCGGCCGTCGCGGCCGCCTGAGCGTGGTGCGCCCGGACGTGTCCTGCCCTGATCAGCGTGCTCGGCGCGGTGCCGCCGAGGAGCGGGTCGCGGACGTCGGGCACCAGCTCGCCGTCGCTGAGGTAGCGCCGCGCGGTGAGAGATTTCGGCACGTCCGGCAGCCGCACCCACGGCCAGTCGATCTCGCTGCTCGGCTTGCCCGCGTTGAGGTCGTGGACGGCGTCGACGAGGAGGCCGAGGTCCTCGGCCCGCGGTGGAACGGATCTTCACGAGCCACAGCGCACCGGTGGACCGTTGACGGGATCAAGCGATTTCGGGATGGTCGGCGGGGTGACGGACGCAGCCCACTTCGACCGCTGGTACGCCGACCGCGTCTCCTCTCCCGCGGCCGACGGGTACACCCGCCGCATGCTCGCGCTGCCACCGGACCTGGAGTCCACGAGCCTGCTGAACGGGGCCGGGCTGGACGAGATCGTCGAGCTGCTCGCCCCGCGTCCCGGCCAGGTGCTGCTGGACCTGGCGTGCGGCCGGGGCGGCTACGGCCTGGAGATCGCCCGGCGCACCGGGTGCGCGCTCGTCGGCGTGGACTTCTCCGCCGTCGCGATCTCCCAGGCCACCCGCCGTGCCGAGGAGCTGGTGATCCCGGCCGAGTTCGGGGTGGGAGAGCTGACCGCCACCGGGCTGGCCACGGCGTCGGCCGACGCGGTGATGATCGTCGACGCCTACCAGTTCGCCGAACCGAAGCGCGACGCGCTGCGGGAGTGCCTGCGCGTGCTGCGTCCCGGCGGACGGCTCGTCATCA
>Ga0070710_10000530_pt1 | contig 18006 bp, 11 predicted proteins | sample LARL52metaG_FD_65454 | JGI IMG/M metagenome (GOLD analysis project Ga0070710, IMG submission 65454) | Corn, switchgrass and miscanthus rhizosphere microbial communities from Kellogg Biological Station, Michigan, USA - LAR L5-2 metaG | ecosystem: Host-associated > Plants > Roots > Rhizosphere ... | reverse complement strand
ACGAAGGCACAGCTACTGCACCTGATGGAAGTCAGCGAGCATCCAGTGGTTACTGTGCAGGTAGTGCCGCGCGGCACTGGAGCCTATCCGGCGATGGGTTCGCCGTTCACGTTGCTCAGCTTCCCGCACCGCCAGCACAACGATGTTGCGTATCTGGAGACGTTCTTCAAGAGCGAGTACGTCGAGGATCCAGCGTTGACCGAGCAGTGTGCTCGGCGGTTCGAGGGCTTGCAGCAGGTTGCGCTGAACCCCGGCGAGTCGCTGGAACTCATCGCTGAGGCGGCAAGCCAGGCGGAGCCGGCAAACGTGGCCGCGGTGGGCGCACGTTGAACAAGACGGCCGGGTGCTGAAGGGGATTAGTGTCTCCCGAACAGGCGGACTAGGTGCTGAAGATCGTGAAGCGATCCTGAAAGGAGTCACGGTGATGCGGTGACCAGCGGAAGCAGCAAGACTTACGGTCGAAACTTGACCGCAGAGAGGTGCCGTTTCCGCTGATACGTTGACCAGCGGAAACGGCACCTCTCCCCAGGTTGCCCACGGCTCCAGGTCACAAGTAGGTCACCAAATGCGGGAAACCCCGTGTGGATGAAGGCGCCCTTCGTCCACCTCACCAGACGGCTCCTCGGCCGCCGCCAGCTCGGCGATGGCCTGCGCGAAGTCCACGATGCGCTGGTCACGGGCCAGTTCCGCGGCCAGCCGCGCGCACGTCGGCGAGGTGAACACGTCGCGCACCGAGAGCGACACGTCGAACGTCTCGTTGAGCTTGCGGGCATAACGGGTGCCGGTGAGCGAGTCGCCGCCCAGCTGGAAGAAGCTGTCGTGCACGCCGACCTCGGGCAGTTCCAGCACTTCCGCGCACACGCCGGCGACGAGGGCCTCGACCGGGCCGCACGCCACGTCGGACGAGCCGGACGACACCGCGCAGGCCTGCGCGGTGAGCGCTTGCCGGTCCACCTTTCCGTTGCCGGTCAAGGGGAACGACTCCAGCTCGCGGATGTCCGCCGGCACCATGTAGGCGGGCAGCTGAGACCTCAGGAAGTCCGCGATGTCGGCTGATCCGACGACGAAGCACACCAGGCGCTTGCCACCGCTCGCCGAGTCCGCCGCCACGGCCACGCAGGACCGCACGTCCGGGTGGCGTTCCGCGGTGGACTCGATCTCGCCGAGTTCGATGCGGTGGCCGCCCACCTGCACCTGGAAGTCGTCGCGGCCCAGGATCTCGATCGTGCCGTCCGGCAGGTAGCGGCCGAGGTCGCCGGTCGCGTAGACGCGTTCGCCGGTGGAGGGGAGGCGGAAGAACTTCTCCCTGGTCCGCTCGTCGTCGTGCCAGTACCCGTGGGCGAGACCGACGTCGCTGCCGACCACGATCTGGCCCGGCACCCAGGTCGGGCGGTCCTGCCAGCGCTGGTCCAGCACGTGGTAGCGGTGGTTGGACATCGGTTTGCCGTAAGGGATCGACGTCCAGTCCGGCGACACCTCGCCGATCGGGTGGACCACGGACCAGCAGATCGTCTCGGTCGGCCCTCCGGAGCCGATCACGCGGACGGACGGGGCCAGCGCGCGCAGCTGGTCCGGCAGGGTCAGCGGGATCCAGTCGCCCGCCATCACGACGGTGCGCAGCGTGGTGAGGTCGGCCGCAGACGCGTTGTCCGCCAGCAGTTGCACGAGTGCGGGCACCGAGTTCCAGAACGTGACGCCGTGCCGGCGGACGAGGTCCAGCCAGTGCGCGGGATCGGGCTGCTCGGACGGCTCCGGCAGGACCGCGCACCCGCCCGCGGCGAGCACGCCGAACAGGTCGTACACGGACAGGTCGAAGTGCAGTCCGGAGATCGCGAACGCGCGGTCGTCCGGCCCGACGCCGAGCCGGGAGTTCATGTCGGAGAACATGTTCACCACACCGCGGTGGTCTACCGCGACGCCCTTCGGCGTGCCGGTGGAGCCGGAGGTGTAGATGACGTAGGCGAGATCGGTGTTCGACTGAACGCTCGCGAGCTCCTCCTCGGACTCGCCGGCGAAGTCGTCGACGGTGAACGTCGTGACGTCGTCCGGGAACTCCCGCAGGCCCGCCGAGGTCAGCACGAACCGGACCTCGCCGTCGCGCAGCAGGAACCGCAGCCGCTCGTCGGGCACGGACGGGTCGATCGGCAGGTACGCGGCTCCAGACGCGAGCACCCCGTACACGGCCGCGTACTGCTCCCATCCCTTCGGCAGCACCACCGCGACGAGCTCGTTCGGCTGTGCTCCCGCCGCGCGCAGGCCACGTCCGACCCGCGTCGCGTACCGGCGCAGCGCGGAGAACGACAACGTGCGGTCAGGGGCGACCACCGCCGGTGAGTCCGATGTGGACAGGATCTCGTGCAGCAGCACGTCCGGCACCTCGGCGGCGGTCTGGTTCACCGACGAGCGCACGGCGAGCTGGGACTCCGGCACCAGGCGCGGCTGTTCGACGTGCCACTGCGCCTCGTCGTGGATCAGCTGCTCGATCAGCCGCACGTAGGCCGCGAACATCGCGTCGATCAGGCCCGGCGGGAACATCGCGTCGAGGAAGTCCCACTTGAAGTGCAGGATCCCGTCGATCTCGCGGATCTGGAAGTCCAGCAGCACCTGGGGCGTCTGCGAGATGCCGTACGTCTCGCGGCCGAGCGCGGAGACCTGCCGGCGCGGCGGGTGGCCCAGCAGGCTCGTCACCACGATCGGCATGGCCGGCCGGAGCCCGGCGAACTGCTGTTGCCGCAACAGCTCCCGCAGCACCTGCACCCCGTTGAAGTGCCGGTGCTCCAGGTCGCTCCACATCTGCTCCTGGATGTCCTGCGCCCGTTCGGTGAACGTGCCGTCGGTCTTCTCCACGGCCACCAGCAGCGTGTTGGTGAAGTCGCCGAGCAGGCGGTCGATCTCGCCGTGCATCGGCAACCGGTCGAAGATGGGGAAGTTGATGGTGAAGCGGTCGTTCTTGCACCACGTGCGCAGGACCTCGGCGAAGGCCGCGACGAGGATGCCGGACGGGGTGACGCCGGCCTTCTTCGCCCGGTCCTTCAACAGGGTCCAGTCCTCGGGCAGCACGTCGTGGGCACGGCGGTCGAACTTGACCTCGCCGCGCGGGTTGCGCACCAGCGGCAGGTCCGGCGCCGCGGGCAGGTTCGGCACGCGCGACACCCAGTACTCGCGCGAACGGCGGTAGGCCTCGGAGTTCTCCAGCGCGGCCTTGGACTGCAGCACGTAGTCGCGGAAGGTGATGTCCAACGGCGGCAGGTCGGCGTCCGGGTTCTCGTAGAGCTCGATCAGGTCGGGGAAGAGCACCTGGAAGGCGCTCCACGCGTCCATGATCAGCAGGTCGATGCCGACGTGCAGGCGCACCTTGCCGTCGCCCAGCAGGGTGAGCCGGATGTCGTAGAGCGGCCACCGGTCGGAGTCGATCACCTGGTGCGACATCTCCTCGCGTGTGCCGAGTGCGTGCTCCTCGGCCTGGTCAGCGGGCAGGTCACGCAGGTCCGCGACGCGGATGTCGTCGGAACCGGTCTCCGGCAGCACCTTCTGCGTGCCGTCGGGCAGCACGATCGCGCGCAGCATGTCGTGCCGCCGCACCAGCTTCCGCCACGCCGCCCGGAACCGGTCGACGTCGAGCCCGTCGCGTTCCCACTCGAAGTAGCCGTGGCAGCCGACGTTGCCGAAGTCGACCGCGTCACCACGCCCGATCCACAGCGCCTGCTGCGTCTCCGTGAGCGGGAACGGCTCGTACCTGTCGATCTCGTCCGGCACCACGACCGGGAACTCGTCCGGTGTGGTGCCCTGCGCGCGCAGCGTCTCGACTTTGCGGGCGACCTGCGCGATGCTCGGCCCCCGCACGAGTTCGGTCAGCCCGAGCTCGACCTCCATCTCGTCACCGATCGCGGTCAGCAACCGGATCGCGCTGAGCGAGTCGCCGCCGAGGTCGAAGAAGTTGTCCAGCACGCCGATCTCGTCGATCTCCAGCACGTCGGACCAGATGGCGGAGAGCGCGCGTTCCAGGTCGTCGCGCGGCTCGACCAGCTCGACGTCGAGGACCGGTCGCGTGCGCGGGGGCGGCGGCAGCGCGTCCCGGTCGATCTTGCCGTTGGCGGAGATCGGCATGTCCTCCACGACGACCAGCACGGCGGGCACCATGAAGTGCGGCAGCTGCTGCCGCAACGCCCTGCGCACCGCGGACGGCAACGGTGGTGCGGCCCGGTCCGGCTCGATGTAGCCGACCAGCTTGCGCTCGCCCTCTACCTGCTCGTACGAGGTGACGGCGGACTGCCGCACCCCGGGCTGCTGGGAGAGCACGGACTCGACCTCGCCGAGGTGGACGCGGTAGCCGCGGATCTTGACCTCGTTGTCGGTGCGGCCGACGACCTCGACGATGCCGTCGGGCCAGCGCCGTGCGACGTCACCGGTGCGGTAGAGCACCGGGTTCGGGTCGTCGTCCAAGGGGTTCTCGAGGAACTTCTCGTCGTTGGCCTCCGGCCGGTTGAGGTAGCCCCGGGACAGGCTCGCACCGGACACGAACAGCTCACCGGGTGTGCCCGCGGGCACCGGCTGGAGCTCGTCGTCCAGCACGTGCACCCGCACACCGGGCACCGCGAGCCCGACGGGTGGCGCGCGGTGGGCGCGTTCGTCGGCGGTGAGCGTCCGGCCGATGGCGGACAGGTTGCAGGTCGTCACGACCGTCGCTTCCGACGAGCCGTACACGTTGACGACCTCGAACGGGAGGTGGTCGGGCGGCCAGCTGCGCAGCCGTTCACCGGCGATGCGCACGTTGCGGAGCTTCGTGTGCGCCGGCCAGTCGAGGTGCCACGTCCGCTCGGCCGTCGCGGTGAGCAACAGCGCGTGCGTGATCTCCTTCTCCACCAACCAGTCCTTGAGCGCCTCGGCCCTCGCGGCGATGTCGGAGGGCGGGATGCAGACCGCTCCGCCGGCGGCCAGCACGGGGAAGCAGTCGACCTCCACCAGACCGGCACCGGGGGAGGAGAGCCAGGTTCCGCGGGTGCCCGCGGTCATACCGCACTGGTCCTGCAAGGTCGCGATGAGCGTCCTCAGTGGACCGTGGCGCAACAGCACCGCCTTGGGCACACCGGTCGAGCCGGACGTGTAGGCGACGTGGCACACGGTGTCGTCGTCGACCTCGGCACCGGGGTTCTCCTGGGGCGCGTTGCGCCACTCGTCGCCGTCGGTCAGCACGACGGGGAAGTCCCGGTCGAGGGTGATCCGGTCGGCGAGCTCCGAGCGGGTGACCAGCGCGACGGCCTCGGCGTTGTCGAGCATGAACGCGAGCCGCGCCTCCGGGTACTCGGGGTCGAGCAGCACCGCGGCCGCGCCCAGCTTGAAGATCGCCAGCTGGGCCACCAGGCTGGGCTTGCCGCGTTCCAGGCACAGCCCGACCCGCGAGCCCGGGACGACCCCGAGACCGCGCAGGTGCTGCGCGAGCCGGTTCGCGTAGCCGTCGAGGTGGGCGAAGTCGAGTTGCCGGTCGTCCTGCTCCACGGCGGTCGCGCGGGGGTCGCGGCGGGCCGCCTGCTCTACGAGCTCGTGGAAGTACAGCTGTCGTTCCCGCACGACGTTCCACCTTTCGCACACGGATTCAGTGCGCCGCAACGTAGGTCCGCGCAGTTAGCGCCGAGTTACGCGAGCACCGCCGTAACTGCGGGCTAACTGCGCGCTCGTACGGTCCGGGCTCATGCCGAGGAAGGGGGTGTGACCGTGAGTCCGACAGCTGACACGGCCTGCCGCTTGGACGTCATCTCCGCGATCTGCCGGCGACTGCTGGGCAGTGCCGCGGAGGTGGAGGACGCCGCCGTCAGCCTGCTGCCCTTCCCGCGTCAGGTGATCCGCGCCGACCTGGTGCTCGCGGTGAGCCGGCTGGAGGCGTTCGCGGACGTCACGGCGTGGCTGGTGGGTCGGCAGCCGCTGGGACGGGTGGCGCTCGCGTTGCCCGGCAACGCGATCCTGAGCAACCCGCTCGCGACGATCGCCGCGTCCGTCCTGGCGGGCAACAAGACCCTGGTGCGCCTGCCCCGCAAACGCCGTGCCTGGACGGAGGTCCTCCGCGAGCTGGTGGGGGACGCGGCCGAGTTCGTCGACCACGACGGGGCCGGGTTCCTGGCCCACGCCATGCGCCAGCCCGAGATCGACGCGCTGATGGCGTTCGGAGACGACACCTGGGCCGCCGACTACGAGATGCTCGCCCGCATCACCGGTACGAAGTTCGTCTTCGAGGGGCCGGGCAAGGACCCGTTCCTGGTGCTGTGCCCCGCACTGGTGGAGCAGGCGGCGGCCGCGGCGGTCGAGGCGGGCATGTTCAACGCGGGCCAGGCGTGCACCTCACCGGAACGCTTCTACGTGGTGTCCGCCGCCTACGACGACTTCGTCGACTGCGCGACGGACCTGGTGCGGGGCTTGAAGACCGGCGATCCGGCGGACCCCGAGACGCAGGTCGGACCCCTTGCTCCCGCGGTGGCACAACGGATCGACGACCAGCTGAGGGACGCGGTCGCCAAGGGCGCCGTGGTGCTCAGCACCGGACTGCGCAGGTCGATGCACGTCAACGGCGAGGAGCGCGTGCTCGTGCCGCCGACCGTGGTGGCCGGCGTGGACCACCGGATGAAGATCATGCGCGAGGAGACCTTCGGGCCCATCCTCGCGATCCAGCGGGCCGGCTCGATCCCCGAGGCGCTGGAACTCGCGGAGAGCTCGCCGTACGGGCTGTCCGCGACCGCGTTCGGGCGGGTCGCGGGCGTCGCGGAACGGCTGGGACGCAGCCACGGGCAGGTGTTCGTCGAAGAGACGTGGTTGTCCCACCGGCGGAAGAGGCCGCTCGCGCCGTACGGAGGGCGCAGGCGGTCCGGCTGGGTGTGGGAGTGGCAGGACGAGCAGTTCGTGCGGCGAGACGGCCCACGACACAACTTTGTCGAATTCAGCAGGAGCTGACACATGCGCGACAACGACAACCTGGCGTTCTCCCTGGGCGAGTACCGGGAACGACTCGACACCGTGCGAAAGGGAATGGCCGAGCGGGGTGTCGACATCGCCCTCGTGAGCGTCCCGGAGAACATCTACTACCTGACGGGTTACACGACCCTGGGCTACTACATGTACCAGGTGCTGATGGTGCCGGTGGACGACGAGCCGCTGCTGCTGACCTACCGCGAGGAGCGCATCAACGTCGAACGCCTGTCGTGGCTCGACCGGCACGTCGACTACACCGTGACCGACGACCCGGTGCAGGTGACCGTGGAGACGGTGCGCGGTCTCGGCGTCGCGGGCAAGACGCTGTCCATTGAGGAGGGTGGGTACTTCTTCCCGATCCGCACCTACCGCAGGCTGATGGAGTCGCTCGGCGACGCGCGGTGGGTCGACGGCACCGGTCTCGTGGAGTCCGCCCGGCTGGTGAAGTCCGACGCCGAGCTCGGGTTCATCCGGCAGGCCGCCGACGCCGCGATGGCCGGCATGGTGGACGCGCTGGCCGAGGCGCGGCCGGGCAAGACCGAGAACGACGTGGCCGCGGCCGTGTACGCCGCGACGTTGCGCAACGGCAGCGAGTACCCCGGCAGCCCGCCGTACGTCATCAGCGGCGAACGGTCCGGCCTGCCGCACGGCACGTGGGAAGGACGCGAGCTGCGCGACGGCGACATCGTGTTCCTGGAGTTCTCCGGCTGCGTCAAGCGGTACAGCGCGGCGAACATGCGCACGGGGTTCATCGGCACGCCTCCGCCGTCGGTGACCGGGCGGGCCACGGCCGTGATCGATGCGCTGGAGACCGCGATCGCGACGATCCGCCCCGGCACGACGTCCGGCGAGGTGGACGCGGCCGCGCGGAAGGCGATCCTGGCGCACGGCTTCGGCGACCACACGCACGAGACCGGCTATTCGATCGGCGTGTGCTACCCGCCCGGCTGGAACGAGAGCCACATCATGAACCTGCACCCCGGTGACGAGACGGTGTTGCGCCCCAACATGGTCTTCCACCTCGTGCCGTCGCTCATCGTGCCCGAGCTGAACGGGCACGTCGGGTTCAGCGAGACCGTCGTCGTCACCGAGACCGGTTGCGAGGTGCTGACCGACAAGCGGGTGCCGCGCGAACTGCAGGTGCTGTCGTGACCGCGCTCGCCGTGCTCGGTGGCGCTCCCGCCGTGCCGGACGGGGTCGACGAGAGCCGCTGGCCGATCGTGGAGGACGCCGACGTCCGCGCGGTCACCGACACGCTGCTGAGCGGGCGGTTGAGCTGGCTCAACGACACCAGGGTGCCCGAGCTGGAACGGAAGTGGGCCTCCTACGTCGGTGCCGGCCACTGCATCGCGGTCAACAGCGGCACCGCCGCACTGCACGCCGCGGTCGCCGCCGCGGGGGTCGGTCCCGGCGACGAGGTGCTGGTGCCCGCGCTGAGCTTCCTCGCGTCGGCCACCTGCGTGCTGCACCACCAGGGCGTTCCGGTGTTCGTCGACGTCGACCCGGACACGTTCACGATCGACCCCGCTCTGCTGGAGGAGAAGCTCACCGACCGGACGAAGGCGATCATCGCCGTGCACCTGCACGGCCTGCCCGCCGACATGGACCCGATCACCGAGTTCGCGCGCGGACACGGCCTCGTCGTCATCGAGGACGCCGCGCAGGCGCACGCCGCCACGTACCGCGGCCGCCGCACGGGCTCGTTGGGCGACCTGGCGGCGTTCAGCATCATGGCGGGCAAGAACCTCGCCACGGCGGGAGAAGGCGGCCTGCTCACCACGTCCTCGGCCGATCTGCGCAACCGGGCGGACGCCGTCAAGATGTTCGGGGAGACGATCGGCGCCGACGGCACCCGCGACTACAACGCGCACACGATGGGCTGGAACTACCGGCTCAGCGGCATCGTCGCCGCGTTCACCAGCACCCAGATCGACCGGCTGGACGGTTACACCGCACAGGTGCAGCAGGGCGCGCGGACGCTCGCGAAGGCCCTCGCCGACGTGCCCGGTGTCCGCCCGCCGCACGTGCCGGACGACCGCACGCACGTCTACCACCACTTCCGGGTGCTGTTCGACGGTTCGGCCGCGGGCCTGCCGAACGGCCTGTTCCGCCAGGCCGTGCAGGACGCGTTGCTGGCCGAGGGCATCGAGGTCATGTCGTACCAGACCCGGCCGCTGCCCGGCCAGACGTTGTTCCGGCAGAAGACCGGGTACGGCCAGGGGTGTCCGTGGACGTGCGGCAAGACTTCGCGGGACCAGCCGTACCGGCAGGAGGACTACCCGGCGACGCTGGAGGTCATCCGGTCGTCGCTGGTGGTCGGCAAACGGCTGTGCATGGCGTCGTTGCGCGACCCGGACTCCGTCGAGCGCTACCGCGACGCGTTCACCAAGGTCCTCTCCAACATCGACGAGCTGCGCGCGTACGCGTCGACGATCGACTACGTCGAGCCGTGGCAGCGGGAAAGCAGGTTGTGGTGAACTTCTTCCACCTCGTGCCGCAGATCCACTACGGACCTGGCGCGGCCGCGGCGGCCGGTGAGGCGTTGCGCGAGCTCGGCGTGAGCGACGTGCTCGTGGTGACCGACCAGGGCGTGCTGGACGCGGGCGTGATCGACCCGGTGCTGAAGTCGGTCAAGGACGCCGGTGTGGCCTGCACGGTGTTCTCCGACCTGCGCACGAATCCGTCCGAACAGCACGTGGCCGGTGCCGCCCACATGTATCAGACGTTGGGGTGCGACGGCATTCTCGGCGTCGGCGGCGGCAGTTCGCTGGACGTGGCCAAGTCGGCGGCCGTGATCATCGCCGACGGCGGGTGCATCACGTCCTACGAGGACGGTGCCCGCGCGGTGACCGGGACCCCGCCGCCGCTCGTCCAGGTGCCGACCACCGCGGGCACCGGCAGCGAGGTGGTGGCGGGCGCGATCATCACCGACAGCAGCCGGGCGTTCAAGATGCACGTGGTCGCGACGCCCGCGCAGGTCGCGCTGTGCGACCCCGAGCTGACGCTGACCCTGCCCGCCGGTCCCACCGCGGCGTCCGGCGTCGACGCGCTGGCGCACGCCATCGGTGCGTACACCTCGGTCGAGTCGCAGCCGCTGGCGGACGCGATGGCGCTGCGGGCGATCTCCGCCATCGGCCGCTGGCTGCCCGTGGCCGTGGCGAACGGCGACGACCTGCGCGCCCGCGACCAGATGATGACCGGCGCGTTGACCGCGGGCATCTCGATGAAGGGCGGCGGTGCGGCGGACCACGCGTTCGCGCACGCCGTGAACGCGCTGTTCGACGTCCACCACGGCGTCGGCGTGGCGTTGTTCCTCGCCGACGCGATGGAGCACAACCTGCCGCACATGCCCGACCGGTTCGCGGACATCGCGCTCGCCCTGGGGGTCCGGCCGTTCGGCGACTCCACCGCACTGGGCAGGGCGGGCATCGACGTCGTGCGCTCGTTGGTCGCCTCGCTGCCCATCCCGGCGCTGGCGCAGATCGGCGTCACCGAGGCCGATCTGCCGGCTCTCGTGGACAAGGTGCAGGCAGATCGATTCCACTTGGGACTGAACCGCGTTCCCGTCACCGTCGACGACACGTGGCGCATCCTGCGCGCCGCGCTTGCGAGGTCGTGATGTCACTCGACACCTGGGTTTCCGAGCACGGCACGTCGAGCCGGACCACGTGCCGCGTGGCGCAGCTCGACCTGGCCCGCGCGGACGAACGCGTGTACTCGCTGGAGAACGACCTGGCGTTGCCGTCGGTGCCGTTCGGAGCCGAGTTCCCGGACCGCTACCGGCAGATCGGCATCGCCGAGGCGAACCTGCTCGGTGTCGCGGCCGGTCTCGCGCAGTCCGGCCGCATCCCGTACGTCAACACGTTCGCCGTCTTCGCGTCGATGCGCGCGTGCGAGCAGATGCGGGTGGACCTGTCGTACCCGAAGGCGAACGTGAAGGTCGTCGGGTACTACACGGGCCTGTCCGGAGGGTTCGTCGGCCCGACGCACCACTGCACCGAGGACATCGCGGTGACGAGGGCGCTGCCGGGGTTCACCGTGCTCTCGCCCGCCGACGCCTACGAGGCTTATCTCGCCACGCGAGCGGCCTCCCGGGTCGAGGGGCCGGTGTACCTGCGGGCGTCTCGTGGCGACACGCCGATGGTCTACTCGGCGGAGTACCCGTTCGAGATCGGCAAGGCCGTGACGCTGCGCGAGGGCTCGGACGTCACGATCATCGCGACCGGGTGCCTCGTGGTGCCGCGGGCGGTGGAGGTCGCGTCGATGCTGGCGGCGCGCGGGATCTCGTGCCGGGTGCTGAACATGCACACCTTGAAGCCGCTGGACACCGCCGCCGTGGTCGCCGCCGCCCGGGAGACCGGGCTGATCGTGACGTACGAGGACCACAACGCGCTCGGTGGACTGGGCAGCGCGGTCGCGGGGGTGGTGCTGGAGAACGCGCCGGTGCCGGTCCTGCGGTTCGGCGTGCCGGACGTGTTCTGCACGCGCAGCGACGAGTACGAGCAGATCCTCGACCTGCACGGACTCGGCGTCCAGGACGTGCACGACGCCATCGTGAGGAGGCTGCGATGAGCCTGTTGCGGCAGCTCGTGGAGCTGGAGTCACCGTCGGACGACCACTTCGGCTGTCTCGCGGTGCAGGACGTGCTGGGCGGTCTGCTGGCGGAGGCGGGCGGACGGATCGAACGGTCCTGCGGCCCGACCGGAACGCCGGTGCTGGTCGCGCGGTTCGGTGCGCAGCGCTCGCCGGTGTTGTTGCTGGGCCACGTCGACACCGTGTGGCCGCGCGGCACGCTGCAAGAGCGTCCGTACACAGTGGACGACGGCGTGGCGCGCGGACCCGGTGTGTACGACATGAAGGCCGGACTCGTGCAGATCGTGACCGCGCTGTCCGCTTTGGACTCACCGGACGTGACGGTGCTGCTGAACGCCGACGAGGAGCTCGGCAGCCCCGGCTCGCAGGAGGCGATCACGGCGGAGGCCGCGCGCAGCCGGTGCGCGATGGTGCTGGAGCCGTGCGGTCCGGGCGGCGCCCTGAAGACGCGGCGCAAGCATCGGCATGTACACCCTGGAGGTGACCGGGCGCGCCGCCCATCCCGGTCTCGACTTCGCGGGCGGGGTGAACGCCGCCGTCGAGCTGGCGCACCAGGTCGCCGCGCTGGCTCGGCTGACCGAGGGGGAGACCACGGTGAACGTCGGCAGGATCGACGGAGGTACCGGCCGCAACGTGGTGCCCGCGCGGGCTTCGGCGCTGTTCGAGAGCCGGTTCTGGACCGCGGCCGAGGGTGCGCGGGTGGACGCGGCCGTGCACGCGCTGCCGGTGGTGGATCCGCGGGCGTCGGTGCGCGTCACCGGCGGCGTGCACAAGGCGCCGATGGAACGCACCCCTGCCGTCGAGGCCCTGGTCGAGCTGGCCGCGGAGTGCGCGGACTGGGACCTGACCGAGATGGCGGTGGGCGGCGTGAGCGACGGCAACGTCACCGCGGCGGCGGGTGTGCCGACGATCGACGGTCTCGGGGCCGACGGCGGCGGCGCGCACGCGGTCGACGAGCACGTGGTGCTGGCCGACCTCCCGCGCCGCGCGACCTGGCTGGCCGAGCTGCTGCACCGCCTGGAAACCACCGACCACCTGCCGGCCGCGGCGGCATCCGCGCGCTGACCAGACGTCGACGAACGGAGCTTCGGCAACCCCGGGTCCGGGAAATCTCCCCTCCAGCCACCTCGGCGGCACCGCTGTCACCCGAGGTGGACGAGGGGAGCTTTGCTCAACCCGCGGTCCGGGGAAGCCTTCCCTCGTCGACCTCGTAGGGAGGAGAGCAATGAGCGTCATCATCGTCGGTGCTCCCGACGACGACGTGCTGCGAGGACGGATGACCGCGCTGGCCGAGGCGCATCGGCGGCGTGAGGCGTTCTTCGGGGCGTCTCACGGCCCGGGTGGTGTTTCCGCGGCCCACGTGCTCTGCGCGGCCTCGGCCGGGCCGGTGCCGGACGCGGACTGGGTTCCCGCACCGCGCGTGCTCGACGCGGCGCTGAGCGGGCCCTCGTGGGGCGAGAAGGTGGACGCCAAGCACCGCAAGGCGATCCGTCGCATCCCGGGAGCGATCATCCGCTTCCCGCTGGAGGACGGCGGCACCGTGGCCACCTTCATCACCGACTGGTCGCCGTTGCCCGGCGCGTGCGCCATCGCGGTGCACCCCGGCCACCCGCTGGCGACCGGCGAGGGCTTCACCGGCCGCTACGCCCGCCACCCGCTGACCGGTGACCTGATCGGCGTCTGGACCGCCGGCTGGGTCCGCCCGGACTTCGGCACCGGCGCGGTCGTCGTCAACCCCGCGCATTCCGACCAGGACCTCGACTTCGCGCGCCGCACCGGCCTGCCGATCCGCTTCGCCCTGGCCGACCGGCCACCCACCGGCGACCCCGGCACCTGGCCGAGCCCACCCGTGGTCAAACGAGGCGTGACCCGCGCGGGACAGCCGTTCGACGAGGCCGCCCGCCACTACCTGGACGAGCTGCGCGCACACGGCCACGCGGAGCCGGCCGAACTGCCGCACCTGACCAAACGGCACCCGAACCCGGAACTGCTCCGGACCCTGATCGCCGACCCGCACGCCACCGTCATCACCACGGCCGACGCGATCGGCAAGGACCTGCTGTGGGCGCGCGTGGCACTGGCGGGTCTCGGCCGCGTGGCCACTCCGAGGATCGTCACGGACATCCCCGCCCACAAGCCGCAGCAGGTCGAGGCGGCGATCAGGAACGTGGCGAAGAAGGAACCGGGCGAGCCGGACCACCGGCTGCTGAAGGCCCTGGAGACAGGCGACTTCACCGCGGCCTTCACGACCTTGAGGTCCACAGAGGACCGGACGAGCGCGGAGACGGCCGTCAAGGTGCTGTTCGGTGCGGAAGTTCTTGCGCCATAACCGGTTCCTAACTCCTCGGAGCTAGTTTCGCGGCAACACACACCGGCCGAGGAGGAACCGTGAACGATTCCGTCGCCAGGCTCGCCCGGCTCACCCCGGAGCAGCGGGCGCGACTGGTCGCCCGCGCTCGCCAGGGCGTACCCCAACGGGAGAGCCGGGTCCCGCGCGTCGACCCCGGCGGGCCGATCCCCGCGACGTTCGCCCAGGAGCAGCTGTGGTTCCTGAACAGGCTGGCACCGGGTGTGCCGAACTACAACGTCCCGTTCCGCTTCGCCCTGGACGGTCCGCTCGACACGGACGCACTCACCGGTGCCCTCGACGACGTGGTCGCACGGCACGACGCGCTGCGGACGACCCTCGAAGCCACGCCCGACGGCTTGCGCCAGGTCGTTCACCCGCACCGCGGGGCAGAGCTCGCGCAGACCGACCTCAGCGGCTACGAGGAGCCGGACGCGCTGGCGGCCGACCGGCAGTTCGAGCTGGCGCGGACGGTGTTCGACCTCGAAAACGGTCCACTGTGGACCGCTGAGCTGCAGAAGCTCGCCGACCGACGGCACGTGCTCGTCTGGGTCGCCTCGCACACGATCGCCGACGGCGGCTCGATCGGGGTGATCCTGGACGAGCTCGCGCAGTGCTACACGGCACGGGTCACCGGCACACCGGCTCAGCTCGACCCGAACCCGGTGCAGGTCGGCGACTTCGCGGCCTGGCAGCGCGAGGAGGTCACCGGCGACCGCGTCGACGACCTCCTCGGCTACTGGCGCAAGCAGGTCCGGGGCTACGCGGGCCTCGGCCTGTCGTACGACCACCCCAAGCGGCCGGGGCTCGACGGCCGCACGATCGCGTTCCGCGTGGACCCGTCCACGGCCGCGCAGGCCGACCAGCTCGCGAAAGAGCGGTCCTCGTCGGCGTTCATGGTGCTGCTCGCCGCCTACCAGGTGCTGCTGATGCGGCTGAGCGGCCGCGACGACATCGCCGTCGCCACCCCGCTCGCCGGCCGCGACCGGCCCGAGTTCGAACGGGTCGCGGGCAGCCTCACCAACACCGTGGTGCTGCGCGCCTCGCTGGACGGCAACCCGGAGTTCGGGACACTGGTCGACCGGGTCCGCGACGTCACGTTCGACGCGCTCAAGCACGCGGACCTCCCGTTCGGCAAGCTCGTCGAGGAGGTCCGGCCCGCGCGCAACGGCCAGTCCAACCCCATCACGCAAACCATCTTCAGCTACGGCGGCACACCGCTGATGCGCGGTGAGACGCCGTTCGGCCCGGACGTGCGGATGCGCTGCGACGGCATGTCCAACGACACCGTGCGGTTCGACTTCGAGCTCGTGCTCGACGAGAAGCTGGAAGGCCTGAGCGCCCGGTTCGAGTACAACGCCGGCTGGATCGACCAGCAGAGCGCCGAGCTGATCTGCCAGGCCTACCAGGAGATCCTCGCCGAGGCGGTCCGGCACCCGGAGCGGAAGCTCGACGAACTGCCCTCACCGCCGCTGCCCGGCTGGGAGCCGGAGGAGAACATCCCCGAGCAGGTCAGCAGGAGCACCGGCGACGTCTCGCCGCTGGAGGAACCGCTCACGCGGCTCTGGGCGAGCAGGCTCGAGGTCGAGCAGGTCGGTCGCGACGACGACTTCTTCGTGCTGGGCGGGCATTCGTTCCTCGCGACCGAGCTGGTCGCCGACATCAACGCCCACCTCGGTTCCCGCCTCACCGTGCTGGAGCTCTTCCAGACCGGCACCGTCGCGTCGCTGGCGAAGCTGATCGAGGACACGCCCGCCGAGGCGCCCGACGAACCCGATCTCACCGAGACCGTGCAGAGCATGTCCGACGACGAGGTCGCCGCGGCGTTGCGGCGACTGCGGTCCCGTGCCTGAAGGAGGCCCTGAGATGTCCGTCCCCGTTTACCGGTCGCAGCAGTGGTTGTTCGACGTGGCGGCCGGCCGGCACGACATCGACCTCGCGGTCAGCGGCATGGAGGCGCACAGCGTCGAGCCGCTGCTCGCGGAGATGACCACGAAGGCCGGCTACGACGTCGACCGCGGCGCCGGGAAGCTCCGCGAGGTCGTCGCCGGGCTCTACCGCGTGCGCCCGGAGAACGTGCTGATCACGCACGGCGCCCAGGAAGCGCTGTACCTGGTCTACGCGGCGCTGCTCGAACCCGGCGACGAGGTCGTCACCCGCGGGCCCGGCTGGCAGCAGACGCTCGACCTGCCCGCGCGGTTCGGCGCGACCACGAAGACCGTCGACTACGACCTGACCAACGGCGACGCGAACGGCGGCGCCCGCACGGCGGCCGCGGTCGGTCAGAACACGCGCATGGTCGTGCTCAACAGCCCGCACAACCCGACCGGGCTCACGTTCGACGACAGCCAGTGGAAACCGCTGAGCAACACGAACACGTTGGTGGTCAACGACGAGGAGTACCTCACCGACTTCGAGGACAGCGTCGTGCACCACGTGCCCGGCTCGTGCTCGGTCAGCTCGCTGTCCAAGGTGTACGGGTTCCCCGGGCTGCGGCTCGGCTGGCTCGTCGGCCCGTCCGAGGTGGTCGAGAAGTGCGTGAACTACCGCCGCTACACGACGATCAGCAACTCGCCGCTGCTGGAGGACCTCGGCCTGGCGGTGCTGCGGCGCCGCGAGACCTACCTCGCCGAGTACCGGCAGCGGCTCACCGAGGGCTGGCGGGTGTTCCGGGAGTGGGCGCCCGGACACCCCCAGCTCCAGCCGCTCGACCCGCAGGGCACGCCGTACGTGTGCTGCCGCGTCGACCTGCCGGGGACGTCGTCGTGGCAGCTCTGCACCGAGCTGCTCGACCGGGAACGGCTGCTGCTCATGCCGGGTGACGTCTTCGGCGCGCCGGGCCACGTCCGGATCTCCTACGCCCGTCCGGCCGACCTGCTCACCGACGGCCTCGAACGACTCGGCCGGGTCGTGACCGCGTTGTCCGGTCTGGAACTCGCGGAGCTGACATGACGATCACACCGAGCAGCAGCACCGAAGTGGAGAAGATCACCCTCGGCGGCGAGACGATCGTGCTGCGCCGCGTCGACGGTCACCACGAGTACACCGCGTGCGAGGACCTGCAGCGCCGCATCTGGGGCGACGAGGACATCGCCAAGGTGCCGTTGCTGGACATGGTGACGGCGCAGGAGAACGGTGGGTTCGTGCTCGGCGCGTTCACCGCGCGGGACGAGCTCGCCGGGTTCGTGTTCTCGTTCCCCGGCGTCACGGAGCACGACGAGGTCAAGCAGTGCTCGGTGCTCGCCGCGGTGGCGCCCGAGTACCAGAACCTCGGCCTCGGCTTCCGGCTCAAGCAGTACCAGGGACAGCTCGCGGCCCAGCACGGGTTCCGGCTGATCACCTGGACGTTCGACCCGCTCTCCGGGCGCAACGTCGTGTTCAACCTCAACAAGCTCGGCGCGGTCGGGGTCGACTACGTGGTCAACGCGTACGGCGTCGGGCTCGGCCTCAACGCGGGCCTGGAGACCGATCGGCTGCTCGTCGCCTGGCACGTGCCGCACGTGCCGCGGCAGCGCGACCTCGGTGGCGGCACGCCCGTCAACGACATCCGCTTCTCCCACGCCGGACTGCCGGTGCCCGCGTGGTCCACGACCGAGTGCGACGACCACACCGTGCTGCTCAAGGTGCCGTGGGACGTCTACGCCATCAGCTCGCGCGACCGGGAGCTCGCGATCTCGTGGCGGCACACGAGCCGTGACCTGCTGGGCGGTTACCTCGCCCGCGGCTACCGCGCCGTCGGGCTGCGGGTGCACGAACGCGGCGCACCTCCGACGTACGTGTTGCGCCGGGGTGCGTTGTGACGCTGGGGGAGCTGTTCGACGAGGCGGTCGCGCGGTTCGGTGACCGGCCGGTGCTGCTCGGCCCTGATGTGTCCTATGTGGACTACGCCGCGAGGGTCGACGGTTGTGCGCATGCGCTGCGTTCACGCGGTGTGGGCCGGGGAGACGCGGTCGCCGCGGTGCTGCCCAACTCGCCGGTCCTGCTCACGTTGTGGCTCGCGGTCGCGAAGCTCGGAGCGGTGTTCGTGCCGCTCAACCCCGTGTTGCGCGACGCCGAGCTGCACCCGCTGCTCGCGCACTCGGGCGCCGTCCTGGTCGTCACGGATCGCC
>Ga0070710_10000527_pt1 | contig 18023 bp, 17 predicted proteins | sample LARL52metaG_FD_65454 | JGI IMG/M metagenome (GOLD analysis project Ga0070710, IMG submission 65454) | Corn, switchgrass and miscanthus rhizosphere microbial communities from Kellogg Biological Station, Michigan, USA - LAR L5-2 metaG | ecosystem: Host-associated > Plants > Roots > Rhizosphere ... | reverse complement strand
GTGACATCTGGCGCTGGTGGGCGGACTTCGGCTCAAGGACGTCGTTCACCAAGGAGGCCGACCACGACCTGCTCACGCTGCTCGGCGTGGCCGCCTGCTTCTCGGCCGACCCGGACGGCACGGTGCAGTTGCCCTTCGACCCACAGACCGGGGTGATCCGGCCCGAGGTCTGGCAGCGGTGGCTGGACTGGGATCCGGTCCGGATGGTCCCGAGGTACTCCGGTGCGCTCCGGGGGCTGCGCGCCATCTGGATCGACGCGGGCGTCAGGGATGAGTGGTTCCTCGACATCGGCGCCGAGGCGGTGCACGCCGCGATGCTGACGGCGGGCGTCCCCGCCGAGAGGATCAGGTTCGAGCTTTTCGAGGCCACCCACATGGGCATCGACTACAGGTACCCGTTGTCGCTGGCCTGGCTCTGCCACCAGATGACCCCGTAACGGCGCCGTCACGCGGTCTCGTCGAACAGGTGGCCGGCCACCCGGGCCAGATGCGCGCGCATCGCTTCCACCGCGCGGTCGGCGTCCCTGGCCCGCAGCGCGGCTACCAGTTCGGCGTGGTCGGCCTGGTAGGCGCGCTGGCGCTCGCGTGACGCGCTGCGCCGCTTCAGGTCACCCCAGAAGCGGCCGTGCCTTGCCTCTTCGATGACCGCGTACAGCCGGGTCAGCAGCGGGCTGTGGCTGGCCGCCATGATGCTGCGGTGCAGCGCGAGGTCCCAGGTCTCGAACTCGTCGTAGCTGGCCGCGTGCTCGCCACCGGTCAGGCACCGGCCTATCTCCTCGAAGTCGGCGGCCGTGGCCCACGCCACTACCAGGCGCATCGCCGGCGGCTCAAGCAGCCGGCGGACCGTCATGACATCCGCCGGCGCGAAGCCCGCCTGGTCGCCCGGGCGCAGCCCGCCCGGGCCCAGGTACTGCTCGGCCACGGTGTCCGCGCTCCCGGCCTGGCCGGCTGCTGCCCTGTCCCCGGTGCTCCCGTCCGGTTCCTCCCGCAGGAAGGTGCCGCGGCCCACTTCACGGGAGATGCGGCCCTCCGCCTCCAGGACCGTGAGGGCACGGCGGACCGAGGTCCGGGTCGCTCCCAGGTTCGCCGCGAGCTGCCGTTCGGTGGGCAGCCGGGAGCCACGGCGCAGGCCGGCCCGCCGGGACTCGTCAAGGATGACCTCGGCGAGCCGGTGCCGGTGATCAGCCGGTTGCACCGGGATGTCCCCGGGCGGTTTCCCCATCCCCGTCCGCTCCTTTACCTTCTCTAGAACTAAGCTCAACCAATCATACCAATCGTGACCAGACTGTGATGCTGCCACGCATTGTTTATGTATCCGTAACACTTGACCTGGTATCTACAGCGGACCTATCCTCAACCAATCCGCATCTCAGAACCAATCGCGGCCGGTCACCTGCCTCGCGCCACCGATGCGATGCCAGCACCGCAAACGATTGGGGCGCGAGGGTAAGGGAGACTCCCAGGTGAGGCTGGCCACGATTGCCACGGACCGGGGACCGCGTCTGCACGTCAAGGCGCGCTCCGGATACGTCGATGTCGCAGAGGCCACGGGCGATGAGCGCATGTCCTCCCTCCAGCACGTGCTGGCGGAGGGGGACCGGGCGATGGACGCGATCCGGCCGCTGGCCGACCGGGACGGCCGCGAAGCGGGCCCGGCCGACTTCGCCGCGGCGGTGCCAGACCCGCCGCGCATCCTCTGCCTCGGCCTGAACTACAGCGAGCACGCGCTTGAGGGCGGGCGCGCGGTGCCGACCTGGCCGGACGCCTTCGTCCGGGGCAGCGACAGCGTCCTGCCCCCCTACGCCGACCTGGTGAAGCCGGCGCTCACCAGCAAGTTCGACTATGAGGCCGAACTCGGCATCGTGATCGGCGCCGGCGGCCGGTACATCCGCGCGGAAAAGGCCCTGGACGCGATCGCGGGCTTCGTGGTGCTCAACGACGCCTCCTGCCGCGACTGGCAGCGGGCCGCCACCCAGTGGACGGCCGGCAAGAACTTCGTGGGCAGCATGCCGATCGGCCCCGAAGTCGTCACCACCGACGAGGTGGACGTCAGCGACCTGGCCATCAGTTCGACGCTCAACGGCACCGTGATGCAGTCGGCACGCACCTCGCAGATGCTGGTCAGCGTTCCCGCGGCCGTCGAGTTCTTCTCTTCGTTCACCCGCCTGGCCCCCGGTGACGTGATCGCCACCGGAACGCCGGGCGGCGTTGGTTTCGCCCGCACCCCGCCCGTGTGGATGGAGCCCGGTGACGTCATCGAAGTGACCGTCGAGGACGTGGGCACCATCCGCAACCGGGTCGTTGCCGAGGAGGGCGCACCGTCCGACTGGCGCTGGCAGCCCGGTGGCTCCCCGGCCCGGCCAGGGCTGTGAACCGGCTGGCCGGGACACAGCCCCACATCCCCACCAGTCATCCCATCTCCCGGAGAGTCCATGAACTCGATGACACCGGTTCCCGTGGCCCAGGCTGCGGGTGATCACAGACACGCAACGCGCACCATTCCGCGAATCCTGCCACTCGGGGCGGTGGCCGGCGCCGCCGCTCTGGCCCTCACGCTCGCCGCCTGCGGCAGCAGCAACTCCTCCAGCCCGTCCAGCGGATCGAGCTCCGCCGCCTCCGGCGCCACTCTGACCGTCGCCGATGTCGCCCCCTTCAGCGGCGTCGACGCGGCCCTCGGGCCGACATACCTCGCGACCTGCTACGGCGCGACCAGCGCCATCAACGCCGACGGCGGGGTGCTCGGGCACAAGCTGGCCTGCAAGAGCGTGGACACCCGCGGCGAGCCCGCCGACGCCGTGCCCGCGGTCAACCAGATGTTCGCCAGCACGCCCAACCTGGCCCTGGTCATCGGCTGCACCTCCGATGAGGCGGCCTCCGTCGTCCCGGTGATCAACGCCCGCAAAATGGCCATGTTCTGCATGACCGGGCAGTCCGAGTTCGACAGTGTCCACTTCCCTTACTTCTATCGCCTGGTCCCGCCCGACCTCGAAGAGTCGTACGCGATGGTGGTGATCGCCCAGAAGCTGGGCTACAAGAAGATCGCGCTCGCGTTCGGCAACGACATCGGGTCGCAGACCTTCGTGCAGCCCGCCATCGGCGCGCTCAAGAAGGCCGGGATGACCCTCACCACCAACCAGACGCTGGACCTGAAGGCCACCACGTTCCGTACCGAGGCCGAGGCGATCATCGGCTCCCACCCGCAGGCGATCATGACAGAGGCGCTCGGCAACGCCGATGCCACGTTGTTCGCCGAGATCAAGCAGCTCAACGGCGGAAAGTCGATCCCGATCATCGCGACCTCCGCGGCGATCTCGCCGCCCTTCTTCAAGGCGGCGGCCTCGGCTGTCGGTGCGGGCAACTTCGCGTCCAGCTTCCACGCCGACAACCTGGTCGTCGAGTCGGCTGGGCCGTCGTACGGGCCGTTCAAGTCGGCGCTGCTTTCCCAGCAGGGCAAGGTGCCCGGCACCTCGGGTAACTTCACCACCTACCTGAGCGCCCCCGGCGGGGTCCACCTGTACGACGGCATCAACCTGGCCGCGCTGGCCATGCTGATGTCGAAGAGCACGAGCCCAAGCGTCTACGGACCGGACATCATCAAGATCGGGGATGGCGTGCCTGGTGCCCAGGTCTGCTACTCGTTCGTCCAGTGTGCCGCGGCGCTCAAAGCCGGCAAGTCGATCAGGTACGAGGGCCCTGGCGGCCCGACCAACTTCGACGGCTTCCACGACTCGACCGGCATCTTCCAGGTCGACACCTATAGCCCGTCCGGCCAGGTGAACGTGACGGGAAACATCACGGCCGCCCAGCTGCGGGCCGTCCAGCCTTGATCCGCATCAGCACACTCCCCGCGCGGGCACTGGCGCCCCGGCCAGTGCCCGCCGGGGTACCCTTCCGCTGCCCGGGAGCGGACGCACGGTGACTCTGTTCCTCGCTTCCGTTGGCTTCGGCCTGGTCACCGCGTCAGTGCTCGCCATCGCCTCGGTAGGGTTCACCCTCCAGTTCGGCGTCACTGACGTGCTCAACCTGGCCTACGGCGCGGTCATGATCCTGAGTGCCTATGTCGCATACCAGGTCAACGCCCAGGGCATTTCCGTGTGGATCGGCCTGCTGGCTGCGGTGGCCGCCGGCTCTCTTGCGTCGGTGGTGCTCAACGGCGTCATCTACACGCCGTTCCAGCGGCGCGGAGCCACGCCCACCACGATGGTGATCGTCTCGCTCGGCATGACCCTCATCATCGAGTTCGGGGTGGCGGCGGTGGCCGGTGGTGTTGGGGTCTCCTACGCCATGGGAAACGGCCCGACGTTCCGGGCGGGGGGCCTCAACCTGACCGGCGTCCAGCTCATCGTCATGGTGCTGGCCGTGGTCGTCATGGCAGGGGTGCATGTCCTGCTGCGCTACACCAAGCTGGGCAAGGCGATGCGGGCCACCGCTGCCAACCGGACGCTTGCCCGCAACTGCGGCATAAGGACTGGCCGGGTCATCACGGCCACCTGGGCGGTTACCGGTGCGCTGTGCGGGCTGGCCGGAACGGTCTTCGCGATCGACGCGGGCAGCTTCGACGCCAGCTCCACGGACCTGTTCCTGGTGCTCATCCTGGCGGCGGTCTTCCTCGGCGGGCCCGGGCAGGCTTACGGGGCAATGCTGGGCGCGTTGGTCATCGGCCTGGCCACCGAGGTCAGCGCCGTTTTCATCCCGGCCGACTACAAGTACGTAATCGCATTCGTCGCACTGCTGATCATGCTGGGTGTGCGGCCGACCGGCCTGCTCGGGGCGCGGCCATGACCGGGGAAGGTGGCTGCGCATGAACGCCTTCTACGTGATCAACATCCTGGTCTACGCCGCCGTCGACGCTATGGCCTGCCTGGGCCTGAACCAGCAGTTCGGCGTGGCGGGCGTCACGAACTTCGGCTTCATCATCTTCCAGGCGGCCGGCGGGTACGCGGCCGCCATCCTGGCACTGCCGCACGACACTGCCAACGGCGGATTCCAGTCCTACATCGGCGGCTGGAACCTGCCCTTCCCGCTGCCGTGGCTCGGCGCCGCGGTGGCCGGTGGCCTGGTGGCGCTGCCGTTCGCGTTCCTGTTCGGGCGGCGGCTGCGCGGCGACTTCGCTGCGGTCGGCCTGCTGGTCACGGCCGTGCTGCTGAACCTGCTCGTGACGAACTACCGGCCGCTACTGAACGGGGACGCGGGCCTGTCGCTCATCCCGACGCCGCTGCGCGGGCAGAACATGTTCAGCGTGGAGTCGCTGGGCTACGAGTGGGTCTTCACCGCCGGGATCATCGTCCTGGCCGTGTGCGTGTTCGCGTTCCTGCGCCGCCTCACCGAGTCCCCGTACGGCCGGTCGCTGCGCGCGATGCGGGACAACGACGTGGTGGCCGACTCGCTCGGCAAGAACCTGCTGTCGATGCGGACCGCCATGCTGGTGACCGGGGGAGCGGTGGCCGGGCTGTCCGGCGGGATCCTGGTGACCTACATCACGACGTGGTCGCCGGCGGAGTGGGGGTACGCGGAGACCGTCGTGCTGTTCGCCGCGGTCATCATTGGCGGGGCCGGGAACCAGTGGGGGGCGGTGCTGGGGGCCGTGCTGGTGCCTGTGGGATTTGAGGAGGTCACCAGGTACATACCGACGTCCAATAATCTGCCGCCGAACCTGATTCCGTCGCTGGAGTGGGTCGCTATTGGGGTCTTGATCATTGGGTTTTTGTGGTTCAGGCCACAAGGGGTGCTGCCTGAGCGCAAGCGGGTGATTGCTGTGGCGGCACCGGCCGCGCGGCGCGCCACGGGCTGGCAGAGCGATGCGACGCCGCCCTTGTCGGTGCCTGAGACGCGTGAAGTGGGCGGTGACGGGAGGCAACAAAACGCCAGTGGCACATCCCCGCGGCCGGTACCTCAGCCGACTGCCGGGGAGGGGGAGAGAGCGAGAGGGGATTCGGGGAGCCCTGGGTCCTTGACGTCGGCCGGAGTCGTGCTTGAAGCCGTCGGTCTTTCTCGGGAGTTCGGGGGAGTGCGGGCGGTGAATGATGTCTCGTTCACCGTTCGTCAAGGGACGCTCACCGGGCTGATCGGGCCTAATGGGGCAGGGAAGTCGACGTTGCTGGCGATGCTGGCCGGGACCTTGCCGGTTTCGTCCGGGAAAGTTGTCTACCTGGGCCAGGATGTGACCTCGGTTCCGGCGTTCCGGCGGGCGCGGATGGGGCTGGTCAGGACGTTTCAGCTGGCCAGTGAGTTCAAGCGGCTGACGGTGATGGAGAACCTGGTGTCGTCGGTGCAGCGGAACCGGGGGGATTCCTTTTTCGGGGCGATGGGGGGGCGCAGGTACTGGGGGGCCGATGAGGCCGCCGCGGTGGTGCGTGCCTCGGCGCTGCTGGAGCGGTTCGGGCTCGCGGACCACGCCAACAGTTATGCGGGGGATCTGTCCGGCGGGCAGCGGCGGCTGGTGGAGATCATGCGTGCGCTGATGGCCGAGCCCCGGATGCTGCTGCTCGACGAGCCCATGGCCGGGGTGCACCCACACCTGGCGCGGCGGATCGGCAACGAGCTTGTCGCGCTGTGCGCCGAGGGGATGACGATCCTCATGGTCGAGCACGAACTGGCGATCATGGATGAGTTCTGCGATCCGGTGGTGGTGATGGCGGAGGGCGCGGTGCTCGCCGAGGGCACCATGCAGCAACTCCGCGGCCGGCAGGAGGTCGTGGAGGCCTACCTTGTCGGCTGACGTCACGCTGCGAGGGCTGCCGCTGCGCGCCGAAGGGATCACGGCCGGGTACGGCGGCGACCCGGTGATCCGGGACATCACCGTCAGCGCCGACCCCGGCCAGGTGGTCTCGCTGGTCGGGCCCAACGGATCTGGCAAGAGCACGCTGCTCAAGAGCCTGGTCGGCATCGTGCGCGTCTCGTCGGGCACGGTGACCGTCGGCGGCAGGCAGGTCACCAACATGGCGCCGGAGGAGATCGCCCGCGCCGGAGTGGGGTACGTACCGCAGGTCGACGACGTGTTCGGCCCGCTGACCGTGCGGGAGAACCTGGAGATGGGCGGGTACCTGCTGCGGCGCGGCGAGGTGGCCGGCCGGATCGACAAGGTGCTCACGGTCTTCCCGCGGCTGGCCGGGATGGTCGGCCGTGGCGCCGCCAAGCTGAGCGGTGGCGAGCGGAAGATGCTCGCCATGGGGCGCGTGCTCATGCTCGACCCGGGGCTGTTCCTGCTCGACGAGCCGACCGCCAACCTCGCGCCCGCCATCGCCATCGCCCTGCTCGAAGAGCATGTGCGTGGCCTGGCCGCGGGCGGCGCGGCAGTGCTGATCGTGGAGCAGCGGGCCAAGGCGGTGCTGGCCATCTCCGACCACACCTACGTGCTGGGCGGCGGCGAAGTGCGGATGGAAGGGACGCCTGCGGAACTGTCGGTCAGCCCCGAGTTCGTCGAATCGTTCCTCGGCGGCCGCGCCCGCCCGGTCGGCTCGGCGGAAGGTTAGGGCGCGGGCTCAGGCACCCGCCCGGATACCCGCAGTGCGCCGCGAAGCGCTCTTATGCTCAACGGAACGCCCGTGGCCAGCGGGGACGCGCAGGATAGCGGCTCGCCGTCGGCCCCTGCGAAAAGCGCGCGATCCGCGCTCACTGTGACGCTGGCCGCCCGCCCGATTGCGACCTGGGCCATGCGGGTGTGCCTGCCCTGGCTGGCCATGAGCATCACCCGCACGAAGGAGAGTTTGGAGCCGTCGCGGACCGCGACCACATCAAGCAGGCCATCGCTGATATCGGCGTCCGGCGCGGCGGGCATGCCGCCGGCGAAGTAGGCGGAGTTGGCCACCACGACACAGAACCCGCCGAAGACGTTACCGGCGGGGGTGGCCGCATCCGTGGCCACCGTGAAGCTGGCCGGCTGCCACGCCAACAGGGCGCGCAGTCCGGCGATCTGGTAGGCCAGGCCGCGCGGTGGCAGGCGGCTGGCGGCGGCGATCCGCGCACCCTCCGACGGGATGCCCAGGTAGACACTGCCCGCCACCACCTGCTCCGGCCCGTCCCCCGCGCGGACACCGATCAGGTCCACCGCACGGCGCCCGCCGCGCAGCAGGACCGCGGCCGCCCGGGCCGGGTCGGCGGGGATGCCGAGCATGCGGGCGAAATCGTTGCCCCGGCCCGCCGGGATAATGCCGAGCACGCCGCCGGCGGCGGCCACCGCGGCGGCCATCCGGCCGACCGTGCCATCACCGCCCACCGCCACCACGATCTCGCCCCGGGCCGCGGCCTCGGCGGCCAGCGTGGCGGCATGGTCGAGGCTGGAGCTCTCCTCGACGCGGACGGTGTCACCAGCTGCCGAGAGCGGCCCGAGCACCGCGGGCATGCGGCGGATGCCCCGGCCGTGGCAGGCAGCCGGGTTCACCACGAAGCAGTACGTATCGCCGGTCACGTCGGTGCCTCCCTCGCCTGCATCCGCGATCATCCCGCGCCGCTGCGCGGCGCGCCAGAAGCCGCGGCCTTCGCAGTGCCTGCCGGGCGGCGCAGGAGGCGTACGATCGGATGCCATGTCGGGTGACGACGAGCCGGCCGAGGCTGGGCTGTCCCAGGTGAGCGGCCGTTTCCTGCAGGTGCAGACCACCACGGACTCACGCGCCGAGGCGGTGGAGCTTGCCCGCGGGGCGGTGCAGGCCCGCCTTGCCGCGTGTGCCCAAGTCAGCGGCCCGGTGGCCAGCACCTACTGGTGGGAGGGAACGCTGGAGCGCGCCGAGGAATGGCTGCTCACCCTCAAGCTGCCCACCAGCGGGTACCAGGCGCTCGCCGACTTCATCACCCGCAGCCACAGTTACGACGAGCCGGAGATCGTCGCGACGCCGATCGTGGCGGGCTCGGAGGGCTTCCTGAGCTGGATCGAGGAAGAGACGCTCAGGCCCTGACCGGCGCGGGGCTCCCCCGGGGCCGCCGTGACGGGCACTGCGTGGTCAGGTGGTGGTCCATTCGGTCAGGAAGCGTTCGCTGCCACGCTGACAGTCCAGGCGTATCGGCCCGGACGGGGGCGCGGGAAGGCTGAAGTAGCCGACCTCATCGGCGTCCACGGCCGCCTGCGGGCCGTCCGGGGTCACCAACGTGACCCGCGCCGGTCCGGGCGGTGTCAGCTGCCCTGCGATGCCGTCGTCGTCGATCTCGATCTCCACGCTCAGCCGCTCGCCGTGGAAGGCGAACACGCGTCGTGAGCCCTGTCCGGCGTCGCGCACCAAGGCGGCATCGCTCGCCGTCAGCTCGGTCTCCAGGCTGAGGATTTCCAGGTCGGCATCCACGGTCCGCCACGTGAACGCCGCCTGGGCGGCCCGGATCAATCTCTCGTCCACGGGTGGCTCCCGCAGCGCGGCACGTAGCTCGCGCAGGAGCTCATCATCGGTCCAGCGGGGCGAGCTCAAGCCGATCACCGCCCTTCTGATGCTCGGCGGCTGGCGGGGTGCCCAGGTACCTGCGCAGGGCACGAGTCTGCCGCAGCCGCGCCAGGCTGCGCCCAAGGGTGGGCCCGATACTGCCGGGTTTCATCTGCAGGAGCTCGGAGACGTTCTTGTACGGCTCGGCCAGGGCGTACAGCCGCAGCAGGGCCTGGTCTTCCTCGCTGAGCTCGGCAAGCCCGTCGCGAAGGGCCACCCGGAGCTCGGCCCGCATGGCCGCCGCCTCGATGTCATCGGCGCTGGGCTGCTTCGCGGCCTCGTCGGACTGCGGGTCCACCGGTATCGTCCGCCGCCTGCGCTCCAGCTGGCGGAGGCACTCGTGCATCGTGGTGCTGCGCAGCCAGCCTGGCAGGGCCTCCGGGTCGCGGAGGCTGTCGAGGTTCTCGACCAGCTTCAGCCAGACGGTCTGGTAGACGTCCTCGGCGTCCGCTGGAGTGAGACGGTAGCTTCGTATCACGGCCATCACCGGGTGGGCAAAGCGGCGAACCAGCTCATTCCATGCTGCCTGATCACCATCCGCGCTAGCCCGGACCAACCGGCCAACCTCCGGTCTGTCCCCCATGCCCACCATCCTCCTACCGACGAGGGGATTTGGCACAACGGGATTCCCGCGCCCCCGTCTATTCCTACAGATAGCGGCGGGAGGACGATGATACGGATCCGCTGAAACCGAGACATTAAATGCCCCTGAGTATCTGTACCGCCTGCCCGAAGCCAGGGATCGGCACACCTACCTGTAGCAACTGATCCAGCGCGGCACGCGGCGTCACGCCAGGAGCCTGGTACAGCCGGGCGATGGCGCCCGCGACCTGCGGGGCGGCGAACGAGGTGCCGCTCCAAATGGCGAACGGGTTCGGTGCTGGGAAGATGGTCGCGGCCGGGTCGACCTGCGGGCTCTCCTGGCCGGCGACGAAGGTGGAAAAGAGCCCCTGCCCGACGGTCGAGCAGGTCACCCAGAAGCCATGACTGGACCACGGCGAGGGGGTCATGTTGGGGTTCAGGCCGCCTACCGAGGTCACCTCGGGGAAGGCCGCTGGCCAGAACGGCCGTGTGTCGCCGCAGTTTCCCGCGGCCGCTACGATGATCGTCTTCTCGTCGGCTGGCTTGGCGGCGTCCAGCTCGGCGATGACCGTGAGTGCGGCCTGGAGCGCGACCGGGGGGAAGTCATCGTGCGTCTGGCAGCCGAGCGAGAGGTTGATGATCTGGTTGCCAGCCTTGACCGCATCGATCATCGCGCAGGCCACGTCGACCTCGCTGGCGACGCTGTCGGTGTCCACGACACGGTAGACGCTGATCTCGGCGTGCGGCGCGACCTGATCGATGATCCCGGCGACGAACGTGCCGTGCCCGGCGTCGAAATCGAGATACTGGTCAGGGCCGCTGACGGGGAACCTGTTCAGCGGGTCGATGTTCTGCGGCGTGCGCGGGATATCGGCGAGCAGGCCGTCGGTCCTGCGCTGGTCGGTGATTCCGGTGTCGATGACCGCCACCTTGGCCACCTTGGCCGGCCGGACCGCTGCCCGCGGCGCCAGCGCCAGCGTGGTGTCGCCGGGGCCCGGCAGCGGCGCGGGCGGATGCTTGTGCACCGGCGCAGTCGGCGTGATGTAGCTGAGGGATGCGGAATGACCCCGCAGCCGCAGATTCCTGGCGATGTCGGCGAGCACGTGGGCATCGAGGTGCTCGTCAGGTACCAGTCGCAGGACCCTGCCTTCCAGATCGGCGCAGTCCACCGGCGCGGCGCGCAGCCCGAGCGAGTCCAAGTATGGCTTGGCGGCGCTGTGAACACGGCCGTTCCATCTCACCCCTCCGGGGTAGCCGAGGTAGGACTCCGTCGTGATCAGCAGTTCCCCCCTGGCCATCAGGGTGTCGAAACCAACCTGGACCGGCAGGAAGTCGAACTCAACCACGCCTCTCCCACCCGCGCGGCGCTGCTCCAGGAGCCTGAGCAGCTCATGCCGTACCCAGGGCTGGAAGCGCACCTGTGCCAGTTGCTGCACCTCCCACTGCACGTCCTCCGGCGTGCCCCCAGGTGTGTCACCTTGCCAATCCGAAAAGTCACCGGGAAACGGAACGCCCCAATTTTGCTGGTCAGAAGCCATCTGGTTCACCGATCCTTTATGCATGGCAGGCAGTGTCGGCTCGGGGGAGGAGCCCTCTCCATCTAACACAGAGCCCGCAGAGGGGTTTGTGATACGTGCCGAACGGGTGTATCAGGATGTGGCGGCCAATCCGGACCTGTTCCGGCCGGTAGCCGAGGCGTTGGTCGCCGAGGCGAGACAGGCACGTCACCCGCAGGCACTTGCCCTGGCGTTGCGAGCACTGGCACTGGCGGAGCAATCCAGGCTCAACGACGCCACGGCGATCGTGCTGCTTGATGAGGCCTGCCGAATCGCCCGCCGCCACCATCTGCGGGCCACGCTCGCGGATCTGCTGATGAGCCGTGCCGCCGTCCAGCAGGAACTTGGCCGGTTCCCGGCGGCCCGCAGGGACCTGACCGCCGCCGCGGCGCTCGTCACCGGCCCGGCCGCGCTGGAACTGGACTTCAACCGCGCCGTCCTGCTGCAGAACAGCGGGCGGCTGGACGATGCCGCCGCGATCTATCACCGGCTGCTCGCCGACTCGGGCATCAGCACCTGGCGGCGCGCCGTCTGTGTGAACAACCTCGCCCTGATCGAGGCCGAGCAGGGCCGGTTCGGCTCGGCACTGCAGCGCCTCGGCGAGACGCCTGACGTCGCGGAGATCGGTCCCGCGCTCACCGCAACCCTCACCCAGACCCGGGCCTGGGTCACCATGAAGTCCGGGCGGTTCGCCGAAGGCCTGCGGATCTTCGAGGAGGCGGCGCGGGCCTACCAGGCCGCCGCACTCCCCCTGGGGGAGCACTACATCGAGTACGCCGACGCGCTGATGGAACTGCGGCTGCTGCCCGAGGCCACCAGAGCGGCGCGGCGGGCGGCGCGCGAGTTCGCCGACACCGGGATCCCGCTCATGGCGGCCGAGGCCCAGCTGCGCGTCGCGCAACTCACTCTGCTGGCCGGCGATCACGACGCGGCGGTCACCGCCGCGGCCGCGGCCGCGGCCGCCTTCGGGCGGCAAACCCGCGCGGCCTTCCGTGCCCGGGCGGTGGTCGTCGCCGCGGAGGCGCGCCTGGGAGCTGGCACCGGTGGCCTGGAGGAACTGCACCAGGCCGCCGTGGCAGCCCGGCTGCTCGCCAGCACTGGGTCCACCGCGGCGGCGGTGCAAGGCTTCCTGGTGGCCGGGCGGCTCGCGGCCGCACTCGACCGGCGCCGCCAGGCGCTCGCCGCCCTGGCCCGGGCCGGATCGCTGGCCCGCGGGGCAGGGGTGCTGGTCCGGCTCCGTGGCCAGGTCGCCGGCGCGCTCGCGGCCAGCCTGCGGCACCGCGACCGAGAGGCGCTGGCACACTGCCGCCACGGCCTCACCGATCTTGCCCGGCACCGCAACAGCCTGCCCTCGGTGGAGTTGCGCGCGCTCGCGTCGGGGCATGGCGCGGAACTGGGCCGGATCGGGCTGGAGGTGGTGGTCAGGAACGGTTCGCCGGCCCGGGTGCTGAACTGGATGGAGCGCGCCCGGGCCGCCGCCTTGCTGGCTGTCGAGCCGCCGGCGTTCGCGCCGATCAGTGCGGATATCGCCGCGCTGCGCGCGGCGGCGGCCGGGACGCAGGAGGGCGCGGGCCAGGGCCCGGCAGCGGCGCGCGCCGAACGGCCGGTGTCCGAGCAGGCGGTACTCGAAGAGCGGATCCGGCGCGCCACCTGGCGGGCTGGCCCCGTGGCAGAGGTCTCCGCGGCACCGGTTGCCGTCGGCGCGCTGCGTGACCGGCTGGCTGGGCGGATGCTTGTCGCGTACGGGCTGCTGGGGGATGAGCTGATCGCAGTGGTCATCGAATCGCGGCGCAGCCGGATCGCCCCGCTTGGGCCGCTGCGGCCGGTTCGGGAACAGGTGCGTGCGCTGCTGTTCGCGCTGCGCCGGCTCGCGCAGCCGGGGAATCCCGCCGCGCACGCCGCCGCCAGGGCCAGCGCCGAGCTGCGCCTGCGCCGGCTGACCGAAACGCTGCTGGCCCCGCTGAACGTGGGCGCGGGCGACGAGCTTGTGGTCATTCCCGTGCCCGGCCTTGACGGCGTCCCGTGGGCGGCGGTGCACGCCGGCCCCGTCGCCGTGGCACCGTCCGCGACCATCTGGGCGCGCACCGCGGCCGCGGCCCGCGCCGCGCCGTCCGCCGCCGATCCGGGCGATGCTGTGGCGCTCGTGGCCGGACCCGATCTGCCCGGGGCTGTTGAGGAGGTTGAGAAGCTGGCCCGCGTCTACGCGACCGCGCGCCGCCTGATGCCCCCTGCGAGCACCGCCGCCGCCGTGGCCGACGCCCTGGCGGGCGCCGATCTCGCCCACCTTGCCTGCCACGGCGTGCTGCGCGCGGACAACCCGATGTTCTCCTCCCTGCTGCTCAGCGATGGCCCGATGACGCTCCAGGAGATCTACGCGCGAGGGCTCGCGCCGCGGCGGCTCATCCTCGCGTCGTGCCAGTCCGGTTCCCAGGCCAGCTATGCCGGCGACGAGGTGCTCGGCTTCGTGGGTGCGCTTCTTGCCCGGGGTACCGCCGGCATCCTTGCCAGTGCGGCTGTGGTTCCGGACGTCCCGGCGGCGCGGCTGATGACCGCGGTGCACCACGGCCTGTCCCGCGGCACTACTCTCGCCCGCGCACTACATGAGGCACGCGAGGCAGCCGACACCGAGGATCCGGGCAGCTTCGTCAACTGGTGCACGTTCACCGCGCACGGCGCCGCTTAGCGCGAGAGAGCCGTGGGCGGGACGTTCCAGGAGGTGATCACGTGCTCGCCGTGCTCGGTGCCCAGCGTGCTCAGGGTCGCCGTTTTGAGCTGGAACAGGCGCCCATCCGCGGGCTCCAGCCGCAGCCAGCGGGCGGTCAGCACGCGCAGCAGGTGGCCGTGGGCGACGAGCACGACGTCGCCGTCGGCCAGCAGTGGGCTCACCCGTGCCAGCACCGCGTCGGCTCGCGCCCCCACCGCGGCGAGGGTCTCCCCCGGGTGGGCGGCGTCGCCGGGGATCACCCCGTCCCGCCACAGGTACCATCCAGGCCGCTCGGCCTGGATGTCAGCGGTGGTCCTGCCCTCGTACCCGCCGTAGTCCCACTCCTGCAGGTCCGGGTCCTCCTTGGCGCCGGTCAGCCCGGCCAGGGCCGCGGTCGCCACGGCGCGCCGGGCGGGGCTGGTGAACACCCCACCCACCGGCCGGGCCGCGAGAGCGGGCGCCAGGGCGGCGGCCGCCGCCTCACCGGCGGGAGTCAGCGGGAGATCGGTGCGCCCGGTGTGGCGCAACTGTTTGCTCCACTCCGTCTCCCCGTGCCGCAGCACGATCAGCTCGCCCACCGGTTGTGCCCGCTACGGGAGGGTGAGGATCTCGTGGCCGTCCGCGGTGACCAGGACCGTGTGCTCGAACTGCGCGGTCCGCTTGCCGTCCTTGGTCACCACGGTCCAGCCGTCCGGCCAGATGTCGTACTCGATCGTGCCCAGTGTGAGCATCGGCTCGATGGTGAACGTCATCCCCGGTTCCATGATCAGGCTGACCGCGGGGTCGTCGAAGTGCGGCACGATAAGGCCGGAGTGGAACGTGGTCCCGATCCCGTGCCCGGTGAAGTCACGGACCACTCCGTAGTGGAACCGGCGGGCATAGGACTCGATCACCCGGCCGATCGCGTTCAGCGGCCGACCCGGGGCCACCGCCCGGATGCCCCGCATCATCGCCTCGTGGGTCCGCTCCACCAGCAGCCGGGACTCCTCGTCCACCTCCCCGGCGAGGAACGTGGCGTTGGTGTCTCCGTGCACGCCGTTCAGGAACGCGGTGATGTCCACGTTGACGATGTCACCCTCGGCGATCACCGTGTCGTCGGGGATCCCATGGCAGATCACCTCGTTCAGCGAGGTGCACAGCGACTTGGGGAAGCCGCGGTAGCCGAGTGTGCTGGGGTAGGCGCCGTGGTCGCACAGGAACTCGTGCCCGATCCGGTCGAGTTCGTCCGTGGTCACCCCAGGCATGACATGCCGGCCCACCTCGGCCAGCGCCTGGGCCGCGAGTTTGCCCGCCGCCCGCATCCGCTCGATGGTCTGCGCATCCTTGACGTCTGGCTCCCCGGTCCTGGGGCGCGGGCGGCCCACATACTCCGGCCGCGGTATGTGCGCGGGCACCTGCCGCATAGGAGAAATCCGGCCGGGCTGGAGCAAGGTCGCCATGGTCTGCGAGTCTAATCGTCATGGACTCCGAACACCGCTGGTGGTATTGCCTCCGGCATCACACTGTGGAACCCGAAGAAGGCTGCCCGGCCAAGGACCGGCTCGGGCCGTATGCCACCCAGGAGGAGGCGGCCAGGGCGCTGGAGACGGTGCGCCGCCGCAACGAGGAGTGGGATGCCCAAAACGGAGACTGAGCACGGCGGCTGAGTCACACCTGCGCAGGCCGGTATCGTGAAAGCGGCGCCGGAACTGACCGAAGGGGGCCGCGCGTGGCCGATCGTGGCAGCGAGACCGGCCTGCCCACGGCGGCGAAGGCTCGGATGGCCGAAATCAGGGACAGCGGCACCTGGGGCTCGGCGCTCTCGACGGCCGAGTTCGCGGCGATCCGCAGCACCGGCTTCGAGCCGGTCGGCCAGGTTCTCGGCGCGGCCGTCTACAACGTCGGCTACACCGGCGGGTTCTCCTGCCCCGGGGCCTGGTCCGGATTCGGCGGGCGCTTCGGCGGCCCCGCGGTGGGGATCACTACGGTGTCCGGTGACGGCAACTTCGCCTCGTTCGCCCCCATGGTGGCAACGCTGTACCAGGCGCGGCGTGACGCGATCGACCGGATGACGGCGGAATGCGCCGCGCTCGGCGGCCACGGCGTCGTCGGCGTCGCCCTTAGCATCGGGGCCTTTCCGGCCGGCGGCCTGGAGTTCAAGGCGCTCGGCACCGCGGTCCGCGGGCCGGGCCCGCCGCTGGCGCGGCCGTTCACCTCCGACCTGTCCGGCCAGGACTTCGCCAAGCTGTTCATGGACGGCTGGATGCCCGCGGGCCTGGTGCTCGGCATCTCGGTCGGGGCCCGCCATGACGACTGGCTCACCGTGACCCAGACCCGCTGGGGGGCGGGGAACACCGAAGTCCATGGCTATACCGAGGTGGTGGCCGACACCCGCCACGACGCACGTGAGCAGCTCGAGAAGGACGTGGCGCGGCTTGGCGCCGACGGCGTGGTCGTGACCACGGTAACCACCAAGGTGCGGGATCGTGACTGCCCGGCCGCCGAAGGCAGGCGTGACCACATCGTCGAGGCCACCCTCATCGGTACCGCTATCGCTCGCTTCCACGCCCGGTCGCGCGCCGCGGAGCGGCCCAGCCTGGCGATCCTGTCTTTGGACCCGAAGCGCCGCCAGGCCGCCCGGGTCCAGCTGGGCCCCTGAAACGGGCGCGGTCCACGATGTTGATCCGAGGAGAACGATGACCGACCAGACCTCCACCGAGCTGAGCGCGGCCGGAGTCCCCCATGATGCGCTGGCACGCTTGGCGGAGCTGACGCCGGGTAAGCCCGGTGCCATCTTCACCTCGGACCTGTCCGTCAACGAGTTCCTGCTCGTCCGGGAGGCTGGGTTCCGCCCGCTCGGGCTGGTGCTCGGCAGCTCCATCTACCACGTGGGGCTGCAGTTCGGCCGGTGGGGCAAGAACCAGGAACTGGACGTGCTGTCCCAGGCCATGTACCACGCGCGCGAGCTGGCCATGGGCCGGATGGAAGCCGAAGCGGATGCGCTGGGCGCGGACGGCATCGTCGGGGTCCGCCTCGATGTGGAGCTGAAGGAGTTCGGCGCCGACATCGCGGAGTTCATCGCGATCGGCACCGCGGTCAAGGCCGAGGAAGGCGCGGGTGGCGGAGGCGTCGCCAACTGGCGCAACAACAAGAACCAGCCGTTCACCTCCGACCTGTCCGGTCAGGACTTCTGGACCCTGATCCGCGCCGGGTACGCGCCGCTTGGCATGGTGATGGGCACCTGCGTGTACCACATCGCGCACCAGCGCCTCGGCGGTGTGCTCGGCAACATCGGCAAGAACGTCGAGCTCGAGCAGTTCACCCAGGCCCTGTACGACGCGCGTGAGCTGGCGATGAGCCGGATGCAGGCCGAGGCGGAGGAGTACCACGCGGAGGGGATCGTCGGGGTGCAGCTTCGCCAGCACAGCCACACCTGGGGCTCGCACACCACCGAGTTCTTCGCGATCGGCACCGCGGTGCGGCCGTTGCGCGAGGACCACGTCATCGAGCGCCCCACGATGGTTCTCAGCCTGGACAGCTGAGCAGTACCTCAGCCCCGGACGGCGGGCGGGCCGTTGTCCTCGCCGGTTCCGTTGCCGGTGGCGTCGCTGATGGCGCCCGGCCCGGGGCCGCCAATGTATCCCTGGGTGCCGGGCTCCACCGGTGTGCGCTTGGCCTTGACCGGCTTGCGCCGGACCTCGACGCCGCCCATCAGGGCGAACCCGAGTACGCGCACCTGCGGTGCGCCGGCCACCCCGGGCCCGCTGGCGTTGTGGTCGAACCCGCCCATGAAGGCCA
>Ga0070710_10000525_pt1 | contig 18028 bp, 18 predicted proteins | sample LARL52metaG_FD_65454 | JGI IMG/M metagenome (GOLD analysis project Ga0070710, IMG submission 65454) | Corn, switchgrass and miscanthus rhizosphere microbial communities from Kellogg Biological Station, Michigan, USA - LAR L5-2 metaG | ecosystem: Host-associated > Plants > Roots > Rhizosphere ... | reverse complement strand
CCTCAGCCCGACCGACGCCTACCTATCCTATCGCCCTGCGAAAATCTCGTGAACCTAACACGAGTAGAGCCGATCAAGAGGAGGGAGAAGCTTCCGGCGAAAAGTTACCCGAACCGCTTGGATTCGCCTTCTAATTTGGCGGCGAGCTATCCATAGCCACATGAACACGCGAATGCCGCAAGCTTGCCACCCGCGGGTGCCCAAGTCCCCCCTCGGACACTGGCTTTATCCCTACCAACGGGCCGGATGCTCGCATCGAGCATCCGGCCCGTTGCGTTGTAGACGATTTCTACGTTCAGCGCCTCATACAGTCTTTGCAGCTCGTCGGGGTCAGCCTGCCTGATTACCTTCTTCACGTCGCCGAGCGAATCAATCATGGCGTTGTGCGTGCCGAAAATTACGTCCGTACAGGTCAAGCGGCATGCCGATACTCGTGGAGGACTCCACCGAGACGGTCCCGTCGGAGTACCGCGAGGCGTTCGATCCGGTCAGGTCCAAGGGGTTGGAGTCGGGCTCGCAAGGGTGCTGCGGCGGCGAGGGATCGGTGGGTGCGGTGCTGGTTGTAGTGCTGCTCGTACGCTTGCAGCGCGTGCCGGAGATGGGCCTCGTTCCAGATCAGTGTGCGATCCAGGAGCTCGCCGCGCAACGTCTTGACCCAGCGTTCCATGATCGCGTTCATGCGGGGCACCCGGACGCCCGTCAGGATCGTCGCAATCCGGCGCCGCCGAGGATCCCGTCGATCAGTGCGGGGTACTTGCCGTCGCGGTCGCGAATGAGGAACCTGATCCGCGCGACGTATCCGGTGTCCTCGAGGTCCATGAGCAAGTTGCGGATCGCCTGCGTGACCCAGGCATGGGTCGGGTGCGCGGTCGTGCCGACTATCCATACACGTCGGCTGGCGTGGTGGATGACGGCGAGAACGTACTGGCGCCGCCCGGTCAGCGTGACCGTCTCGACGAAGTCCATCGCCAGGATCGCCTCCGCCTGCGAACGCAAGAAGCCAGCCCAGGTAACGGTCGTTCGGCGAGGGGCAGGATGCCGGGTGGAGCAATTGCTCGGGGTGAGGTTGCTGAGCCCGGATGAGCGGCTGTTGTGTAGCTCCCGCAGCCGGTCCGCGGGCGTCGATCGCTTCCATCCGAAGCGCTTACAGGGACGGGAAGTATGCCTCGAACCTGTTCCAGTCGCTGACGTGGGCGACGGCCGCGACCGGGTCGACGGCGAGGACCGCGCGTGCGCGTGCCAGGAACTCGATCTCTGGGGCCTCGGTGTTCTCCAGTGCGGCGACCACGGCCGCGATGTTGTCGTCGAAGGCGCGCAGTACGGCGACCGCGTAGGTCAGGTAGGCGCGGAACTGCTCCTGCACCAGGAGGAGGTCGCCTGGGGCGTCGTCGGGCAGCGGGTCGTACCGGTACTGCCGTAGCGCGTCGGCGGTGGGGGCGAGCCGGCTGGCGTTGACGATCTGCTGGCGCAGGCGGATGGCGTGGCGGTCGAAGCGGTCGGCCAGGCGTGCGGACAGGCCCTCCGTCACGGCGGTGAGGTCGCTGTGGACGATGGCGCGGGTCAGCTTGGAGAGGTCTCCCGTGGTGTTGGGCTCATGGTGGTGACGGAGCTCCCGGACCGTGCGGTTCAGCTCGCGGGGCAGTCCTCCGGACATCACGTGGCACAGCCACACGAACGGCTCGGGCAGCCGCGCCGCTCGTTGCACCAGCAGGCGCCTCGTGTCGGCCAGTTCGAACCGAGGCACACCGACCACGGTGTCGAAGGCCGAGTCGAACGCGGTCCGCACGGCCAGTGTGCGCCGCGAGTACGTCGCCAGCGCGTCGTCCGACACGGCGACGAGGAAGAAACACCCGTCGACCCCGAAGACCGCCTTGATGTCGTTGAGGAAGCGCTCCGCCTCCTCCGCCGTGGAGATCTTGTCGACCTCGTCGATGCACAACACGACCCGCGCACCGCGCGGATGCGACGTGAGGAACGTCAGAAACGCCTGGAACTCGCTCACGAGCTCGGGAAAAGTCTTGATCTGCGCGGCCCGCGCCAACGCCCGCGAACCACCGAACTCGGCCACTGCCGGCGGCTTCACGTTCAACGTGTGAGTGAGCGTGGAGGTCTCGACGAACCGCAGACTGTCGAGCCGCCGCCGGGCCTCCGCGACCACCTCGTTCTCCTTGTGCCGCCGCGCCCGCGCAGACCTCGCCCACAGGACGAGCAGCGGCACCACCGCGACTACGCCGCCAACGACCATCGTCAGCAGCCGCCAGTTCTGCGGCATCCACTTGACGGCGTGCATGATCCGCTCCGACTGCCACGCACCAATGCCCGCCAACGCACCGACCGCGGACGCGAGGATCCACGGCCACTTCCGGGAGCGTGACTCCTGCGGCGCTTCTACGCCTGTCTCCATGTCGATCACGCGAGTGCACAGCGTCGCGTACAGATAGGACAGGAACTCGCGGGCCACGTAGTTGGTCGGCGCCGACACCACGAGCCCGCGGTCGTGCTGGCGTTCCCCGAGCCGGAGCTCTCCGAACAGCTTCAGCACTGTGCTCTTCCCCGCCCCGCGTGGACCGCTGATGCCGATCGCGCCGTGGCGCATGCCCTCCTCCAGCATGGTGGCGAGGCGGCGGCTGGTCTCCGTGGGCACGTACTGGGTTACATCGGAGACGTTGCCCAGTTTGCGCACGTCCGCGCTTCGAGAGAGCACTGTGGAGTACGAGCGTCTTCCCACTGCTGCCAGACGGGTTGCCACCAGGGGGCGGACTCCGCGTTCGACCAGGGCGTCGACCCAGGCGCGGTGCGCGGCCGCGGCGTCCGACCGCGCCTTCCGAGCCCGCGGCTCCGTGTCGGCGGGCCACCAGCTGGGGTCGTCCGACATCAGGCCTAAGGTCCGGCGACGGAACTTCGCGGTCATGGCGAACACGAGGGCACCGGTTAAGCCGGTGACAACGCCGACGAGGAGGACTTCTGCGGGTAGCGACAAGCGGGAGCTGACCCCTCGCCCAAGTGACCACGCGAGGCCCGCCGTCACGATCAGTTCAGCCGCATTCGCGCCGTACCACACCAAATTGTGAAACCGACGAGTCGCTGTGCGGCCCCCCATCCATTTCAGAACCCACCACAGGAAGGAAGCACAACCCACGAGAACGACGACCGACCAGATCGACTGTCTCGGATCCGGGAGAAGAAGCGCCACGGTCGCGAACGCAACGAGAAGCCATCCGCCGTACCCCGCCAATTCTGTCCCGTGGGCCACGAACTCGGCTTTGTCCAGCGGCAGACGAAGGAGCGCGCGGGCGTAGGACTCCTTGGCCATGAGGTACATGTGCCGTGCAGCCGATGCCGACGCCACGATCACACCGGTGTGCGCCACGATCTCGTCGGTGACTTTGGCCAGAAAACGACTGTACGCCTTGTCATCCATGAAACCGCGAACGTCGAGTCGCCGACATGTCAGCTCCGCCAGCTGGTGCCGCAGCGCAGACACCTGCGCCGCCGCGGAAACGTTGCTGTGCGCAGCGAGCTGTTCGAAACGCACGTCCGCCAGCGCCGCACTCACCGAGGCGCTGCGAAAGTGATACATGCCGCCTTCGCGGCGTACCAACGCGGACGTGTTCTCCAGGGTTTCGACTGCATTATGAACACGCCATCGCTCCGGGAACAACCACACCATCATGTACAGAACCGATGCCGATCCCGATACCGAGAGAATGCCAGCCGCCAGGACGGGCCCACCCTGCGTGCTGGACAGGTATCCCGGAGACAGGACGTTGACCAAGCCCCCGATCGCGATGAGGTGGACGAACAAGCGCAGTACGGCGAACACTCGATCACGCTTGAGCACCTGCACCGGGGGATCCATTCGGCTCTCGTCAGGTATCCCTGTGATTCCCCGCAACCACACCGACAACATCCCGATGCCGAAGAGCACCAACAGAAGCGCCGGAATAGGACTCGACTGGGGGAGAAAGCCCGAGCCAGCCGCCAGCAGCCCGACGGCACCGATTCCGGTCAATCTGGAACCGAGCATGTCCATGCGGATCTCGACGGGAGGTCGTGGGCGGGCGAGCCATCCCAGCGACAGGGCCGTCAGTAGCGCCACCGCCACGCCCACCATCCATCTTGGCTCGATGCGCTGGCCCACGAGCAGCTCTGCCTTCGTCAGAACCGCGTCGTTCAGCTGGATTCCCATCGCTACCGCGACCGACGCGATCGCGGCCCAGACGAGATAGAGGCACGGAGTGCCGGCCAGCCTCCACCATGCGACCCCGCCGTTCTCCAGAGTCGCCGAAAGCCCGACGAGACGTTTCAAGTCGCGTTGCACCACGGGCACCGAGTCGTTCAGCAGGTGCTCGCCGATCGAAACCTCGTCCGGAAAGACCGTTCTATCGGTCAACGCTGACGGATCGCTGGTTCCTTGAGAATGCGCCTGCTCGAATAAGAACCGGTTGACGGGGTCTTTGAGTGCGATCGCAACAGGTGCCGCAGGATCGTCATGAACCGCTTGAGCCACAGACGGCCAGCGCGCCAGGGTGGCGTGCAGCGGCGGTATTTCGAGGCGCATGGTCGGGACGCGGTCGTCGAGTGATATCGGCCTGCTCGTGAGCAGAACCGGAAAGGGCAGAGCCACGACCTCGTCCTGGAACTCTGGGCGGAGGTCGGGTGCCAGCTCGTCGATCCCGTCCAGGACGGGGTGCACGAGGCCTGCGTCGACCACGGCCTTGGCAGCGCCGGAACTGAGGCCGCGGTGCTGGCTGAGCTGGGAGATCAGCCACCCTCGCACCGGCGTGCCCGCTCGCCACGTCCCGAGGTCGAATCGGACAGCAACCGGATCACCCGATTGACGCCGCCGCTTTCTCTCAGCCTCGTATGCCTCTGCAAGAGCCGTCTTGCCAGCACCGGCATCACCGACCACGACCAGGGAGCGCGCCGACAGGGAGACGATGTCGGAAAGGGACGGGGTGAAGGGAGCGAACTCCACGTCGGAACCGACGCGGGCTGCCAGCTCGTCGGCCTGTTCCGATACCACCCAGGACGAATCTGGCATGGGGCGACGCCTTTCGGTCCACCGAACGACGGCGCGAGTCGTGCCGTCCTGGTGGACATTCGACCTGCGCGTCGCGTTCGTTAGCGGGTGGCAGCCGGGTCAGGACATTTCGGTGAGAATCTTCTCGATCCGCCTGCTCGGGTCGCGGGCTTCGCTGCTGGCGCCGCCGTCTCGGCTCGCTGCCACTGGTTGGTGTAGGAAGCGCGGTGACCCGGCAGGCGTGCTGGCGGTGCCATCGAGTGCGGTCGTGAGGTCTTTGGATATCTCCACGATGCACTTCGTCATGTCTGGGGCGCGGGAGGCGGGCGGGATGGGGCTGTCACGAACTCGTGCGCGTCGGGCTCGTGGGCGGCGGTGCTCGCGCGGAACAGGCGCGGGTGTCGCACCAGCCGCCGCAGAGCAGTTCGCCGATGTCGGTGGCCTGGCCGAGCGCGGTGATCTGAAGCCGCGATCGTCGGCCGGAGGCGTCTGGGACGCTGCTGAACGCGTGACGTATCCCGTGTTGTGTGATCGCTCGCTGTTACTGCTACGCTCCCGATCATGACTTCCTGTATTCAGATGAATACGGGATCAGTCCCGGGTTTGCGTGTTGGAGTTCTTCTTCCAGATCCACGACCCGTCGACCCGCGACCGCCAGGGCAACGACATCGGCGCCAGCTACCGGTCGGCGATCTTCTACACCGATGACGCGCAGAAGCAGGTGGCGGAGGCGACCATCGCCGACGTCGACGCCTCCGGCAAGTGGCCGGGCAAGGTCGTCACCGAGGTCACCCAGGCGACCGAGTTCTGGGAGGCCGAGCCGGAGCACCAGGACTACCTGGAGCGTTACCCGAACGGCTACACGTGCCACTACGTGAGGCCGGAGTGGCAGCTCGGCGAGAGGTAGGGACCGCCGGAGTACACGTCTCGCCCGCACACGCCTTCGAGCGCCGTCCGCCGGAGGGCCCTCGTCCCGATCCGGGACCGTGGCGCGCGGATCCTGAAGGCCTTGCGCTCCACAGCCCGCTGCCCGAGCTCAAGGCCTCAGACCATGTCGTCATGCCCGCCGACGCGTTCGGTCTCCACCGCTTCATCCCCGTCGACTTGTGACGTGACCGTTGCCGACCGCGCCTCGATGACCTCTCCCAGGTAGCGCAGGACGACGGCCACGGCGGCGGCGACCGGCACGGAGAAGAACGCGCCCGCGATGCCGTACAGCGACGTGCCCGCCGTCACGACCAGCAGCACGACCGCCGCGTGCAGGCGCAGGCTGCGCGACTGCAGGATGGGCTGCAGCACGTTGCCCTCGACCTGCTGCACCACGATCACGATGACGAGCATGATGACCGCCGTGGTCAGCCCGTTGCTGACCAGCGCCACCAGCACGGCCAGCGCCCCGGCGACGAACGCGCCGACGATCGGGATGAAGCCGCCGAGGAACGTCAGCGCGGCCAGCGGGACCGCGAGCGGCACCCCGAGGATCACCAGGCCGAGCCCGATGAACACCGCGTCGATCAGCGACACGATCGCCTGGCTGCGGATGAACGAGCCGAGCGTCACCCAGATCCGCTCCAGCACCGTCGTGACGTGCCCGCCCGCGCGCTCACCGATCAGCCCTCGCAGCCACGGCGTGAACCGCATGCCGTCCTTGACGAAGAAGAACGCCAGCAACAGCGCCACCAGCCCGGTCACCACCCCGGACGTCACCGCGCCCGCGCCGGTCAGCAGCCCGCTCGCGATCGACCCGATGCTCGACCTGACCTGGTCCACGCCCTGGGCGACGAGCCGGTCGAGGTCGGTGTCGCGCAGGTTGAGCGGCGGCCCCGCGGCCCAGCCCTGCAGCTGCGTCAGGGCGTCCTGCGCGCTCTCCGCGATCTCCGGCACCCCGGACGCGATCGACGACGAGATCGCCGCGATCACCCCCACCAGCAACGCCAGCCCGACGACCAGCACGATCGTCGCCGCCAGCGCCGAGTTCAGCCCCTTCGACATCAGCCACCGGGCAGGCGGCCACAGCACCGTGGTGAGCAGCAACCCCAGCAGCACGGGCATCACGACCACCCACAGCTGCCCGACCAGCCACAGGACCATCCAGCAGCCGAGCGCGGCCAGCGCCACCCGCAGGCTCCACCGCGCGAGCCAGCTCACGCCGTGCCCGATCGCCTCACCCTTGTCCGTCCACCTGCGATCCCGTTCCACGCCGCACAGTCTGTCGTGATCGACTCCGGACGGACGGCCCGACATGCCGCCCTTCCTCCACGACGCCCGTCAGCGCAGGCCGGCGGCGCAGTCCAGCACCGACGTCCGCGCGGGACGGGGCTGCCAGCCGAGCACGCGCGCCGCCTTGCCGTGCGAGTGGTGTAGGAGCGGCCGAGCATCGGCACGAGCGGCCGGAGTTCCTTGCTCACCAGCGAGAACGCCCGCAGCAGGAAGTCCGGCAGCTGACGGGCCGGCAGGTCCAGCGTCCGCGCCACGTCGGCCATCCACATGAACTCGCTGACCGCGATGAACCGCTCTCCCGCCGCGTCCGGCACAGTCATCGCCCGGAGGTGCAGGTCGGCCACGTCGCGGATGTCGACGATGTTGAGGCCCACGCGCGGCACGCCCGGCATGCCGTCGAGCAGCCGGCCCACCACCCGCACCGAGCCCAGGTTGTCCGTCGAGTGCACCGGACCCAGCACGGCGCCCGGCAGCACGGTCGCGAACGAGGTTTCCTTGTCGCGCATGAACTCCCACGCGGCCCGTTCGGCCTGCACCTTGGAACGCCGGTACTCGTCGAGCTGCTGGCCGCCGAGGTCCGTCCACACCGTCTCGTCGAACGAACCGGTCGAGCCCGGCGGCGGGGTCGCGGCGGCGCACGAGGACGTCATGACCACCCGTTCGACGCCCGCCTCCACCGCGTGCCGCAGCACCCGCAGCGTGCCGTCGCGTGCCGGGCCGATCAGGTCGTCGTCGCCGCTCAACGGTGACGCGACGTGCAGCACGTACCGCACGCCCTTCATCGCCTCGGCCCAGCCGTCGCCGCTCGGCCAGACCGACCCGAGCGTGCGGCGCAACGAGCGGATCAACGCCGAACTCGCCCGGCTCGCCACCACCGCGATGCGGTTGCTCTACGGTGACGAGCCGACCGACGACCAGAGGGCCGCGTGGTTCCTCGCGAGCGACGTCGGCCCGGTGATCGCGGGCCTGCGGCACCTGACCGACGACGAGCTGCGCGAGGTGCTGAGGCGGCTGTGCCTGCGGGTCCTGCGGGTGTGAGAGCCGCTACGGGTGCATCTTGCGGCTGCTCCGCCCGACGCTCCACCACCAGATGCCGGCGCCGACCACCGCCATCACGGCCAGGCCGATCAGGCCGTCCGGGAAGCCACCGCCGTCCTTCTGCTGCTGGGCCGTGTTCTGCGGGATGACCCGCGGCGTGCGCGCGGGGGTGGGAGCGGCGGACGAGGAAGGTTGCGCGACCAGTGCCAACGGGATCGCGTCGGTGTCGCTGAAGTCGACCAGCCCGGTGGCCTCCAGCACCGTCATGTGGTCGAGCACGGTGTCCATGCAGACCTTGGCGTAGTCGCGGATCGCGGTGTTGCGCGTGCCGGTGCGCACGGTGGCGAGGAACTTGTAGACCACGCCGTGCGCCGCGCGCAGCCGGTTCGCGAAGACCTTGTCGAACTCGGTGCTGCGCGCGGGCGCGGCCTGCATCTCGTTCAGCCAGCCCTGCTGGGACTCGTTGGGCTGGGTGGGCAACGTGACGTTGAATGTCCGCGCGAGGTCCGCGGTCCGCCGGTCCAGGTCGGCGTGCCCCTCGATCAGGTGACGACCGGCCTCCTGCACCTTCGGGTTGGCCGACTTCTCCAGCGCCATCCGGCCGGCGGGACCCTCCCACAGCCCGGCGAGGGTCACCTTCTGGAGCAGGTCGCGCCCGGCGGGCCCCATCGGGCCGAACGGGGTCGGGACGTAGTCGGGACCGAGGTTCGGCCCCGGATCCGACTGAGCGGACGCGGGTGGCGCACCGACCAGCAAGACCAGCAGGGTGATCAGCAGTATCCGCATGCCGGGAGGTACGGACGGAGCGGGGCGCGCCGACCGTTGCACAGTGCAATGGTTATCAGTTCGTTACCGACTCCGGCCCTGCCAGACTGGTGGCGTGAGCGATGTAGACGAGCTGACCGACGCGGTCCTCACCGCGTCCCGCCTGCTGATCGCCGTGTCCGCACGGTCACTGGCGGCCGTCGAGGAGACGCTCACGCTGCCGCAGCTGCGCCTGCTGGTACTGCTCGACAGCCGCGGCCCGATGAAGCTCACCGCGCTCGCCGACCTGCTGGAGGTCAACCCGTCGACCGCGAAGCGCATGATCGACCGGTTGATCACCTCCGGCATGGCCGACCGCGAGCCGAACCCCGCGACGAAACGCGAGGTCGTGGTGATCGCGAGCGAGGAGGGCCGCCGGGTCGTGGGCGAGGTGATGGCCCGCCGGCGCACCGAGATCAGCACGATCGTGGCGCGCATGCCGGAGCACCTGCGGCACGGCCTGGTCGAGGCGCTGACCGCGTTCACCGAGGCCGGTGGCGAACCGCGCTGGTCCGCCCGCGACCGTGCGGACGCCGGCTGACTCAGCCCTCCGCGCGCTTCCTGAACGCCTCGAACACCTCGGGCCAGCCGCCCGAGTTGTCCTCGTGCGCCTTGACCCGCAGCTCCTCCGGCCCGGCCAGCGACGCGAACCCGCTCTCCACGACCCGCAGCCGCGTGCCGGAACCCTCCGGCGTGAGGGTGAACTCGACCAGCGTGGTGTTGTCCCCGGTCAGCTCCTGACCACCGAACGCGCTGGCCCAGCGGTACGCCACGTAGCTCTGCGGCGTCACGGTCTCGACCCGCACCGGGAAGTCGCCGTACGTGTCGTTCTTGCACCACGTCGTCTCACCCTCGACCGCCGTGCCCGACGGCGACGAGGCCACCCACCACCCCGGCTCGGTCACCAGCTGCCAGACCCGCTCGGGGGCCGCCTCGATCAGGGTCTCGCGTTCGATCCGGTCCACGGTCACGACAAACTCCCCACATCCGCCAACAAGTGCAACCCCAGAGTTGCACATCCCCCGAAGATGTGCAACTCCAGGGTTGCGGGTTCCGGTTGCGTTTTCAGGGCCGGGCGCCGAGCGAGCCCACGATCGCCGTGGTCACCGCGGAGGACTGGCGGACCGTCCCCTTCTTCAGGCCGCCCTTGTCCCCGGCCTGATCCTCGGCGACGACCTCCCTGGTGCCGATGAAGTCACCGTTGGCCGGGTCGATGATGATCTCGGCGAAGTCGTCGTAGTACCTCTTGCCGAGTGCGACCCCCTCCTTGCCGTCGAGGTTCGCCCGCTTGTCGGTCACGACCAGTCCGGGCAACAGGGCGAGCGCGCGGAAGATCGTCGCGCGCACCTCGGCGGGGTACTGGCCCGACCGCAGCGCTTCGCGCGCCTCCGCGAACGCGCCCGCGTCGTCGGCGTGACCCGCCTCCCGGAGCTTCGCGAGCATGTCCTTCGGGTCCTTCGGCAGCGCGGCGACGAACTCGGGAGTCGGGTTGCTGAACGAGCCGACGGTGCAGCGGTCCGGATACCCCTCGGCGAAGTAGGAGTACATGCCGCACTTGGCGACGAACTCCTGGCCGTCCTTGAACGGACCGCTGTCCGGCTTGCCCTCGCCCTCGTGGCCTGGCAGCCACTTCACCGCGCCGATGTGGAACGTCAGCTTCCACTCGTCGCGGCGGTCCGCCGGGATCCACTGCTCGTTCGCCATGTCGGTGCGGTACGCCTTGTCGGAGCCGTACTCCACGGTGATGCCGTCGAAGCGGGTTCGCACGTATCGGTACTGGCCAGGGGCGACGGGGCGTTCGACGACGCGCGCGGCGAGGTCGGCCGCCCTGGTGAGCTCCTCGGCCGCGGTCGCCGCGGTGCCGCTGTCGCCGGTGGTCAGCACGCCCAGGCCACCGGCGGTGAGCACGCCCACCGCGGCAGCGGCGGCGAGCCAGCGGACCCGGCGGCGCGACCCGGCGTGGTGCGGACGGTCTTCCGCAGGCCGCTCTGCACGGTCCCGCAAAGCCGCGGCCAGCGCGTTCCTGCCGGCGGTGGCGTCGAACTGGACGGGCTCGTCGGCGGCACGGGCCAGCGCGGCGTCGAGCACTCGGTCGAGGGTCTGGGGGTTGGTCGGCTCAGACATGGCTGTCCTCGGAGAAGTCGTGGTCGGTCGCGGCGAGACGGGTGCGCAGCCGGGCGCGGGCGCGGTGCAACCTGGTGCGCACGGTGGCCACCGGGACGTCGAGCGCCACCGCGATCTCGGCAGGCGTGAAGTCGGCCCACGCGTTCAGCAGCAGCGCCTCGCGTTCCTCGACGCGCAGTTCGGCGAGCCAGCCGGTGAGCGGCCCGGCGAGCACGTCGGCGTCGGCCGCGGCGCTCGCCCGGTCGCCGATGTCGGCCTCGTCGGTGCGGGCCATGTGGGCTTTGCTCCACGCACGCAGCTTGCGTTCCTCCGCGCGCACATGGCCGCGCAACAGGTTCGTCGCCACGCCGTAGAGCCATGCGCGCACGGCATCGGGTTCGTAGGTCTGCCCTGCCCGCTGGTCCCACAGCACGAGGAAGGCCTCGGAGACCACGTCCTGCGCGGTGTCGGCACCGACGCGCCTGGCCACGTAGCGGTGCAACCGCTCGGCCGTCGACTCGTACAACGTCAGCAGCGCGGCCTCGTCCAGCACGGCAGGCGCCTCTCGGGGTGTCAGCGCCACAGGCGCCACGTCACTTCGCACACCCCTACCTGGCCGCAGGCCCCAGGAGCGTTCCCGCCGTGTGCTCACCGCCACATCGTGCGGCCGGAGATCAGATCTCGCCGGGGAACGGGTGCCGGGCCGCGAACTCGGGCGCGGTCATCCCGAACACCACCACGTCGTGATGACGCCCCGCGAAGAACTCGTGGTCGCGCAGCCTGCCCTCCTCCGTGAAGCCGAGGCTGCGCTGCAGCGCCATCGACGGTTCGTTGAACGCCCAGACGTTCGCCTCGCACTTGTGGAACCGCCGCTCGCCGAACATGAACGTCAGCAGCAGCCGCACCGCCTCCGACGCGTACCCGCGCCGGTGGAACTCCCTGCCGAGCGCGACGCCGTAGCAGAACCGCCCGGCCCGCTGGTCGGCCCAGTGGGTGCCGATCGTCCCGACGAGCCTGCCGTCCTCGACCGACTCGATCGCCAGCTGGAACTGGTCCTGCTCCACCTTCTTGAGCGCGGCCTTCTCGGCCCACTCGCGCAACCGGGCGGCCGACCACGGCGGGTGGATCATGTCGGCTGCCCGCTGCGTCACCGAGTCCTCGTCGAACTTCCGGAACGACTCCCAGTCCTCCGGTTCGACGGCACGCAGCCGGACGCGTTCTCCTGCCCAGACAGAGGTCACTCCAAGATCAAACGACCACCCGATCGTGTCCGGCAACCGGATTACTACTATCTGGCCGATGACCGCCTACGACGATCTTGAGCTCGACACGACGGTGCTGCCGGAGCGCCAGCAGAGGATCCTGGTCGCCATCCGCGACTGGGTGGTCGAGCACGGCTACTCCCCCAGCACTCGCGAGATCGGCGACGCGGTCGGCCTGAAGTCCTCCTCCAGCGTCTCGAAGCACCTGTCGGCGTTGGAGGACAAGGGCTTCCTCAAGCGCGGCGCCTCCGTGACGCGGCCGATGGACGTGCGGGTCTTCCTGCACGAGACGACGTCGTCCGGTCAGGCCTCCGCCGACTCGATCTCGGTGCCCGTCGTCGGTGACATCGCCGCCGGCACGCCGATCTCCGCCATCGAGCACGTGGACGACGTGCTGAACCTGCCGCGCGGGCTCGTCGGCCGCGGCAGCAACGTGTTCGCGCTGCGCGTCCGCGGTGACTCGATGATCGACGCCGCGATCTGCGACGGCGACATGGTCGTGGTCCAGCAGACGCACGAGGCGCACAACGGGCAGATCGTCGCCGCCATGATCGACGAGGAGGCGACGGTCAAGGTGTACCAGCGCCGGAACGGCCACGTGCTCCTGGAGCCGCGCAACCCCGCCTACCCCGTGATCGACGGCGACAAGGCCGTGATCCTGGGCGTCGTCGTCTCGGTGCTGCGCAGCGTCTGATCCCGCAGCGTCTGATCCCGCCCGCTTCCCCGCCCGGGAATACCTGCCGAACCTGTGCGTTAAGGTAGATGCAAACGCATAGAACCCAGCGGTTCAGCGCAGACAGAAGGAGGCGGGTGCCGTGCAGTTCGGAGTGTTCTCGGTGAGCGACATCACCAGGGACCCGGTGAGCGGCGAGACCCCCAGCGAGGCCGAGCGGATCGACGCGATCGTGCAGATCGCCGAGAAGGCCGAGGAGGTCGGGCTGGACGTGTTCGCGATCGGCGAGCACCACAACCCGCCGTTCTTCTCGTCCGCGCCCACCACGTTGCTCGCCCACATCGCGGCGCGGACCAAGAGGCTGATCGTCAGCACCGCGACGACGCTGATCACCACGAACGACCCGGTGCGCATCGCCGAGGAGTACGCGATGCTGCAGCACCTGGCGAAGGGCCGCATGGACCTGATGCTGGGCCGCGGCAACACCGCGCCGGTCTACCCGTGGTTCGGCCAGGACATCCGGCAGAGCCTGCCGCTGGCGCTGGAGAACTACAACCTCCTGCACCGGTTGTGGCGCGAGGACGTCGTGGACTGGGAGGGCAAGTTCCGCACGCCGTTGCAGGGCTTCACCTCCACGCCGCGGCCGCTGGACGACCTGCCGCCGTTCGTGTGGCACGGGTCGATCCGCACGCCGGAGATCGCGGAACAGGCCGCCTACTACGGCGACGGCTTCTTCGCGAACAACATCTTCTGGCCGAAAGAGCACTACATGCGGCTGATCAAGTTCTACCGCCAGCGGTACGCGCACTACGGCCACGGCACGGAGAAGCAGGCCGTCGTCGGACTCGGCGGGCAGGCCTACATCGCGAAGCGGTCGCAGGACGCGATCAACGAGTTCCGGCCGTACTTCAACGAGGCGCCGGTCTACGGGCACGGGCCGAAGATGGAGGACTTCATGGAGATGACGCCTCTGTCGGTCGGCAGCCCGCAGGAGGTCATCGACAAGACGCTGACCTTCCGCGAGCACTTCGGCGACTACCAGCGCCAGATGTTCCTGATGGACCACGCCGGCCTGCCGCTCAAGACCGTGCTGAACCAGCTCGACCTGCTGGGCGAGGAGGTGGTTCCGGTGCTGCGCAAGGAGATCGAGTCGCGGCAGGACCCGCAGACCGCCAAGCCGCCGACGCACGCGCTGCGGCTCAAGGAGAAGTACGGCGACCAGCCCGCGCGTCAGCCGCGGCCGAACGCCAACCGGGGTGACAACGTCACGGGTGGCTCGCCGTACCAGGACTCGGAGTGACCAGAGCCAACGAGGCGTGGGAGTCCCTGATGAGGGCCTACGCCGTGCTGATGAAGCGGTTCAACGCGGAGGACGTCTGGGGCGACCTGACGATGCGGGAGTACGACGTCCTCTACACGTTGTCCAAGTGCGACAGTCCACTGCGGATGAGTGAGCTGAACCGCCACGTGCTGCTGAGCCAGCCCGCCCTGTCCCGCATGGTCGACCGCCTGGTCGACCGCGGGCTGGTGCACCGCTGCACCGACCCCGGCGACCGCAGGGGTGTGCGCCTGTCGCTCACCCCGGACGGCCGCGAGGTGCAGCGGCAGATCGGCCGCCCGCACGCCCGCAGCGTCGCCCGCGCCCTGAACGTGCTGACCCCCGAAGAACTCGAACAGCTCGCCGTCATCACCGGCAAGCTGGCCGGAAACGAGGAGCAATGACCACCCAGTTCCAGCTCGTGGTCGTCTCGGCGGGCACGAGCGACCCGTCGTCGACGCGGCTGCTCGCCGACCGCGTCGCCCAGCGCGTGGCCTCGCTCGCCACCCAGAAGCAGCTGACCGTCGAGATCGCGACGATCGAGCTGCGCGAACTGGCGAGCGAGATCGCGAACGCGCTGGTGTCCAACCACGTCGGTCCTCGCCTGCAGAAGGCGATCACCACGTTGCAGCACGCGGACGGCATCATCGCGAGCACCCCGGTCTACAAGGCGGGCGCGAGCGGCCTGTTCACGTCGTTCTTCCAGATCCTGGACAACGACCTGCTGATCGCGAAGCCCGTCGTGCTCGCCGCGACCGCCGGCACGGCCCGGCACGCGCTCGTGGTCGACGACCAGATGCGCGGCCCGTTCGCCTACCTGCGCACCGTCGTCGTGCCGACGTCGCTGTTCGCCTCGACCGAGGACTGGACCGACGGCGCGCTGAACAAGCGCATCGACCGCGCGGCGCTCGAACTGGTGGCGCTCATGGCCGCCGGGTTCTCCAAGACCGTGCGCGACGAGTCGTGGGGCCGCTACCAGCACGAGTTCGGCAGCGCCGGCGGCACCGAGCTGTCGATCGACCTGGACTCGGACCTGATGCGCCTCGCCGCGGGCGGTTCGGCGAACTAGCGCTTTCCCGAGCCGCACGTCCTCGCGGTGTCGAGGACGTGCGGCCCCCGTGCGCTACTTGGCCAGGTAGGGCTCGATGTCCTCCATCTCGGCCACCTGACGCACCTCGACCGACATCTCCTCGACGCCGGCGAAGCAGGTGATGTACTCCTCGGCGATGGCCGTGGCCTCGGCCAGGTCCTTCGCGTTGATCATCACGAACCCGCCGACGACCTCCTTGGCCTCGGCGAACGGCCCGTCGATCGCCTTGACCGCCGTGCCGCTCCTGCGCACCACCGAACCGGCCTTCAGCACGCCGTCGGCGGTGAGGAACGCGCCGCTCGCGTTGAGCTTGCCGATGAAGCCCTCCATCCGGCTGATGAGCTCAGGGTTCGGCGCCCACGAGGCCGGGTCGTCCTCGTTGACCCGGTGGATGAGCATGTACCGCATGTGGTCTCTCTCCTCGTTGTCGACTGGCAGCGCGGGACCGCTGCCACCCCTGCGTCGATCGACGTCACGGAGCTTTCGACATTTTCGCCATGATGGCCGGGTGAACTTCTCCCGGCTGGTCGTACCGCCCGCACCGGGATGCCTCGCGGTGGCGGCCGCGATCCTGCCGGTTCAGCGGGCGTGGCGCACGCCGGTGTCGCCCGCGTAGCAGCCCGGGACCCTGCCGCGTCTCAGTCGTCACTTGTGGCCACCGCAATGGCGTGCATCGGTGGCCACACAGCCGCAGATCGCCCGTGTCGTCGGCGTTCGCCCGGTCACCGGTCGTGCGCGAGGTGCTCCGCCTGACCCAGCTCGACGCGGCGTGACACCAGGTGGTCGGCCGTGCGCAGGGCGAGCGCGGCCATCGTGAGCGACGGGTTGGACGTGCCGAGCGACGGCATGCTGCCGCAGCCCACCGCGTACAGGTTGGGGTGGTCCCAGCAGCGCTGCCACTGGTCCACGACCGAGTCGCGCGGCGAGGAGCCCATGACGTGCGTGCCGCCGCCGTGCCCGGCGCCCCAGAAGCTCAACGGCTCGCCGTTGTGCTCGAAGTACCGTTCCTCGTCCGGCTTGTACGACGTGTAGTCCTCGGCCCTGAGCATTTCGAAGAGCCGGTCCGAGACTCGTTTCGCGGCCAGCAGCCCGTCCTTGACGTAGTCGGACAGTCCGTAGTGGACAGCCGGTCGCGGGTTGCCCAGCGCGTCCCGCTCCGCGCTCAGCGTGACGCGGTTGGCGGGGTCGGCCTCCTGCTCGATCTCGAACTGCAGCGTGAACTGCCGTCCGACGCGGTGCGCGAGCGCGGTTCTCAGCGCGGTGCCGCGCAGTCCGGCGGCGACGAGCTCGGCCGTGTCGGAGTCGGGGCTGCCGGCCGACCAGCCCCAGCCCCAGTTGCCGATCTCGACGCGGAACGGCGCCCGCGTGCCGCGTTCCCCACCGGCGCGGAACGCCTCGATGCTCGTCGTCGACCCCGGTCCGCGGAACGGGCCGATCGGGTGCGGCATGAGCGCCCACGTCAGCAGCGCCGGGTGGTCCATGAGGTTGCGGCCGACCTGGTCGCTGCTGTTCGCGAGGCCCGACATCAGCAGCAGCTTGGCGTTCTCGACGGCGTGCGCGGCCAGCACCACCACGTCCGCCTCGATCTCGTGCCGCGTGTGCCTTCCGGTCGTGTCGTCCTCGTAGCGCTGGTAGCCGACCTTGGTGACGCGCCCGAACTCGTCGGTTTCCAGCCGGTTCGCGACACACCTCGTGCGCAGCTCGACGTGCCGCGACCACCGTTTCTGGGTGCGGTGCGGGGTGTACTTGGCGTTCTCCGGGCACACCGGCACGCAGCTCGCGTAACCGGCGCAGAGGTGCCCGTCGGGCTGATAGCCGTTCGCCGGCACGCCGTTACGCGCCTGCGGTGTGCCGGTGACCAGCAGCTCGCGTCCGCCGATGCGCGCACCGTCCACAACGGACGCGACCGCGTGGTCGAGATACGTGCGGGGCAAGGCGTGCATGGGATAGGCGTACCCGTCCGCGACGGGTACGTGCTGCCGTTGCTCGTCGGCGTCGGCCGCGACCCCGATCTCCCACTCCGCCGCGCGGTAGTAGGGCTCCAGGTCGTCGTAGCCGATGGGCCAGTTGCGGCCGTGCCCGAGGTCGGCGGTGCGGAAGTCCTCGGGGTGCATGCGGGGCGTGATGCCGGTCCAGACGGTGCCGGTGCCGCCGTTCATCCGCAGGTAGGGACTCGAGTAGGCGAACGGCCCGGTGTTGAGGAGGTAGTCGCTCGACGGCGCGGCGACCGTTCGCCGGTAGGGCGCGAGCGGCGACTTGACCCGCGCGGTCCGGAACCTCCGGACGGCCTCGTCGTGCTCGGCCTCGGCACCGGCCTCCAGCACCGTGACGCGGAAACCGTTGTCCCCCAGCACTTTCGCGATGATCGAGCCGGCGAAACCCGCGCCGACGACCACGGCCCTCATGAGGCGGTGCTCCGCGGTCTGCGCTCCCAGCTGCCGAACCCGGGCCCGGCCGTGCCCGGCGCGGCGACCCCGACGGCCTTCCACGCGAGCCC
>Ga0070710_10000523_pt1 | contig 18071 bp, 12 predicted proteins | sample LARL52metaG_FD_65454 | JGI IMG/M metagenome (GOLD analysis project Ga0070710, IMG submission 65454) | Corn, switchgrass and miscanthus rhizosphere microbial communities from Kellogg Biological Station, Michigan, USA - LAR L5-2 metaG | ecosystem: Host-associated > Plants > Roots > Rhizosphere ... | reverse complement strand
AGCCCGCCGCAAGGCGTGGTGGGACGAGTTCGGTGACATCGTGCCCGGCCGATACGTCGGGTACGAGGCCGACGCCGACTCGATCAGGACCTACCAGGGCCTGATGATTCCCGGTCTGCTGCAGTGCGAGGCGTACACGAGGGCGTTGATCTCGCAGGTGCTGCCCGACGCGAGCACCGCCGAGATCGACCGCAGGGTCCGGTTGCGCAAGGCCAGGCAGGCCCTGCTCAGCGAGGACGACCCGTTGCGCCTGCACGTCGTGATCGACGAGGCGGCCCTGCGCAGGCTCGTCGGCGGCGCCGAGGTGATGCGCGCCCAGATGGCGCGTCTTCTCGAAGTCGGAGCAATGTCGAACGTCACGATGCAGGTCGTGCCGTTCAGCGCCGGTGGTTACGCTGCGATGGACGGCCCGTTCGTCATCCTGAGCTTTCCCGAGCAGCTCGACCCCGACGTCGTCTACATCGAAACCACACGAAGTGGCGTCTACCTGGAACAACAGTCGGACGTCCAATGGTACGCCGAGATGTTCGAGCGTCTGGTGAAATTCGCCCTGAACCCGAGGGAATCGGCCACCCTGATCACTGGGATCGCTCGCACTCTCGCGTGACTGCGACCGGGAGTGAACAGACCGTGGAAAGCTTGCGTTGGCGCAAGAGCAGCCGTTCGTCCGCTAGCGGGCCTGACTGCGTGGAGATCGCGCTCGTCTCAGCAGGTGCCGCCGTTCGTGACAGCAAGAACGCGGACGGGGCACGGCTGAAGTTCGGCGACACCGGATGGGAGACCTTCCTCGCCGCCGCGAAGTCCGGCTCTTTTGTCAGCTGATCGACCAGATGCACAACGCCCCGGCCGGGAACTCGGCCGGGGCGTTGTCGCGTTGGGGGACGTGGGCCGGCCGGCGTTCCGCCGCCGCGGGCTGGATGCCCCTTGCACGCCGGCCGACCCACGTCGATCATGGGGAGCAGCGGGTGTTCCGCTGTCCGGTCCAACCTGCGCCGACTGCTCGATCTCCGGTTTGGAGTTGATCTCGCCGTCTGTGGTTGGTTGGACACGCTAAGCGTAAGAATGGCTTCTACAGCACGACTGGAGCCCGACTGAAGTGATCTTCAAGCTCCAGGTGGCCACCAGGCGAAGGACAGGTCGGTGACGCACGGCGAGGAACCCCTGCGGTTCGAGGTTCTCGGCCTACTCCGGGTCGTTCGCGCAGGTCACGAAGTTGATCTCGGTGCGGCGAAGCAGCGCGCCGTGCTGGCGGTGCTGCTGCTCTCGCGCAACACCCCGGTCAGCCGCGGGCAGATCATCGAGGCGGTGTGGGGCGACAACGTGCCCTCCAGCGCGGTGAATTTGGTCCAGACCTACGTGGCCGGACTGAGACGCGCGCTGGAACCGGCCCGCGCCCGCCGGGCTCCCGCCGAGCTGCTGACCTCGGTCGGTGACGGCTACCTGCTGCGGGTCGAGTCCGGCGCGCTGGACCTCGACGTGTTCGAACGTCAGGTGCTGCTCGCGAACCGCATGCGCGCGGCCGGTGACCTCGCCGGAGCCGCGGTCGAGCTCGACGACGCGCTGGCGTTGTTCCGCGCCGAGCCGCTGGGTGGCGTCTCGGGTCTCTTCTTCGACGTCGAACGCGGCCGTCTCGTCGAGCGGCGTCTCGCCGTGCTGGAGGAACGCGCCGAGCTGGGCCTCGCGATCGGGCAGGGTCCGGAGCTGGTGTCGCAGCTGGGCTCGATGGTCGCCGAGCACCCGTTGCGGGAACGCGGCCACGGGTTGCTCATGCGGGCCCTGGTCCAGGCGGGCCGGCAGGGGGAGGCGCTGGCCGCCTACCGCGAGGCCCGGCACGTGCTGATCGAGGAGCTCGGCGTCGAGCCTGGGCCGGAACTGCGGCGCGTGCACCAGGCCGTGCTGGCGGGGGACAGCCCCGAGCCCGAACGGGCGCCGGTCCGAGTGCCGCAGCAGGCCGCCGCACCGGAGCCCGCGCCCGTGACGGTCCCCGCGCAGCTCCCGCGCGCGCCCGTCGCGCTGGTCGGCCGGGACGCGGAGCTGGCGCGCATGGACGCCGTGCTGCGCGACCACGACGGTCCCGTGCTGCTCGTGACCGGCCCGGCCGGGGTCGGCAAGACCGCGCTGGCCCTGCACTGGGCGCAGCGCGTGCGCGAGGAGTTCCCGGACGGCCAGCTCTACGTCGACGTGCACGGCTACGACCCGAACCGCGAGCCGCTGGAGATCGGCGAGGTCCTCAACCGCTTCCTGCGCGCCCTGGGCGTCCCGGCCGGCGACACCCCGCTCTCGGTGGACGAACGTTCGGCGCTGCTGCGCACGTTGCTGGCCGACCGCCGGATGCTGGTGATGCTCGACAACGTCCGCAGCTCGGCCGACCTGCTGCCGTTGCTGCCCGGCGCGCCGTCGTGCGTCGTCGTGACCTCGCGCCGCCGGCTCGTCGGCCTGGTCGCGCAGGTCGAGGCCAAGCTGATCGAGCTGGACATGCTCGACCCGGACGCCGCGGTGGACGTGCTGGGCCGCATCGCCGGCCGGCCGGACATCGAGGCGGACGCGCTGCGCCGGCTCGCCGAGCTGTGCGACGGCCTCCCGCTGGCGTTGCGCATCGCGGCGGCCCGTCTCGCCGTGTCCCCACGTCTGCGCGTGGCCGAGCTGGTCGAGGAACTGCAGGACGAGCACGGCCGGCTTTCCGCGCTCGGTCTGGAGGACGGTGAGGGCACCGTGCGGGCCGCCCTGGACGCGTCACGGCGTGCTCTGCCGCCCGTGCCGTCCCGGCTGCTCGCGATCATCGGCCTGCACCCCGGTCCCGACCTGTCCGCCCACGTCGTCGCCGCGATGGGCGAGGTACCCCTGCAGGAAGCGCAACGGGCGCTGGACGCGCTGACCGCCGCCAACCTGCTGACCGTCAGCGAACCCGGCCGCCACGTGGCCCACGACATGGTCCGCGTCTACACCAAGACGCTGGCCGGTGAGCTGTCCGAACCCCAGCGCCGGACCGCCACCGGCCGGATGCTCGACTACTACCTGCACTGCGCCGACCTGGCCGACGGCCTGTTGCCGATCAACCGCAGCAGCGTCCTGGTGACGCCCGAACACCGCCCGGCGGACGTGCCCGCCCTGACCGGCGCGGCGGACGCGATGGCGTGGTTCGACACCGAGCGCGCCAACCTGATCGCCGCCACCGAGCTCGCTTCGGGCTCCGGCTGGCACGTGCACGCCTGGCAGCTGCCGTACACGTTGTCGCGGTACCTGTGGCTGCGGACCGAGCGCGAGACCTCGTTGCGCATCACGGAAGCCGCGCTGCAGGCCGCGATCGCGCTGAACGACGACGACGCCCGGTTCGTCATGCAGTTCAACCTGGGCGTGGCCCTGCTGCAGCTGGAGCGCCACGAGGAGGCCCTGCACGCGCAACGCGGTGCGCTGGAAGTGGCGCGGCGCAAGGGAGACGTGCACCAGCAGGCCCGGGTGCTGACCACGGTGGCCGGCACGTTGATGGACCTGGGCCGCACCGCCGAGGCCGAGGCCCACTACCGCGAGGCCATGGAGATCTCCCGGATCGCGGGCTCGAAGTGGGCAGAGGCCAACGCCCACCACCACCTCGGCCTGCTGTACCTGACCACGCAGCGGTTCGCCGACGCGATGCCGTGGCTGCGGGTCGCGCTGCGGATGTACCACGAGGTCGACGAGCAGTGCGGTGAGGCGTCGTGCCACGTGGACATCTCCACGGCCCTGCTGGAGACCGGTGACACCGAGGGTGCGCTCTCGTCGGCCCGCACGGCGCTGGCGGTGGCGTGCGACGCGGTGTCGCCGTACCACCAGGCGCTGGCGCACGACCGGCTCGCGGCGGTGTTCGACCGGCTCGGCGCGGCGGGAGCGGCGGCGCACTGGCAGCGCGCGCTGGCGCTGTTCACCGAGCTCGGCGCGCCTGAGGCGGACCGGATAAGGGCACGGCTGGCCCGCGCGCGGGCGGTCACCGTCGGGTAAGGGCTTCGCCGCGCGAGACTGCGTGATCGTCCGATGCCTGCGGTGAGGCCTCAGGACGAACCTCGTGGTCATGACGGAATGGACCCCTGAGGCGATCAAGGCGGAGATCGAGTACCGGCGCGGCAACGCGGTGTGCAACTGGCAGCGGTCGAACCGCCGCACAGCGTCGTGGCTCGGCCGAGTGATCCACCGCACAACCAAGCGGTGAGCGCAGTGCCCCGCGCTGGCGCCCCGGCGCACCCGGGGCAACGCCGTGCCGATCAAGTCGCTCGTGAAAAGGCGCTGTCCTGTGCGAGCATGCCACTTGTGGCGCGTCTCGGTTCCGGAATCCCGTTGGTCGCGCGCGATCGCGAGCTGAACCGGTTGCGCGCCGCGTTGGCGAAGGCGGGTGAGGGCACCGCGGGGGCGGTGCTGCTCGCCGGTGACGCCGGCGTGGGCAAGACGCGGCTGGTCGACGAGCTGGCGGCGAGCGCGGACGACACCCTCGTCCTCATGGGACGGTGTCTCGACGCGGGCGAGACCGGGCTGCCGTACCTGCCGTTCGCCGAAGCGCTGAGCGCGCTCAAGAACGACGTGGCGAACCGGCCGGCGCTCGCGATGTTGCTGCCGCAGCTGGCACTTCCCGCCGAACGCGAGCCCGGCACCGAGGGCATGATCGCGCCGAGCCTGATCCCGGGACGCAGGCCCGAGCAAGACGTCGGTCAGCTGCAGCTGTTCGACGCCGTGCTCGGGTTGCTCGGTGACCTCTCCGAACGGCAGCGCGTGCTGCTGGTCGTCGAGGACCTGCACTGGGCGGACGCGTCCACCCGGTACCTGCTGTCGTTCCTGTTGTCCCGCCTGCGTTCCCAGCGGCTGCTCGTCGTGGGCACCTATCGTTCGGACGACCTGCACCGCAGCCATCCGTTGCGCCCCTTGCTGTCCGAGCTGGTCCGGCTGCCCGCGGTGGACCGCCTCGACCTCTCGCCGTTCAACGCGGCGGACGCGCGCAGGTTCGTCGAGGCGCTGTCCGACGACCTGCCCGAGGACGTGGTCGGCCAGGTCGCGCAACGGTCGGAGGGCAACGCGTTCTTCGCCGAGGAGCTCATCGCGGTGGCCACCTGCGGCGACGCGCGGACGTTGCCGTCCGCGCTCGCCGACGTGCTCCTCAGCCGCGTCGAACGGCTGAGCCCGGAGGCGCAGCACGTCGTGCGCGTCGCCTCGGTGCGCGGCCGCCGGGTCCGGCACGAACGGCTGCGCGAGGTGGCCGGGATGCCGGACGTCGCGCTCGACACGGCGTTGCGCGAGCTCGTCCAGCACCACCTGCTCGTCGTGAACGACGACGAGGTCTACATCTTCCGCCACGCGCTGCTGCGCGAAGCCGTCTACGGCGATCTCCTGCCCGGCGAACGAGTGCGGCTGCACGCGCGTTATGCGCACTATCTGGCCGAGCACCTCGACGAACGCGGTGCCGCCGCCGCACTGGCCCACCACGCGTTCCAGAGCCACGACCTGCCGCAGGCCCTGAAGGCCTCGATCAAGGCCGCCAAGGAGGCCGAACGGGCGGGTGCGCCCGCGGAGTCGTTGCAGCACCTGGAAAAGGCGCTCAACCTGTGGAACGCCGTCGCCGAGGCGGATCGTCCGTCCGATGTGGACGAGTCCGTGCTGCTGCGCAGGGCTTCGTGGGTCGCGGGCACCGCGGGTCAGCCGGAACGCGCCGTCGCGTTCGGGCGCAGTGCGGTGAAGGCGCTCACCGACCAGTCGCCGGAAGAGCAGGCGGAGGTGCTGCTCCGCGTCGCCCAGGCGTTGTCCGTGCTCGACGGCAACGACCTGGAGCACCACAAGGCGATGACCAAGGCGTGGGAGCTGGTGCGGGAGCGCCAGGCGAGCCCGACGCGCGCCCGCGTGCTGGCCGGCATGGCGTCCATGCTGCGGCAGCAGAGGAAGTGGACCGACGCGCGCGAGTTCGCCGAGGAGGCCATCGCGGACGGCCAGCAGACCAACGCGGCGGGCGCCGTGGCGGACGCACTCGGCACGCTCGGCCTGCTCGACGACTACGCGGACCGGCACGAGGAGGCCAGGATCAACTTCGAGCGCGCGATCGAGCGCGCTCGCGAGGTCGGCGCGGTCAACACCGAGCTGCGGGCCCGGTACTACTTCGGCCTGATGTACTACGACGCGGGCCAGCTGACCGAGGCCGCCCGCGTCTACAACGAGGCGGGTGACCGGGCCCAGGAGACCGGGCTGACGTGGAGCTCGTTCGGCCTGGAGATCCGGATCCTGCAGGTGCTCGTGCACTACTACATCGGCGACTGGGACTACGCGGCGTGGGCCAGCGAACCGCCGGGCATGTCGGTGTCCTCCACGGTGCTCGCCCGTCTCGCCGCCGCCAGCACGCACCTCACGGTCTCGCGCGGTGACCTGGCGCAGTCCGAGCGGATGATCACCAAGCTGCGCAGCGACTGGCACCGCGACATCCAGATCGCGCTGATCACCGGCGGTACGGGCGGTGAGCTGGCGTTGTGGCGCGGGCGGCCGGAGCTCGCGGTGGAACGGGTCGCGGACGCGCTGGAGTGGACCCGCAAGCTGGGCGGGCCGTGGGTGCTCGCGGACATCCGGATCGGCGCGGTCGGCGTCGCCGGGTACGCCGACATCGCGGCCAAGGCGCGGCGCAAGCGGGACGCCGCGGCGGAGCAGCAGGCCGTGGAGTCGGGCCGCGAGCTGGCCGAACACGTCAGGCTCACCGCGAAGAACGGCGTGCCGCGCACCGGTTCGCTCGGTCCGGAGGGCAGGGCCTGGCTGGTCCGCGCGAACGCGGAGGAGTCGAGGCTGACCGGCTCCGGTGACCCCGAGCTGTGGCGGCAGGCCGTCGACGCGTTCGGCTACGGGCTCGTCTTCGAGCAGGCGCTGTGCCGGTGGCGGCTCGCGGAGGCGTTGCTCGGGGCGGACCGCCGGGACGAGGCGGCGGAGCAGCTGCGGCTCGCCGGCGAGGTGGCGAGCGGGCTCAAGGCCGTGCCGCTGCAGGAAGCCGTGGCGTCGTGCGCCAAGCGGGCCCGCATCACCCTCAGGGCCGAGGAACCCGTGCGGGAGCACCTCGACCTCTTCACCCCTCGCGAACGCGACGTGCTGGTGCTGGTCGCCGCCGGGCGGACGAACCGCGAGGTCGGCGAGGAGCTGTACATCAGCGAGAAGACCGTTTCCGTGCACCTCACGCGGATCATGGCCAAGCTGGGGGCGTCGCGCCGCGCGGAGGCGGTGGCTATCGCGTACGACCGAGGTCTGCTGGAATAGGCCCGGTTGTCATACCTCAGGCTGATGCGCGACGCGTCGCGGAGTTGATGTCCGCGTACTCAGCTGACTCCTAGCTTCTTCCTCGTCGAGAGAAATCCCTGCGAGGAAGGCGAGCGTCATGTCTGCACTGGTGTCCGATGCGAGCGCTGTCGGCACTACCGCCGCGACAGCCCACAATCTGGTGAAGGTCTACGGCAAGGGTGACACCGCGGTGCGGGCGCTCGACGGCATCAACGTCGCGTTCCAGGCGGGCAAGTTCACCGCGATCATGGGCCCGTCCGGCTCCGGCAAGTCCACGTTGATGCACTGCCTCGCGGGACTGGACACGGTGGACAGCGGCGCGATCCACATCGGACAGACCGAGATCACCAAGCTGAACGACAAGGACCTGACCAAGCTGCGCCGCGACCGCGTCGGCTTCGTGTTCCAGGCCTTCAACCTGCTGCCGACGCTGACCGCCGAGCAGAACATCCTGCTGGGCCTGGAGCTCGCCGGCCGCAAGCCCGACCAGCAGTGGTACGACACGATCGTCAACGTGCTCGGCCTGCGCGACCGGTTGACCCACCGGCCGACCGAGCTGTCCGGTGGCCAGCAGCAGCGCGTGGCGTGCGCCCGCGCCCTGGTCGCCCGTCCGGAGGTCATCTTCGCCGACGAGCCGACCGGCAACCTGGACTCCCGCAGCGGTGCCGAGGTCCTCGACTTCCTGCGCATGTCGGTCCGCAAGCTGGGCCAGACCGTGATCATGGTGACGCACGACCCGGTGGCCGCGAGCTACGCGGACCGCGTGGTGCTGCTCGCCGACGGCCGCCTCGCCGGTGAGATCCACCAGCCCACCACCGAGTCCGTTGTCAACGCCCTCACGCACCTGGGGGCGTGAGCGGGATGCTGAAGACGATCCTCGCGGGCCTGCGCGCCCGCACGGCGCGGCTGGTGCTGTCCAGCATCGCCATCGCGCTCGGCGTCGCGTTCGTGACGGGCACGCTGGTCCTCGGCGACGCCGTCGAGGAGCAGACGAGGGACAACTTCGCGCGCAGCGCCCGCAACGTCGACGCGGCGGTGCACCTCGCGGAGAACAACAAGCAGGACAACGGCATCCCGGCCGACGTGCTGCAGAAGGTCCGCAACACGCCGGGTGTCGCGGGCGCCGACTCGCGTGAGTTCGGCAGCGCCGCGCTGCTCGGCGGTGACGGCAAGGCACGCAATGCGTTGGTGCAACCGCTGCCCACGACGGAGAAGCTGCGCGACCTCGACCTCAAGGACGGCAGGTTCCCGGGCAAGGCCGACGAGGCCGCAGTCGACGTCAAGACCGCGCAGGTCGCGAAGCTCAAGGTCGGCGACAAGCTCAAGCTGCTCGACAAGGACAACGCCGAGCACGCGTTCACCATCGTCGGCACCTACCAGCAGGGCACCAGCAGCGTGTCGATGTCCGGCAGCGACCACGTCGTGGTCTCGCCGGAGGGCCTGCGCACGGTGATCCCGGACCAGCGGATCTACGAGATCGTCGCCGTGGCGGGCGCCGGTGTGTCGCAGCAGCAGCTCGTCGACAACATCAACAAGGCCGTCGGTTCCGGCTACCAGGTGCAGACCGGTGAGCAGCTGACGCAGAAGACGCTGGAACAGGTGGGTGATGCCGCCGGCGAGATCAAAACCTTTCTGCTCGCGTTCGCCGCGATCTCGCTCGTCGTCGCCGGAATGGTCATCTACAACACGTTCACCATCCTCGTCGCCCAGCGCACCAAGGAGCTCGCGCTGCTGCGCTGCGTCGGCGCGGAACGCGGTCAGGTGTTCCGCAGCGTGCTCGCCGAAGCGGTTTTCATGGGCCTTGCGGCATCAGTGCTGGGCATCCTGGGCGGCCTCGGTGTCTCGGCGGCCCTGCAGGCACTGGTGGGTACGGTCGGTGGCCCCGGCGGGGACGACGTCGCGATCCGTCTGCCGGTCTCGTGGGTGACGATCGCCGCGGGCTTCGCCGTCGGTGTCCTCGTGACCGTGCTGTCGGCCGTGCTGCCGGCCCGCCGTGCCACGAAGGTCGCCCCGGTGGCCGCCCTGCGCTCGCAGCCGGACAGCCACGACGACGTCGCCCGCACCGGCAAGGTCCGGATCGCGATCGCCCTGGTGATCGGCCTGATCGGTGGCGCGGCCGTCTACTTCGGCATGCACCAGGAGAAGGAGGAGACCGCGCTGTTCATCGCCGGCGGCGGCACGATGGTCCTGCTGCTCGCGGTGCTGCTGCTCGGACCGCTGTACGTCGGCCCGGTCAACCGCCTGTTCGGCAAGGCGCTGCGCGGTGTCCCGGCCAAGCTGGCCTCGGCCAACGCGGGCCGCAACCCGAAGCGCACGGCCGCCACCACGGCGGCGCTGATGATCGGCGTGACCATCGTGGCGATGGTGGCGGTCGTGGCCGGCAGTGGCCGCGAGACGATGAACCAGCAGGTGGACAAGCGGTTCCCGGCCGACTACGAGGTCACGTCGAACGTCTACAGCCAGCCGTTGACCCAGAAGTTCGCCGACGAGCTCGCGAAGGTGCGCAACGTCGCCAGGATCGCGCCGGAGCTCACCGCGTACGGCGAGTCCGACCGGCTCAAGTACGCCGACGTCGTGGGCTACCCGGCCGACGCGATCGGGTCGCTGGTCAGCCCGGAGGTCTCCAGCGGCACGCTGACCGGTCTCAAGGACGACGAGATCGGCATGCGGGAGAAGGAGGCCAAGGAAGCGGGCCTCGCCGTCGGCTCCACCGTCAAGATCAGCGGCAAGGACTTCAAGGTCGTCGCGCTGATCAAGGACAACAACTACGGCACCGGCATCGTCACGCTGAACTCGGCCCAGTCGCTGCTCAAGGAGCCCATGAAGGGCTACCAGAAGCTGCTGGTCAAGCTCGCGCCGGGCACCGACATCACGGTGGCGCGCGCCGACCTCGAACGCGTCATCGCGACCTCGCCGGTCGCGGTGCTGAACTCCGCGGCCGAGACCAAGGCCGAGCTGAACTCGCAGATCGACCAGGTGCTGCTGTTCATCTGGGCCCTCGTCGGCCTGGCACTGATCATCGCTCTGTTCGGCATCGCGAACACGCTGACGCTGTCGGTGCTCGAACGCACCCGTGAGTCGGCGCTGCTGAGGGCGCTGGGCCTGACGCGGGGCCAGCTGCGGCAGATGCTGGTCGTCGAGTCGATCCTGATGGCGCTGATCGGCGCGGTCGTGGGCGTGCTGCTCGGTGCCGGGTTCGGGTGGGTGCTGGTCAGGGCGATGTCCAACGCCGAGTTCCAGATCAGCTTCTCCATCCCGTTCGGCCAGATCGGGGCCATGCTCGGGCTCGCGGTGGTCGCGGCCGTGGTCGCCGCCGCTCTGCCCGCCCGCCGCGCGGCCAAGAACTCCGTGGTCGCGGGCATGGCGGAGGCCTAGGGGGAGGTTCCGCCTGGCTGTGGCGAGGCGGGTTCGGGCGTGCGGAAACAGGGGCCGCACGGCCGGGGGGATCGGTGGAGGTCCGGTGCTGTCGGGGGCGCCGGGCCTCCACTGCGTTTTCCGTATCGCGGACTTCGCGGTGCGCACGCGGGGAGCTTTCGTGCGCTCCTGGCGCACGCGAGGCCCCCGCGTGCGAGTCCGCGAAAAAGTTCGAGAGCGCGCGTCACGTTTCGCGCGAAATGCCCTCTACCTGGGGTGAGGGACGACCGGAGCGAGGGCCCGGTCGTCCCTCTTCGTCGTCTCCGAGCGCACGCGGGGAGCTTTCGTACGCTCCTGGCGCACGCGGGGTCCCCGCGTGCGGAAGCAGTCCAAGCGAGACGGGCGCCGGTTTTTGTTGCCCGCCCCGACAAAGTTACGGAACGATGTCGACCGCTTGACACCCGCGCGTCTCCGGTTGAGTGTGAGAGCGCTCTCATCACAGTTAAGCGCCGCTCACGGCGTCGTCGAGGAGGACGGATGAGCAGAAGGCTGGTCGGCAGCGTCGCTGCGACCCTCGTGATGGTTCTGGCCGCCGGGTGCGGCGGGAGTTCCGAGGCCGACGGCAAGGTGCAGCTGTCGCTGGGCCTCTTCTCCGACTTCGGCTACGACAAGCTCATCGAGGAGTACCAGGCCGCGCACCCGAACATCAAGATCGAGCAGCGCAAGGTCAAGATGGAGCAGCACAACACGCAGCTCGCGACGCAGCTCGCGGGTGGCCGTGGCGCGGCGGACATCGTGGCCCTCGAAGAAGGTGTGGTCTCGCAGTTCCGCGCCTCCAAGGACAAGTTCGTGAACCTCGCCGAGTACGGGGCGAAGGACCTCAAGTCGCAGTGGGCCGACTGGAAGTGGAACCAGGGCACCGCGGACGGTGGCGACTTCGTGCTGGGGCTCGGCACGGACATGGGCAGCCTGGGCCTGTGCTACCGCCGCGACCTGTTCGAGGCGGCCGGCCTGCCGACCGACCGGACCGAGGTCGCGAAGCTGTGGCCGACGTGGGCGGACTACTCGAAGGTCGCCGACCAGTTCACCGCCAAGACGCCGAACGTGAAGTTCGTCGACACCGGCCGCAACGTCTACAAGGCCATCCTCGACCAGACCGAGGAGGGCTACTTCGCGAAGGACGACTCCTACATCGCGGACAAGAACGACAAGGTCAAGACGGCGTTCGACACGGCGGCGGCGCTCGGCACGAAGCAGCAGACCGGTGCGCTGGAACCGTTCAGCCAGGACTGGAACGTCGCGCTGAAGCAGGGCTCGTTCGCCACCACCACGTGCCCGGCCTGGGCGCTCGCGCTGATCAAGGCCGGTGCCGGTGACGCGGCGGCCGGGAAGTGGGACGTGACGACCGCGCCCGGTGGCGGCGGCAACTGGGGTGGCTCGTTCCTCGCGATCCCCAAGCAGGGCAAGCACCCCAAGGAGGCCTACGAGCTGGCCAAGTGGCTGACCGCGCCCGAGCAGCAGAAGCGGATCTTCAAGGAGACCGGGAACCTGCCCAGCCAGCCGAAGGTCTACCAGGACCCCGAGGTTCAGGCGACCGTGAACGAGTACTTCAACAAGGCGCCCGTGGGCCAGATCTTCGCCTCCTCGGCCGAGTCGCTGAAGCCGACCTACCGCGGCACGAAGGACTCGAAGGTCGGCCCGGTGTTCGGCACCGCGCTGACCCGCGTCGAGCAGGGCAAGCAGTCCGCCGCGGACGCGTGGACGCAGGCGTTGAAGGAAGCGCAGGACGCCGTCAAGTGACGGACCTGCGCACCAGGACCGAGGCGGCTCCGGCCGCCTCGGTTCCTTCTTCCACGCCGTCGAAGCGCTTCGGGCTGAGCCGCTGGGACGCCAAGTACACGCCGTACCTGATCATCGCGCCGTTCTTCGTGGTGTTCGGGATCTTCGGCCTCTACCCGTTGGTGTACACGGCCTGGGTGTCGCTGCACGACTGGCAGCTGATCGACGGCAACCAGGGGTTCGTCGGGTTCGCGAACTACGCGGAACTGTTCGGGGACACCAAGTTCTGGAACGCGCTGTTCAACACGCTGAGCCTGTTCGTGCTGTCGACGGTGCCGCAGCTGCTGGCGGCGCTGGGGCTCGCGGCGCTGCTGGACCGGGGGCTGCGCGGAAGCGCGTTCTGGCGGGCGGGGGTGCTGCTGCCCAACGTCATCTCGGTCGCCGCGGTGGCACTGGTGTTCGCGCAGTTCTTCGGCCGCGACTTCGGCATCGTGAACTACCTGCTGGGGCTCGTCGGGATCGACCCGATCGACTGGCGCGCCGAGACGTGGGCCTCGCACCTCGCGGTGTCCACGATGGTCATGTGGCGCTGGACCGGTTACAACGCGCTGCTGTACCTGGCGGCGATGCAGTCGGTGCCGAAGGACATGTACGAGTCGGCCACTTTGGACGGTGCGTCGCGCTGGCGGCTGTTCTGGTCGATCACCGTGCCGTCGATCCGGCCGACGATCCTGTTCACCGTCGTGACGTCGACGATCGGCGGCCTGCAGCTGTTCGCCGAGCCCGCGCTGTTCGACCCCGGTTTCGCCGCGAACAACTCGACCGGCGGCTCCGACCGGCAGTTCCAGACGCTGGTGCTCTACATGTACGAGAAGGGTTTCCGGCTGTTCGACGCCGGCTACGCGGCCACCATCGCGTGGATGCTGTTCGTGGTCGTCCTGCTGGTCGCGGTCGTCAACTTCTCGCTGACCCGGCGCATCGCGGGCAAGGGGTGATCGGGTGATGAAGAACGCCAAGGCGGGGCCGCTGCTCTACGGGTTCCTGGTCGCCGTGCTCGCGGCGTCGGTGTTCCCGCTGTACTACTCGTTCATCGTGGCGTCGAAGGACAACTCCGTCCTCGGCGAGAAGGTGCCGCCGCTGGTGCCCGGCGGCAACCTGGTCGAGAACATCACCCGCGTCTTCGACACCGTCGACTTCTGGCTCGCCATGCAGAACTCGTTCGTCGTGGCGGCGACCGTGGCGATCTCGAACGTCGTGCTGGGCACGCTGGCCGGGTTCGCGTTCGCACGGCTGCGGTTCAAGGGACGCGACGCGTTGTTCCTGGTCGTGCTCGGCACCGCGATGGTGCCGACGCAGCTCGGCGTGATCCCGCTGTACATGCTGATGTCGGACCTCGACTGGTACGGCACGCTGCAGGCGGTCATCGTGCCGGCGCTGATCGGGTCGTTCGCCGTGTTCTGGATGCGCCAGGCCTGCGAGGAAACAGTGCCGTACGAGCTGATCGAGGCAGCTCGCGTGGACGGGTGCTCGGTGCTGCGGACGTTCTGGCACGTCGGGTTCCCGGCGGTGCGCCCGCAGGCCGCGGTGCTCGGCATGTTCACGTTCATGACCGCGTGGAACGACTTCTTCTGGCCGTTGATCGTGCTGGACCCCAACGACAGCCCGACGGTCCAGGTGGCGCTGTCGACGTTGGCCAGCGGGTACTACACGGACTACTCGTTGATGCTCGCCGGTGCCTCGCTCGCGGTGCTGCCGGTGATCGCGATCTTCGTCCTCCTGTCGCGCCAGATCGTGGGCGGCATCATGCAGGGCGCGGTGAAGGGATGAACATGACGACCGACTCGGACGTCGAGGTCGGGCAGGAGGCGCTGACCTTCCCACCGGACTTCCTGTGGGGAGCAGCGACCGCGGCGTTCCAGATCGAGGGTTCGACCACAGTGGACGGTCGGGGCGCCTCGATCTGGGACACGTTCGCGGCGACGCCCGGCAAGGTGCTGGCCGGTGACACGGGTGATCCGGCCTGCGACCACTACAACCGGTTCTCCTCCGACGTGGATCTGATGGCCTCGCTGGGACTGGCCTCGTACCGGTTCTCCGTCGCGTGGCCGCGGATCCAGCCCACCGGCAGCGGCCGGGTGGAGGAGCGCGGGCTCGCGTTCTACGACCGGCTGGTGGACTCGTTGCTGGAGAAGGACATCCAGCCGCTGGTCACGCTGTACCACTGGGACCTGCCGCAGGTCCTGGAGGACTTCGGCGGCTGGCGCAACCGGGACACGGCCTGCCGCTTCGCCGACTACGCCGCCCTCGTGCACGACCGGCTGGGTGACCGCGTGCAGGCGTGGACGACGTTGAACGAGCCCTGGGTGTCCGCGTTCCTGGGCTACGGCAACGGAATCCACGCGCCGGGCGTCGCCGACGCGGTGGCGTCCCTGGAAGCGGCGCACCACCTGCTGCTGGCCCACGGGCTCGCGACACAGGCGTTGCGGGCGCGGGCACCCGAGTCGCACCGGCTGTCGATCGTGCTGAACTTCAGCACCGTCTGGGGTGACGACGAAGAAGCGGTGCGGAAGGTCGACGGACTGCAGAACCGCCTCCTGCTCGACCCGATCTGCGGCCGCGGCTACCCCTCGGACGTTCTCCAGGACACCTCGTGGCTGGGCGACTGGACAGACGTGGTGCGCGACGGCGACATGGAGATCATCGCGACCCCGATCGACTGGATCGGCGTGAACTACTACAGCCCCACCCGCGTCGCAGCCGCCGACCCCGATTTCGTGCCGTTCGGGCCGCACGCGGGGCTGCGCGGCGCGACGATCGGGCCGCCGCAGGGCGAGCTGACCGGGTTCGGCTGGGAGCAGAACGCCGACGCGTTCACCGAGCTGCTGGTCCGGTTGTCGCGCGACGTCGGCGGCCTGCCGCTGGTGGTCACCGAGAACGGGTCCGCGTTCCCCGACGTCGTGGACCCGGCGGGCCGGGTCGTCGACGTCGAACGGACGCGCTACCTGGTGGACCACGTGCGCGCGGTGCACCGGGCGATCTCCGAGGGTGCCGACGTCCGCGGGTACCTCGCGTGGTCGCTGCTCGACAACTTCGAGTGGGCGGCCGGGTACTCGCAGCGGTTCGGGATCGTGCACGTCGATTTCGAGACGCAGCAGCGCACGGTGAAGGAAAGCGCGGTCACGCTGTCGAGGATCATCAGGCAGAACGGGCTTCCCGCGCACGGTTACACCGTTTAGCCCAGCAGCCGGGCCGAAGACGCCTCAGCGCTCTCACCTGCGGACACCTCTGTGCCGCAGGTGAGAGCGCTCTCCTGGCGATCGAGAGAGTAAGGCCTGCGACCGGCGTCTCCTCATCCCATGACGAGCGTTTTACCCGTGGTTCGCCTCGCGGCAACAAGCCGAGTGAACTCTTGGGTGCATGACGACGACCTGGCGCATGCGCTTCGAACTCAGCGACAGCCCCGGCGCGCTCGCCCGCGTCACCGTCCGGCTGGCCGCGGCCGACTGCAACGTCCTCGCGCTGCACGTGATCCCCGTGCCCGGCGGCGTGCTCGACGAGATCGTCGTGCAGGCGGGCGAGGGCGTGCTGCCCGCCGACCTCGTCGAGGCCGTGCGTAGCGAAGGCGCCAAACGCGTCCGGATCACGCGGGCCGACGTGCGGGACCTCGTGGACGAACCGACGGCAGCGCTGCGTGCCGCCAAGATGGCGCTGATCGATCCTGGCAGGACCGCGGAGGCGCTCCGCCAGGTGCTCGCCGCCGACTCGGTGACCCACGGCGAGGCCGACGAGGGCCAGGTGCAGCTCGGCGACCTGGTCGCCAGGCGCGGCTGGGCCAGGTTCACCCAGGTCGAGCTGGCGCGGGCGCAGGCGTTGCTCGATCTCGTGGAAGCGCAGACCCCCGCGATCCGGGGAATCCTCAGCGACGACGGCGTGGCGCTGGTGCTGCGCCCCGGGAGCGCAGCTGACGAGGAAGCCGTCGCCGGCCTGCACTCCCGGTGCTCGATGAAGACCTTGTTCAACCGCTACCACTCCGGCATGCGCACGGTGCCCCGCCGCTGGCTGCACCGCCTGCTCAACCCGCCGCGCGGCACGACGGTCCTGGCGCAGTGCGCGGACCAGGTGGTCGCGCTGGGCCAGCTCATCCACACCGGCACCCCGGACTGCGCCGAGATCTCGCTGCTGGTTGAGGACGCGTGGCAGCAGCGCGGTGTCGGCACGGCGTTGCTGCGCGCCCTGGCCTCCGACGCGGGCGCGGCCGGTTACTCGGAGCTCGTGGCGTGGTGCCTGCCGTCCGAGAACGCCCTGGTGCGAGCCGCTGCCCGCGCGGGCCTGCCGACCACGACACGCCGGGAGGACGGCCTGCTCAGGGTGTCGATCGCACCCCGCGGGCACGCCCCGAAGACGCCAATTGCAACGGTGGTGGCCGAAAAAACACGATGAACAGCGCGGAAAGCCTCCTCGGAGATCGCTTGCAGCTAAGCTGACCGGCGGCTCAAAGGTTTTCATCGAGGAGTGGTGGTGCACGTGTCCAACCACGCGCGTCCGACGTTGGAGGACGTGGCCGCGAGGGCTGGAGTCTCGCGCGCCACGGCGTCACGAGTGCTGAACGCGTCACCGCGGGTCAGCCCGGAGGCGCTGGAGGCCGTCAACGCCGCGGTGCTGGCACTCGGCTACCAGCCGAACCGCGCCGCGCGCGCGTTGGTCACCCGCCGCACCGGCGCCGTCGCCGTGGTGTTCTCCGAGCCGGAACCCAAGATCTTCGACGACCCGCACTTCGCCCGCCTGATCCGAGCCGGCGCACGTGCGCTGGCCGACGCCGACGTGCAGATGGTGCTCATGCTCGTGCACTCACCGGACGACCAGGCACGCGCACACCGGTTCCTCGCCGGTGGTCACGTCGACGGAGCGCTGATGTTCGCGCCGCACCGCAACGACGAACTGGTGGCCGTCGTGAAGAAGCTGCCGTTGCCGGTGGTGTACGCCGGTAAGCCGTGGGGGTCGTTGCGGGGCATGCACCTCGTCGACAACGACAACGAGGGCGGCGCGGTGCTCGCCACCGAGCACCTGAAGTCGCTGGGGCGGCGGAAGATCGTGCACGTTTCCGGGCCGTTGGACGAGCTGTCCTCCATTGATCGGTTGAACGGGTTCAAGTCCGCGCTCGGGCTGGACGACAAGGGCGCGTTGAAGGTCACCGAAGACGGCGGGTTCACCCGTGAGGGCGGGCGGAAGGCCATGGCCGCGTTGCTCGCCAAGGTGCCGTCGTTGGACGCGGTGTTCGTGGCGTCCGACCTGATGGCGGCCGGGGCGTTGGAGGCGCTGCAGGAGGCCGGGCGGCGGGTTCCCGAAGATGTCGCGGTGGTCGGGTTCGACGACCACGTGGCCATCGCCGAGCACACCTCGCCGCCGTTGACCTCGGTGCGGCAGGACTCGGACTCCCAGGTCAAGCACATGGTTGAGCACCTGATGAAGCTGCTTCGGGACGAGACGGTGAAGTCCAAGAAGCAGATGCTGCCCACGGTGCTGGTCCGGCGGGAATCTGCCTGAGAGGCGCCACTGGGCCTGTATCGAAGTCGGCTGCGACTGCCTGAGCCGAATCTGCGCTGGTGGGCGTGTCGCTGCTCAAGAATGAGCGAGGTCTCCGGTAGAGGGTTTGTCTGCGAAGAGAAACCTGAACA
>Ga0070710_10000522_pt1 | contig 18074 bp, 20 predicted proteins | sample LARL52metaG_FD_65454 | JGI IMG/M metagenome (GOLD analysis project Ga0070710, IMG submission 65454) | Corn, switchgrass and miscanthus rhizosphere microbial communities from Kellogg Biological Station, Michigan, USA - LAR L5-2 metaG | ecosystem: Host-associated > Plants > Roots > Rhizosphere ... | reverse complement strand
CTCATGTTCCTGACCAGCGTGGCGGTCCTGGTGTACTTCTTCCGGTCGCGGGCGACGATCGACGACTCCACGCGCTGGCATACGGTGATCGCGCCCGCGCTCGCAACTCTGGGCATGGGCGCAGCCCTTTATCTGTCGTTCACCAACTTCGTCCTGCTGACCGGGGGCGACAACGGCATTGCGATCGTTCTCCAGGTCGTCATCTGGGCCGTCTTCCTCGGCGGGATCGTGCTCGCGCTCGTGTACCGGGCCCGGCGTCCCGAGGTCTACGCACGCCTCGGTCGGCAAACGATCAACTGACCAGTCGAAGCCCGCCGGCCGCTCGAGTCTCGCGGTCGAACGAGGACTTCCCGCTCGGTTCAGGTGGCTCGAACTCGCAACCCGTCGAACGCCACCGCGGTCACCGAACGGGCCAGGTCCTCGGTGCTGAGGCCGCCCTGGGGCCGGTACCACTCGATGATCGAGTTGATCATGCCGAACAGCAGCCGGGTGATGGTCGCGGGATCGACGTCCGACCTAAGGTCGCCGTCGGCCGCGGCTTGGGCGACCAGGTCGATCACGAGATGGTCGAACTCGCGGCGGCGGGCCAGCGCCTCGCGTTCGACCTCGGTGTTGCCGCGCACCCGGAGCAGCAGGGTGACGAACGGCAGCTCCTCGACCAGCACGGTGACGCTGCCGCGAACGAGGTGTTCGAGGCGGTCGACGGCGCGGCCGTCGACCGCTTCGAGTTTGGTCATCTCAGCGAACAGGCCGTCGAGCGCCCGGTCGACGGCGAGGTGGAGCAGTGCATCCTTGCTCGGCACGTGGTGGTAGATCGCGGACTTCGCGACGCCGAGGTGGGTGGCGAGGTCCTGGATGCTGGTGCCGTCGTAACCGCGTTCGTAGAACAGCTCGGCGGCGGCCTTGAGCAGCGTCTCCAGGTCGTAGCCCGGACGGCCGCGCCGCCTCGCCCTGCCGTTCTCCGTCGTGGTCATGTCGTTCAGTGTCCCAAACGGTGTCAGGTCCTTCCGCGCAGCAGCGCGGGACGGCGCCGAAGCTCAGCACCGTGACGGCGCCGAGGTAGAGCGCGCCCGCGATCGAGCCGAGCTGGTTGGCGAGCGAGGCGCCGCTGTAGCGGACCTCGGAGCTGAACAGCTCGGCGAACACGGCCGCCATCGGGTCGTAGACCAGGCCCATGAACACGCCGGTCACCACCAGGGCGAGCAGCACCAGGGCCGTGTTCGCGGTGTCCGCCAGTGGGAACAAGGTGACGGCCGAGGCGATGAAGCCCACGGAGCCGACGAGGAGCACTCGTTCTCTGCCGCGCCGGTCGGCCCAGGCCGACACGAGCGGGATCGCCGCGAGCCACACCTGGTGCACCGTCCGGCCGGAGTTGCCGGCCGGACGGCGGTCAGCGGGCGTGGAACGCTGGCTTCTTCTTGGCCAGAAAGGCTTCCACGGCGTTCCTGTGGTCTTCGGACGTGCCGAGGCGGGTCTGCGCAGCTGCTTCGGCGGCGAGGATCTGGTCCCACACGGCCGCTGAGCAGCGTTTGACTTCGGCGTACGCGAGGGTGGGACCGGCAGCGAGGCGGCCGGCGAGCGCCAGCGCGGTGGGGAGCACGTCGTCTTGATCAACCAGGCGGCCCGCGATACCCCATTCCACGGCTTGCGCGGCGGTGAAGGGCTCGGCGAGCAGCAGGAGTTCGGCGGCTCGGGCCGAGCCGACCGCACGGGCCAGGAACGCGGACAGGCCGGAGTCGCAGGCGAGACCGATACCGGTGAACGCGGTGCCGAAGCGAGCCGTCGCGGAGATGACGCGCAGGTCGCAGGCAAGCGCGAACCCGAGTCCGGCGCCGACGCAGGTGCCGTTGATCGCGGCGACGACCGGTTTGGGCATCGTGGCGAGCAGGGTCACGATCGGGTTGTAGTGCTCGTGGATCGTCGCGAACGCGGTGGCCGGGTCGCGGCGCAGTGCCTCGGCGTGCTCGGCCAGGTCCTGGCCGACGCAGAACGCCTTGCCCGTCCCGGTGAGCACGACCGCCCGCACCGATGAGTCCGCGGCGGCGGCAGCGAGTTCGTCGCGCAGCGCGTTCTTGGCCGCAGTGGTCAGGCTTGGCCCTTGCACGGTCACGGTCGCCACGGCGTTCACGGGACGATCTCCTTGCCCAGTGAACGGCTGCGGCCGCGGAACTCGGCGATCACCGTGTCGTCGCGGCGCACGGTGACGTCGTACACGCCGGAACGGCCGCGCAGCGCGATTTCCCGGGCTTCGGCGACGAGAAGATCTCCGAGGCGGGCGGGTTCCAGGAAGTCGACCTGGAACCCGGAGGCGACGGTCACGACGCCGTGGCTGTTGCAGGCCACCGCGAACGTGCTGTCGGCGAGCGTGGCGATCAGACCGCCGTGGCAGATCTCCCAGCCGTTGACCATGTCCTCTCGTACGCGCATCGACACTCGGGCAGAACCTGGACCGACGTCGTCGAGTTGCATGCCGAGCGCCTTGCTGGCGGTGTCAGTGGCCCACATGACTTCTGCGTACTGCCGTGCGGTCACCATCGGTAGAACCCCTCCCCCGTCTTGCGGCCGAGCTGTCCGGCCGCGACCTTGTCGCGCAGCAGCCGCGGCGGAGCGAAGCGCGACCCGAGCTCGCGTTCGAGGTGTTCGGCGATCGCGAGGCGGACGTCGAGGCCGACCAGGTCGGTGGTGCGCAGCGGGCCGACGGGGTGGCGGTAGCCCAGGGTCATCGCGTTGTCGATGTCCTCGGCGGAGGCGACTCCCTCCTCCACCATGCGCATGGCCTCCAGGGCGATCGCGACGCCGAGGCGGCTGCTGGCGAATCCGGGTGAGTCCCGCACGGTGATCGCGTGCTTGCCCAGGGCACGCACCCATTCCTGCGCGCGGCCGACCAGCGCGGGCGCGGTGCGGGCGCCGACGACGACCTCGACCAGATCGCTGGCGGGGACGGGGTTGAAGAAGTGCAGTCCGATGAGGGCGGACGGGTCGGGCACCGCGCCAGCCAGGGTGTCGATCGACAACGAGCTGGTGTTGGTGCCGATCACCGCCTCCGGTGCGTGCCGTGAGATGGTCGCGAGCACCGTGTGCTTCAGCTCCACCAGTTCTGGCACGGCCTCGACCACCAGCGTCGCGGTGGCGAGCGCGGACGGGTCGGTGACGACGGAGACGGTTCCGCCGAACGCGATGCCCTTCTCGGCGGCTTTGGTCAGGCTCTTCTCCACGCGGGCGCGGGCGGCGTCCGCGGCGGCTTCGGTCTCGACGACGGTGACGGTGCTTCCGGCGACTGCGAACGCGTGCGCGATGCCGGCGCCCATGCGTCCACCGCCGTAGACGCCGACCGAGGTGGGAACTGTCATCGGGACTCCTTGCGGCGGTCGAGGAACGCGGTCATGCGCTCGGTCTTCTCGGTGGTCTCGAACAGGACGGCCTGGGCGAGGTTGTCGACGAGCGGGTGCGCCGAGGGCGGGGCGTGGAAGACGGACTTGGTCAGCCGCACCGCCAGCGGCACCTGCTTCAGGATCTGGTCGGCGAGCCGGTGCCCCGCCGCTTCGAGGTCGTCGACGGGAACGACCTCGTTGAGCAACCGGACCTCCCTCGCCTCCTCCGCGGTGAGGACGCGGCCGGCGAGCAGGATCTCCTTGGCGAGTGGCTCGCCGACCAGTTCGCGCAACCGGCGGCACGCGCCCGCGGCGGCGAGGATGCCGAGTGCCGGTTCGGGGTTGCCGATCTTTGTGGTGGGAGTGCCGATCCGGAAGTCGCAGGCGTAGGCGAGCTCGGCGCCGCCGCCCAGCGCGTAGCCGTTCACCAGGGCGATGACGGGCATCGGCAATCGGTGCACGCGGTCGAAGAGGCCGGAGTTGATGCCTTGCAACGCGTCGTCGCGGCGCCGTTCGCGCAGCTGTGCGATGTCCGCGCCCGCGGCGAAGGTTCCGCCCTCACCGACGATCAACGCGAGGCGCGGTGTGCGTTCCAGTTCGGCGCACGCCTCGTGCAACGCCTGCACCATCGGCAGGTCGATGGCGTTGCGGACGTCCGGGCGGTTGAGCCGCAGCATCACCCGGTCGTCGTGCTCCTCCACCAGCAGCGGTGCCGTCACGGGCGCTCCAGCAACAACGCCGAGCCCTGACCGACGCCGACGCACATGGTCGCCAGTCCGCGCCGGCCACCGGAACGTTCGAGACGGCCCAGCAACGTGATCGCGATGCGGGTTCCCGAGCAGCCCAGCGGGTGGCCCAGCGCGATCGCCCCGCCGTCGGCGTTGACGATCTCCTCGTCCAGACCGAGATCACGGACGCACGCGAGCGACTGGGACGCGAATGCCTCGTTCAGCTCCACCGCGTCGAGGTCGCCGAGGGTCCACCGGGAGCGGTCGAGCACCTTGCGGGTCGCAGGCACCGGGCCGATGCCCATGATCGCCGGTGCCACCCCCGCGCTCGCACCACTGACGAGCCGGGCGCGCGGCTGCAGGCCGTGCCTGGTGGCGTACCGCTCGCTGACCACGATCACAGCGGCCGCGCCGTCGTTGAGGGCACTGGAGTTGCCGGCCGTGATCACACCGCCGGGTCCGTGGATCGGCCTCAGACCGGCGAGTTGCTCGAGGCTCGTGTCCGGACGCGGGCCCTCGTCCTCGGTGACCTCGCCGACCGCGACGATCTCGGCGGCGAACCGGCCGTTCTTCTGCGCGTCGACGGCTCGCTGGTGCGAGCGGTAGGCGAAGGCGTCGAGTTCCTCGCGGGTCAGGTTCCACTGCTGTGCCACGCGTTCGGCGGTCTGCGGCATGGACAGCGTGGTGTCTGAGTCGAAGGCGGGGTTGGTGAACCGCCAGCCGATCGAGGTGTCGAACGAGGCGCCCGGACGCGACCAGGCCTTGCCGGGTTTCTCGGTCACCCACGGCGCCCGCGTCATCGACTCGACCCCGCCCGCGATCACCACGTCCGCGTCGCCCGCGGCGATCATCTGCCGGGCGGTCGTGATCGCGGTCAGGCCGGAGGCGCACAGCCTGTTGACGGTGAAGCCGGGGACGGTGTCGGGCAGGCCGGCGAGCAGCCCGGCCATGCGGGCGACGTTGCGGTTGTCCTCCCCCGCCTGGTTCGCGGCGCCGAACACGATCTCGTCGATGTCGGCGGGGTCGATGCCGGCGCGGTCGATGGCGGTGCGCACCACCAGCGCGGCGAGGTCGTCCGGGCGCCTCTTCGCGAGGGCGCCGCCGTACCGGCCGATCGGGGTGCGGACCCCGTCGAGGAGAAAGGCCTCGGGCATGCGGGACTCCAAGGGGATCAGGCGTCGAAGTCGACGGTCACGGTGTCGCTGACGGGGAACGTCTGGCAGGTCAGGACGAAGTCGCGGGCGACCTCGTCGGGATCGAGTGCGTAGTTGCGGACCATCTCGGCTTTGCCGTCGCAGATCCGGGCCCGGCAGGTGCCGCACACTCCGCCCTTGCAGGCGAACGGCAGGTCGCCGCGCACCTGCTGGGCGGAGTCGAGGATGGTGCTGTCGCGGCGCATCGGTGTGGTGGTCTTGCGGCCGTCGAGGACGACAGTGACCTCGCTGGTGTCGCCTTCAACGACGTTCTCGCTGTGACGCAGCTGCGGCGGCGGTTCGTCCACGTAGAACAGTTCGAAGTGAACTCGTTCTTCGGGCACGCCCAGTTCCGCGAGTACGGAGCGTGCGGCGGTGAGCATCTCGAACGGGCCGCACAGCCACACGTGGTCCATCTGCGAGACCGGGACCAGCACCGTGAGCAGTGCGCGCAACCGGTCGGCGTCCAGGCGGCCGGAGAAGAGCTCGACGTCACGGGGCTCGCGGGAGAGCACGTGCACGAGGTCGAACCGGCTGGTGTGCGCGTTCTTCAGGTCGGCGAGCTCTTCGGCGAACATGACGGTGTTCGTGGTCCTGTTGCCGTACAACAGGGTCACGCGAGCGTCCGGGTTCGCGAGCACGGACGAGGCGATCGACAGCATCGGCGTGATGCCCGACCCTGCGGCGATGCACAGGTGACGACCGCCGGCGGCCGGGTCGGCGCGGAAGCTGCCCGACGGTTCCTGCACTTCCACGGTGTCTCCTGCCCGCAGACCGCGAACCAGCCAGCTGGAGAACAAGCCGTCAGGGATCTCCCGCACGCCGATCCGCGGCGGCTGGCCGACGGGAGCGCAGATCGAGTAGGTGCGGCGGTGTTCCACGCCGTCGACGATCTTGCGCAGCGTGAGCGACTGCCCGGCTGCGAAGGCGAAGACGTCGTGCAGGTCGTCGGGCACGTCGAAGGTGATGGCCGCGGCGTCGTCGGTGACCCGGTCGACCGCGGACACGGACAGCGAGTGGAACGCCATGTCAGATCTCCTTCACGTGGTCGAACGGCTCCAGGCACGCGCGGCACCGGTACAGCGCCTTGCAGGCCGTGGAACCAAACTCCGAGATCAGCTCGACGGCGTCGGAAGCACACCGCGGGCACCGGAGAACCCTGCGGGCCGGGGCGAGCGCGAGCAGCACCGGTCCGTCTCGCCGCGCCGGTCCCGGCGGGGAGATGCCGGCGTCGGCCAGGGCCGCCCGACCGCGTTCGCTGATCCAGTCGGAGGTCCACGCGGGGCTGAGCGCGACGCGGACCTGGACGTCGGCGAACCCCTGTTCGCGCAACGTGCGCACGAGGTCGTCGCGCATCGTCGCCATGGCCGGGCAGCCGGAGTAGGTCGGGGTGATGTCGACGACGACCGTGCCGTCAGTGACGGCGACGTCGCGCAGCACGCCCAGGTCGGCGAGCGTGAGCATGGGCAGTTCGGGGTCGACGACAGTGGCCGCGGCTTCTCTAGCACGGGTCAGGGTGCTCACCACAGCCCCCTCGGATGCTGCCGTGCGACGCTCTGCATGTCGGCCAGCAGCTCGGTCAGGGCGTCGGTGTGCACGCCGTCGCGGCCACGGGTCGCGGCCGGTACCGACTCGGGCCGGTCGACCTGGCTCGCCGCGAAGACCTGTTCCAGCACGCCCTCGGCCTCCGCCGGGGCGTCGAGTTCCGCCCACAGCGGCCAGAGCGCGTCCAGCGCGTTCAGCACGCGCCGCCGTGACTCCTGCGTACCCCTGGCCAGCGTGAGGAACCAGCGCGCGGCGAAGTCCCGGTGGTAGGCCAGTTCCTTGCGCCCCTTCACCGCGACCGCCGCCAGCACGGCGTCCGGGTGGGTGGCGAGCCGTTCGAACTCCGCGAGCCGCCAGGTGCTGAACATCAGCAGGCGCGTGACCGTCTCGGCGAAGTCGCCGTTCGGCGCCTCCGCCAGCACCACGTTCCGGAAGTGCCCGGCGTCGCGGAAGAACGCGAGCGCGTCCTCGGCCGGCACCGGTGATCCCTCCGGCAGCACCGGGACGGCCGACGGATCCGCGGCGGCCGCGCGAGCGAGCAGCAGGCGCGCCTGGCCGAGCAGGTCGAGCGCGATGTTGGCCAGCGCGATGTCCACCTCCAGGTCCGGGGCGCGGCTGCACCACTCCGAAAGCCGTTGGGAGAGCACAAGGGCGTCGTCACCCAGCATCAGGCAATACCGCGCGAGCTCGGCGGGGTCGAGACCGGCCGGGACGGTGGTGTCCACGCCGGCAAGCGGATCCTCGAAGTCGGTGCCGAACGCCCAGTGGGCGTCGTTCCCGAGCAACTCGGCGTCGTTGATCATCACGGCCTCACAGGTGGGGAACGTGCTCGGGGATGTCGTAGAACGTCGGGTGCCGGTAGACCTTGTCGCCGCTCGGGGCGAACAGCGGGTCCTTCTCGTCCGGCGACGACGCGGTGATCTGTGACGCCTTGACGACCCAGATCGACACGCCTTCGTTGCGGCGGGTGTAGACGTCGCGCGCGTGCATGAGCGCGAGCTTGTCGTCGGGAGCGTGCAGCGAACCGACGTGCACGTGGTTCAGTCCGCGCTTGCTGCGCACGAACACCTCGTAAAGCGGCCACTCGCTCATCGGGACTCCTCCAGTGCGAAAGCGGCGGCGGCCTCGCGTACCCAGGCGCCGTCCTCGTGCGCTTTGCGGCAGTGTTCGAGCCGCTGGGCGTTGCACGGCCCGTCTCCCTTGACCACGGCCCAGAACTCGTCCCAGTCGGGCTGGCCGAAGTCGTGCGCCTGCCGTTCGGAGTTCCACCTCAGGTCGGGGTCGGGCAGCGTCACGCCGAGCGCCTTCGCCTGCGGCACGGTCATGTCGACGAACTTCTGGCGCAGCTCGTCGTTGGTGTTGCGCTTGATGCCCCAGGCCATCGACTGCGCGGTGTTGGGCGAGGCGTCGTCAGGCGGGCCGAACATCATCAGCGCGGGCCACCAGAACCGGTTCACCGACTCCTGCACCATCTCGCGCTGCTCGTCGGTGCCGCGCATCATCGTCATCAGCAGCTCGTAGCCCTGCCGCTGGTGGAACGACTCCTCCTTGCAGATGCGGATCATCGCTCGGCCGTACGGGCCGAACGAGGTGCGGCACAGCGGCACCTGGTTGCAGATCGCGGCACCGTCGACGAGCCAGCCGATCGTGCCGACGTCGGCGTAGGACGGCGTCGGGTAGTTGAAGATCGACGAGTACTTCTGGGTTCCGGCGAGGAGCTTGTCCGTCAGCTCGCGGCGCGAGGTGCCCAGCGTTTCGGCCGCCGAGTACAGGTACAGCCCGTGACCAGCCTCGTCCTGCACCTTCGCGAGCAGGATCGCCTTGCGGCGCAACGAGGGCGCGCGCGAGATCCAGGCGCCCTCCGGCTGCATCCCGATGATCTCTGAGTGCGCGTGCTGGGCGATCTGCCGGATCAGAGTCTTGCGGTAGGCCTCTGGCATCCAGTCCCGCGGCTCGACCCGGTCGTTGCTCTCGATCGTGGCCTCGAAGTGCTCGGTGAGCTCCGCCTCGGTGACGGTCATCGGGGTCTCCCTGTGGTGCGCGACGCGATTTACTGACCGAACGTTCTGTTGTAACGTCGCACATGGCGCACTTCGGCGCAATGGCTGTTGTGCACGCCACATGCCCGTCCACGAAAGGAACCTGGACAGTGACTGCACTGCTGGAGAGCTACGCCGCGGGCCGCTGGTTCCGTGCGCAGGCCGAGGGCGAACCGCTGCTCGACGCCGTCACCGGGGACGAGGTCGCGCGCCTGTCCAGCCAGGGGCTCGACCTGGGTGCCATGACCGAGCACGCGAGGCGCGTCGGCGGCCCCGCGATCCGCGAACTCACGTTCCACCAGCGCGCCGCGCTCATCAAGGAACTGGCCAAGCACCTCAGCGCGCACAAGGACGCCCTCTACGAGCTCTCGTTCCGCACGGGCGCGACCAGGCGGGACTCGATGGTCGACATCGACGGCGGGTTCGGCACGTTGTTCAGCTTCGCTAGCAAGGGCGTGCGCGAGCTGCCCAACGACATCGTGGTGCTGGACGGCAACCTCGAACGGCTGGGCCGCGAGGGCACGTTCCTCGGTCAGCACATGTACACCTCGCGCCCCGGCGTCGCGGTGCAGATCAACGCCTTCAACTTCCCCGTCTGGGGCATGCTCGAGAAGCTCGCGCCCGCGTTCCTCGCCGGCCTGCCGAGCATCGTCAAGCCCGCCAGCCAGACCGCCTACCTCACCGAAGCAGTGGTCCGGCTCATCATCGAGTCGGGCATCCTGCCCGAAGGCTCGCTGCAGCTGCTGTCCGGCAGCCCGCGCGGACTGCTCGACGTCCTCGACGAGCAGGACTCGGTGGCGTTCACCGGATCCGCGCACACCGCCGGGATCCTGCGCAACCACCCGAACGTCCAGCACGGCGGCGTGCGCCTGCAGATCGAGGCGGACTCGCTCAACTGCTCGATCCTCGGCCCCGACGTGCGGTCCGGCGACCCCGAGTTCGACCTGTTCGTCAAGGGCGTCGTCACCGAGATGACCGTGAAAGCGGGCCAGAAGTGCACCGCGATCCGCCGCGCGATCGTGCCCGAGACCATCGCCGACGCCGTGACCGACGCGATCTCCGCACGCCTGGCGAAGATCACGGTCGGCAACCCCGCCGACGAGAGCGTGCGGATGGGCGCGCTGGCCTCGCTCGGACAGCGAGACGAGGTGCGCAAGGCGATCGAGTCGCTGCGGGCCTCGGCGGACATCGTGTTCGGCGACCCCGCCGCCGTCGAGCTCGTGGACGCGGACTCGGAGCGCGGGGCGTTCCTCTCCCCCGTTCTGTTGCGGTCCAAGGCGAACGCGCAGGAACCGCACGACGTCGAGCCGTTCGGCCCGGTCAGCACGGTGATCACCTACCGCACGACCGCGGAAGCCGTGGAGCTCGCCGCCCGCGGCAAGGGCAGCCTCGTCGGCTCGCTCGTCACGCACGACCCCGCCATCGCCCGTCAGGTCGTGCTCGGCGTCGCCCCGTGGCACGGCCGGATCCTGGTGCTGGACCGCGACGACGCCAAGGAGTCGACCGGGCACGGCAGCCCGTTGCCGATGCTGGTGCACGGCGGTCCCGGCCGCGCGGGTGGCGGCGAGGAACTGGGCGGCGTGCGCGGCGTGCTGCACCACATGCAGCGCACAGCCGTTCAGGCATCGCCGGACATGCTCACCGCCATCACCGGCCGCTGGACCACCGGGTCGAAGCGGGTCGTCGAGGAGGTGCACCCGTTCCGCAAGTCGTTGGCGGAGCTGAAGATCGGGGACAGCATCGAGTCTGCGGCACGGGAGGTGACGCTTGCCGACATCGACCACTTCGCCGAGTTCACCGGCGACACCTTCTACGCCCACACCGATCCCGAGGCGGCGGCCGCGAACCCGTTGTTCGGCGGGATCGTCGCGCACGGCTACCTCGTCGTGTCGCTCGCGGCCGGTCTGTTCGTGGAGCCGAACCCCGGTCCGGTGCTCGCGAACTTCGGCGTGGACCACCTGCGGTTCCTGACTCCGGTGAAAGCAGGCGACACCATCGCGGTGACGCTGACGGTCAAGCAGATCACCCCTCGCACCAACGCCGAGTACGGCGAGGTGCGGTGGGATGCCGTGGCGACGAACCAGGACGGCGACCCGGTCGCCACCTACGACGTCCTCACGCTGGTCGCCAAGAACTGAACACGGTAGGGGAGGTTCAGCCGAGGATCAGGTCCGCGGCCTTCTCCCCCACCATGATCGCGGGTGCGGTGGTGTTGCAGGACGGGACGACCGGCATGATCGACGCATCGGCGACCCGCAGCCCCTCGACACCGCGCACCCGCAACTGCGGGTCCACAACGGACAGTTCGTCGACACCCATCCGGCACGTGCCGACCTGGTGGTGTTACGTGCCAACGGATCGACGCGCGAACTCACGAATGTCGTCGCGGGTCTTCGCCTCTGGACCGGGAGCGATCTCGCGCTTGCGCCACTCGTCGAGCGCGCGCTGCCCGCCGACCTCGCGGCTCATCTCGACGGCGTCGCACAACGCTTCCAGGTCGTACGGGTCGGCGAGGATGTTCGGGTCGACCAGCGCGGGCACCACCGGGTCCGCCGAGGCGAGCCTGAACGTGCCGCGCGACTTCGGCGCGACGATGCCAGCCGCGATGGTGTACCCGTGCTCGGGCACCTCGTAGCCCTCCGCCGGGTAGACCAGATGCAGGAACAACGGCTGCAGATCCGGCGCGCCACCGGTCCAGTCCGTGCTGTCGGCGTAGAACTGGGCTTCGAGGAGGTTCGCCTGGCCGGGGCAGCGGCTTCGACGACTCGTAGACCACGCTGATCAACGGGTGGTCGTGCAGGTTCTCCCCCACGCCAGGCAGATCGGCGACCACGTCGATGCCGAGGTCGCGCAGGTGCGCCGCCGGGCCGACACCGCCGCGCAGCAGGATGGCGGGCGAACCGGCCGTGCCACTGGACAGGACCACCACGGCGCCGGCTCGGGCCGTGCGCCGTCCACGACGTACTCGACGCCGACGGCACGGCCGTTCTCCAGCAGCACCCGGTCGATCAACGCACCGGTCGTGACGGTCAGGTTCGAGTTGTCAAGCACCGGCGCGACGAAGCTCTGCCACCCGCTCTCGCGACGGCCGTCGCGCACGGTCATCTCGTTGAACCCGACGCCACGCACGTCGTCGCCGTTGAAGTCCTCGTTGCGCTTGTGCCCCGCCGCGACCGCGGTGTCCACGAATGCCTGAGCCGTCGGGTGCGGGTTCGTGATCGGGCTGACCGGCAACGGGCCGCCGGTCGCGTGGAGGGCGTTGGCTCCGGTCAGGTGGTCCTCGGAGCGCAGGAAGAGCGGGCGTACGTCGTCCCAGCCCCAGCCCGTGCACCCCTGTGCTGCCCAGCCGTCATAGTCGCTGGCGTGGCCACGCATGTAGATCATGCGGTTGAGCGAGCTGCTGCCACCGAGGACCTTCCCGCGCGGCCAGAACAGCGAGCGGTTGTTCGCGTGCTTCTGCGGCACGGTCTGACCGCCCAGTCCTACGGTCCGCCAGCAGCAGCGGCCACCCCTGCGGGCTATGGATCTCCTCGGCAACGTCGGCCGGTCCTGCCTCCAGCACGTGCACGGTCTTCCCGGCGTCCAGCAACCGGCGTGCGAGCGTGCTTCCCGCTGACCCTGCGCCGACGATGACGTAGTCGCTGCTGCTCATCACAACCCTCTCCTCTCCTCGGTGAGGACCGCCACTCTGCGACGCGAACGGCCCAATGAGTTGACCCGCGGCGAACCAGAGTTGCCGTCTAGCGCACCTCCCGTTGAACTCGATCAGCACGTGGGACGATGCGGGAATGAGCGAAACACCGCAGCGCGGGCGCTGGCAGGCGCCGTACAACCTCGAGCGGTTGCTGGAGGTCGCCGTGCGGGTGTTCACCGAACGTGGCTACGACGGAACCAGCTTCCGGCACCTCACACAGGCGTCCGGGCTGTCGAGGTCCTCGATCTACCACCACATCGACAGCAAGGAGCAGTTGCTGCGCCTGGGCCTTGAACGCGCCCTGGAGCCGTTGATGGCCAGCACGACCGAAGAGGGCGCCACGGTAGGCCGTGCGATCGACCGGCTCTCCTACCTGATCAAGCGCAACGTCGAGATCCTCGCCGCTGAGCTGCCGTACGTGAAGCTGCTGCTGAGCGTGCACGGCAACACCGAGACCGAACGGTGGGCACTGGAACAGCGGCGCACGTTCGACAAGGTGATCGCCGGCGTGGTGCAGGAGGCGATCGACGAGGGCGACGTGCGGGCCGACCTCGACGCGCGCACGACCGCCCGGCTGCTCTTCGGCACGATCAACTCATTGGCCGAGTGGTACAAGCCCGAACGCAAGCGCAAGCCCGGCGAGCTCGCAGACCAGATCTGCTCGATGATCCTGCGCGGCATCCATACCTAGCCAGGCGGCCGGGCTCAGCTCGGCCACACCGGTTTTCGGCGCCCTGCAACGAGAGTTGGTCGTGCCTGGGCTCGCCATGCGGTCACGGTGGCCGCATGCGGCACAACAGCATCTGCCGCAGTCGAGCCGATCACGTACTTGGCGCACTCGATGAGTTGACTGCTCACCGAGGCGGGCGGCGGTCCACGATCCGCTTCATCTTGCCGACGGACCGCTCGATCCCTCCCGGCGCAACGACTTCCACCGCGACCGTGACGCCGATGGAGTTCTTCACGAGCTTCTTGAGCTGCGCGCCGGTGTCGCCCGCGACCGCGTCCTCGCGGTGCTCGACCACGACGGTCAGGTCGTCGAGGTTACCCGTGCGGCTCAGCACACACTGGAAGTGCGGCGACAACGCCGGGACCTTGAGGATCAGCTCCTCGATCTGCGTCGGGAAGAGGTTCACGCCGCGCAGGATGATCATATCGTCGGTGCGGCCGGTGATCTTCTCGATCCGCCGCATGGTCCGCGCCGTACCCGGCAGCAACCGGGTCAGGTCACGCGTGCGGTAGCGGATGATCGGCATGGCCTGCTTCGTCAGGGACGTGAACACGAGTTCGCCCTTCTCGCCGTCGGGCAGTACCTCGCCGGTGACCGGGTCGATGATCTCCGGGTAGAAGTGGTCCTCCCAGACGTGCAGGCCGTCCTTGGTCTCCACGCACTCGCTCGCCACACCCGGCCCGATGACCTCGGACAGGCCGTAGATGTCCACGGCGTGCATGTCCAGGCGACGCTCCATCTCCGCGCGCATGTCGTTCGTCCACGGCTCGGCGCCGAAGATGCCGACCTTCAACGACGTCGAGCGCGGGTCGACACCCTGCCGCTCCATCTCGTCGATGATCGAGAGCATGTAGGACGGCGTCACCATGATGACGTCCGGCTCGAAGTCGCGGATCAACTGGACCTGGCGCTCGGTCATGCCACCGGACACCGGAACCACTGTGCAGCCGAGCTTCTCCGCACCCGCGTGCGCACCGAGCCCGCCGGTGAAGAGGCCGTAGCCGTAGGCGTTGTGCAGGATGTGCCCGGCCCGGCCGCCGGCTGCCCGGATGCTGCGTGCCACCACGGTCGCCCACGTGTCGAGGTCGGCCTTCGTGTAGCCGACGACGGTCGGGCGCCCCGTGGTTCCCGAGGAGGCGTGCACGCGCACGACTTCCTGCCGTGGCACCGCAAACATGCCCCACGGGTAGTTGTCCCGCAGGTCAGCCTTGCCGGTGAACGGGAGCTTCGCCAGGTCCTCCAACGTCTTCACGTCGTCGGGGTGCACTCCGGCCGCGTCGAAGGAGGCCCGGTAGTGCGGCACGTTCTCGTACGCGTGCCGGACCGACCAGCGCAGCCGGTCGAGCTGCACCGCTCGCAACTCGTCCACCGACGCGGTCTCGATCGGTTCCAGATCGCCAGGCTGCGGGGTCAGGTCCAGCATCTTCCACTCCTCATCGGCGAAGGTCGTCCGGCGGACACGGTCGCAGGCGTCGACACTGCTCAGTTGGACACAGCCGCACGATAATTGACCGAATGACCATTCGGTAAGTATTGTCCGCCGTGGCCGGCGTCTCAACGAGGAGCACGCTCATGACCCTCGCGACCTTCGAAGACTGGGAACACCGGATCTGCAGCACGTTCGTCCCGCTGCAGGCCAGGTGCGACTCCGACATCGCCCACTTCAGCGGCGACGTCGGCTCCGCCGCGCTGGGCTCGGTGCTCCTCGCCGAGGTCGCGGCCTCCCATGCCGTCGTCGAACGAACCCGCCGACTGATCCGCCAGGACGACCCCGAGCTGTACAAGTTCGGCTTGCAGGTCAGCGGCAGCAGCGTGATCGAGCAGGACGACCGCCAGGCGCGCCTGCGTCCCGGCGACCTCGCCATCTACGACACCTCCCGGCCGTACCGGATCTCGTTCAGTGACGACTTCCGCATGACGATCGCGATGTTCCCGCGCAAGCTCGTCCGGCTGCCCGAGCGCCACATGGCCGGGCTGACAGCCGTACGTCTCGCGGGTGACACCGGGCTGGGCTCCCTCATCGCGCCGCTGATGAAGGGCCTGAGCGCCGAACTGAGCGCGACCAGGCCGGTCATCGCGACCCATCTCGGCGACGCCGTGGTGGATCTGGTGACCGCGGCCTTCGCCCAGCAGATGCAGCGACCGTTGGACGAGGAGTCCCCGGCCTCGCATCGCGTCCTTCTGACCCAGGTCGGCAAGTTCATCGACGACAACCTTCACGACCCCGGGCTCTCCCCGAAGGCCGTCGCGGACGCGCACTTCGTGTCCGTGCGCTACCTGCAGAAGGTGTTCGAGGCCGAGGGCACGTCGGTGTCGACGATGATCCGCACGCGACGTCTGGAGCGGTGCCGCCGAGAGCTCGCCGATCCGCGGTGCGCGGAGATCCCGATCGCCAACGTCGGGCACCGGTGGGGTTTCACCGATCCCGCCCACTTCTCCCGGCTGTTCCGCAGCACTTACGGCCAGTCCCCGAGGGAGTACCGCAAGAACAGTGTGAGCTGAACCAGCGGTACTCGCCTCCGCCGTCCTCAGAGGACGATCGTCACGACCTTCTCCTCGGTGTTCGCGAGGATGCCGGACCAGCCGAGCTCCCGGCCGATGCCGCTGGACTTCATGCCACCCCACGGCAGCGCGGGATCGATGGCAGCCCACCCGTTGACCCACACCGCACCCACGCGCACCTTCGCGGCCAGTGTGTGGGCGAGCGAGACGTTCTGCGTCCAGATCGTCGCGGCCAGGCCATAGCTGGTGTCGTTGGCAATCGCGATGGCCTCGTCGACGTCGTCGAACGGGATCACCGCGCCCACCGGCCCGAAAATCTCCTCGCGGGCGATGGTCGAGCTGTTGTCGACGTCGGCGAAGATCGTGGGCCGCACGAAGAATCCGGGCTTGTCGACCTTGCCGCCACCGGCCACCAGCCGTGCGCCCTCGGCCTTGCCCTTCTCGATGTAGTCGACCACCCGCTGCTGCTGGCGTGCGTTGACCAACGCGCCCATCGTGGTCTCGCCGTCGAACGGGTCGCCGAGCACCTGCGCCTCCGCGGCCTGCGCCAGCGCGTTCACCACGGTCTCATAGTGCGAGCGGTGCACCAGGATCCGCGTGCCGGCCGCGCACACCTCGCCCTGGTTGAAGAACAGGCCCATCGCGATGCCCTGGATCGCGGCCTCGACGTTGGCGTCTTCAAGCACGATCTGCGGGCTCTTGCCACCCAACTCCAGCGTAACGCGCTTGAAAGTATCCGCCGCCGCCTTCTGGATCTGCCTGCCGACCTCAGGTGAGCCGGTGAAGCTGATCTTGTCGACGTCCGGGTGAGCGACCAGCGCGGCACCGGCGATACCGCCGAGTCCGGGCACGATGTTCACCACACCAGCCGGGAAGCCCGCCTCCTCGATGAGCTTTCCGAGGTACAAGACGGACAGAGGCGCGTCCTCGGCCGGCTTGACCACCACCGTGTTGCCCGCGGCCAATGCCGGACCGAGCTTCCACGCCGCGATCATCAACGGCGTGTTCCACGGGATGATCGCGCCGATAACGCCCACCGGTTCGCGCACCGTGTAGGAGTGGGTCTTCGCCATGCCGAGGTACCCGGCGGTGGGAATGGTGGTTCCCTGGATCTTGTCGGCCCACCCGGCGAAGTGACGGAACGTCGCGACGGTGTTCGGCACGTCCAGCATGCCGGGCTGCGCGAAGGGCTTGCCGATGTCGAGCGCCTCCAGGCGCTGGAGGATCTCGCCGTCCCGTTCCACCAAGTCCGCGAGCTTGTTCAGCAGCGCGCCACGGGCGACTCCAGAAGTCTCGGCCCAAACGCTGTTGAGTGCCGTACGAGCAGCACGTACAGCGCGATTGACGTCCTCGGCGCTGCCGTTCGCTACCTGGGCCAGCACCTCACCGGTGGCGGGGTTGAGGTTCTCGAACGTCTCCGCCGCGTCCGACCAGGTGCCATCGATGAACAGCCCGGTGGTGAACCCGGTCTGCGGCTCGGCGGTGAGTGTCATGGTGTCCTCCTGCGTGCATGTCGGTGCTTACCGTCACGCTGGCAGGAGAGAACGGTCCGAACTTGTGCGCTGGCGCACACGGCTTGACGGTGGGCGCTCAACCACGCTCTTGCAGCAGCGTCAGGATCTTGCGCAGTTCGTCGAGCGCCGCCTCGATGGGCACGTCGTTGACCTGGCATGTCTGCTGGAAGACGAGTCCATCCAACGCAGCGAAGACGAGATGCGCCAACGCATCGTTCTTCAGTCCAGCCGCGTCGAGTTCCAGGCGGAGGGCTTCCCGGTAGCCGCGGTACGGCTCGTGCACGTCCTCGCGCAGCCCGGCGGTGCGCCGGACTTCCAACGTCAGTTCGTACTGGAACACCTGCGTTTCCGGCGAATCGGCGACCAGCTGCGGGAGCTCGCGGAACAACAGCTCGATCCGTCCGAGGCCTGGCTCGCTCGTGATGCCGCTGATGCTGTTGTCGAGCGAGTAGCGCAACGCGGCCGCGATCGACGCCTCACGGGTGCCGAAGTGGCGCGTGACCAGGCCGTGAGTGACCCTCGCCTCCGGCGTGACGGCCCGGTAGGTCAGGTTCCGCAAACCCGCGTCCGAGACCACGCGCACCGCGGCGGCGAGTCGTGCTCTGGTACTGGATATCGCAACTCTCGCCGAGCACGACCGCTTAGTACTGCAACGGCACTTAGGTGAGTGGGTAGCCTCGTCGTTTGTAGTGGCTGGTTTTGGCTTCGTGCTGGCGTCGTCGGCGCCAGCACGACCAGGCCCAGACGTGCTCGGCGGT
>Ga0070710_10000521_pt1 | contig 18075 bp, 16 predicted proteins | sample LARL52metaG_FD_65454 | JGI IMG/M metagenome (GOLD analysis project Ga0070710, IMG submission 65454) | Corn, switchgrass and miscanthus rhizosphere microbial communities from Kellogg Biological Station, Michigan, USA - LAR L5-2 metaG | ecosystem: Host-associated > Plants > Roots > Rhizosphere ... | reverse complement strand
TCCATGCATCGTTACCGGACCCATACCTGCGGCGCGCTCCGCGAGAGCCACATCGGAGAGACGGTGCGGCTGTCGGGCTGGTGCCACCGCATTCGCGACCATGGCGGCGTGCTGTTCATCGACCTGCGCGACCACTATGGTATCACCCAATGCGTGGCCGATCCGGATTCGGCCGCCTTCAAGGATGCCGAAAAATTGCGCTCGGAATGGGTGGTGCGGATGGAGGGCAAGGTCCGCCGGCGCCCCGCGGGAACCGACAATCCGGAGCTGCCGACCGGCCATGTCGAGATCTATGTCAGCGAGATCGAGGTGCTGGGCGCCGCCGCCGAGCTGCCGCTGCCGGTGTTCGGCGATCAGGAATATCCCGAGGACATCCGGCTGAAATACCGCTTCCTCGACCTGCGCCGCGAAAAACTGCATCAGAACATCATGACGCGCGGCGCGATCATCGATTCGATGCGCCGGCGCATGAAGGCGCAGGGCTTTTTCGAGTTCCAGACGCCGATCCTGACCGCGTCCTCGCCGGAAGGCGCGCGCGACTTTTTGGTCCCCTCGCGCATCCATCCCGGAAAATTCTATGCGCTGCCGCAGGCGCCGCAGCAGTACAAGCAGCTTCTGATGATGAGCGGGTTCGACCGCTATTTTCAGATCGCGCCATGTTTTCGCGATGAGGACCCGCGCGCCGACCGCCTGCCGGGCGAGTTCTACCAGCTCGACATCGAGATGAGCTTTGTCACCCAGGACGACGTGTTCGCGGCGATGGAGCCTGTTGTCGGCGGCGTGTTCGAGGAGTTTGCCGGCGGCAAGCCGGTCACCAAAAACTGGCCGCGCATCCCGTTCGCGGAAGCCATCCGCAAATATGGCAGCGACAAGCCGGACCTGCGCAACCCGATCGAGATGCAGGACGTGTCCGAGCATTTCCGCGGCTCCGGCTTCAAGGTTTTTGCGCGCATGCTGGAAGACCCGAAGAACCAGGTCTGGGCCATTCCGGCGCCGGGCGGCGGCAGCCGCGCCTTCTGCGATCGCATGAACTCGTGGGCACAGGGCGAGGGCCAGCCCGGCCTCGGCTACGTCATGTGGCGCGAGGGCGGCGAGGGCGCAGGTCCGCTCGCCAACAACATCGGCGCGGAGCGGACGGCGGCGATCCGCGCGCAGCTCGGCACGAAAGAGGGCGATGCGGCGTTCTTCGTCGCCGGTGATCCCGACAAGTTCTGGAAGTTTTCCGGGCTGGCACGCACCCGGGTCGGCGAGGAGCTGAACCTCGTCGACAAGGAGCAGTTCGCGCTCGCCTGGATCGTCGACTTCCCGATGTACGAGTACGACGAGGAGAACAAGAAGATCGATTTCTCGCACAACCCGTTCTCGATGCCGCAGGGCGGGCTCGATGCGCTCATGAACAACGATCCGCTGTCGATCAAGGCATTCCAGTACGACATCACCTGCAACGGCTACGAGATCGCCTCCGGCGGCATCCGCAACCACAAGCCGGAAGCCATGGTGAAGGCGTTTCAGATCGCGGGCTATGGCGAGGAGGAGGTGGTCGAGCGCTTTGGCGGCATGTACCGCGCCTTCCAGTACGGCGCGCCGCCGCATGGCGGCATGGCCGCGGGCGTCGACCGCATCGTGATGCTGCTCTGTGGCACCACGAACCTGCGCGAGATCTCACTGTTCCCGATGAACCAGCAGGCCGTCGACCTGATGATGGGCGCACCGTCCGAGGCGACGCAAAAACAGCTCCGCGAACTGCACATCCGGTTGAACCTGCCGAACAAGGGGTAGGGGGAAAGCCTGATGGACGAGCCTGCGGGACCAACTGGTCCCGCTAGTCCAGGCGGATCGACTCTTCGCCTTCGGCTTGCACAAGCGTGAGCGACCCCGGCGCTCCCTGGCCATCGACAAGATAGTGATAGCTGTCGACGGCAGGCCGCTCGGGGATGCCGAGAATTTTTGCAAGCTCCGCCAGCCGATCTTCAGCGAAGACAAAATCCTCGCTGTTCAGCAGCCGCAACAACCGATCGCGCGATGGGCCGGGCAGGCAGTAGGCCGTCAGCACGGCTGGATTGCCGCCCTCCGGCGGCGTGGCTTCATCTTCATCCGTGAAGTAGCCCGGTGCCGAATTGTAGCGATCGAGCTCTTCGCCGCCGTCGAACAGCCAATAACGCAGGATGTCGCTGTCATGGACGATGAAGGCGATAACCGGAAGTTGCAGCGCCTTTGAGAGCGCACGGGCCATTTCAGGGAGCACAGCCTCGTCGTGACCGGCCGCATCAGGGAAGATGCTGGTCCATGTCGTTTCGGACGAGCCGCGGACATAGGCCGGCACCGCGTCAAGGGAGCGGAGCGCTGCAATGACCGCATGACGGTCGGCACAGCGGACGTGGAGATTTGTGATGAACGATCCCATGATGTTCCCCATTGCCGGCGCGATCGGACGAGTCTGCTCGGTGCCGTCAATCGAGCAACTCCCGGCAATTGAGATCGTCCACTGCCAAGAATATGCGCTCGAGATTATTCCACCAGATGACAGGCGGGATGTTCGACATCGCTTGCCCAATCGGTGTGGTCGCCTGCCAGAGAACGGCCAGGCGATAATCTTCGGCCAGCGCTGCCCGATCGTAGCCTTCGACGCCGCTCTCCAGAAGCGTCGCGTGGTAGCAATCCAGCAGCGGCTGCTCCATCCTGCGGCGCCGGTCGGGATACCAATGCAGCGCGAGCATGTAGGCGAGATCGTCAGCGGCCACGTCGACACGCCAGCAATCCCAGTCGAATATGCGAACATCATCCCCGCCATCGCGGGGCAGGAAGTTGTTCCAGACGTGGGAGTCGCCCTGAATGACCGTCATTCCGATGCGACCTGTAGTGCGTGTGCAGTGGCAGCCCGCCATCGATCACGCGTCGGTAAAGATCGCGCCGCTCCAATGGGAGAAGGTCTCCGAAGCGATCGGTGAAAACCGACAATGTCTCCTCGAAACGCTTCAGATTGGCGCTCATCGTGGCGTTGTCCTGCCAACTCCCGACAGAATTGCCAAGACGCGGCTCGTCCCACCACGCGGCATGAAAACGCGCACGGGCGCGGACGATGCTTTCGCACTGCTCCATTGTCGGAGGCAGCGGCCAAGCGGTCGCGATGACATGCGTATCGGTCAGGTCTTCCAGCAAGAGATGCCATGCTCTCGTGTCGGCATCCCAGGCGGCCTCGAGGCAGCCCAACATCTGATCTGGCTTGGCGGCGGCCACCTCGTTGTAAAAGGCAACTTCCTGTCGGCCGGCGTCCCAATTGGCGTCACCCAGACGGTCGGGACGGCCGGTCTTGAGCATGATCGTCCGAGGTGCGCCTGAAGCTTCACCAACATAGATCGGACGAAGACGGGTGATCTCCGATAGAACCGTCGTGTGAGAGCTTTCCACGACGACGTCGGAAACCCGAACGTCGAGATGCAAGCCGGAGTTGCGAAGGGCCGCGGTGAGGTGCTCGGGGTTTGCCGCCTTGTGCGGTGGCTTCTGTGTCATGGAAATGGAGCGCCTCACCTTTCTTGCAGCTACAAATAGTAACGCTACGATTGTTGGCAGATGTGGTCAATATTCCGCGGGCCGCGAAGCAGCGCGCGGGGCCGGCGACGAGCGACCGTCCGTCGGAAGCTCGACGAGCGCAGGCAGAGCTATTGCTTCGTGATGACCGATCAGAGGCTGCGGCAGGACGAACAGGAATCGATGACATGGGCGCGTGGTCGGAAGCAGTCCCAACCGCAGCAGCGGGGCGGGTGCGAAACGAATGAGGCCGCCGAGCGGCGGCCTCCGGTCATGCTATCAGTGGATGACCACCCATCTGCCGCCGCGCCAGTAGCCGCGGCCTTCGTGTTCGCGGAAGCTGAACCGTTCGCGGGGCCCCCAATGCCAATCGTCTTCATGAACGACGACACCGGCTTCATGGGGAAAGTCGTACGCTTCATGGACGTGCCAGCACGTATGGCCCTGGCATACGATCGCCGCGGATGCGCCGAAGGTGGACGCCATGACCACACCAGCGCCGATTGCGGCTGCAGAAAGGATTTTCCTGAGCATCTCAACGTGTCTCCATTGCCCTTTGCCCCGCGTACAAACCACGTCGACGGCTTTCGGTTCCGCGATCGAACGCGATTTTGCGAGACTGCAGCCAGAAGCGGCGCTGAGGAAATGGCGGAGCGTGACGACTCACCAACAGAGCCGCTGGCACTCACACGTTAAGGTTGAATTGATGGTGGTTTCGCATGTCGCCGCGCCCACCCGGGCCACTTGCGGTGCGGACGATGCAGGATGCGGATCGCAATGGACGCGCAACGCTTACGGCTGGACCCGGGTTGTTTGCGGAGATGGACGCGTCGGAGCCGGCGGGCGCACCGCCGTGGCATTCGTTCGTTGCGGCGCCGCTGACGGCGTGGGCTGCTGGGTCTGCCTTACCCTGGCCGTGAAGCTCGCCATCGCCCTGAGCTGTTCGGCGGTCTTCGCATTGTCGCGGGCCATCTGGTCCTGGCTGCTCCTGAGCTGGTCGATGGCTCTCGCATTGTCGCTGGCGAGCTGTTCCTGCCGGCTCTTGAGCTGATCCAGTCCGCGCTCCAGATTGGCGAGATCGCGCGCCATCGCCTGCAGCGTCTGCGCCAGTTCCGCAGGCACTGCGGCGGGCTGCGGCGCGACATCTTGCGCCGCGGCTGGAGCCGAGGGTGCGGGAGAGCTTGCCGCCGCTGCGGCAAGCTGGGGCGCAGATGCGCTCGCCGGCACCGGAGGCGAGGAGGCGTTTGGCGGCGGCGCCGACGTCGAGACCAATCGCGGCAGCCACTGGGCGATCGTCGGCCTGATCGCATCGGTTTGCGGCGACTGCCAGACGAAAGCAGCAGCAAAGATGCACGCCGCGAGCAGCAGGCCGACGAGGGCGCGGCGTGCCGGCCTGCCGTGTGGCCGGTCGGCAGGCTTGCGCGCGGCGCTCCGGTCCATATGCGACAGATTTTCGGTGACGCGCGCGAGCTGTTCATCGGCGCGCGCGATCTGTTCATAGGCATGGGCGAGCCGCTTGTCCGCGCGCGCGACCAGATCGTCGTTGGGATCAGCTTCTGTCGGGTTCGGCATGGAGTTCATTGGCGAGCTCCGTCCAATGTCACCCCGAGCGGGTGGTTCCGCCAGGCCGGCGGACGGCCAAAGTTTCAGCGAGGTCGTGACAAAAGCATGGCCGGACGGCGGAGAGTGTGAGGTCGCATCGCGGCAGCATCGCGGCGCGTGGTCATGGTGCTCCGCGGCACCCCGCGCCTTGCGGGGAAGCCTGATCGTTTCCGATGAAACCAGGCGGGCCGCCGCGGACCCGGATCATGGGTCCGCGGCGCCCCAGCAAGAGGACGCGTCTTCCAAGACAAGTCCCAAGACAAGTCCCAAGACAAGCGCGGCCGGGTCGTCCTTCGCAAGGCAACCTCGAACCGCGCGTTGGCGGACACGCCGCGGGTGCGTCGTCGATCGAGGCCGCGCCGTCTTAGCGACCCGCCATGGCCTTGACGTCCTCTGCGGTCAGGCACTTTCCGCCGACGCCCCATTCACCGCTTGCGACTTCGTGCACGCGAACCCAGGTGCCGCCGCGCATCGCTTCGCCCTCGACCGCGACCATCGCGTCCGTCACCCTCCGGATCATGTCCTGCTTCTGGGATTTGTCGAACACGCCTTCAATCAGATGAATATCGACGAGTGGCATGGCTTGCTCCTGTGTCTGTCATTGCCAGCGAGCCAGCTATCACGCACGCGTCCCCTGGACGTCCCTCGCGGTCAGGACCGGCAAGCGTAGCCCGGATGAGCGAAGCGATATCCGGGTCCCGCTCTCCCGCATGTCGCTTCCGCCTTCGCTCTTCGAGCTTCGGCGGACAAGTCGCTCATGCGGGCTACCTGCCAGTTGGGTGTGGCCGACGTCGTCTTTCATCAACTCGGCTCATCCGCGATGATGTGAATGACATAGAGCGGATGAGCGAACTCGTCGGTGACTTCCAATCGCCACTTCGTGCCGGGCAGCAGCCTGCCGTTCATGCTCTTGATCATCTGCCCGGTGGTGACAGTTGCTTCTCTCCAGGCAGAGTGTTTGTCAGGAAGCTCCTCGCCTTCGTCGTCGATCAGGACCTGATCGTGGCAGACGTTGAAGAAGTATCTCGGCATGACGGGATGTCCTCCCGCAGCATTGGACGACGTCGCCATCGCTTTTGCAGCCACGCGCGTTTCCGGCTCGAGCGAAGAAGCCTGTAACGTTAAGTTGAGGCTTCCCGGGGAAGCAACGGGTTCCGACCGGTGTCGGGCACAAGCAAGCCGTCTCGGGCGACCTCGACATTTCCACGCCGTCAGGCATCATGTCAGCATGGACCAGATCAAGCGCTCTCCCGCTCCAACTCAGGATGAGATCAGGGTCCGCGCATGGTCGGAGGTTCGGGAACTGCTGGAGCTTCAGCTTGCTCCGCTCGGAGAGCGCGCTTTGGAGGTGCTTGCTGCGCGGCCTGGTGAAAGCATTTTGGACATAGGGTGCGGCGGCGGAGAAACTGCGCTCGCGCTGGCACGGGCAGTCGCGCCGGGCGGCACGGTCCTTGGGATCGATGTGTCGGCCGCCGTTCTGGAGTTCGCGCAAACTGCGGGGAAGGGATGCAGACGACTGCGCTTCCTGCAGGGCGATGCGCAGCTGTTCCCATTCGAACCAGCCGCGTTCGACGCCGCCTTCTCCCGCTTCGGGGTGATGTTTTTCGCGGACCCGACCGCGGCGTTCATCAACATTCGCCGCAGCCTCAGGCCGAACGGGCGGCTTGCCTTCGTGTGCTGGCGCGCGCTGGAGGAGAACCCGCTCGACATGCTGTCGCTCAAAGCTGCGTCCCCTCATCTGCCGCCGCAGCCTGCTTTCGATCCGGACGCGCCCGGCCCTTTCGCTTTCGCGAACCCCGGCCGCGTCCGTGGCATTCTGGAAGCTGCGGGTTTTGCCGACATCGGGATCGCCGCACATGACGAGCAGGTCGGAAGCGGCAGCCTCGATGCGATGGTTGCCGTTTGCTCGAGGGTTGGCGCGCTGGAAAAATCCTGCGGGAAAATCCGGAGCTGCGGTTTGCGACGCTGCCGGCCGTGCGATCTGCGCTCGGAGAACACGATGGACCTGACGGCGTCAAACTCAACGCTGCAACGTGGGTGGTGACGGCCCGGGTCGTAGCGTAGCGTAGCCCGGATGAGCGACTTGTCCGCCGAAGCTCGAAGAGCGAAGGGGAAGCGACATCCGGGTCACCGCTTTCCCGCATTGCCGCTTCGCTCATGCGGACTACCCGCTACTTGCCCTCATCGGCCTCGTTTCGTCGCGCGACGAAGGTGCCGTTGGGCTGATGAAACAGCAGTTCGTCGACCGAGCCGCTCGGGCCACGGCGAAACTCGGTGCGGAAGCCTTCGAGCTCGACGATGCTGAAGATGCCCTGCTGGTATGGCCGCAGATGGTACAGCGGCTGAAAGTCCGGCTTCAGCGTCAGCTGCCCGTCGTCGCCCTCCAGCGCGACCACATGGGTGATCGAGCCATGCCTGTAGCGACCGACACAGGCCTGTCGAAACGCGAGGTCCAGGCAGTCGCCGCTCGGGATGCGCAGAAAGACGATGTCCGGGACCAGGATCTCGAACTGGGCCGACAGGCTGGCAACATTGCCGTCGCGATCGGTGGTGAAGGATAGCGCAAGGCGATCCGGATTGAGCTCCCAGAGGATGCGCGGGACCTCGAAGGTTTCGAAGTGCCGGTGTGACAACGGGGCAGACAACGTCCGATACGTCCAGTGCAGGCCGTCGCTCTCGCGGGTGATGGTGATGCGTCTGTATCCGGGATGCTCGTAGGTTCCGGCATAGTCGGAGAGGTCGTGGCTCGGCGGTGCCTGGCGTCGGGGCGCGGTCTGTCGCGTCTGTTCGTCGATCTCCTCCTGCGCCAGCGCCTTGCGGCGGAGGTCTCGCAGGCGGTCGAGCCAGGGCACCGGCTCCTTGCCGCAGATGCGGTCCAGGACATGGTTGATCAGAATGCCCGGGATCGGGGCGCCGCCGCCATTGCAGAACACCGCGACGCCGAGGTTCCGGTCGGGCATCAGCCGCATCAGTGTGCTCCAGCCGATCCAGCCGCCGGAATGCCCGACGATCCGCTCGCCGCGATAGGTCGTCGAACCGAAGCCGAGGCCATAATGGGAATGGCCGAACTCGAACTCCGGGCCGCCCGCGTGAACGCGCGGGGCCTGCATCGCCTGAACCAGCGTTTTCGACAGCAGGCGCTCGCGCTCGAACTCGCCTTCGGCCAGCAGAAATTTCATCCAGTTGGCGATCGCAGCAACCGATGTGTTGATGCCCCCGGCCGCGGTTGCGCGAATCGGCCAGTGTTTGGTGCGCCGGCGCTCATCGCGGTGCATCAGGTATGGGACCGCCCCGTCACTTGCCGCCGCGAGATCTTCGGCCGAGAACGTCGCGGGCATTTTCAGCCGCTCGGTCAGCCTCGCCCGTATAAAATCCTCCCAGCTCTGGCCGCTCACGCGTTCGGTGACGAGGCTCGCCACATTGTAGGCGAGATTGCTGTACTGGAAGGCGGTTCTGATATCGCGGCTCGGCTCGATGTAGCGCATCGCCGCCAGCATCTCAGCGCGCGAGAGATCGCCGGGCATCCAGATCCAGTCATGCCGCGGCAGGCCGGTGTGATGGGCCAGCAGGTCGCGCACCGTGATCCGATCCGCCGCGATCGGGTCGTGCAGCCGGAACTCCGGAAGATAGTCGCGAACGGGTTTCTTCCAGTCGAGACGCCCATCGTCGACCAGCAGCGCAAGGCCAGTAGCCGTAAAGGTTTTTGTGATCGAGCAGATCGTGAACTGCGTCTCTGTCGTCGTCGGCAGCGCGGCTTCGGCATCGCGCTCGCCAAAAGCCCTGAGCAGCACCGTCTCGCCGTTCTGCACGACGGCGATCGCCGCACCCGGAACTTTCCATTCCGCCATGGCTTGCGCGGCAAGCGCGTCGAGCCCGGCGATCAGATCGGCTGAAGGGGTGTCTTGCAGGGCAGGCTGGATGGACATGTCCGAACTCGCGCCGGTTCATTGCTACAGTTCGTAGCATTAAGCGCGTCCGGCCGCAACGATGTATCGCGCGACGGCAAGCGTATCCCGGCTGATCGACGCGACATCCAGGTCACCGCTCTCCCCGCATATTCGGCGAGTCCGGAATGACGGACGGCCCGCGTGCACTGTCATGCTTCGCGATGGGCACATGGACGGACGGCGACGATCGGACCATATGGGTGGGGATCATATTGCCTGGAGAAGATGTTCGACGAGTAAGGGAGCCCAAAATGTACGCCAATATTCTCTTGAGCACGGATGGATCGGATGTCGCGAGAAAAGGCGTTGCGCATGGGATCGCTTTGGCAAAGGCCTTGAACGCCAAAGTGACGGTCATCACCGTAACGGAACCGCTGCCGGTCGACTATGGCAGCGGACACGCGGGGGGATGGATTCCCTCGCAGGAAGAGTTTGATCGTTTTGACGCCGCCTCTAAGCAACGTGCCGGCAGAGTGCTCGATGACGCGCGAGCCATGGCGGAGGAGGGCGGGATATCCGCAGAACTTTTGCATGTTCCGGATGCGCACCCGGCGACCGCGATCATCGAAACGGCGAAGTCCAGAGGCTGCGACCTCATCGTCATGGCCTCTCATGGGCGTCGCGGCATCAGGAAGCTGCTGTTGGGGAGCCAGACATCGGAGGTCCTGGTGGATGGAAGCGTGCCGGTCCTGGTCGTGCATGGGCGGGTATAGGCAGGCGTAGCCCGGATGAGCGACTTGTCCGCCGAAGCTCGAAGAGCGAAGGCGGAAGCGACATTCGGGTCACCATTCTCCCGCATATCGCTTCACTCATGCGGATTTGTTGCTACTGCACGACGGGCAATTTCCGCATGCGCGCCCTGCGCGTATTGCCCGTCGTGCCAGTTTGACGCAGCGAAGCATGTTCTGATTTACAGAAATTGCCTTGACGCCGACCCCAAATCAGAGAGATGATCCGCCCGTCCTGAGCCGGCAAGAGGGGCGGATCGCGCGTCGTCACGAAACGCGGCCTCGGGATGCGATGGACGCCTTGGCGGCGCGCGCGATTTTTTCGTGCGGACGAACGGCGCTCAGGGCGGACGGAGAAGGCGTGTGGTCCTGACACCCCGATGCTGGTGTCAAGTGAGCGAGAGATGATCTCGCTGGCGATGGGAGCAAAAGAGCCCGGTTCCCAGGGAGAGCACGCAGGACACCGTTAAAACCGTCGCGCAGGGAATGCCGGATGATTGGCTGAACCTGTGGTAACTGCCGCCTGCTTTTTGTTTTGCAGGCGGGCCACGGGCAAGGCCATTGCCCGGCATTCCCTGCGCCCTCTCATCTTTCAGAGGGTTTTGGGTCTAGCATCACTCGGGCGCATTCCGCCGCGAGAACGCGGAGGCGCATCCTCTCGCTCTTTGACATGTTGAACATGATGGCGTGACGCGATCGCGCGTTTCATGAGGGCGCGCCCCGGGCGCGGCGGCTGGCGGCGATGGCACGATGTGTCATCGGAAAGCGCGGCGATCGAGCGATGGCTGGAGCAGGGCGCCGCAACGAGAAAAGGCCGGCGGGCGTTACGCCGCCGACCCCTTCTTGCGGCTGCCGGCCCGGCTAGTCCGGTTCCGCCGCATTCCATATGCACAGTCTAGGCGGTGGATGGTTAACGAAATGCTAACCTTTATCCGGGCCCGGCATCGTACGGCGTGTCCCAAACTCGGCGCGCGGCGATCCTGTTCCGATGCCCTCGGAATGCGATCCTGTTTTTGTTTTGACGGATCGTCTCGAAAACCTCACCTCACGCGTCCTTCTTGCGGAAGGCGGCTTCGCCGGCGTCGGAGACCTCGACCCATTTCTGGTTGGGAGCTGTCTCGGCCTCGTAGTTGTCGTGCCAGTTCCACCATTTGTAGGGCGGGGTCTGCGGGTAGCCTTCCGGCGAGTCCTCCCAGACCTCCTGACGGCCGAGCGCGGTGAGATCGAGATAGCTCCAGACCGTCCCCATCGCTTCATCGGCGCGGTTGTTGATGAAATAGGTGCGGTAGATCTTGTCGCCGTCGCGGAAGAACACGTTGTGGCCGTGCCATTCGTCGACGCCAAAATCCTTATCAAAGCTGTCCGTGATGGTGTACCAGGGCATCTCCCAGCCCATCCGCGCCTTCAGCCGCGCGATGTCCGCCTGCGGCGCGCGCGAGACGTAGACCAGCGTGGTATCGCGCTGATTGAGATGGGACAGATGCGAGACCTGATCGGCGCCGAGCGAGCAGCCGCGGCAGGCATGCTCGGGCCAGCCGAACACCCCGGGTTCGTAGAAGGCGCGATAGACCACGAGTTGCCGGCGACCCTCGAACAGGTCGAGCAGGCTGGCCTTGCCGTTCGGCCCCTCGAACACATAGGCCTTTTCGACCGCCATCCACGGCATCCGCCGGCGCGCGGCGGCGAGTGCGTCGCGGGCTCGCGTCTGGGCTTTTTCCTTCACCAGCATCTCCTGGCGCGCCGCCTCCCAGGCGTCCGGCGACACCACCGGAGGCGTGTTTATTCCCTGCTTCGTGGTGCTCGCGTCGGTCTTGTTCATGGGTCTCTCCCGTTGCTGTTCGCGAGAAACCTAATCGGTGGGATCGGGCGGCGAGAGTTACAAGTGTGTCGGGATTTTTTGCGATCGCGCGCCGTGCGCACGACATTGTGAGGGAACCTGTGGGCGCGCTATGTTGATGCAACAAGAATGCGGGAGGACAGGATGGGCCGAAAAATCGCAATCATGGGGGCGGGCGCCGTCGGTGGCTATGCGGGCGCGCATATGGTGCAGGCCGGCGAGGACGTCACCTTCATCGATCCCTGGCCGGAGCATGTCGCGCGCATGCAAAAGCACGGGCTGCGCGTGACTCATGCGCGGGATGTGCCGGAATTTTCGGTGGCGGTGCGCGCGCTCCACATCACCGACGCGCAGCAACTCGCCCGGGAGAAGCCGGTCGACATCGCCTTTGTCTGTATGAAATCCTATGACACCGCATGGGCGACGACGCTGATCGCGCAATATCTCGCTCCCGACGGTTTTGTGGTGTCGCTGCAGAACTGCATGAACGAGGAGGCGGTTGCGCGCGCCGTCGGCTGGGGCAAGACGCTGGGCTGCATTGCGAGCAGCATCACCGTGAACCTGCCGGAGCCCGGCCATGTCCATCGCGGGGCCGGGAAGGGCGGGGCTGTTCACACCGTGTTTCGCGCTGGCGAGGTGCACGGCCGGATCACCGCGCGCGCGAGCGAGATCTGCCGCCTGGTCGGCCATGCCGACAGCGCCACCGTCACCAGCAATCTGTGGGGCGAGCGCTGGTCAAAGCTGGTCGCCAATGTCATGGGCAACGGGCTCGCGGCCTGCACCGGGCTCTCAGGGGCTGAGATGCTGGAAAGCGAGCCGATCCGCCGCTTCTCCACCCGGCTCGGCAGCGAAGCCATCCGTGTCGGCCAGGCGCACGGCTATCAGCTCGAGGAGATTTTGCATCTCGCCCCGGAGACGATCGCGCGGGCCGGCGAGGGCGATGAAGAGGCGATGCGCACCTGCGATACGCAGCGCTTTGCCGACGGCAGGCGCATCTCGTCCGCACAGCGGCCGTCGATGGGGCAGGACATGCAAAAGCGCCGGCGCACCGAGATCGATTTCATGAACGGCCTCGTGGTGCGCGAGGGCGCCGAGGTCGGCCTCGCCTGCCGCGCCAACGCCGTTCTGACCGACCTCGTCATGCGCGTCGAGCGAGGCGAGCTGAAACCCGATCCGCGGCACATCACAGAGCTTCGGCTGAATTAAGCTTATCCCGGTGGTATACAATATGCCTTGGCGCACCTGCCGATTTGCGATAACACGGCGCGCTTTGCCGGGCCCGGCGGATGACCGGGTATTGGCAAGAGGCTTGGCACCGCGACTGAAAGAGAGAGCATGGCGCGCAACATTCTGATCCTTGGAGCCTCGTACGGCTCCTTGCTGGGGACGAAGCTTTTGATGGCCGGTCACAACGTGACCCTGGTGTGCCGCAAAAACACGGCGGAGCTCATCAATCGCGACGGCACCGAGGTTCGCATCAAGCTGCGTGACGAGGCGGTGCACCGCGCGATTTTTTCGCGCGATCTGCCCGGGAAACTGGATGCGATCGTGCCCGGCGATGTCGATGTGACGCGCTACGATCTGGTCGGGCTTGCGATGCAGGAGCCGCAATACACCAACCACACGATCCGGGTGCTGATGGTCAAAATCGCCGTGGCGCGGCTGCCTTGTCTGTCGATCATGAACATGCCGCCCTTGCCTTATCTGAAGCGCATCCCGGCGCTCAGGGATATGGACCTGGAGGAGGCCTACACCAACGCGCACGTCTGGGAACGTTTTGAGCCGGATCTGGTGACGCTCTGCTCGCCCGATCCGCAGGCATTCCGTCCGCCGGAAGAGCCGCCGAACGTGCTTCATGTCGGCCTGCCGACGAACTTCAAGGCGGCGGCCTTTGCGGACGAGCGGCACAACAAGCTGCTACGGGAGCTGGAGGCGGACATCGACGCGGTGACGCTGGATGGCCACGACGTTCCGGTCAAACTCAAGGTGTTCGATTCGCTGTTCGTCCCGCTCGCCAAATGGTCGATGCTGCTGACCGGCAACTATCGCTGCATCACCCGGCACGAGCCGCAGTCGATCCGCGACGCCGTGCATGGCGACCTAAAGCTGTCGCAGTCGATCTATGACCATGTCGATGCTGTCGCCCGGCGCCTCGGGGCAGAGGCCGCGGATCAGGTGCCTTTCGAGAAATATGCCAAAGCGGCGCAGAGCCTGCTGAAACCTTCGTCGGCTGCCCGCGCGGTGGCCGGTGGCGCGCCGTTCATCGAGCGGGTCGACCTCCTGGTGAAACTGATCGGGGATCAGCTCGGCGTGCCCAGTGCCGAGATCGACCGCACGGTCCAGATCGTCGATCAGAAACTGAACGAGAAGATCGTGGTGGGAGGATCCGGTTCGGCGTAAGTTGATCGAACGCTCTTCAGGCCTTGCCCGGCGACCAGCGATAGGCTTTTGCGCAGGCGCCGCCCATCAGCATGGCGCGCTCCGTCGCGCTCAGGCGGTCGGTGTCGAGGAAGGGTCTGACCGCCTGCTCGTAATTGACCACGGCGAAGGCGCGCGTCCAGTCGGTGCCCCACAGGCAGCGCTCAAAGCCGAAGGCCTCGAACACGCGCGCCAGCGGATCCCAGATGTCCGCGAACGGATAGGGTTGTCGGGACAGGGTGCAGGCCCCGCTGACCTTGATCACCAGGTTCGGCCGCTTGGCAAGCGCCAGCACTTTTGGCAGCTCCGCCCACGGCCCTGGCGGCGCCGGCGGCACCCGCGGCTGCAAGAGGCCGAGATGGTCGAGGATGAAGCGCGTATCGGGGTGGCGATCGATCAGCGCGGTGCCCGCGTCGAGATTGTCCCAGCACAGGATGTTGACCGGAAAGTCGTGGCGGACGGCGGCGCGCGCGATGCGCGCGAGCCCCGGATCATCAGGCGCGCGCCCCGCCTCCTTGGTCAGCATGATGCGGATGCCAACCGTGCCCGGCGTCGTCTTCCACTCGGCGACCACATCGTCGAGCGCGGGATTATCCGGGTCGACGGGCTTGACGAGGCCGAACCGCGTCGGATGGGTGCGTTGCACCTCGACCGCATAGCTGGCGTCGTAGCGGTACATCGTAAAGGCGGAGATGAAGATCGCGCCATCGACGCCGACCTTGTCCATCGCCGCCACCATTTCGTCGCCGGTGACGTGATCGGGCCAGTTCGGCACGTTGTGCCAGGGGCGCGTTGGCGTGTTCGCCGCGTAGGCATGGACCTGGGAGTCGATGATCGTCATGGCGGACCGCTCTTCTGTATGGGGCGAGTTGACGCCGGGCGAGCCTGGCATCGCCACCGGTCCGTGTCCACAACGTCCGCGCGGTCCGCGGCCATGATCCGCGGTCGGCGAAGATCAAGTCGTCTTCGCGGCGTCGGGCCGTTTGCTCCGCGCCTGGCTCTTCACGTGATCGATGAAGGCGCGCAGCTTTGGCAGGATCTGGCGGTGGCCGGGATAGTAGAGAAACACACCGGGTGCCGTCGGTGCGAATGGCGCCAGCACCTGCACCAGGCGTCCCGCCTGCAACGGCTCGGCAGCAAGCGGCGCGGGAAGCTGCGCCAGTCCCACACCTTCGATCGCCGCGCCGAGCATGGTCGGAAAATCATTGGCGATGAAGGGGCCGGAGACCGCGATCTCGATCGCACGGCCGTTGTCCTCGATCGACCATGGCGCCAGCGCGCCATTGGAGCGCCGGTGTCGCACGCAGGCATGGTGGCGCAGATCGTCCAGCCGCTCGGGCCGTCGGTTGCGGGTGAAGTAGGCGGGACTGCCGACAATCACGAGGCGGAACGGCGGCGTCAGGCGCACTGCGACCATGTCGGCGGCGACGAACTGGCCCATCCGGATGCCGGCGTCGAACCCCGATGCGGCGAGGTCGACCAGATCCTCGCTCGCGGCGATCTCGACCTCGACCTCGGGATAGGCACGGCAGAACGATGCGACCAGCGGCTCCAGCAGGATCGGCACGACCGCGCGCGGCACCGACAGGCGCAGCAGTCCGGCTGGCCGCTGCCCGAGCTCACGCGCGACGTGGCTGGCGGCGACCAGCTCCTCGAACGCAGGCTTGGCGCGCGACAGAAACTTTTCGCCGGCTTCCGTCAGGCCGACACTGCGTGTCGTACGGCTGAAGAGCGCGGCGCCCACGCGCGTCTCCAGCGCACGCACCGCCTGGCTGATCGCCGATGGCGTGACGCCGAGCTCCGCGGCGGCCTTGCGAAAGCTGCGGTGCTGGGCGACGCTCAGGAACGCCTCCACGCCGTCGAGCGCGCCCTGCCGGACTGTGAAGTTCTGCTTCATGGCCCATCGACATTATCGCCAATAGTCGCTCACGGGAAGCGAGCCTATCTCGTGACCTCAGGGATCAGCGTCCGCTGCCCAGGACCCCGGAGGAAGGCATGAACGATCCACTCGAAGGCGTGCGCAGCCATTATCGCGCGACTGGCCTCGCCGAACGGCTGAAAACCGCGCTGGCCGCCTTTGGGCCGGAGAACCAGCGGCTGACGCCGCAGCAGCTCGCACCCCTCGACCATTTTCACACCAGGGGGATCGCGGCCAGCGCAGAACTCGCCGGACTGGCCGGGATCACGGCTGACATGTCGGTGCTGGATGTCGGTTCGGGCGTCGGCGGCCCGGCGCGCCTGCTCGCCGCGACCACCGGCTGTCGCGTGACCGGCGTCGATCTCAGCGAACCCTTCGTGGAGGCCGCGCGCTATCTGACCGAACGTACCGGGCAAAGCGGGCAGGTGACGTTCGAAGCGGCTAGCGCGCTCGATCTTCCCTTCGGCGACGGCGCTTTCGATGCCGTATTCCTGCAGCACGTGGCGATGAACATCTTTGACCGGCCGCGGCTCTATCGCGAAATCCGGCGTGTGCTGAAGCGCCCTGGCAGGTTTGCCACCTATGACGTCGTGTCGAACGGCGCCGAACTGCACTATCCCGTGCCCTGGGCGCGGACCGCTGCGACGAGCTTTCTCCTGAGCGCGTCTGCGACGCGCGAGGCGGTCGAACAGGCGGGCTTTCGGACGCTGGTCTGGCAGGACGACAGCGGGACGGCAAAAGCCTGGTTCGAGCGCGTGCGCGCGTCCGGGCCGCCGCCGTCGCCCAATCTGGGTGTGGTGATGGGGCCGGATTTTTCGGCGCTCTCCGCCAATCTGGCGCGAAACCTCGGCGAAGACCGGATCGGCATTTTGACCGCGGTGTTCGAAGCCGCGTCAGTTGGCAAGTGATGGAGGCGACGATGTCAACGGCGTCGATCTTCCAGATTCATCTCGTGCTTGGCTACGTGCCGTGGCTGCTTTGGTTCAGCGTGTATGCCTGGCCCAGACTGAGATCCATGGACGTAGTCGCTGCGCATCGCGCCATCGCGACGCTGCACAGCTTCCGCTTCTTCGGGCTGGTGTTCATCGTTCCCGGCGTGGTCGGTGCCAATCTGCCCGCTGCCTTCGCCACGTTCGCCGCCTATGGCGATTTTGCGACCGGGGTATTGGCCATGCTGGCGCTTCTCACGGTCAGAATACGGCCGCTGTTCTGGCTGTTCGTCACCGGCTTCAACGTTGTCGGAGCCGTCGATATCATCGTCGACTATTATCACGGCAACGCGGTCGGTCTTGCGGAACTGGCGGGCGAGCTCGGCTCGACCTACGCGATCCCGATCATCTACGTGCCGCTGCTGATGATCACCCACGTCGCCGCGTTCTATCTGCTGCTGCGCCCGCGCACGATCGAGGCGGCTGGCAGGGAAGGCCAGCCTTTGCGGAGTGGCTAAAGCCCCGTGGACGCCTCGATCTTGAACTCCGCCAGTGCCGTCGCGGGATCTGTCTTCAGCAATTGCAGGAGCTGGAGCACGGGAGCCTTGGCGCGCGGTGTCAGCTTGAGCGCCAGCGTCTGCCCCGGCGTCTCGACGAAGCGGCTGATCGCCTCGACCGCGGCCGTACCATCTGAATTGGTGCCCGCGATCTGCTCGCCGCTCGCCTTGATGTTGTCGACGATGGCGGGCCGTGCAGCGTCGCGGTTCATATTGTGGCTGCGGGCAAATTGCGCGACCAGGAGCTCGACGGCGCCGGCATCACGCAAATTGAACTCCAGCGTCCCGCTCTCGATCTGGGCGGCGTTTTGCATCGCCTGCGGCAACTCGGTCGAAAACGCCCCGCGCGGCACATGGTCAAGCGACACGCCGGCGGACGCCTTGAAAAGATTGCCGACGTCGATCGTCGCGGGCGACAACGCAAAATTTTCCGAGGCCTCCGTCCAGTTGGCGCCAAGATCGAGGTCGAGGGCCAGCGTATCGAGACCGGCATCCAGCAGCGGCTTTTGATTAGGGTCGGTCGCATCGACCGGCGCGGCCAGTTTTGCAACAAGATGCGCCTGCGTCGGGATCACCCCGACGAACTGGCCCCACTTCAGGCTCCCTCGGTC
>Ga0070710_10000520_pt1 | contig 18089 bp, 21 predicted proteins | sample LARL52metaG_FD_65454 | JGI IMG/M metagenome (GOLD analysis project Ga0070710, IMG submission 65454) | Corn, switchgrass and miscanthus rhizosphere microbial communities from Kellogg Biological Station, Michigan, USA - LAR L5-2 metaG | ecosystem: Host-associated > Plants > Roots > Rhizosphere ... | reverse complement strand
CTCGATCAAGACCTCGTTGGTCGGGGAGGCGTCGAGGCCGCGCTCGATGATGTCGAGATATTCCTCCTTGTTGTAGGCGATGCCGCCGCCGGTGCCGCCCATGGTGAAGGAGGGACGGATGATCGCAGGCAGGCCGATCTCGGAGAGGGCCATCAACGCCTGGCCGAGCGCGTGCTCCTGGTAGCGCTTGCGCCGCTCGTTTTCGCCGAGCGCCCACTGCCGATCGATCTCCTCCAGCGCGGCGCCTGTGAGCTTTGCGCGTTCGGCGAGATACTTGTCGCGATAGGATTTTTTCAGCGCCGAGGCGTTGGCGAGCCGGGATTTCGGCGTCTGCAGGCCGATCTTCTCCATCGCGTTGCGGAACAGCTGGCGGTCTTCCGCCTTGTCGATGGCGTCAGCGGTGGCGCCGATCATCTCGACGTCGAATTTGGCGAGCGTGCCGAGCCGCCGCAGCGACAATGCGCAGTTCAGCGCGGTCTGGCCGCCCATGGTCGGCAGCAGCGCAAAGCCGCCGGGGATGACGTGTCTTTCCTTTTCGATGATCTTGGCGACGATGTCAGGCGTGATCGGCTCGATATAGGTCGCATCCGCCAGCTCCGGGTCCGTCATGATGGTCGCCGGATTGGAATTGACCAGGACGATGCGAAAACCCTCTTCCTTCAGCGCCTTGACCGCCTGGGTGCCCGAATAGTCGAACTCGCAGGCCTGGCCGATCACGATCGGGCCCGCGCCAATGATCAGGATGGTGGAGATGTCGGTTCGTTTTGGCATTGCGGCTCAGCAGTGGGTCGGACAGGAATTGGGGCCAGGAAATGGCTGCGAAGCCCTCTCCCCGTTGGGGAGAGGGTTGGGTGAGGGGGCTCGACGGTGAGCGAGCGTGCGCGTGCTCTGCGACGCCAGATGACGGATGCCGAGAAGTTGATGTGGAGCAAGCTGCGCGGCCGGCGCTTCGACGGCGTCAAGTTCAAACGCCAGAAGCCCATCGCAGGCTACATCGTCGATTTTGTCGCTCTGGATCTGAAAGTCATCATCGAGATCGACGGCGGTCAGCATGCCGAGAGAATCGAGGCAGATGCAGCGCGAACCCGAGTTTTGGAGGAGGCGGGCTACCATGTCGTACGATTCTGGAATCATGACGTCCTGGGAAACATCGAAGGTGTGCTTGAGGCGCTTATTCAAGAGCTGAACATCTCCAGATGACCCCCTCACCCCAACCCTCTCCCCGCTGGGGAGAGGGGGCAGAGCGGGATTCGCTGCAAAAGTCGAGGCACAAAAAAAGGGCGCGCGTCCGCGCGTCCCTTGGAGCTATTGCGTGAGGACTGGCCCCGCGCGCGGGGCGTCTTTAGACCAGATTCCGGGGCGGCGAAACCCCGAAAAAACGCCCATCAACCGGCAATACCGTAGGATTTTGACCGCGTCCGCCAGCCCCGGACCAGTTGCACCGACAGCGCTGCCGTCACGCTGAGGCCGCCGACCCAGCCGAGATCGGTCGGACCGAGGACCGCAATGACAGCACCGCCCACGGCCCCGCCGATCGCAAAGCCGAGATACATCGCCGATGCGTTGAGCGAGAGCGCGATCATCGAGGCCTTGGGGTCGATCCGGATGATGCTGGCGATCTGGGCCGGGTAGAAGGCCCAGCCGGAAATGGCCCAGAGGAAGATCGCGCCGAGCACCGCATGGCGCGCGTACTCCGGCATGAATTTCAGCACGAGGGAATGCAGGATCAGCGCGGTGGCCATTCCGGCCAGTCCCAGCGCCGCCGTGACGGTGGTGCCGATCCGGTCGGCGAGCAGGCCGCCCAGCACGTTTCCGACCGCGGCGGCCGAGCCGAAGATCAGCAGGGCAAGGCTGATATCGGCGGCGTCATAGCCGAGGCCGCGCAGCGGGACGGCAAAATAGGTGAACACGGTAAAGCCGCCGAGCGCCCACAAGATCGTGATGACAAGGGCCGTCAGCACGTTGCGATGACGCGCCACCGCCATCCGCTCGGCCAGGGTCGCGGTGCTTTTGGGCAGGCCGCGGGGCAATCCCAAAACCAGTCCGGCGAGCGCCACCGCGCCGAGCAGGGCGACCATGACGAAGGTCGCGCGCCAGCCGAACAGGCTGCCGACCAGGTTGCCGAGCGGAACGCCCGCGACGGTCGCGACCGTGATCCCCGAGGTGACCAGCGCCACCGCGCGGCCGCGCCGTTCCGGCGCGGCAACCGCCACGGAGACGCCGAGCGCCGTCGGCATGCACAGACCCGCGCCGACCGCCATCAGCATGCGCGAGGCCAGCAGCAGCGGAAACCCGCTGGCCACGACGGCCAGCAGATTGCCGGCAATGAACCAGGCGAGCGCCAGCATCAGGACCGTGCGGCGGTCGACATTGTTCAGGACGACCGCCAGGATCGGGGAGCCGACCGCGTAGGTGAGGGCGTAGGCGCTCACCAATTGCCCGGCAGCCGCAACGGAGATCTGCAGGTCCGCTGCGATCGCCGGCAAAAGACCCGCAATGACAAAGGCTTCGGTGCCGATCGCAAACGCCGCCAGGGCCAGCCAGAACACGCTCATGGCAAGATCATTCCTTATGTTCAATGTTTATTGAACTATTGATCGTTGCCGTTTCCATGTCAATTGGTTCAAGTACCATTGAACCATTGGCCTGCGCTGGTATGCTGCCCCGATGAGCCGCATGCTGCCCCACCCGACCCGCGAGCAGATCGAATTGCCGATCGTGCTGGATTGCCTGAGCGATCCGATCCGTCTGGCGATCGTCTACGATCTCGCGCGGGCCGATCAGGCCGCCGAATTGTGCTGCAGCGACTTCTACGCCCTCAGCGGCAAGTCAAACCTGGCCTATCATTTCGCGAAATTGCGCGAGGCCGGCCTGATTCAGACCCGCGCTGCGGGCACCGCGCGATTGATGAGCCTTCGCCGTGCCGATATGGATGCCCGTTTTCCGGGCCTGCTCGATGCGGTGCTGGCATCGGCTGCACGCGATGCGGAGCGGCTGCAGCTTCCCCAATGCGAGGTGATCAGCGCTGGATGAGCCCGCCGAAGCTGGCCTGCCGAGCCGAAGCTCGCGAGAGAGGCGCCGGCGGATGGAGCCCGCCGTCGCCCTTCGGGCTATGGCGGGGCAGCCTTCGCTCACTTCGCTGCGATAGAGCGTGGGGCTGGCTTGCCAAGCCGTAGCTCGCGCAGCGAACGAAGGCTGGCGCGCCAAGCGAAGCCCCTGGGCGAAGCTTGGAGGCCCGGCCTGGATTTGAACCAGGATAAAGAGCGATGCACCGCTCCCGCGTCGACGCTTCCGCCACCGGGCCAAGGCGATCATGACCGATCACGGCACGGTGAGCCAGCAGACGCAGGGTTTATCCCTAACCAGCCGTTACCGAATTCGAAAAGCCGCCGGCCTCACTCGGCCCCCGGCGCATGGACCGCGACAAAGGTCATGCGCCAGGGGTTGTAGCCGATATTGGTCCGCACCCGCGTGCCGATCAGGCCGTTGCGCTCGAGCTTTGCAACCATCTCGGCTTCGCCATAGCGCTGCAGGCCGAGGTTCTTGCGCAAGTCCCGGTAGTCCGACAGCGCGGTGGAAACCAGGCCGATCAGCGCATCCCTGAAAAAGCCGTGCATCGCGGCAAAGCGCAACAGCGCGATCACGTCGCGAAACATCCCGACCTGGGGTCGCAGCACGTCGCCCAGCACCAGCCGGCCCGACGGTTTGAGCAGGCGGCGGAGCACCTGCAGAGCCTGATCGAGCTCGTCCGCCGTCATGTATTGCGAGACCGAGTTCATGATCGCCAGATCGACGGATTTTTCCGGCATGTTGCGCACTTCCTGCAGCGAACGCACCTTGATCCTGGTGTCCGGCGCAAAGCGTGCGATCAGCCGGCCGCGCACGCCAGGCGCTGCTTCTGCGAGGATCAGCGTGCCGCAGGCATCCGCGACCTGGGTCGACGACAGCGCTTCGCCGCAGGCATAGTCCAGCACGACCGCGTCCGGCCGGTCGATATAGGCGATGATGTCGCGCGCGATCAGCTTGAAATGCAACTCACGATGCAACTTGCTCACATAGATCGTATGCGTCGAATCGTAATAATCGATCCACTCGTCCATGACACTCTGGTCTCGACACTCTGGTCTCGCGCGGGGTTCCCCGAAAACTGGAACTGCCCCCAAGCTGCGGCGTTAACGGGTCCGATCACCCCTGTCCATAGCGCTGGTTCCTAACAGGAAGGTCCCCGTGAGCAAAGCCGAAGCCAAAAAGACCAAACCCATCAACGTCAACCCCGAGCTCGATACGCCGACCGACCTGCCCAAGGATGCGGTGGGGGAAATCTCGGCCGCCGTCAACGTGCTGCTGGCGGACGCGTTCGCGCTTTATCTGAAGACCAAGAACTTTCACTGGCATGTGAGCGGCCGGCATTTTCACGACTATCACCTGATGCTGGACGAGCAGTCAGACGCGATTTTCGCCTCGACCGACCAGCTCGCCGAGCGGGTCCGCAAGCTCGGCGGCACGACCTTGCGCTCGATCGGCCATGTCTCGAAACTGCAGACGATCCAGGACAACAACGAGGACTATGTACCGCCGCGGCAGATGCTGCGCGAATTGATGGAAGACAACAAGCACATCGCCGCCGCCATGCGCAAAGCCCACGAGATCTGCGAGAAGCACGACGATTCCGGCACCGCGGGCCTCTTGGAAACATTCATCGACGAGACAGAACGCCGCACCTGGTTCCTGTTCGAGGCCAGCCGCCAGGAAAGCAGCAACGCCGCGTAGCTCGGTCACGGACGCGAGGAGCGACCGCTCCACGCTCGGCTAGCGCGCGTTTCCCCGGACAGGGGCCAAAACAGCACTTGCGCGAGTGTGGGCAGAAGCGACGAAGCAGGGCGCTCGTCGGGCGCCGGATCGTTTCACTTGCCTTGAGCCGTCGCACGGCGTCGCAGCCATGCGAGCAGTTTCGCAAACTCGGCCGACATCGTCGTGTCCGACTGCGAAAGCACGGTCTCGCGTCCATCGTCCTGGATGGTGATCGTGTAGCTCATCTCATCCCGCGTCTTCCCGGTGTTCACGGCGCGCGGCGGGGTGGAAGCGGCTGCGGTGACAAGACCCTGGAGTTCCGCCGACGCGGCCTTGTCAAGCGCCGCGGTGTCGATAACGAGGGGCGGGCGCTGCAGGTAGATGCCTGCCGCCTGCCCCCCGTGTTGAGCGAACGTGACTTTCATGTTGACCTTGCTAGAACGCGGTCAGGATCGAGGCAATGCCGAGGGCTTCGGCGGCTAGTGCGCCTTGCCCCTCAAGCCCGAGACCTGCTTCGTCAAGGCCGCCAACTGGCCGGACAATTGCTCGATTCTCTTGGACACGTCGGTCTCCTCGACGCCGTTCCCCGCGACTGCAACCGGCTGTCGCATGCGGGCAACGGTCCCGGCCAACGAGCGAATGCCGCTGATGCGGATCCCGACTTCCTTCCAGGCCGACAGAACCGCTTGCTGCTCCGCGCTCTGCTCTCCGAAACGCTGGCTGGCCTGCAAGTAGGTGGTATCGGCGAATTCCTGGAAGTTCGTGTCCGGATTCGACGCCAGTAGCGCATTGTACCAGATTTGTCCCGGCGCTTCCCAGGCATGTCCGCCGATGCCGATGGCGGTGAGATAGAAAGCCTTGTTCGGAATTCCGGAGTTGATGTGAACGCCGCCATTATCGCCGATGTCCGTATCGGGCATCTGCTTGAATTTGCTCATATGATCAGGCTGCGGATCCTTGCCCATCGTAGGATTGTTGTAGGCACTGCCGGGGTTCTTCATCGATCGCAACGCGTCACCTCCGATGTCGGGAGTGAAAACATCCGCGCCGATCAGCCAGTCGGCCTGGTCGGCCGTCTGCTTGGCTGCCCACTGTTTGACGAGAGAGCCGAAAACGTCGGACATCGATTCGTTCAACGCTCCCGATTGATTGTGATACTTCAGGTTCGCTGTGAAAGAGGTTACTCCGTGGGTCAGTTCGTGTGCGATGACGTCAAGTGATTTCGTGAAGTCCGTGAACAGGATGCCATCACCGTCGCCAAAAACCATCTCGGCGCCATCAAAGAAGGCGTTGTTGAAGGCCTCGCCATAGTGAACGAACGCATTGAGGCGCATGCCGCGTCCGTCTAGCGAATCCCGATTAAAGACCTCCTTGTAGAATTCGCGAGTTGCCCCCAATCCGTCAAACGCCCGGTTTGCCGAATCGTCCTGCGAAGGCGACCCATCCTCGGTGCGCACCACGGTCGCGGACGGAAGGAACGTGCTGTTCGCGCAGTCAGATACCGTTCGACGAGCGTTTGACGGAGCCCCGGCTGCAAACGCGATCAAGCCGCGGATGTTGCGTTCTCCCCGAAGGCGGGACGATACCAGCAGGGTTCGCTGTGCCGCATCGCGTATCCTGGTATCCGAGCTCTCGAGCAGGTGTTGGAGGAGGTGAGGTGGAGTGATGCAGTTGATGCAACGGCAGCGATTCATCATGACAAAACCCCTCTACGTTGAGTTACAACGATGGCCGTCACGGATGAGGTAAATGGAATGTCGAATCCGCAACAGCGGCATCGGCGGATGTCTACCGGAGGTAGTCGTCGTCAATGGTGAACCAGTTCACGTGGGGGCCGCAGTGATGCATCACGAATTGTTGCGCCGAAAGATGCGCTGATGGGTCAAGCCCGCTTCCATAGTCTGGTCAGCGGCCCGTCCTTTCCCATCACCGGATCGCTCGTTGGCAGCGGGACTTGCGGAATCGATTGCAGCGCCTTGGCATGGTTCTCCGGCGTCGGCCGCGTGACCTGCATTTTCGGTCCCGGCGGATAGGCGCCGACCACGGAGAAATCGTCGCTCGCAGAGAGGCGCTGATGGCCGGTGCCGGCGGGCAGGATGGCGACATCGCCGGCGGCAATGTCAAACTCCTTGCCGGAGCCGCCGCCAAAACGCACGCGCGCGTGTCCGCGTGCGATGCCGAGCACCTCGTGCACGGTCGAATGGTAATGCAGATAGTCGAAAATGCCGTCGCGCCACATGTCGCCCCAGCCGTTCGCGCCGAACAGCTTTTCGATCGCAGCTTCCGGCTCGGGGCCATCGACATCGACCGCGCCCTTGTAGATGAGGAACGGCATCGGATTGTTCGGCACGAGCCCGTCGTCCTTGAAGACGATGGCGAGCGGCTCGATTCTGTCCTTGATGGTCGGCATGGCGGCGCTCCGCGAACAGATGATTAGCGGATCAACCCGATGTCAGCGGCGGATGTTCCCGTTGGGGGCTGGAGGAAATCGAGCGCGCGCTCGTAACCGATCGTCATGGCGACGCGCCATGGCGCCGAGGCCATCCAGAATCTTCGCACGGCTCTGGATTGCTTCGCTTGCGCTCGCAACGACAGAGGAAAACTACGCTCGTTTCTTCGCGCGCATCAGCTCGGCAAAGCGGTCGAACAGATAGTGCGAGTCGCGCGGGCCCGGCGAGGCCTCCGGGTGATACTGCACCGAAAACACCGGCCTGTCGTCGAGCGCGATGCCGCAATTGGAGCCGTCGAACAGCGAGACATGGGTCTGCGTCGCGCCTTTCGGCAGCGTCGCCTGGTCGACGGCAAAACCGTGGTTCATCGAGGTGATCTCGACCTTGCCGGTGGTCTCGTCCTTCACCGGATGATTGGCGCCGTGGTGACCTTGATGCATCTTTTTCGTCTTGGCGCCGACCGCGAGTCCCAGCATCTGGTGGCCGAGGCAGATGCCAAAGGTCGGCGTGCCCGACGAGATCACGCTCTTGATGACAGGCACGGCATATTTGCCGGTCGCCGCGGGATCGCCGGGACCGTTGCTCAAGAACACGCCATCGGGCTTCAGCGCCAGGATGTCTTCGGCCGAGGTGGTTGCCGGCACCACCGTCACCTTGCAGCCGACGCCTGCGAGCAGGCGAAGGATGTTGCGCTTGATGCCATAGTCGATCGCGACGACGTTGAACTCCGGCGTGGTCTGCCGGCCAAAACCCTCGTTCCACAGCCAGGGCGTCTCGTCCCAGGTGAAACGCTGGCCCGAGGTGACCATCGGCACGAGGTCCATGCCTTCGAGGCCCGGCCATTCGCGCGCCTCTTCCGTCAGGCCATGCAGGTCGAACTTGCCGTCTTTGGCATGGGCAATCACGGCGTTCTGCATGCCCTTGGAGCGGATCAGCGCGGTCAGCGCGCGGGTGTCGATGCCGGAGAGGCCGATGATGCCGCGCGCCTTCAGCCACTGGTCGAGGTGCCGCGTGGCGCGATAATTCGATGGGTCCGTGATGGCGGTGCGCAGGATCACGCCGCGCGCGCCGGGCGTCGCGGCCATGTTCACCGTCTCGATGTCGTCCTCGTTGGTGCCGACATTGCCGATATGCGGGAAGGTGAAGGTGATGATCTGCCCGGCATAGGAGGGATCGGTCAAAATCTCCTCGTAGCCGGTCATCGCGGTGTTGAAGCAGACCTCGCCCACGGCGTGGCCTTCGGCGCCGAGGCCAAAACCTTCCAGCACCGTGCCATCGGCGAGCACGAGGAGCGCGGTCGGCTTGAGGTCCGGCCAGGCGGCCTCATTTTCGATGTGTGTCATGAGGCCTCTACATAGTCGGCGCCATCGCCGCCGTCAAAGCCGCCGGCCGCTTAACCCACATGCGGATTGCGTGGGGCGGGTCAACCGTTTGCGAGGAACCTGACCATCAGGACGTCGTCAAAATACCGGCCATCGTGCTTCAAGGCCCGTGTTTCGCGGCCATATTCCGAAAATCCCAGTCTTTTGTAGAGCCGGTGGGCGGCCTCGTTGCCGCCGGTCACGACCAGTTTCAGCTGCTCGACGCGGGTCGACGCGTGCGCGACGATGGCCTCGATCAGGGCCTCACCGAGGCCGCGATTGCGGCCGCTTGGCCGCACATACATGCCCCACAGAATGGCCTTGTGGCTCTCCTTGGCGCCGTCCTGCCGCCGATAGCCGGCCACCCCGAGCAACTCGCCGTCGACAAAGGCGCCGAACACGCTGCTCACCAGGATCCGCTCCTCGAACCATGAGATCGGCATCGCGTTTTCGTGCTCGAACGTTGCGACGAAAGCGTGCGGGTTCTGCCTCAAACCATCGAGCCGGATGTCGCGGTAATCGGGCGCATCGGCCGGTGTGAGCAGTTTGATCTCCTGACGTGTCACGGCGGACCCTCTACTTTCTGTTCGCGAGCCAAGCGGCATGGGAACTCGGTTGTGTCTCGGGCCGGAACGGCCTAGATCAGCAGCCCTAAGGGCTTGAAGAGGATTTTGACCATGCTGCGCGACGACATCAACACCGCCGTGAAGGAGGCGATGAAGGCCAAGGACGAGCGAAAACTCTCCACGCTGCGCATGGTCAATTCGACCATCAAGAACGCCGATATCGCCGCCCGCGGCGAAGGAAAACCGCCGCTCAGCGATGCTGACCTGCTCGGCGTGCTGCAGAAGATGATCAAGCAGCGCCAGGAGTCGGTCGAGCTCTACGACAAGGGCGGCCGCGCCGAGCTCGCCGCGCAGGAGCGCGAGGAGATCGCCGTGATCTCGGCCTATCTGCCGAAGCAGATGTCGGAGGACGAGGTGAAGGCTGCGATCTCGGCGGCGGTCGCCGAGACCGGCGCCGCCGGGATCAAGGACATGGGCAAGGTGATCGCTGCGCTGAAAGCGAAATACACCGGCCAGATGGACTTTGCCAAGGCCAGCGGCCTCGTGAAGGCCGCGCTGTCGTCGTAAGAGCGCTTTCAAGCCCTGGGTGAAGCTGCCCCCACATCGTCATGCCCGGCCTTGTGCAGCCTTGTGCCGGGCATCCACGTCTTTAGAACTGACCGCAATGATAAGAAAGACGTGGATGGCCGGGACAAACCCAGCCATGACGACACCGAGGGAACGCTCGAGGCTAACACCATGCTCAAGCCCGCCGCGACCTATGACGAGCTCTACCAAAACTTCCGCTGGGACGTTCCCCCGCACTTCAATATCGCGACGGCCTGCTGCGATCGCCATGCCGATGGCTCGGGCCGCCTCGCGCTGATTTATGTCGATGACGACGGCCGCACGACGCGCAGCTCGTTCGACGAGGTCGCGGATTTCTCGCGCCGCTTCGCAAACGTGCTGAAAGCGGATGGGCTCGTCCGCGGCGACCGGGTCGCGGTGTTCCTCTCGCAATCGCTGGAATTGCCGGTCGCGCATCTGGCGGCCTTCCGTTCCGGGGCGATCTCGATCCCGCTGTTCGCGCTGTTCGGTGAGGATGCGCTAAACTTTCGGCTTGGCGATTCCGGCGCGAAGGCGGTCGTCACCGACGAGGCCGGTTGGGCCAAGCTCGAAAAGATCCGCGACAAGCTGCCGGATCTCGCCCATGTCTACGTGACCGGCGACGGCGCGCCCGTCGGCGCAAAATCCTTCTGGCACTCGATCCGGGCGGCCTCAAGCGATTTCGCCAGCGTCGAAACCTCCTGCGACGATCCCGCCCTGATCATCTACACCTCGGGCACGACAGGCAATCCGAAGGGCGCGTTGCACGCCCATCGCGTGCTGCTCGGCCATCTGCCCAATGTCGAGATGACCCACGACTTCTTCCCCAAACCCGGCGACCTGATGTGGACGCCGGCCGACTGGGCCTGGATCGGCGGGCTGATCAATGCGCTGCTGGCGGCCTGGTATCACGGCGTGCCGATTGTCGGACATCGCGCGCGCAAATTCGAGCCGGACGCAGCGATGCAGCTGATGGCGGATCACGCCATCCGCAACGTGTTCTTGCCGCCGACCGCGCTCAAACTGATGCGGCAGGCCGGCGTGGCGCATCCGGGCGTGAAGCTGCGCAGCATCTTTACCGGCGGCGAGTCGCTCGGGGCTGAGCTGCTCGAATGGGTGCGCGCGACTTTCGGCATCGACGCCCATGAGGTGTTCGGCCAGACCGAGTGCAATCTCGTGATCGGCAGCAACGCAAAACTGTTTCCGATCCGCCCGGGCGCGATGGGCAAGGCGACCCCGGGCTTCGACGTCCGCATCGTCAATGACAAGGGCGAGGAGCTGGCGCGGGGGACGCGCGGCATCATCGGCGTACGCCAGCCCTGTCCCTGCACCATGATCGAATATTGGCGCAGCCCCGAGGCGACGCGGAAAAAATATGCCGGCGATTTCCTGCTCACCGGCGATCTCGGCGTGCAGGATGCGGACGGCTATTTCTGGTATGTCAGCCGCGAAGACGACGTCATCACCTCGGCCGGCTACCGCATCGGCCCCACTGAGATCGAGGACACGCTTTTGAAACATCCGGCGGTGGCGCTGTCGGCGGTGGTCGGCATTCCCGATCCGATCCGCACCGAATCGATCAAGGCTTGGATCGTGCTGCGGCCGGGCTTTGCCGCCAGCGAGGATCTCGCGCGCGACATCCAGGAATTCGTCAAGCAGCGCCTCGCCGCGCACGAATATCCGCGCCACGTGCAGTTCACGGACGCTTTGCCGATGACCGCGACCGGAAAAGTGCTGCGCCGCGAGCTGCGTGCAAGGGGGTAGCCTTGCCTAGGCGATTAGCCCAAGGATAACGGCAGCCAGTGGATCCTCGCGGCCATCGAAGCTGGTGATCATGGCGGTCATCATCTCGTCGGGATCCAGCCTGTCCAGGTTGAGCGGATGTCCCGCGTAGTGAGCCAGCAAAGCGAGAAATGTGAGCTGGGACCGGCCGTTTCCTTCGAAAGGCATGGATAGCATTCAGCTCGGCCATGAAATGTGAGGCTTGATCTGCGAATTGCTGCGAATCGAGGTTTCGCAGGTAGTCGGTCTCGCGTAGCTCGTCGAACAGCTTAGTCGCTTGACCTAAAATATGCTCCGGAAAGCAAAACGGATTGCCGCCCTTCGATATCCGAACGGTTCTAGGTTGGCCTGCCCACTCGTGACATCTTAGAGATGGTGATGAACAGCGCAATAGTGTGAGAAATCTAACGTTCCCTCGGGCAGCGGCTCTTCGGCGCGCGCGCTGGATATTTCGGCCTCGAAAGCGTCGAGTTCCTCTTGAGTTGTTAGATTAAGCTTGTTTACCAGAACGGTTGAGTTCTTAAAAGTGTAGGGATCGTCAACTGCATCGTACATGCAGCCGCTCAATCCTTGCGATGGCTGCGGATGATGGCCCGGCGATGCTCTTCCGTGGTGAGGCCGTTGGAGCGCTTCTCGTCAGCGCGCTTTTTCATCGCATCGGTCAGGCTGATGCCCTCGACCGCGCTAATCTTGGCAAACGCTGTCCTGCCAATCACGAATCGGCCCGATTTCGTGCGCTGCCCAACTGATTTCCCGTGCTTTGCCATGCCGACAGCTTAACATGAATCTCGGGGGACTTGCAGGTCTCACGTAACGATCGCGGGCACCATTTTGCGCTAGATCAACGCGCGGCGCGCAAACGCCTGCGCCAATGTCCCAAACGAAGAATCGTTGAGGGAGAACCGCCAATGCCATCCGTCTCCGGCAAGGTCGATCCGGTGGTGCGACGCATCACGATCGCCGATATCGCGGATGCACTCGCCCAGGGCCTGCGCGATTTCCAGGCCATGCCCTCTTACGGTCTGGCCTTCGGCGCGCTCTATACCTTTGGCGGCATCCTCATCATGCTCTGCCTCACGCAGCTCGGCCTGGTCTATCTGGCCTATCCGCTGGCTGCAGGGTTTGCCCTGCTGGGGCCGTTCGTCGCGGTCGGCCTCTACGAGGTCAGCCGCCGCCGCGAGGCCGGCCAACCGGTATCGCTCGATGCCATCTGGTCGACCGTGCGCTCGCGCGGCGAGATCGGCTGGATGGCGTTTGTGACGCTGTTCTTCTTCGTGATCTGGATGTACCAGGTCCGCCTGCTGATCGCGCTCCTGCTCGGGCTCAGCGCGTCGTTTTCGAGCTTCAAGGAATTCCTGACGGTGGTGCTGACCACCAACGAGGGACTGCTGTTCCTCGCGATCGGCAATCTCGACGGTGCGGCGCTGTCCCTGATCCTGTTTTCGCTGACCGTGGTGTCGTTCCCGCTGCTGCTCGATCGCGAGGTCGACTTCGTCACCGCGATGGTGACGAGCGTGCGCGCGGTCGTCACCAGCCCGCTGCCGATGATCGGCTGGGCCGCCATCATCGTGGTCCTGCTGATCGTCTCGGCGCTGCCCTATTTTCTCGGGCTGCTGGTGACCGTGCCGGTGCTCGGCCACACCACCTGGCATCTCTACCGCAAGATCGTCGCGCCGATTCCGTCTTAACCTCTCCCCGCAAGCGGGGAGAGGGAGCCGTCCCGCCTTCGCGGCGACGTGGATCGCATAATAAGCATCTAAGGCGTCTTGATGCCGAGCTCCCGCAGCGCCGCGAGCATGCGCTGGGGCGGGGCCATCTTGATCGCCATCGGCCGCCCCGTCTCAAGCAGGCTCTTCAGGCTGGAGAGGATCGCGGGCCAGCCTTGCCGGCCGCCGGAGAGGATGTCGTCGGACAGCGGCCGGTCATGCGATTCTGTCATGGTCAGCTTCACCACCTCGCCGACCGGCTCGATCTCGTAGGTCACGAGGGTCGGGCCGAGCTTTTCGATCAGCTCCGGCCAGTTGAGGTTGAACGTGACGGTGAGCTTCTTCGGCGGATCACACTCGAAGACTTCGCCTGAGATGTGCAGCGCTCCATCGGGTGTGCGCACGATGAACGCGCCGCCGACCCGGATCTCGACCTCGACGGAGTTGCCGAAAAAGTATTTTTGGCTGAACTCCGCCGATGTGAGGGCCTGCCAGACTTTTTCGGGCGTGGCTGCGATGTAGATCGTGTAGACGGTCGCCGGCTTGAATTTCTCGATGCTCATGTCAGCAGAAACCCTCCGATAGATCTTCATGTCTGTTCGAATCCCCCGAGATCGAATTCGGTCTCAGGCATGGGCCAGTTCCTTCGCCGCTGCCAGATCGATGTCGAGCGCATGGCCGGTTTCCAAAATGCTCTTCAGGCTCGCGAGCACCATCGGCCAGCCGGCGGAGACGTCGCGCAAGGTCGTGCCGCCCTCCTCGATCTCGTCATGCGTCACGATGAGCTTGATCACCTTGCCGCGCGGCACCAGATCGAAGGTGACGCGCGAGGTGCGCTCGCGGGTGGCGCCTTCCTTGACCACGTCCCAGCTATAGACGAGCCGCCGCGGCGGGTCCGACACCAGCACTTTGCCCTCGACCATCGGCTGGCCCTGGTTGGCGAAGCGATAGGCCGCGCCGACCGTCCAGTCCGACGTCACGCGGTGGCCGAACCAGTAGCGCTCGGTGAAGTCGCCGTCGGTCAGCGCCTGCCAGACCTTTTCCGCGGAGGTCTCGATATAGGTGACATAGACGAAGGCCGGCTTACTCATCGCGCTTCTCCAGTTGACGTTTCAACGCGCTGAGCGCGGCGAGTTTCCCGCGCTCGAATTTCTTGATCCACCGCTCGCCGATCTCGTGGATCGGAACCGGGTTGAGGTAGTGCAGCTTCTCGCGGCCATGCCTGAGCGTCGTGACCAGGTTGGCCTTCTCCAAGATCGCAAGGTGCTTGGTCACGGCCTGACGCGTCATGTCGAGGCCGTCGCAGAGCTCGTTCAGGGTCTGTCCACCTCGCGTGTGAAGCCTGTCCAGCAGCGACCGCCGTGACGCGTCCGCCAGCGCTTTGAAGACCTCATCCATGGGTCTAAAATAGGCAACCAAATGGTTGCATGTCAAGCTTCGATTTCCGAGCGTTGGACAGTTGTAGACCCTCATGGTGAGGAGCCGCGCTCTTGCGCGGCATCTCCCGGACGATGCTCCGCATCGCTCGAGGAACCATGAGGCCCCCAAGCCAATGTCCGGGCCTCATCCTTCGAGACGCGCGCAATAGCGCGCTCAGGATGAGTGGACAGAGCGGCTCCCTCAGCAGGCTTAGACCCGCCGTACCATGTCGGGCGTGATGTCTTTCAGGGTGGGAGCGCCGAGCTGCTGCATGGCGAGGCGGGTTTCGAAGCGCAGGATGCCGAGGACGCGTTCGACGCCGGCCTGGCCGAATGCCCCAAGTCCCCACAGATAGGGCCGGCCGATGCAGACGGCCTTTGCGCCGATGGCCAGCGCCTTGACGATGTCGCTGCCATGGCGGAAGCCGCTGTCGACCAGGATCGGCATGCGGCCCTCCACCGCACTGACAATGTCCGGCAGGGCCTCGATGGTCGAGCCGACGCCATCTTCCACGCGGCCGCCGTGGTTGGAGACGATGATCGCATCGATGCCGGCAACCGCCGCCATTTTGGCATCCTCGGGCGCGACGATGCCCTTCAGCACGAGGTTGACCTTCACCATGTCGCGGAGCCGCTTGATGCGGTCCCAGGTCAGGTTGGTGACCACAGTCTGACTGGTGCCGGCCAGATCGATCCCGGAAAAGTTCGGCTTGCGCGACAAATAGTCGTTGCTGCCGTGGCAGCTTCCGCAATCGCGAGTATCGGTGCGCCGCAGCCGGACGAAGGTGGGCCATTTGGCAGGCGTGCGCACGTCGAGCGTGACGGCTATGGCGGGTGCACCCGCGGCCAGCGCACGCTTGACGAGGCCTTCGGCCACCTCCCAGCGCTGCGTGGTGTAGAGCTGGAACCAGACCGGCGCGCCGCGCGCGGCGATCGCGTCTTCGATCGACGTGGTGGCAACCGTGGACAGGATCTGCAGGTGGTTTCCGAGTCTGGCGGCCTTGGCCACGGCGATTTCGCCATCGGGATGGAAGGCGCGGTTGCTGCCCGCCGGGGCAATCACGACAGGACTGTCATATCGTGCGCCGAACACCTCGAGGCTCATGTCGATATTGCTGACGTCCACCAGCCGGCGCGGGCGCAGCGCGAACTTCTTGAAATCCTCTCGGTTGGCACGCAATGTCACTTCGTCGTCGACGCCGGTTGCCATGTAACCGAAATGCGCCGGCGGCACGTTCTTTTTCATCGCCGGCTCGAAATCGAAGACATCGAGTGCCTCCTTGGGGTCAGCGATGAGCTTTTCCAGATCGCGAGGCGCCCACTCGACGGGATCGCTACCTCCAATTCCGTCCGCCAGCGCGGTGCGGGCGAACAGTGGACTTGCCGCGCAAAATTGCAGGAACTGGCGCCGGCTGGCCCGGACGTGATGCGTTGCCATTGCTCTCCCCCCGAAAACGGTCCTCGCGCAAATTTGGTCTTGTTTGGTCTTGGCGAGCGTAGCGCAAAGCCGGCCGGCTCCGCTATGGTATCGCGGTATGAGCCAGCGAAGACTGGCGACCAGACCGGGGTGGAAAGCATGAGCGGCCGCGTCAAACTCGTCACTTGTCTCGCATTTACGTTATCGTGCATCGTCGGCGCTGCTGCGCAGCAGCAAGTGATTGGCGCACCGCCCGAGGCTTCCAACATGAAGATGGTTGGATATAGCGACCTGCAGGCGCGCAGTGCTTATCAGCCGACCATCCATCATCAGGGCGACCGCTGGATCGCCTATATCGGCCATCACGGCGGCACCGACGATGTGCCCGATCCGGTCAACCCGCTGACCGGCAAGGCCGAGCCGAACGGCACCTCGATCGTCGACGTCACCGATCCCGCACGCCCGAAATATCTGCACCACATTCCCGGGCAGGAGGGGAAATACGAGTCCGGCGGCGCGCAGATGGTGCGCGTCTGCGACGGCAAGAGCCTGCCGAAAGGCGACGCGAGCGCCGTGTACATGTTGCGCGCGGTCGGCAGCCAGGGCCATGAGATCTGGAACGTCGCCAATCCGGAAAATCCGGTGCTGGTCGCAAAGATCGGCGAGGGCCTGAAGGACACCCACAAGAATTTCTGGGAATGCGACACCGGCATCGCCTATCTCGTCTCGGGCGCGCCGGACTGGCGCACCCGCCGCATGAGCCAGATCTATGACCTCAGCGATCCCGCCCATCCGCAGAAGATCAGGGATTTTGGGCTGCCCGGGCAGGAGCCCGGTTCGACCGGCGCGGTGCCGACCGAACTGCACGGGCCGATCTCGACGGGCAAGCAGGGCAACCGCGTCTATTTCGGCTATGGCACCGACAAGGGCGGCATCGTGCAGATCGTCGACCGCGAAAAACTGCTGAACGGCCCGAAGGAGCCGACCGCGACTAATCTGCGCTATCCGGAAATCGCCGAGCTGCCGATGTCGGCTTTCAACGGCGCACATACGACGTTCCCGATGCCGGGCATGCCGGTCAAGGAATTTTCCAGCGACAAGGACGGCAAGAGCCGCGACATCGTGATGATCGTCGACGAGGCGATCTTGAACGAATGCGCCGAGCCGCGGCAGATGGTGTGGTTCGCCGACGTCACCACCGAAACGCGGCCGATGATGATCTCGAGTTTTACGGTGCCGGAGGAAAGCGGGCATTTCTGCGAGCGCGGCGGCCGTTTCGGCTCGCATTCCTCGAACGAGAGCATGGCGGCGGTCTACTACAAGAAGATGGCCTTCATCGCCTTCTTCAATGCCGGGGTGCGCGCACTCGATATTCGCGATCCCTATCACCCGAAAGAGGTCGGCTATTTCATTCCGGCGATCACCGACAAGACCGACAAGCGCTGCGTCACGATCGATGAGAAGGAGCGCTGCAAGGTTGCGATCCAGACCAACAATGTCGAAACCGACGATCGCGGCTACGTCTACATCGTCGATCGCGCCAATACCGGCATGCATATCCTGGAGCTCACCGGCGACGCGCGCGCGGTCGCCGGGCTGCCGTGAGGAGAAAGATGCCGTCATTGCGAGCCAACGGGTCCGCGCCAAGCGCGGCCCGATGACAGGCTCCGCGAAGCAATCCAGAGCTGCCGCCACACAGACAGTCTGGATTGCTTCGGAGCTTTGCTCCTCGCTATGACGGCTTTAATCGGTTGTGCTCTTTGTTCGTGGCTTTGACGTCGAGGGCTCGATGCGTCGTCTGACCATTATCACCGTCGCGGCACTGGCGTTCGGCACGCTATCCGGCGTTGCCGCCTATCAGCGGCTGGCGCGCGCCGGCGGCGATCACGTGCAATGGCAGGAGATCGCCTGGCCGTTTCCCAGGGACGGCTGGCCGGCGGGCCGCGCCTTCCGTTGCATGTCGGCGGCGTGCGGCGAGGGCAGCGAGCTCTACGTCCGGGCCAAGATCGGCTT
>Ga0070710_10000519_pt1 | contig 18116 bp, 18 predicted proteins | sample LARL52metaG_FD_65454 | JGI IMG/M metagenome (GOLD analysis project Ga0070710, IMG submission 65454) | Corn, switchgrass and miscanthus rhizosphere microbial communities from Kellogg Biological Station, Michigan, USA - LAR L5-2 metaG | ecosystem: Host-associated > Plants > Roots > Rhizosphere ... | reverse complement strand
GGGCAACGAAAAAGGCCGTCCACTCCAAAGTGGACGGCCTTTGACGTGCTGTGGAGCTGAGGGGAATCGAACCCCTGACCTTCTCGATGCGAACGAGACGCGCTACCAACTGTGCTACAGCCCCTTGCGGTGTTACGTGAAGAACTATAGCAGCCCCGGAGGGGGTGTTTTCACCACCCCCTCCTAAGCCCCGACCGCCCCCCGGTACCGCAGCGAGTCCAGTCCCTCTAACTCGACGAACACCGGGTCTTCGTCGTCGGAGTCGACCGGAATCGTGCCCGGACGCACGTGGTGCTCGTAGCGCGGCAACGGCGGCAGCGCCGGCCTGTCCTCGACGACCTCGACCTGGGTGGTCTCGGCCTCCTCCGCAACGGCCCGCACCGGCTCGGGAGCGGGCGCCGGGGCCTCCTGCTGCTGAGGACCCGTCGCGCGGCGGCGGCGCACCTGCTGCAGGCGGGCGAGCCGGCGGGCGCGGATCTCCTCCTCGATCCGCACCTGCCTGCGCAGGTAGGTCAGGTAGCCCACGAGCAGGAGGTCGATTCCCGCGTGGGCGTACCAGAGCGGGGTGTAGAACACGCCGGCCACGACTCCGGTGGCGATGGCGGCGACCAGCAGGAACGCCACCACTCTGCGGCGGAACGCGTACTTGGCCTGCGCCACGAGGGCCGCGGTCTCGGGGTCGTAGCCACCGCGACCGCGCCGGAACGGGCGCTCGACGTACTCCTCCTCGTCGAAGTAGTCGTCGTCGATGTCGTGGATGTCGTCGTACTCGGCGTCGGGCATGGCTTCGTACTCCTCCCCCACGCTGCGCGCACTCTCCTGGCGCTTGCGGGCCAACATGGGGACGAGGACCACCAGCCACGCCACGACCAGCGCAACGATGATCAGCGAACTCGGCATTCCCCGTTCACCTCCCCCGACCCACGCGTGGTGCTGTCACCACGCTAGTCACAACAGTCACACCTGTGTCGGAGGCTCGCCGGGCGCGGTACGTACCAAAGTGTGGTGTATCACCCACTTTTGGGTGAAGTGATTAGGACAAACGGAAGCAATCGTCAGAGAAGACGGGCCTCTCCGCGTGCAACCAAACGGCGCACTAGGCCATCCGGGACCTCTTCGACCGTGAGCGCGAAACAGAGGTGGTCGCGCCACTGACCGGCAACATCCAGATAACGCTTGAAGAGGCCTTCCTCGCGGTAGCCGGACTTGGCCAGCACGCGAAGTGAGGCGGCGTTCTCGGGACGGACCGTCGCTTCGAGCCGGTGCAGGCCGGCGTCGCGGAAGGCGTGATCGGTGAGCAACGCCACGGCGGCCGTCGCGACGCCGCCGCCCGCCCGGTCGGCGGCCACCCAGTAGCCGATCCAGGCCGACAGCAGCGAGCCGCGCACGATGTTGCCGACGGTGATCTGACCGGCGACCTCGCCGTCCACGAGGATCATGAACGGCAGCGTGGAGCCGCGCCGGGCCATGGCGCGCAGCGAGGACCACTGGGCGGGCCAGGACAGCGTCGCGTTGCGCTCCTCCCAGCCCTCCAGTGCGGTCGGCTCCCACTGCTCCAGGTAGTCACGATCGCGCAGGCGCAGCCGCGACCACTTCCCGCCGTCCAGCAGCCGCGGTCCGCGCAGCTCGACGATTCCCGCGCGCACCTGGAGGGGCCCCAGCCGGACGGGCCAGCCGGGGTGCCTGCCGAGATCCGCGAAGACGCTCATCCACGTTGCGCCAGGAAACTGACCAGGACCTCTTCCCCGACGGAGACGTCGGTGACGTCCTCTTCGACCATGATCAGGCAGTTGGCCTCCGCCAGTGACGCCAGCAGGTGCGCGCCGGACGTGCCGAGCGGTTGCACCAGGTACTCGCCGTTGTCCGCGTCGCGCAGCAGCTGGCCGCGCAGGAAGCCGCGGCGGCCCTTCGTCGACTGCAGCGGTGACAGCAGCCGCGCGCTGACCGCTCGGCGGTACGGGTTCTTCTTGCCCAGCGCGGCCCTGATCAGCGGCCTGACCAGCACCTCGAACACCACGAGCGCGCTCATCGGGTTCGCGGGCAGCAGGAACGTCGGCACGGCGTCCGGGCCGAGCCGCCCGAAGCCCTGGGCGGAGCCGGGGTGCATGGCGATGCGGGTGACGTCCATGTCGCCGAGGTCCGCCAGCGCCGCCTTGACCTCGTCGCCGATCGCGCCGCCCACGCCACCGGCGATGACGACGATCTCGGACAGCAGCAGCCGTCCCTCGACGACCTCGCGCAGCCGGCGCGGGTCGGCCGACATGATGCCGACCCTGCTGACCTCGGCTCCCGCGTCCCGTGCGGCGGCGGCCAGCGCGTACGAGTTCACGTCGTAGACCTGGCCCTGACCGGGCGTGCGGTCGACGTCGACGAGCTCCTCGCCGAGCGAGATCACGGACACCCGCGGGCGCGGGTGGACGAGCACCTTGTTGCGTCCGACCGCCGCCAGCAGACCTACCTGAGCAGCACCGATGGACGCGCCGCGGCGCACGGCGACGTCACCGGTCTGCACGTCCTCGCCGGTGCGGCGGACGAACCCGGCGGACGGCACGCTGCGGTTGACCGTCACCTTCGCGTGGTGGCCGTCGGTGTAGCCGACCGGCACGACCGCGTCGGCCAGCGTGGGCAGCGGCGCGCCGGTCGCCACCCGCACCGCCTGACCGGGCTGGAGCCGGCGCGGCTGCCGTGAACCCGCCGGGATCTCGCCCACGACCGGCAGCTGCACGGGGTTCGCGTTCGCCCCGGACACGTCGACGCTGCGCACCGCGTAGCCGTCCACCGCGGCCTGGTCGAAGCCGGGCAACGCGCGTTCCGCGACGACCTCCTCCGCGCAGAGCAGGCCCTGCGACTCCGAGATCGCCACCCGCACGGGTGCGGGCCGCACGGCGGCCGCGATCACCCGAGCGAGCTGCTCGTCCACTGACCTCATGTGTTGGTCCTCGCGCCCAGAAGGTGTTGATCAGGAGTTGTCGAGGCGTTCCCGCAACCACTCGCGCAGATCGGGCCCGTACTCCGGGGTCTTGAGTGCGAAGTCAACCGCAGCGCGCAGGAATCCGGCGGGATTGCCGAGATCGTGTCGCCCGCCGCGGTGCACGACGACGTGCACGGGGTGACCCTCCGCGATCAGCAGCGCGATGGCGTCGGTGAGCTGCAGCTCACCGCCCGCACCAGGCGTGATGCGCTTCAACGCGTCGAAGATCGCCCGGTCGAGCAGGTAGCGGCCGGCGGCGGCGAACGTCGACGGCGCGTCCTCCGGCTTGGGCTTCTCCACCATGCCGACGACCTGCTTGACGTCGTCGTTGCCGGTGTCGCGGACGTCGAACACGCCGTACGCGGAGATCTGCTCGCGCGGGATGTCGAACGCCAGCAGGACGCTGCCGCCCTTCTCCTCGCGGACCTTCGCCATCTTCTTGAGGGCGCCGGTGGGCAGGATGATGTCGTCCGGCAGCAGCACCGCGACGGCTTCGTCCCGACCCGTCAGGTTGCCTTCCGCGCAGCCGACGGCGTGGCCGAGGCCGAGCGCCTGCTCCTGGATCGCGGTCTCGGCCTTGATCAGCTGGGGGGCGCGCTGGATCTTCTCGACGAGGTCGGCCTTGCCGCGCGCCGCCAGCGTCTGCTCCAGCTCTGGGTTCGCGTCGAAGTAGTTCGCGACCGACGCCTTCTCCGGCGACGTGACGATGACCAGCTTGGACGCGCCGGCCTCGGCCGCCTCCCTGGCCACGTACTCGATGGCCGGGGTGTCGACGAGGGGCAGCAACTCCTTCGGCACGGCCTTGGTCGTGGGGAGGAAACGGGTGCCCAGGCCGGCCGCGGGCACGATGGCGGTGTGGAAGGCGCTGCTCATGGGCAGCGATGCTAACGACATGCCGAGGGATACCCACCATGACGTCCGATCTTCGTGACCGGAAGGCCACCCTGCGTTCACGGTTGCTGGCCGCGCGCCGCTCGCTTTCCGCCGAGGTGCGTGCCGCCGAGGCCGCGGCACTGGCGGCGCACGTGGCGGCGCTCGACGTCCGCCCTGATCAGACGGTGTGCGCGTTCCTGCCGGTGGGGTCGGAGCCCGGTGCCGCGTCGTGGCTGGACGGGCTGAGGTGCCGGGTGCTGCTGCCGATCGTGACGGGTGACGCGCCGCTCGACTGGGCCGTCCACACGGGACCGGACGGGCTGGCTCCCGCCGCGTTGCGGCTGCTGGAGCCCACCGGGCCGCGGCTCGGTGCCTCGGCGATCGCTGGAGCCTCGCTGGTGCTCGTGCCCGCGCTGGCGGTGTCGGTGGCCGGGATCCGGCTCGGCAAGGGCAAGGGTCACTACGACAGGTCGTTGCCGCTGGTCAACGCACCTCTGGTAGCCGTGGTCCGGGACTGCGAGGTGCTCGCCGAGGTGCCCGCGGAGCCGCACGACGTGCGGATGAACGGCGTGCTGACCCCCTCGGTGGGCCTGCGATGGCTGTGACGTTGGCCTGGGGTGTTTGCGCTCCGGGAAGTTCCTGACGCAAAATCGTGTTGGCACTCACAACGGTCGAGTGCCAGATCTAGGAGCGAACCCAGTGCCTACGTACCAGTACGCCTGCACCGCGTGTGAGCACCGGTTCGAGGCGGTGCAGTCGTTCAGCGACGCCTCCCTCACCGAGTGCCCGGAGTGCTCGGGCAAGCTGCGCAAGCTCTTCGGCGCCGTCGGCGTCGTCTTCAAGGGCAGCGGTTTCTACCGCACGGACAGCCGCTCGGGCTCGTCCAAGAGCACGTCGCCGACCACTTCGTCCACGACCTCCACGTCTTCGGACCAGAAGTCGTCCTCGGACTCGAAGCCCTCGACGAGCGCCCCGGCGGCCGCGGCGTCCTGAAGATCGCGAGTTGTCCACAACTTGGGCCTGAGCCCGGTTGGCGATGCCCCCGACGGTTCTAACGTCGGGGGCATGACTCTTTCCAGCACGTTCCTCGACCGGATCCGCTCGCTGTCGCGCCGCCGCCCTTCCGTTGCGTGGCGGCGGTTCCTGGCGCTGGGCCTCGCGTTGACAGCCGTGTTGACGGCCTTCTGGCCCGACGTGGGCCATCCGGCCGTCGTCGCCTCGCGTGATCTGCCGGCGGGTGTGCCGCTGACGGCTTCCGACGTCCGCTTGGTGTCCTTCTCCGGACCGGTTTCCGGTTCGTTCGCGCGGGTCGACGCCGTGGTGGGCCGGGAGCTGAGCGGTCCGGCGCGAGCGGGCGTCCCGCTGACGGACTTCGCTCTCGCCGCCACGCCGGAAGATCTCGCCTCGGTGGCCGTGAAGGTGGCTGACCAGGGTCTGGCGGACGTGGTGCGGACCGGCGACCGGGTCGACGTGGTGTCGGCGGCGGCGGAGGTGCTGGCCGAGAACGCATCCGTGCGGGAGACACGGGGACAAGTCGTTGTCCTCACGTTGCCGAGACTTAATGCAACTCGAGTGGCCGCGATGTCACTGGATCATGCGTTAGCCGTTACTCTCCGCTGATGCTGAAGGGATTCAAGGACTTCCTGATGCGCGGAAACGTCGTCGACCTGGCTGTAGCCGTGGTCATCGGCGCCGCGTTCGGGTCGATCGTCACCGCGTTCACCTCGAACATCATCAACCCACTGGTGGCGCTGTTCGGCGGCAACAACGTCGAGGGCTTCACGTACCAACTCCTCGATGCCAACGAGAAGACGAAGATGGACTTCGGTGCATTGATCACCGCTGTCATCAACTTCGCGATCGTCGCTGCCGTCGTGTACTTCGTCTTCGTGCTCCCGATGAACAAGATCAAGGAGCGTCGCAAGAAGGGCGAGGAGCCCGGTCCGTCGGAACCGACCGACGTCGAGCTGCTCAAGGAGATCCGCGACCTGCTCGCGGCTCAGCAGGGTCAGCAGACGGTCGTGCAGTCGACCGACGTGCGCAACCCGAAGGTCTGACCCGGACGAGGCGCGAGCGGACCTATCCGCCGTGATGGGGCGGCCGGTTCTCGCGGTACCAGGCCTCGCGGTCGGCTTCCGGCCCTCCGCCGCGCTCGTCCGACGTCGTCTCCGGCAGGACATCACCGAACACCTCGGCCAGCCGGCGACGACGCTTCACCGCGTCGTCGTCGGCCGGCTGGGGAGAATCACTCTTCGTCAAGACCACTCAACTGCTCGATGACGTACGGCACCAGCGACGACAGGGTCGCCATGCCGTCGCGGACCGCCGAGCGCGAGCCCGCGAGGTTCACGACGAGCGTGCTGCCGGAGACGCCCACGAGGCCGCGCGAGATGCCCGCGTCGACCGCGCCCGCGGCGAGGCCGGAGGCGCGGAGCGCCTCGGCGATGCCGTGGATGGGACGGTCGAGCACGCCCTGCGTGGCGTCGGGGGTGACGTCGCGCGGCGACACGCCTGTGCCGCCCACGGTGACCACGAGGTCGACGCCGCCGATGACGGCCGTGTTGAGCGCGGCCCGGATGTCGACCACCTCACCCTCGACCGCGACGGTGCCGTCGACGATGAAGCCCGCTTCTTCGAGCAGTTCGGTGACGAGAGGGCCGGAGTTGTCGTCCTGCTCGCCGTGCGCCACCCGGTCGTCCACGATCACGACCAAAGCGCGGCCAAGGCGCTGCGCGCTGCGTTCCATACCGATCACCGTAGCGGGAGTCGGACTTCGAAGCGGCAGCCAGGACCGTGGTTGTGGACACCGATTCGCCCGTGGTGCGCGTCGACGAGCCCCCGTGCGATCGCCAGACCCAGCCCGGCGCCCGCGGGATTGCGTGCCGGCGAACCGCGGAAGCCCACGTCGAACACGTGTGGCAGCACGTCATCGGGTATGCCGCCGCACGCGTCGTCCACGCGCACCACGGCTTCGCCTCCGTCCACATCGACCTGGACGGTGACCCTGCCGCCTTCCGGCGTGTGCCGAATGGCATTGGACACAAGGTTGCGCACGACACGCATCAGTTCCGGATCTGACCCGCGCACGACCGGCCACTCGCGAGCGTTCGCCCGCAGCCCGACGCCCTTGCGCGCGGCGACGGGTCTTGAGGCCGCCACCACGTCGCTGACCACATCGGCCAGCCGGACGTCGTGCATCGTCAGCTTCAACGCGCCTGCGGTGATCCTGGACAGCTGGAACAGGTCGTCCACGAGCTTGGACAGGTGGTCGGCCTCCTGCGCGATCTGCTTCGCGTAGACGGCGACCTCGCCCGGCTCCGAGACGACGCCGTCCTCCAGCGCCTCGGTCATCGCCCGGATCCCGGCCAACGGCGTGCGCAGGTCGTGGCTGATCCACGCCACCAGCTGCCGCCGCGCCGACTCCGCCTCGCGCTCCCACATGGTCCGCCGCGCGATCGCCCGGCCCAGCATGATCGAGAACGGCACGGTGACCACGCTGACCACCGTGCACGCCATGAGCGCCGCGTTGAGCATCGGCGTGAACATGAACCCGCTGACCGCGAGCACGCCGCCGATGGTCGCCACCACCGGCACGATGACCATGACGGTCATCGCGGTGGTCAGGGAGACGCGGCTCAGTCGATCGAACACTTGTCGTACCTGTAGCCGACGCCCCACACGGTGGCGAGCCGCACGGGTTTCGCGGGGTCCTGCTCGATCTTCTCCCGCAACCGTCGCACGTGGACGGTCACCGTCGACTGGTCGCCGAACTGCCAGCCCCACACCCGTTCCAGCAGCTCCGCCCGGCCGAACGCCTTGCCCGCGTTGCCGATGAAGAACGCCAGCAGGTCGAACTCGCGGGTCGTCAGCTGCAACGGCACGCCGTCCAGGGTCGCCGTGTGCGCGGCCACGTCGAGCACCAGGTTCCCGTCGCGCACCACCCGCGGCTCGTAGGCCTTGTTCGCCCGTCGCAGCACCGACGACACCCGCAACGCGAGCTCGCGCGGGCTGAACGGCTTCGTGACGTAGTCGTCCGCGCCGATCTGCAGCCCGGCGATGCGGTCCTCCTCCTCGCCGAGCGCCGTCAGCATCACGACCGGCGTGCTGCCGCGTTGCCGGATCCGCCGGCACACCTCCAGGCCGTCGATGCCGGGCATCATCAGGTCAAGCACCACGATGTCCGGCTCGTGCGCGGCCATCAGCCGCAGCGCCTGCTCCCCGTCACCGGCGAGCTCGACCTCGTACCCGGCGTGTTCGAGGTACCGGCGCACCACGTCCCGCACCGTCGTGTCGTCGTCGACGACCAACACCCGTTCCACCACGTCACCACGCTAAGCCACGCGCGGCGCCCAGGCCCGGAGCCGTAAGGAAACGAAAAGAGACCGGCCCTGCGCGCGGGGCAGGTGCGCACAGGGCCGGTCACTCGGGTCGTCACGTGCGGTTCTGGCGGGCGGCGGATGCCAGAACCACACGTCCCCCGACCTATCCCACCTCGACGCCGTCGAGGGTGGCTTCGACCGTCCGGTTGTCGGACAGCGTGATCGTGACCTTGTCGCCGGGCGCCTTGGACCGGACCGCGGCGACGAGGGTGTCGGACTGGTCGATGCGGCGGTCACCGAACTTGGTGATCACGTCACCGGCCTTGAGCCCGGCCTTCTCCGCGGCACCACCCGGCGTGACCTCCGAGATCTTCGCGCCGCCCTCGGTCGACTCGACCTTCACGCCCAGGACGGTCTGCTTGGGCTTGCCGGTCTTCACGATCTCGTCGATCGTGCGGCGGGCCTGGTCCATCGGGATGGAGAAGCCGATGCCGACGGAACCGGCCTGACCGCCCGACTGGTTGGGGCTGTAGATCGCGGAGTTGATGCCCACGACCTGGCCCTGCATGTTCACCAGCGGACCGCCGGAGTTGCCGGGGTTGATGGCCGCGTCGGTCTGGATGGCGTTCAGCACGGTCGCCTGCGAGTTGCGGCTTTCGCCACCGGCCGAGACCGGGCGGTTGAGCGAGCTGACGATGCCCGACGTGACGGTGCCGGACAGCTCGAACGGGGAGCCGATCGCGACGACGCCCTGGCCGATCTTCAGGTCGCCGGAGTTGCCCAGCTGCACGACCGGCAGGTTGGAGACGCCGTCGGCCTGGATGACCGCGATGTCGGAGCTCGGGTCGCGGCCGAGGATCTTGCCGGCGGCGGTCTTGCCGTCCTGGAAGACGACCTTGATGTCGCCGCCGTTGGCCGCGCCCTCGATGACGTGGTTGTTCGTCACGATCTGGCCGTTGCTGGAGATGATGAAGCCCGAGCCCTCGCCGGCGCCGGACCGCGTCACGACCTGGATCTGCACGACGGACGGCAGCAGCTTGTTCGCCACGTCCTCGACCGAGCCCGGCTGCGTGTTGCTCGTCTGCGAGGCCGGTCGCGGCGCGTCGAGCGAGCTGACGGCGGACGACTCGTTCGCGAACGTGTAGCCCAGGTAGCCGCCGAGGCCACCGGAGAGCCCGCCGACCAGCAGCACGAGGGCGGCGACACCGGCGACGACCTTGCCGCGGCCCTTGGGGCGCGGAGGGACCGGCGACTGGTAGCCGGGCGGGAGGTAGTACTGCCCCGTGGACGGCCCTGACGGAGGCTCGGCGCCGAACTGGGCGGTGGTGGACCCCAGGCCGAGGGGATGGCCCGGGGGAAGTTGGCCGGACCCGGAAGGAGGTAGCTGCTGGCCGGGTCCGGACCCGCCGAGCTGCGCCTGGCCCGCGTCAGGTGCGTGCACCTGCGGCTGGGCCGGAGAAGAAAATGAGGCGGGCACGTCACCCAGACCCGCGGGAACCCCGTGTGCCCCAGCCTGGCCGGATCCCCCCTGCAAAGGATCCGGCTGGCCGGGATCCGGCTGCTGCGGGCCCTGCTCCCGCACGCCGGAGTCGCTGTGACCGGCGATCGGCGGCACGGAGTGGGGCTGATCCGGCTGCTGCGCTGGCTGGTTGCTCTCGGTCATGGGCATAGTCTCTCGGCCCGTCCTGAGAGAACCCTTAGACCAGCCTTGGAGCTCTGTGAGGGTTGTCCAGGCCCTAGACCGTGCGCAGCCGGTCCGCGATCTGCTCCGGCGTGACGTCGTTGATCCACACCGCCTCGCCCGACTCGGAGCCGGCGAGGTACTTCAGCTTGTCGGCGGTCCGCAGCACCGAGAAGACCTGCAGGTGCAGCCACAGCTCCTCACGGCCGACGTTCACCGGCGCCTGGTGCCACGCCGCGATGTAGGGCAACGGCCGGTTGTACAGCGCGTCCAGCCGGTGCAACACCTTCAGGTACAGCGCGGCGAAGTCGTCACGTTCCACAGAGGACAGTGCGGCGAGGTCGGGCACCTGGCGGCGGGGCGCCAGCACGACCTCGACGGGCCAGCGCGCGGCGGCGGGCACGAACGCCACCCAGTGCGGGGACTCCTCGACCACGCGCGCGCCCGCGCGCAGCTCGGCCTCCAGCACGTCGCCGAACAACGGGCGGCCGTGCGCCGCGTAGTACTCCAGCGCGGCTTCGAGCATCCGTTCGGTACGTGGCGTCACGAACGGGTACGCGTAGATCTGCCCGTGCGGGTGCGAGAGCGTCACGCCGATCTCTTCACCGCGGTTCTCGAACGGGAAGACCTGCTCGACGCCCGGCAACGAGGACAGGAACTCGACGCGGTCCGCCCACGCGTCGACGACCGTGCGGACGCGTTCCGGCGACAGCTCGCCGAACGACTTGTTGTGGTCGGACGTGAAGCACACGACCTCACACCGGCCACGCCCCGGTGCGCGCGCGAACAGCCGCTCACCGTCCACAGTGGACGGAACGTCGAGCACGTTCTGCGCCAGCGACGGGAACCGGTTCTCGAAGACCACGACGTCGTAGCCGGCCTCGGGGATCTCCGTCGGCCGGCCCGGCGTCGACGGGCACAGCGGGCACAGGTCCGCCGGCGGCTTGTACGTCCTCGTCTGGCGATGAGCCGCCATGGCGACCCACTCGCGGGTCAACGGGTCCAGCCGCACTTCGGACATCGGCTGCGTCACGGGCAGATCCCGCGTGTCCACCGCGACCCGCGGTGGCGCCTCAGCGCTGTCGTCGAAGTAGATGATCTCCCTGCCGTCCGCCAGCTTCCCCGCGGTGCGCCTCACGCCAACTCCTCGCCGCTTCCCGGTACATGTGCCAACACCAGCTCGCCGACCTGCTCGGTGAGGGTCGCCCGTGCGTCGTCCGGCAAACCTTCGTCGGTCACCAGCACGTGCGCCTCGTCGAGGTCGGCGATCGTGGAAATGCCCACGGTGCCCCACTTCGTGTGGTCCGCGACCACGACCACTCGCCCGGCGGCGTCGACGAGTGCGCGGTCCGTTTCACTCTCGTTGAGGTTCGGGGTGGTGAAGCCGGAGCGCTCGGCCATGCCGTGCACGCCCAGGAACACCACGTCCAGGTGCAACGACCGCAACGCGTTCACGGCCACGGGTCCCACCAGCGCGTCGGACGGCGTGCGCACACCACCGGTCAGCACAACCGTGCGGTCGGTGCGCCCGCTCTGCTGCAGCACGTCCGCGACGCGGATCGAGTTCGTCACTACGGTCAGATCGGGGATGTCGTCGAGGAAGCGCGCTAACGTCCACGTCGTCGTGCCCGCCGACAGACCGATGGCCGTCCCGGGACGCACGAGTCCCGCGGCCAGCGCGGCGATCGCTTCCTTCTCGGGCAGCTGCCGCACCGACTTGGCTTCGAAACCGGGCTCGTCGGTGGAGCGCCCGACGACGGACGTCGCGCCGCCGTAGACCTTCTCCACCAGGCCGCGCGAGGCGAGCACGTCGAGGTCGCGGCGCACGGTCATGTCCGAGACGCCGAGCCGGACGACCAGGTCGCTCACGCGCACCGCGCCGGTCCGCCTGACCTCTTCGAGGATCACCGCTTGCCGTTGACGTGCCAGCACCTCACACCTCTTCCCTGAGGACGACGACGTCCCCGGCTCGCACGGTGAGGCGTCCGGAGACCTGCGTGCCGGACAACACGTCGACACCGGACGCCTCGATCTGCGCGTCGGTGTCGGTGTGGTTGACGGCGAAGAGCCACGATACGTCGCCCTTGCGCCGGACAAGCTCAATCTCGGTGCCGGACACCTCAACGCCCGCACCGGAAAGCGCGTTTTCCACCGTTCGGCGGAGACCGCTCCCATCGAGGTCGCACGCCACGTACCACGCGACACCGTTGCCGAAGGCGTTGCGCGTCACGGCGGGAACGCCTGGCAACGGCCCGTCGACGTAGGAGGCAACGATGTCAGCGGCCTTGACGTGCAGGTGTTCCGTCCACAGTGAAGCGGTTGAACCTTCATCCAACGACACGGTTTCGTCCTGCCGCAGCGGGAAGAACTCCTCCGACCAAACACCGAGAACGTCCCGGAACGCGCCCGGGTAACCACCGAGTCGAACTCGGGTGTACTCGTCGGCAACACCGGACAAGTACGTGACCACGACATGACCGCCGCCTGCCACATAGTCGGCGATCACGGCGGCGTGCGCGTCGGACACGGTGTAGAACGCCGGCACGACGACCATCGAGTACGCCGACAGGTTCGTGCCGGGCGCGACGAAGTCGACCGTCACCCCGGCTTCCCAGAGCGCCTTGTAGTAGCCCAGGACGTGCCGGTAGTAGTCGAAGTCGTTGGTCGGGTGCGAGTCCTGCCGCAGCGCCCAGCCGGACTGGAAGTCGAACAGGACCGCGACGGAGGCGTCCACAGTGGACCCCATGACGTCGCGCAGCTTCGCGTACTCGGCGCCGACCTCGCAGACCTCGCGGTACACCTTGGTGTCCGCGCCGGCGTGCGGCACCATCGCCGAGTGGTAGCGCTCGCCGCCACCACGCGACTGCCGCCACTGGAAGAACAACGTGCCGTCCGCGCCGCGGGCGATGTTCTGGAACGAGTGCCGCCGCATCTCCCCCGGCAGCTTGGCGATGTTGCGCCGCTGCCAGTTCACCGCGGACGTCGAGTGCTCCATCAGCAGCCACGGCTTGCCGCCGGCGAGACCGCGCACCAGGTCGGCGGACATCGCGAGCTCGACGTGCCGGTCGGGCGACTGGGCCTCGGTGTAGTGGTCGTTCGAGACGAAGTCGACCTCGCGCGCCCACTTCCAGTAGTCCAGGTTGCCGAAGGTCCAGTTCGCCATGAAGTTCGTGGTGACCGGCACGTCGGGCGTGATCATCCGCAGGACGTCGCGCTCGGCCTTGTACTGCTCCAGCAGCGCGTCGTCGCTGAACCGGTCGTAGTCGAGCACGTGCCCCGGGTTCGAGAACGTCGGCGTGACGCGCGGCGGCAGGATCTGCGACCAGTCCGTGTAGGCCTGGCTCCAGAACGCCGTCGACCACGCGTCGTTGACCTGGTCGAGCGTGTAGCGGTCGGCGAGCCACTCGCGGAACGACGCCGCGCACGTGTCGCAGTAGCACCGCGACACGTGGCACCCGTACTCGTTGCCGACGTGCCACGCGGCCAGCGCGGGGTGATCTTTGTAGTGCGCGGCCATCTCGGCCGCGAGCGCGGTCGCACGGTCGCGGTAGATGGGCGACGACGGGCAGTACGCCTGCCGTGAGCCGTGCGAGAGCCGCACGCCGTCCGCGCGGACGGGCAGCATCTCGGGGTACTGGGTGGTGAGCCACGGAGGAGGCGCCGCGGTGGCGGTCGCGAGGTCGACGCGGATGCCACCGGCGTGCAGCAGGTCGAGCACCCGGTCGAGCCATTCGAACCGGTACTCACCCTTGCTGACCTCGATCTTCGCCCAGCTGAAGATCCCGACGCTGACCAGGTTCACCCCGGCCCGCCGCATCAGCTCGACGTCCTCTGCCCACACGTGTTCCGGCCACTGCTCGGGGTTGTAGTCCGCTCCCCAGGCGAGGCCTGGCATGTCTGTGGGCCATGTCGTCACGGCGGCAAGCGTGGCCGACAACCATCAGAACGTCAACACAAGCAAACACAACTTCGCGTTTGGCTCTGTTCGGCGGTTGACCGGTACTTGTCCCGGTACGAGCCAGAAACGCACCGTGCATGGGGTTAACAGCTCCGTAACGGGGCTTGACATGGTGTATGACTGGGACCACATTGTGCGCAACTTTGTTGGAGTCCTGTTCGGTTCGCAAGACCGAGCGTCACCCGTAGGAGCGATGATGGTTCGGTACACGCCCGGTTCCACTCCGTTACCACATTTCGGCAGGCGCACGATGCTGCGGATCATGCTGGCCGGTGCGGGTGTCGCCGCGACCGGAGGACTCGCGGCGTGTGGCAGCGGCGGATCGGGCTCCGGCTCGGAGTCGAAGGTCGTCACCTTCGGCAACAACCTCTCCGACCAGGTGCCGAAGGACGCGATCACAGCCGCGCTGAAGGGCTTCGACGCCAAGTCGGGCGGCCTGAGCGTCACGATCAACACCAAGCAGCACGAGCAGTACCAGGAGCAGATCAACAACTACCTGCAGGGCAAGCCGGACGACGTGCTCGCCTGGTTCGCGGGCTACCGCATGCGGTTCTTCGCCGACCAGGGTCTCACCAGTGACCTGTCCGACCTGTGGGGCAAGATCGGCGGGAACTACTCCGACGCGCTCAAGCAGGCGTCCACGGGTTCGGACAAGAAGCAGTACTTCGTGCCGTTCATCCAGTACCCGTGGGGCATGTTCTACCGCAAGAGCGTGTGGCAGGAGCGCGGCTACGCGATCCCGAAGACGCTCGACGAGCTCGTCGCGCTCTCCACCAAGATGAAGTCCGACGGCCTGATCCCGATCGCCTTCGCGCAGAAGCAGGGCTGGCCCGGCATGGGCACGTTCGACCAGCTCAACTTCCGCATCAACGGCTACCAGTTCCACGTCGACCTGCTGGCGGGCAAGGAGAACTGGCAGGACAAGAAGGTCAAGGACGTGTTCGACACCTGGAAGCGGCTGCTGCCGTTCCACCAGGAGAACGCGCTCGGCCGCGAGTGGCAGGAAGCCGCGCAGGCGTTGCAGCAGAAGAAGGCCGGCATGTACCTGCTCGGCTCGTTCGTGGGCCAGCAGTTCCCGGACGCGGAGCGCGACGACCTGGACTTCTTCCCGTTCCCGGAGATCAACCCGCAGTTCGGCACCGACACGGTCGAGGCGCCCATCGACGGCTACATGATGGCGAAGAAGCCCGCGAACAAGGACGGCGCGCTGAAGCTGCTCGAGTACCTCGCGAGCCCCGAGCCGCAGCTCACCTACCTCAAGGCCGACCCGAACTCGGTCGCGACCAACCAGAACGCGGACACCTCCGGCTACAGCGCGCTGCAGAAGAAGTCGGCAGAGGTCATCAAGAACGCCAAGCACATCACGCAGTTCCTCGACCGCGACACCGACCCCGGTTTCGCGAGCGAGGCGGCGACCAACGGCCTCATCGCGTTCATCAAGAACCCCGACGACATCGACTCCGTGCTCAAGGGCATGGCCGACCAGGCGAAGAACATCTTCAAGTGACCGCGTTGCAGGAAAAGCCGAAGGCGGTGGCCCCCGAGGGACCGCCGCCTCGTCGGCGTGGAAAGCGTGCCACCGCCCTCGCAGGCACGGACAAACTGGTGCTGGGGCTCATGCTCGGCATCCCCACGATCGTGCACGTGCTGTTCGTGTGGATCCCGGCCCTGGGCTCCATCGCGCTGTCGTTCAGCAGATGGAACGGCATCGGCGGGTTCGAGGACATCGAGTGGATCGGTGTCGGGAACTACGTCGAGATCTTCACCGAGTACCCCCGCTTCTGGCCGGCGGTGCAGCACAACCTGATCTGGCTGGTGTTCCTGCTCGTCGTGCCGACGTGCGCAGGTCTGCTGCTCGCGGTGCTGCTCGACCGCGAGATCAAGGGCAGCCGGATCTACCAGAGCGCGCTGTACATGCCGATGGTGCTGTCACTCGCGTTGATCGGCTTCATCTGGCAGCTGATCTACACGCCCGACGGCGGCCTGCTGAACTCGGTGCTGGGCCTCGACAAGCCGATCGACTTCATCGGTGACTCCGACATCAACCTCTACGCCGTGCTCGTCGCGGCGGCGTGGCGGCACACCGGCTACATCATGCTGCTGTACCTGGCCGGGCTGAAGGGTGTCGACCCGTCGCTGAAGGAGGCCGCCGCGCTGGACGGCGCCTCGGCGACGCAGACGTTCTTCCGCGTCACCTTCCCGGTGATGAAGCCGGTGAACATCGTCGTCGCGGTCGTGACGGTGATCGAGGCGCTGCGCGCGTTCGACATCGTGTACGTCATCAACAAGGGCCGAAACGGACTCGAGCTGCTGTCGGTGCTGGTGACCGACAACATCATCGGTGAGGCTTCGCGCATCGGCCGCGGTTCCGCGGTCGCGGTGATCCTCCTGACGATCTCGCTCGGCGTCATCATCCCGTACCTGTACCAGGTGTTCAGCAAGGAGAACCGGACGTGACGGCCACCTTGGAACGGCCTTCGGTGCCGCCGGTGAAGAAGCGGGTGGTCACACCCACACGCGTCGTGCTGCACGCGTTCTTGATCCTCACGTGCCTCATGACGCTGGCACCGCTGCTGTGGGCGGTCTACGCCTCGCTGCGCACGTACGACGACACGTCGGTCAACGGCTACTTCTCCATCGCGAAGTCGCTCACGCTCGCCAACTTCGCGAAGGCGTGGGAGGTCGGCAACCTGCCGCACTTCTACTGGAACACGTTCCTGATCACCATTCCCGCACTGGTGATCACGCTGCTGCTCAGCTCGATGGTGGCGTTCGGCGTGTCCCGGTTCAGCTTCAAGTTCAACCTGCTGCTGCTCATGGTCTTCACCGCGGGCAACCTGTTGCCCCAGCAGGTGATCGTGACGCCGCTGTGGCGGTTGTACCGGCTGATCGAGGTGCCGGAGTGGATCAGCGAGAGCGGTTCGCTGATCGACTCGCAGATCGGCGTGATCCTGATCCACATCGCCTTCCAGTCCGGGTTCTGCACGTTCGTGCTCTCGAACTACATGAAGACGATCCCGTACGAGCTGACCGAGGCGGCCCGCGTCGACGGCGCGTCGGTGTTCCGGCAGTACTGGCAGCTGACGCTGCCGCTGTGCCGCCCGGTGCTGGCCGCTCTGGCGACCCTGGAGTTCACCTGGATCTACAACGACTTCCTCTGGGCGTTGGTGCTGATCCAGGACGGCGACAAGATGCCGGTCACCTCGGCGCTGCAGAACCTCAAGGGCACGTTCTTCACCGACAACAACCTCATCGCGGCGGGATCGCTGCTGGTGGCGTTGCCGACGTTGGTCGTGTTCTTCGTGTTGCAGCGGCAGTTCGTCGGTGGACTCACGCTGGGATCCACCAAGGGCTGAGCTCGCCTCACCACCAGCGCCTCTGGGCCTTCGCGGCCCAGGGGCGCTTTTTGCCGGACTTGCCGACGAGCCGCCGGTTGCTTCATCGCGCACGCGGGGCGCCCTCGCGTACTCCAGAAGAGTACGAAAGCTCCCCGCGTGCCTCACCGGCGAGCGGTTCGGGGCCTGGGCGCCCGGCAGGTTGCCGCAGACAGCGAAGGGGCGAAGGCCGACACGGCCTTCGCCCCTTTTGCAGCTTGTGTGTCCGGGTTGCCCTACTTGCCGCCGGTCTGCGGGTTGTAGTCCGAGATGGAACCCCAGCGGCTCACCGGGATCACGATCACGCGGGCCTTGCCCACCACGTTCGAGATCGGGATGGCGCCGTCGGCGGGCGTCGGGTCGCCGTGCTTGCGCGAGTCCGCCGAGTTGTTGCGGTTGTCGCCCATCACCCACAGCTTGCCGGCCGGGACGGTGACCTTCTCGAAGGTGTCCTGCTGGCGCGGGCCGCCGCCGAAGTTCAGGTACGGCTCGTCCAGGGGCTTGCCGTCCACGAGGACGCGGCCCTTGTCGTCACAGCACTCGACGGTCTGGCCGCCCACGGCGATGACGCGCTTGATGAAGTCCGTGCCGCTGGGCTCGGAGAGGTTCACCATCGAGCCGAGGTCCTGCAGGGTGCCCGTCACGAAGTTCGGGGGCTCCTTGCCGCCGGTCCAGTTCGGCGGGCCGCGGAAGACGATCACGTCACCCGGCTGGGGGTCGCGGAACAGGTACGTGATCTTCTCGACCAGCACCTTGTCGTTCACGCAGCCCGTGCAGCCGTGCAGCGTCGTCTCCATCGAGGCCGACGGGATGACGAACACGCGCGCGACGAACGTCTGGATGACGACGGTCAGCAGCAGGGCCACGCTGAAGATGACCAGCAGCTCTTTCCAGAACGGCTGCTTCTTCTTCACCTTCTTCCTCGAGAACCTCGGCTCCG